>Ga0080008_177930_pt1 | contig 20048 bp, 26 predicted proteins | sample ConCONMetagenome_FD_69211 | JGI IMG/M metagenome (GOLD analysis project Ga0080008, IMG submission 69211) | Hot spring microbial streamer communities from Conch Spring, Yellowstone National Park, USA - CON_C (SPADES assembly) (version 2) | ecosystem: Environmental > Aquatic > Thermal springs > Hot...
AGCAGAAGCCCTATAGGAGGGCTTTAATGGAGCTCTACGGAGCCGAAGTTGTACCGAGCCCTTCGAGGCTCACCAAGGCTGGGCTTAGTGTCCTCGAGAGGGATCCAAACCATCCCGGGAGCCTGGGTATAGCTATATCGGAGGCTATAGAGGATGTGCTTTCAGACGAGAAGGCTAGGTATAGTCTTGGTAGTGTTCTAAACCACGTGCTCCTACACCAGACCGTTATTGGGTTAGAGGCTTTGAAACAGTTAGAGGAGCTTGGAGAGGAGCTTCCAGACTATGTTATAGGGTGTGTTGGGGGAGGGTCGAACTACGCTGGTCTAGCATACCCATTCCTAAGGTTTAAGCTCAGCGGTAGGAGGAAGGATATGAGGTTCATAGCTGTAGAGCCTAGAGCATGCCCATCTCTAACCCGTGGAGTCTACACCTACGACTATGGTGACACCGCTGGGCTAACACCACTACTCAAGATGCACACTGTAGGCCATAGGTATAGGGTTCCACCCATACACGCTGGAGGCCTGAGATACCATGGTGACGCACCATCACTATGCCTCCTAGTAGCGGAGGGCCTCGTAGAGGCTAGAGCCTACCATCAAACAGAGGTTTTCGAGGCAGGAGCCATCTTCGCTAGAACAGAGGGGATAGTGCCTGCCCCCGAGAGTGCACACGCTGTGAAAGCCGCCATAGACATAGCCCTTGAGGCTAAGAGGAGCGGTGAAAGCCCAGTCATACTATTCAACCTTAGCGGCCACGGTCTCCTAGACCTGCAAGGTTACCTTGAATACCTAGAGGGGAGACTTGTAGACTACGAACCACGAGAAATAGACCTATCATATCTACCTAAGGTCAACGTATAGCAGGGGCAAAGGGTGATTACATGAGCGTGAAAGCGAGCACTCTAGCCAGCCCTAAGGCTAGTGGGGAGGAGAACCCCCCTGGTGGTGTAGCTGTAAAGCTACTCTACATCAACCCTTCGAAGCTGAAGCCACACGAGGCGTATATAGAGTCTAGGGTTAACGAGGTAAGGGAGTCCATAGTTAAGTCCAGGTGCCTAGTTAAACCCTAGGTTTCACACATGGAGTTCCAAGGAGGCTTGGTAGAGCTCTCGTACTCATACCCCCTAAGCTTGATAAGAGGGATGTTGTTAGAGCCGCTACCGAGGGTAGACTGTTTCCACCTAAGACGACTAGGCATATTACTGTACTGAAGAGGGTTACGTTGAGGACGAGGCTTTCCGACCTCTTCTAAGCCCACTAGTAGTGTAGCGCTTGCTCCCTCCTCTCCTTCTCCTTCCCCTTCCTACACGGTATCGCTATCACCGCTACAGGATCCCCTTTCTCCTGTTTCACCACCACGAGCACCCCCCCTCCAACACCCTCTATTTGTACCTCGTGGAATTCCATGTTGAGACCGGTATTTGATAGGAGTAGTTCTACGACCTCCGGGTTATAAACCTGTGTTAACCCCACCTTTACTATACCCTGTGGTTTGACTATAGCCTCGTCTAACGCCGGCCCCGCCACCTCTACGAGCTTAGCTACACTATGCTCCCCAGCTGTTAGGAGTATACACTCGTTTACAGCTATTAGGGGCACAGACCCCTTCTCTGTTTCAGCTACCAGTAGTGATAGTGTTGTGTAATGGCATGTTATGTGGCCACTATCAACATCTATAGCCGGGTGTATTGATAGGAGGTCCTCTAGTAGCGCTGATGGGATCACACCCTTCTCCTTGAGATTAATCCTTATAGCGTTCAACACCCACCCACCTGTGATAACTTTCGCACTCTCCAAATCCCATTGAATGGGTTCAGCATAAGACACTTATAAAAACGCATATTGTGTGAGTAAGCCTTATTACTGTATGCTGAGTTGCAGTTGTCTAGGAGTTGCTTATGGGCTTGACGGGTCTTAGAGCGCTAGGCTTAACCCTCATACACCTCATGGTCTTAAATGGTCTGCTAGTAGCCATAGCTGATGCCCGGGGTGGGGAGTGTAGCCTGGGTGTAGCAGCTGTATCCTCCTCAGGTGAGGGTGTTATGGGTAGTTTAACTGTTAAGGTGAAGCCAGGCTCAGGCCTCATATTCGTATCCGTAAACCCCGCTGTTGAGGTTGACGTGCAGGGTGCAGCTAGGATAGCTGTTCTAGCAGCTTCAATTGTAGGAGGCTTCAACCCCCTAGCTTACGATTACTATTTCATGTTAGACTCCCCAGCTATGATAGTTGGAGGTCCTAGTGCTGGAGCTGCTATGGCGCTAGCGGTACTCCTAGCAGTTAAAGGTCTAGAGTGTGGAGGGGACTACGTTGTAACAGGGATGATAAACCCTGATACCACCATAGGCCCCGTGGGTGGTTTGAAGGAGAAGCTTGAGGCAGCCGCAGCCTCCGGAGCTAAAACCTTCATAGTACCCCTGGGGCAGTCCAAGTACACGTACTACGAGAGGGTCTTAGTGCGCAGAGGCCCCTTCACCTTTATCACCGTGAGGCCTGAGACCGTTGATCTAAAGAGCTATGGGAGGGAGCTTGGGGTAACGGTAGTCGAGGTTGGAAGCTTGTCAGACCTATACTCTATGGTGACTGGTGAGAGGATTGCCTATGCTAATGGTAGCCTGGGGGACATTAGTGGTTTGAGGGAGGTTGCCGCCAGGGTTGTAGGGGAGGCTGAAAGCCTGTTAGAGGCTCTAAGGGGGTACAGTGTTAGGGGTGGCATCGTAGAGGATGCTGTTAGCGAGTTGAACAGCGCTAGAGACCTTCTAAGACGGGGTGGGAGTAGTTATGCTATCTTACTCAAAGGCGTTAGGGCAGCTAGCCTAGCCCAGGTGGCAGTCTGGAGTGTAAGGGGTTTCGATGTAGATGTGGTGTACGCTAACGTAAGCCGGGAGCTTGAAGAGTTTAACGCCATCTATGAGAGCATGGAGAGCTCCGACCTAGGGGTCTTGGAGGTTAAAGGCCTAGCCTTCCTGCACGCCTGGCGTGCTGGGATGCTACTCGACACCACGTACTCCAACATTAAGGGTAGGGGTTTCGCTACACTAGAGGAGGCTCTCTACATAGCTAGGTCGGTGTGGGAGGTTAGAGTTGCTAAGCTCATACTAGCTGGGGTTAAGCCCAGTAATGTGACCGTTAATGTGAACTCCCTGAGGGTGGTATCAAGCTACCTAGTGGCGACAGCTAAGGGTGTTGTAGCGTACTCAACGCAGGTTTTCAGCGAAGCTAACATAGGCAGCCCGCCTGATGAGGCTATAAGGATGGCCGTTTCCGCTAGCCTAACCAAGGACCCCATGGCAGCACTACTCCTAGCATCCAGGTCCATGGCCATCGTAACCTCAGCCATACACAGTAGCTTCACGTCGGGAGCAGATACATTCGATGAGATAGCTAGGCTAGCCTTAAACCTAGCCCTTAAATCCAATAGCACCCTAGCCCAAACACTACTAAGAGCATCCCTGGACCTAAGGGACTACCAGCTACTAACAGAGTCAATACTAGTAAGCTGGGCAACCATAACAATGAGAGGCCCCGAAGCACCCCAAATACAGGAGATACCGCAACCCCACGTGATAACAGCACCCATAAGCAAAGTAGGCAATGGAACCCAGTACTCTAGAGTACAAAGAGTACTACAAACCATACTAGAAGCCTCCATCTGGACACTAGCAATAGCAACAATACTACTAGCACTCCTAACAATAACAACATTCATCGTATACAGGAAGGTGAGGGGAAGAACTCCAACCTAGAAGCCCCCAGGTAACACCATTAACAGGGATAAAAGTATTAAACCCCAAGCACAATAGTATAACATGGGCTGAGGGCCCGTAGCTCAGCCCGGTAGAGCGCCCGGCTCATAACCGGGTGGTCGGGGGTTCAAATCCCCCCGGGCCCACCACCCCTAGAAACAACAACCACACGCCAGGCAGGATCCTCATGACCCCCTCCCCGCATCCCTCGGGAGGCTCTCTAGGCCTCCCCCGAGCGGTTTGTCGGTTTTCCCGCTCGGAAGCGCACTCTCCTAGCACGGAGAGGTTGATATTAAATGGTTTTATAAGGCTGGGTTTGAACAGTGTAAGGTGGCTATGAGGAGGGTGGAGCGACTCTGAGGTGTGAAGAGCGACTATCCACCGAGCCCCCTCCTAGCTTGTTACAATCATCCCGTCTCCTCCTGACCTCCTGCTCCTAAGTATTTCCAGGAGCTCCTCTAACCTATGCTCTCCAAGCTCTAGGAGGGCTTCCATTAGCTCGTCTATGGTTACGTTTGATCCGAGGGCTTCTACTATCTTTGATCTAAGGCTTGCCAGGGGGCTAGCCCCCTGTTTACCTGCTATACCTTCTAGTGTTAACGCTACCTCCCTAAGCTTCCCCCTATCCCCTATCTTAACCTCATCGAATACCATTATGTCCTGCTCCTCCAGCTCCCTCTTAACGCTGTGATCCAGCTTCGGCTCCGAGACTACTATGAATATGTCTGGTTTGAAGGTCTCCTTGTATAGGTTTAGTAGTTTAACCTCGCTAACCCTAAGACCCCTCCTCTCACCCCTAAGGAGCTCTCCAACCTCCTCCCTTGAAACACCCAGGGCTTCACCTAAACCCTCCCATAGGCCCTCGATCCACCTTGACATCCACTCCTCTGCTGTCATAGGCCTAGATAGGGGCCCCTTGAGGATTCTAACCCTCCTGAACCAGTCCTCTGTCTCCTTACACTCTATCACAGCGTTGGGCCTTAGTATCGGGTTCTGGGGGTCATCTAGGTTTACTATGTTGAGTACTACGCCCGAGTACACCATCATGTCGGGCCTGAGGCTTACATAGAGCCTCCAAACCCTCCTAAGATCCCCTGTATCCTCCCAGCCTACAGGCCTTGGGGCTTCGAGGTAGAAGCTTAGCTCGCCCGAGCCCAGGCTTAGGATGAGGTTTGGTGGTATAACACCAGCTCTCTGCCTCCCACTCCTCTCAAGAAGTATCTGGCGGTGCTCCGGGTAGACTATGGTAGCACCCTGTAGGGCTAGGTGGTAGACTATGCCAGCGAAAACCCAAGCTTGGTACAGGCTCCTAGCATTGGATCTAAGGCTGCTAGTGACAGCCTGCCTGGCCTTAACAATGTAGTCTGAGACAGACATCCTACCCCTAACGAGGTCGAAGGTGTAGTTGAAAAGCTTCCTCCTAAGATGAACCCTGGGGTCCCCGAGGAAACCCTTAAACTCCCTAGGAAAACTCCAGCCAAGACCGCCCAAAAGCTTAGAAGTATCGTCGAGGAGAAGTTTCAAAGCATCAATCCAGGCATAAACCCTAGAAAGACCCCCCTCGTCGACAAAAGCACTAACAACAGAGTCCTTCAACCTCTCAATTAAAACCTCACCACGAGGATCCCTGAAGAGAATCCTACCACGAGAAACCCTAACATAGCGTTTAATCTCACTAAGGTAACCCTCAACCACGTCAGCAACATCCACTTGTTTCAAGAGAAGCAAACCTCCCTGGACTCCAAGGTTAAGTAATACAGAGGTATAAGCTTAAGAACCTACCCATGCTAACCTTTCACCAGCAATTCCCGCGTTAGAGGTAACCTTTAATTCCATTGAGCGAATTCCATAGCAAATCCCCACTACCTCTCCGCACATACAGGCTCTTCATATGACACAGTACACATCCATTATTGTGCTAATACGCCTAGTACAAGTTTCATGTGTAGGAATGTTGAGGTAGAAGCTTGCAGAGGGCTGATAAGTTTGGAGTTATGGGTGGGATTTATCGGGTGGTGGGCCCGCGGGGATTCGAACCCCGGACCTCCGCCGTGTAAGGGCGGCGTCCTAACCGGGCTAGACGACGGGCCCTCCCTGCTATCCTATAGTTGGTTTGGTGTTTATAAGGTTTTCATTTGCCCCTCCTCCTGGCTTCTGGGTGGTTGTTGTTTGGAGAGGGCTGTTGTTTTCGACGTTGACGGTGTTCTTGTTGATTCTAGTGCTAGGTTTAGGGCTTGTCTTGAGGAGGTTGGTTTGCGTAGTCTGGCTGAGGCTAGGGGTTTTAGGAGGAGGCTTTTCTGGGAGTGTTTTCTCTCTAGCAAGTACATTTACCTTGATAGGGTTAGGGTTGAGTATGCTAGCCTTGCTAGGTCTTATGCTGAGAGGGGTTTTAGGGTTATCGTTGTTACAGGGAGGCCTAGGAGTATGGAGTTTGAGACTCTGGCTCAGTTGAGGGAGGCTGGTTTGGAGGGTTTGGTTTCCGAGATCTTCTTCCGGAGGGTTGGGGATTATAGGAGTGATAGTGTTTTCAAGGTTGAGGTTTTGAGGAGGCTTATGTCCAGGTATGTTGTTGAGGTTGTCTACGATGATTCCGAGGATGTTGTTGAGGCTTTGAGGAGGGAGTTCCCGTGGGTTAAGGTGGTTCTAGTCCCCCCACCCTAGCCTTTCCACGACTCCAGGTATCTCCTCTGCTCCTCCGTTAGCTCGTCGATCTCTATACCCATTGTCTCAAGCTTGAGCCTCGCTACCATCTCATCCTGCCCTGGTGGTACATCGTACACCTTTCTCTCAAGCTTACCCCTATTCTCTTTCACGTACAGGACTGCTAGTGCTTGGTTTGAGAAGCTCATATCCATAACCTCGCTTGGGTGGCCTTCCGCAGCTACAAGGTTTACAAGCCTCCCCTCCGCCAATAGGTATAGCCTCTTCCCGTTCTTCAAAGTGTACTCTTCAACATAGGGTCTTACAACCCTCTTTGACACACTTACCCTCTCTAGGTCCTCAACGCTAACCTCTACGTTGAAGTGCCCCGCGTTAGCTAGTATAGCTCCATCCTTCATCTCCAGCATGTGCTCAGCTCTTATAACGTCCTTGTTACCAGTGGCCGTTATGAATATGTCGCCTAGCCTTGCAGCCCTAGCCATGGGCATGACCTCGAACCCATCCATCACAGCCTCAAGGGCCTTAATGGGGTCTACCTCAGTCACTATAACCCTAGCCCCCATACCCCTAAGCCTCATAGCAATACCCCTACCAACCCAGCCGTACCCGGCTACGACCGCGACCTCACCTGCAACCAGTATGTTTGTAGCCCTTAGTATGCCATCAACGGTACTCTGACCAGTGCCATACCTGTTATCGAAAAGGTACTTCGTCCTAGCATCGTTAACAGCTATAATGGGGTAGAGTAGCCCACCGGCCCTTTCAAGAGCCCTAAGTCTTATAACACCCGTTGTAGTCTCCTCAGTACCACCCCACACCCTCACAGCCCTATCCCTAAGCTCTTCGTGCAACATGACATGGAGATCGCCACCATCATCCATGACTATATCGGGGTCCCTGAGGCCGACAACCCTTATAGCCCACATGTACTCATCACCACTCATACCCCTCCAGGCGAAAACACTAACACCCTCCTCGACTAGAGCAGCTGCAACATCATCCTGTGTCGAGAGAGGGTTACAGGGTGCAAGGCTAACAGTAGCACCCCATGCTAGAAGTGTTCTAACGAGAACCGCTGTCTCCTTGGTCACATGAAGGCTGGCTGATATCCTAACACCCTCAAGAGGCTTCCTATCAGCGTACAAGCTTCTAAGCTTAACCAGGACTGGCATGTGCCTCTCAGCCCACTCAATCTGAGCTCTACCCCTATCCGCTAGGCTCAAATCTCTAACCTTAAACTCCACAATATGACACCTCGTCCCCTACAATCGTTTTTATAAAGGATTAAACCAAACCTTTATAGGCGTATGGTGTGAGGGTTTGGGGAGGAGGAAGAGGAGGAAGGTTAAGGTTAAGAGGAGGGTTATACCAAAGACTTTGCTAAGGTACTTCCAGTGCCCCGTATGCAGCTCCATGGCCTTAACCGTTGACTTCGAGAAAAGCGACTCTATCGGTATGAAGGTAGCTGTGGTCACCTGCGGGACCTGTGGGCTTAACTGTAGGTTTGAGGTTAGCGAGGTTGCGGAGAGAGTTGATGTATATAATAAGGTTGCCGACCTAGCCTACGAGGGTAGGCTGGAGGAGGAGTGTAGGCCCGAGGGTGCCCCCGTTGGAGAGCTTGAAGGGGAGGGTTTGGAGGAGTATAGTGGAGAAGAGGAGGGAGGGTAGGCTACACTTCACCCTAATAGACCCTGATAAGACGAGCCCCGCTGAGGCCGAGAGGATAGCAATGATAGCTAGGGAGGCTGGATCCGACTTCGCGCTAGTAGGTGGTAGTCTAGGTGTCTCACCTGAGGCCACGGACGCCGTTATAGGGGCTGTTAAGAGGCAGGGTATGCCAGTCATAATATTCCCTGGGGCTTTGAACAACGTGTCCAGGAAGGCCGATGCCGCATTCTTCCTAACGATAATAAATAGCGATGACCCGTACTACCATGGGATAGCCCAGGTTCAGGGGGCCATGATAGTCCTGTACCATGGGCTGGAGCCTATACCAACATGCTACGTGATAGTAGGCCATGGGGGTACAGCTGGGTTCATGGTGAGAGCTAGACCCATACCCTACGAGAAGCCCGAGCTGGTGGCAGCACACGCCCTAGCATGCTCCATGATGGGGTCTAGGATAGTGTACCTCGAAGCTGGTAGCGGAGCCCCGAAACCTGTACCACCTGAGGCTGTCGAGATGTCCAAGAAGCTCATAGCCATGGCCGGGCTGGAGTCCTTAGTCATAGTGGGTGGGGGTGTTAGAGGTGAGGAGCAGGCGAGAGCCCTAGCCAGAGCTGGAGCGGACGGCCTTGTAACAGGGACTATAGTTGAGGAGAGCCCGGAGCTCCTAGCTAGGATAGTTAGGGCGTTTAAAGAGTCATAAAGGTAATTAAACCCCCCAGGCTAAACATCACCTTGGAGGGCTAAAACTGTGGGTTTACATAGCCTGAGGGAGCGTAGACTCCTAGTTCTAAGCACAGCTTTAACCCTAATCCTAGCAGGTGGTTCTGTCAAGATAGCAGGCTACCTCCTATTCACCTCTAAAGCAGTCCTACTCGATGCCATAACCTGTGTGGCTGCAGCCCTCGGAGGCTTCATCGTACTCCTAGCTACCAGGGCATCCCTAGAGCCTCCTGACCTCGATCACCCCTACGGTCATGAGAGGATCGCCTACGGGGGCTCCATAGGGGTCCTGGTGATTTACGCTCTAGCAGCAGGACTCTCCATACCCCTGCTGGGAGCCCCCGAACCTTACAACGTTGACTGGAGGGCTTCAATAACAGCTCTTATCGGGACGGCCTTCTACGTGTTAGCCATCCTTGTCGCGAGGCTAGACCCTGTTGGGGGTTCTGCTCTAGGTGTTTTCACAGTATCAGAGGTTCTAGAGGGCCTCATATCGATTGGAGCCTCCTACGCTGGAGCAACCCTATCCTATATCATAGACTACGCTGGGGGCCTCGTGATCCTCGCGTACCTACTTGTATCCATTGTTAGAGAGGTGAGGAGGACTGTAAGAGAGCTCTCCGACGTGGTGGAGAAGAGTTTAGTGGATGATGTGAGAAGGGTTTTCGAGGAGAGGAGGTTTAAGGTGAAGAGCTTGAGGGTGAGAATGGTGGTCCCCGGGAAGTATCATGGTGATGCTGTGGTGGAAGCACCATGCGATATGCCTTTAGAGGTTGCAAACGTGCTAGTTGACGAGATAACGGATTCACTAGCTAGGAGTAGAGTTGATTTGACCGTGCACATTGACAAGATGAGCTTGAGAGAGTGTACGAGCAGACCGCGACCTTAGTCTCTCATTAGACGTTTTAAACGCTTATGTTAAGGTACAAGGTTGGTTGGCGCGTTGAAGTCGAAGCGAAGGAGTAGCGGGGATAGGAGGAAGCTCGTCTGGCTACTAGCTGGGATAGCCTTCATCGTGGTCGTTGTTAGCGGTAGCCTCATAGCCTACAAAATGTTATCGAGCAAGTGTAGTGTTAGAGGCGTCGAGGGGTTCAGCGATATCACCATAGGCTTCGATGAGAGGTCTAGCCTGCTACCCAACCTAAGCCTGGTAGCCTTGGGGCCTGAGAGGGCTAGGTATGAGGTCTACGTCTTCTACGACCTCTACTGCCCGTTCTGCGCCTGGGAGTTCTATGAAAGCCTCCCCATACTCTTGAGCTACGCTAATGGTGGTAAGGTTAAGCTCTACATGGTGGATATGATCCTACACGGTGAAGCTAGGGAATCACATGGGCTACTGAGGGGATCCGTAGACTTCAAGGGGGCTTTCATTAAAGCCCTATACCTCTCATCATGTAGGTTGCACGTTGAAGGTAAGGTTCCTGATCCAAGCTACATGAGGGGTGTTCTGAGCAAGCTTAACATAACAATCCCCGAAGATAGGGTTAGAGTTGAGGTTGCGAAAGCCCAGCAGATTACAAGAGCTGCTCTAAACCTCCTGACAAGCCTCTACGGCGACCCCAGGTATGTTGGTACACCCGCCATAGTAGTCTACGATGTCGAGTTTAGGGAGGTTAAAGCCATCCTACCAGGCCGGGTGGAGCCGGGTAGAATAGACTTAACCCTGAAATCTCTACCCTGAGACCCCGGGTCTCTGGGTAAGAGCCTTAATCAACGTCAACATGAAGTTAAAGTATAAGATTTAAAGGCTCTAGGTTAAGCTTGCTAGAGAGGTGTAGACTTTGGCGGAGGCTATAGTCATGGTCAACGTTGATATAGGTAAGGAGGATGAGGTTTTCAACAAGCTCTTAGAACTCCCTGAGGTTAAAGAGATCTACATGGTCTATGGTGTCTACGATTTAGTCGCTATCCTTGAAACCGAGAATATGGACTCTATGAGGACCCTTATAACGCAGAAGATTAGGAAGATACCGGGTGTTAAGAGTACTATAACAAGTATTGTTATAAGGAAGCAGGTTAAACGGTAGTCATGAGACTCGCATCCCTGGCTTTGGATAGCGTTGATAACCTCCACTATGGTTGCACAACACATTTCTCATCACTACTCCTGGGAAGACTGGGTGCTAGTGTTAGACTAGCAGACCTGCCCCTCCTCGTAAGGCTCAACCCCGGGGTTCCGTGGAAGACTAGAGGTAATGGGGCCGTAGTTCTAAGACTGTACTATGATGGGGAGCCTTGGGAGCTCCTGGAGGTTGCATACAGTCTAGCTTTAGAGTATTCCAGTGGTAAGAGCGATGTAGGTGTAGTGGTCTACGAAGGGGAGCCTTGGGGTGTCGAGAGGCTTAGATGGCTCTACACCAGGGGTCTAACCTCCATCCTGACATTAGACGTTGTAACCTCAACCTTGAGTAAACTGGGGGGTTTACATGCTGGTGGTAGAGGCGTTATAGGAGCCACGGCTGCACTAGCAGCATTAGGGCCCCATGATGATTTCACGTTCGAGCTAATAGCCTACAGGGATCCAGGCTTCTGGGGGTCTAGGAGGTGTGTTGACGAGGTTAAAGCTCTAATCGTTGAATCAAGACTGCCTCCATGCACTTTCTACAACGTGGACATGTTAACCGGGGAGTTTACAGCATCACCTGGTGGGAGCGACCCCGTCCTAGCGGGGTTTAGAGGTAATTGTCTAACACCACTCTTCGAGTACTCTCAAGCCCTCTGTGAGAAACCACACTTCTGGACACTCTTTAGATCCAACCAACACACGGACGCCCACATGGTAGAGCTAGAGGAGCTAGCCCCCTACAACACGGGGTACGTGGAGGCAGTTGTATCCAGGGAGCCTGACGTCATAGAGGGTAGCCATGTTGTTGTAAGGGCTTCAACAAAGCTAGGTGAAGTGGATCTCGTGTTCTACAGGGAGACGGGCCCCCTCAACAAGGTTGCTAGGATGCTAGTGGAGGGTGATAGGGTTAGGGCTCTAGGCTCCATAAGACCCTACAGGCCCCGAGGGGTTCCCGTGCTTGCTGTCGAGAAGCTCCAGGTCTTAGAGGTTGCTAGGAGCTATGTTGAGGTGAACCCGAGATGCCCTATCTGCTCTACTAGGATGGAGAGTGTAGGTTCGGGTAAGGGGTTTAGGTGCGATAGGTGCGGCTATGAGAGTAGGGGTTTAGGGAAGGTTAGGATTGAGGCTGGGAGGAGGCTAACCCCGGGAACCTATGTTACATCAAGGCTTAAGCATCTAACAGAGCCCCCGGGGAGGAGGAGGCTGGGTGGATTGGGGTCTAATGTAAGCTTGAGTGTTAGCGATGTCATATTCACCGAGGCTCACCCGAGGCCTACTGAGGCCCTCCTAAGGCTAGAGGAGATGCTAGCCTCTAGGATGTCCCTTTAGAGGACCCCCCTGCTTCCTCTGGATCCCACTTTTTGTACACTGCTTCTCTGAGCCTCCTGCTAAACCCGGTTGTCAGTATCTCCCAGGCTATAATTGATATCATATCCTCCCCTACCTCCAGCGTCCTATACCTCTTAGCGTTTATAGCCTCCCTTAGTGCTACCAGGTGTACACACGTTGGTTGCCTTGTCAGGCTTCTAGTGAAGGAGCCGCAGCTACAGTACAGGTCTTCTACTAGTAGGTAGTCGCTCCTAGGGCCTATGTAAGCCCATAGCCTAGCCTCCCTCTTCAACAGTATGAACCTGTTAGAGTAGCCTATAGCCTTAACCCTGGCTTGGTCGAATCTACCAGCCGAGGTTCTAACACTATCCTCGACGTCTACCCCTCTTACGCTCAAACCTTAACACCTTGTAGCCGCACTCCCTCAAGCCGACGACAATGTAGTCAGCGTAGCCTATGAAGAGCCCTGTCTCCACAACACCCGGTATGCTCTTCAACGTAGCCTCAAGGACCTCGGGGTCCCTCAAGCCATCATTGTAAACATCAACGATAACACCACCCCAATCACTTACAACAGGCCCCCTCTTCCCAGAACCAACCCTCAGGGACACCCTAAAGCCCAGGTTTTCAAGAGCTCCTACAACCATGGGGGTGTACTCTCTAACAACCTCAACTGGAATAGGCCTCCTAGAGCCTAGCACTTCCACAAGCTTATCCTCTGAAGCAACGAACACGTTAACACTGCTATTGAAGGCCAAGATCTTCTCCCCCAGGAGGGCTCCACCACCACCCTTAACCATGTTACCACGGCTGTCAAACTCGTCAACACCATCAACGTAGACGTCGAGAGGACCACGAGGGGGGTTTAACACTGTGAAGCCGAGCATTGAAGCCCTAATAGCTGTATCGATACTAGAGGCTACGACAAGCCAAGAGCTAGAGTAACCCCTAGCTAGGTCCATGAAGAAACCAACAGTAGAACCAGTACCAAAACCCACAAGCCTAGGAGGCCCAAGAGTGGGTAGGAGCTCAAGAGCACCTCTAGCAGCCTCAAAAGCAGGATCACAAGACAAGAGGTGGCACCCGAAGGTTTAGTAGAACCGGAGGAGACCTATAAAGATAGAGAACCCCCCAGCTTCCACTGGAGCCCACAAAAGTGGGAAAGGAGGAGTTTAGGGAGACAACACTAACCCCGAGGAGGAAACCCGGACCCCCCAGGTTCAAATGCAGAGTAAAGCAAACAGAATATCAGAATACCAACTATCATCTAGGAAAGACGGAAAAACAAATTATACAAACACTATCAGCGATAAAGTTCAAAGTAACACAGAACCCAAATGGAGTATACGTGATAGCATAGTTATCTAGAAGGCTCCACAGGAAACAGAGGGGTCTGGGGGCATGTTCCAAGTAGTGGAGCCTATAGGGGGTGCAGGCTATTATATCCTCGTGAGGGGGCGGGATGGCTGTAGAAGTGTGTCGACTGATGGTAGCGGTAGGGAATGCCGGGAAGCTATTCATGATAGCCGGCTCTGTATTCCCAGCTTAGTAGTATTCCAAGGTCGTGTCATGATAGCACTGTTTCGTAAAAGACTTCTGTAAACCGGGGGGTTTACATGGTGTTAGCTTACCGAACCCTAGATGGCGCGTATCACCGTTGTTGCACGTGGTGTAGAGTGGCTTAGAGGTAACCCCCTGTAGCTGTGGTTTCACCACAGTCTTGTTACGTTTCCTTGTAGGGCTCCTGTTACGGTGTATTGGATTATGGTCACTGATGCCAGGTTGTCGGTTTACAAGTGGTGCTAGCCGAAAGCCCCTCCTTTAAAGGTGTAAGTGGGGGATCTATGGTTTCGGCTAGCTATGTTATGAGGTTGAGAGGAGCCGGTGTGAGGAGGGGCTTCTGGGGAGTTCGCTGGGGTCGGGGGCCCTGGTTCTGGTAGAGGTAGTGCCCTAGGGGGTGGGGGTGCTGGAAGGGTTGTGTGCGCTTCTGAGCGGAGACTGCTCGGGTAGGCTTAGCGTAAGGCTAGGTCTTTGGGGATGCGGGGGTCATGGGAGGAGTATGTGTGCCATTATTACTAGGAGGGAGAAGGCTACCGCTATGGCTAGTACTGTTGCTGGGCTTAGCTTTATCCTCCCCTCTAGTTCTTCGTAGAATGATATGAGGCCTGCTGCGCTCATTGGCCCGGCTTGCCTCCTCCTCCGGGTTGCCATCTCTACCCCCGTTTTACTCGTGTATACAGTTGGGGTTTAAATGTGTGTTAGCGGGGTTGTGGCATCCTGTTCTCTCAAGGTCTCTACCGTACTTTCTCATCATTGCTCTCTCCACGTCCACCCCCACCAGGTTTGCTATGCTCAGGGTCCATGCTATTACATCTGCTAGCTCCTCCTCCACCTTCCCCCTGTCACCTTCTAGTATTGCTTCCGCTAGCTCTCCTACCTCCTCGACGAGCCATGTGAATGTAGCGTGTAAGCCTCTCCTGCTATCCCTCTCGTAGTAGGCTTTCCTCATCGCCTCCTGTATGCACCTTAAATCCAAGTTAACCCCCCGGTTTACAGTTGAAAGTATTAGGAGTTGTGGGGGTTTCACTCTAGGTCATCGGATGGAATGCATTCCTGCTCGTAGCAGTACTCTACAGAGGGCTCAGGAGGTATCCTCTCCCCAGTCTCGGGGTCAGTGGTGTTAGCCCATATGAGGTCGTCTAATGGGATCTTCTCCAACCTAAGCTCCTCCCCCCGCCTCCTGAGTAGGAAGCCTCTAATCTGCTTCATGGGGAGCCCGGTTCTCCTATCACGTCTCCCAGTAAAACTCCTTAGTATGAGGCTTGAGTAGTCCCAGTTCTCAAGACACCAGTAGATCCTCGCTATCAGTAGGAGGTAGTGGGCCTTCTCATACCCGTAGTACAGCCTCCCACCCCTCCTCCTAACATCCCAGGAGTGTGCGTAGAAGTACTCATCGTCGCCACATCCAACAGTTAGTATGGCACCTCTGCTCACATAGCCCCCTAGAGAATCCTGGAGTAAGAGCTCCAAGCTCGCTATCATGCTTAAACTCACGTTGATCACTCTAAGTTGCTCACCTGGAGAAGGGGCTATGAAAGCTAGACCCTCAGAACCCCTATCTACGAGTATGAAGGGCTCCTCAGGATCCTCGGATAGGAGCACCCTACTACTACCTTTAACAAGCTCTTCTAGCATCTCGTCTAAATCTCTATCCAACCCGCTTCCAACCTCAGGGGTAACTAGTCTAACTATGGTTTTAAACGTATCTGATGATAGGATCCAGGGGTGGCTACGTGCTAGCTCTATAAGCTCTTATAACCTCCCTTAAAGCCCCCCTCCACGCATAGTCCACCCTAAGCTTCCCATCAGGCTCCCTTACTACAACCCCTATCTCTAGAGCCTTCCTTATAACACTCTGGGGGTCCACTCCTAGGTATGCTGATGCTACAACGACCAACTTCATGGCACCCTCTGACATCCTCTCCCCTCTCACCTTACTGTACGCTTCTGCAAGCCTCTTGATCTCCTCTAGGACCACCTCTCTCGGTGCTGTTGTCTCTACTGATTTCGATTTCTTAGTCCTCCTTCTAGCAGGGTACCCTCTTAGCCTTAAGAGCTCCTCAAGGGTGTCTACTGGTATGCCGATGCCAGCTATACTCTCTATCTTGTCGAAGGTGAAGACCCAAGCCCTCTTCCCCACATCTACCTTGTATTCTTCGAAGAAGGCTCTTAGAGCTGCTAGGCTTTTAAAGACCTGGTCTCTGGGCCCGGACATCTCAATCCTTATGGTATCCCCTTTCACCGTTATTGAGGCTACTGGTGTCTTAATCCTCCTCGTGAGCGCTTCTAGGAATGATTGTAGATCCCCTCTAACCTGTGGTGGTATCTTGTAAATTCTAACTACTGTTTTATACAAGCCTACCACCTCTTGATAGCTAGGAGCCTTCTAATGTTAACCTGTAGTATCTTGGATGAAGCTAGTATTGAGACCTTCCTGGTCTCCACGTTACCACACCTAGGGCACCTCATGCTCTTCTGGCTTGTAGGCTCTAGTGGTGTAAGGCAGTTCAAGCATAGAGCGTGTATTACACCGTACTGTGGGGGCTTCGTGGTCAACTGGTAGGGGCTTGTAGAGTTTAGAACCCTCGCTAACACCACATCCCCTACCCTGAAGTACTCGTAAACATCCCTTATGAACTCACCTGATATCTGGCTGATGGGTATGCCCCCCGTGAACACCCCGGGGAACTCGCCTACCCAGGACACCCTAGGGCTTAGAGATACAAGCCCGTAGAGTTCAACCAGTACCAGCTCATGCCTCACACCTGTTACGAAGCCTACCACGCTAAGCCCAGGTTTGGGTGTTAAAGGCTGCCTTAGCCTTCTAACAAACACCACCTTAGCCTCCGGGTTCAGCCTCGCCTCCCCCACGACCCCAGCTCTTATGAACCCTCTCTCGTCTACGTACACGCCCTCGCCTGGCTGGAACTCCTCCTCTACACCTAGGATATCGCCTGGCTGGACCCCCCTAACCACTTCTCCTCTCGTAGCAGAGGACATCCGCATCAACCCTCCTAACCCTACTCCTATGGTGCTCCATTGAGGCTGGGATCGGGAACTTAAAAGTCCATAGTAGCTTCATGCTATACCCTCTACTCAAAGCTAGCTCCCCGTGGTACTCTAGGTTTCCGGACTTTAGTATAGCGTATACCCTGACAGGTTTAAGGCTTAATGCGTATAGTATGAACTCTGTATCAGCACCCCTCCTCCAAACCCCGAATGGGGGGTTCATCACGACTATGCAATCCTCGCATACAGCAAGGGGCCCCTTATCCCTTGATATATGGGATGCTATGAACTCCAGTGAACCCTCTAGGTTAAACCTCCTAGCGGCCTCCAAGCATAGGGGTTGTAGCCTCCTATCCACATCCACTGCTAGAGCTCTAGAAGCTCCTAGTAGGAGTGCCGCTATACTAAGCCTACATGTGCCGGCCCCCAGGTCTATGACGGTCCTACCCTCTAGTAGCCCTGAGAGCTTGGCATGCTGGGCTATCCTGAGCGCTACGTCTGCTGGTGTCGTGTACTGCTCTAGCTCCCTGATAGGCTCCGGTATCCTCGGCGTAGCCTCCTCAAGCATCCTAGCTAGATTTGATATCCTCACTTCTACCACGGGAACCTGTATGGCTCCAGCTCACCTCTAAGAGCCATTATGGTCTCACCGGGGGTTAAAACGGGTTTATGGTAGTCCCAGTAGTCGTCAACAGGTATCCTAGGGCAGCTTGTAACTGTGAACGCCTGAATCCACCTGTTATCCAATGCTACTAGGCTCTGTAGCGTTAGGTTCTCCGATGCCACCAGGACATACCTCCTACCCCTAGACCTCATCTCCTCCGTTATCCTCCTGACAAGCCAGGGTCTGTACTGGCCTGTCTTCAACCCAACTATGACAGCCCACCTTTCAGCGCTAAAAGCCTCCATAACCCTATGCAATCTCACCTTGTAAACCCTCTCACCCTCAGGGGTTACATCAACAGCCCTCCCCTCGTATGGGTCTAGCTTAACAACTGGTTTGAACGTAGAGAGGTATAAGCCTAGTGGGTGGAACAAGCCTCCGCCAACGTAGGCGAAGCCATCAACCCTAGCAACCCTAGCTAGGCGGTAGTCACACCCGATAACCTGCCCATCCTCAAAGTAGGGCCTTAGACCCCTTGGGGTGATAACCTCTAAACCCTCCCGTTCGAGCAGTAACGCTACATCACGTAGTATGTGGGTGTGCTGTGCCGTGGTGACCAAGCCCACCCTGCGGACACCATATATTTCCAGGATTTCTACAGCCTCCCTTACAACCTCACCCCCCACGGTTAGCTTACTCAAAGCTTTAACATAGACCACCCTAACACCCAGCCCTCCAGGAGGTTCGACGAAGAAGCCTGCTAGCTCAACAGGGTAGGGGCTATGGCCTACATGTATTATAAGTGATGGCTTTAAAGTTGCCCACAGCTGGCCGTACTGTATGTCACATGCACCGTAAACACTATCAGCGTGCACGTACACCTCCACGTCATCGGGGACCATGGATTTAAGGCATTCAACTATATCCACAGAGTATTGCCTCAACCCGTCGGGGAGCTGTACTACAACCCTTGAAGCTCCACTCTCGACTACAGCCCTCCTAGCGGACTCTAGATCCACAATGTACGGTATCTCATTACAAGTGCTCAACTCCCAAACCCTGTATCGTTGACTGCTTTTCGTAACCTAAATTCACATGTTATGAGGGAGCCCACAGACTTTTAAACCCCACATGGAACGTGGACAGGGGGGCTGGTGTTGGCAGGCAGTAACGTTAGCCTAGAGGCTTTGGGTAATGGCAGGTACCGTTTAACCATAACGGGGGAGGATCACACTATAGGTAACCTGCTATCCAGGACACTCCTCTCAATGGACGAGGTGGCTTTCGCCTACTACGAGCAACCCCACCCCCTGGAGGATAGGATAGTTGTCTACCTCCAGTTGAAGGAGCCTGATGGGGATCCGGTGGTGGTCTTACTAAGAGCCTTGGATAGGATACTTGAGGTTAACGAGGAGTTCAAGAGGTTGTACCTGGAAGCTCTTAGGGATAAGGGTTTAGAGGTTGAAGATTGAGGCTAGGATACTCATGTCAAGGTGCTCCCCGGATCTATGTGTATCAGCTATCCTGAGAGGGAGGGGTTTCGACGCGATAGTAATAGCCGGGGGTTGTAGGGAGCTCTGTGAAAGGCTAGCAGAGGAGGGTTACATGGACGAGCTTAGGTATTCGACCGGAGACTGTACCTGCAACCTCCCCGAGCCTCCGAGGACGCCTGCTATGGTTTGTGATGTAGCGTTATTCCTTGAGAGGCTCCTTAACGCTATGAGAGAGCTTAAGCTTATTAGGCTTTAGGGCAAGAGATTTAGTAGAAGGATTGGAGAGGGTTAATTGAAATGATGACCAGGTTTTGCCCTAAGTGTGGCGCAATGCTAAGACCTAGGAAGGTTGGGGGAGAGCTCCAGCTATACTGTACCAGGTGCGGTTACCATGAGGTAGCTAGGGGTGCAGAGGCGTACTCCGTAAGAACGGAGATTAGGAGGAACCCTAGGGATAAGACACTCGTGCTAGAGTCAAGCCAGCAGCCTGCAACAGCACAGGTGGTCAAGGGCACATCATGCCCTAAGTGTGGTAACGAGGAAGCATACTTCTGGATGATGCAGACAAGAGCTGCAGACGAACCCCCAACAAGGTTCTACAGGTGCACGAGGTGCGGGCACACTTGGAGAGAGTACGCCTAACATGCGAGGAGCTCCTAGAAATCCTAGAGAGGGGGCTTAGGAGGCTGGTAGAAGATCTAGGAGAGGCTGTCGATAGAACACCGTACACGATAACATCGAGGCAGCTCGTAGAAGGCTCCCTAAAACTATCACAAGGACTATACAACATGGTAAAACACGCAAGAACAGAGTGCAGGGACAGGCAGGAGGAAGCTAGCAAGCTACACTAACTACTAGCTCTGAAGGCCCCAGAGCTCAGGCTGTTACAGAGCTGACGGTAGATTTAAAATAGCCATAGATACTCGGTATGATGTGTCAGGTGAGCTGATAAAGACTCGGATAGTTATAGCTTTCAGCTTTAAGCTTACAACCCTGCCACCTATATGGAATACATTTATCTCCACGTGAATAAGATGACTCTATGGGCTACTAACGCTTGCAACCCTATAGGCTGGAGGCGTTTCCCCGCTAACGGTATTTCCGTTAGCGGGGTTGGGCCTTGGTGTGGGTTCACTAGCTTCACCCACACCTCATGGGATTATAAAACTGCATCAACCTCCCACATAGGCACCT
>Ga0080008_157338_pt1 | contig 19781 bp, 34 predicted proteins | sample ConCONMetagenome_FD_69211 | JGI IMG/M metagenome (GOLD analysis project Ga0080008, IMG submission 69211) | Hot spring microbial streamer communities from Conch Spring, Yellowstone National Park, USA - CON_C (SPADES assembly) (version 2) | ecosystem: Environmental > Aquatic > Thermal springs > Hot...
CTCTTTCTCAGCCTCATCATGACTACTGTAGCACCTCTCAGCAAGCACCTCAAGAGTTTGAGCCATTAGGGAGAGTGCATAGAGCTTCACACAGTAACCAACAGCACCAACGTGCTTCTCAGTTACGTGAACAAAGTATTCCGTGAGAGCTAGTATGAACGGAGGTGCTTTAAGCAAATCACTGAGCATCTCTGTAAAGCTAGGCATCGCGCTCCAAGCACCTCTATACATCTTCCTAGCCTCTTCAAACTTCCCCAAAGCTTCTAAATACCTCTTAGCCTCCTCAACAACACCTCTACAATGCCCTAGAGGAGCACTCTTAAACCCAGGCAACTTACAAAGCTCAACAGGATCCATAGAAGCGAGGGCCTCGACAGTCTTTATACCGTTCCTCTTCAGCCACCTAATATCCCTCTTCCCAGCAAAACCCTTAAGAGCATCTATAGGTGTAGCCACATGCATCACCCATGCAGAGCCGCACCTCATAGCTATCTATATAAGCTATTTAGCTCTATATAGCCTTATGGTGACCACATGAACGAAGAGACCCGCCTCTGCATAGACCTCGGAGACGAAGAGAGTGCAACTAACTTCGCAGCAAGGGTTTGGAGAGCAGGAGAATCACTCGTCATAACAATTCCCAGGGCATACGCTGAAAGGCTAAAGCTTAAGGAAGGCGACGTAGCGGATATCGCTATAAGGGTTCTCAAACATGCCCACAGATAATTCTGTAGCAGGTACTACACAATGAGCACAGAAGCTGTGAAGCTAATCAAGCAGAAGCTTCTGGAGGGATGGATACTGACGTGCTGCGTCAAAGACTGCGTAGAGCCTCTGAAGCAGCTCACAGAAGTAATCTATGTCTATGAGGACTACGGGCTAGCCCTAATCAAGAAGTCAGAGGCTCTGAAGAGGTTTCTGGAGGTAAGCGATGAGGAGTTCGAGAAGCTCAGGGTAATACTCTACAACCCAGGATTCACAGCATCTACAGGGCTGTGCTACACAGAGAACTGGATAAGCGATGAGCTTAGCGAGGAGGTGGCGGGGCAATTAGCGGGGGGAATCCTTGAGTATGTACGCAAGGCAGAGATGGTGTACCTAAACGTCGCGTTCCCTGCGTAGCCATGCTGTGGCACCTGCTACACAAAGAAAGCAAAAATTTTTAACCCCCGCCCGCTCACAAGCTTTCTCCGGGCCTGCGGCCCGCAATGGCTTGCATAGGCAAGCCAACATGATGCGGGGAGGGGAGCGGGGCGGAGACTAGCCGCCACATGTGCAGCAGCACAGCTCACGGGTGGTGTGGTCAGCTGAAGGCCGCTACCACGCCCCGCACCCTCCCCGCTGATTCCGCTTCTCTCGCTATGGATCAGCTAAGCATTTTAGCCTTCTCGCAGAGCTCTTTTCTCAGGTGGTCTCTATGAGTGTTAGTGAGATTGAGAAGAGGGTTAGAGACCTCATTATTGATTGGGTCGAGCTCCACGATTACAAGGTGAGGCCCGAGCACCTCGAGGGCTTTGAGCAGAGCCTTAAGAAAGCCTTTGGCTTGGAGGATAGGCACATATGGAGGGCAGACCTGTCTGTGTCAGCAAGCAGGCACACCCCAGTTGACTTCGGTGCAATGCATGTGAGCTTCGTGTACAGGGGGAAGCTGATATCCTGCTACGTGAAGCTCGGTGTGGAGTACATGCATACAGAGCTAACGCGCTACGGAGCAAATGTAGAAGCCCACATGATTCCAACAAGAGAGAAGTTTGCTAAAGCCCTGGAAGTGAGCTGCACAGAAGTAACATAACAACACATTTTTCTACTTTCTCCTGCCCAGCCTTTTCCACTCTCTTCTAAGTGCTATGGCGGTTGCAATGGTTATCGGTATGCAGATTAATACTATAAGTATGTATGCGAGGACTATGAGGAGCACGGGATCCGTGTAGCATCACCTCTTTTTACTCAGTTCTATGTATTATGTATTAAGTGTTTTTCGGGGTGCTCTGTGCATTGGGTTAAGAGGAGGGAGATGTGTAGATGTGTAGAGAGCTGTGCTCCAGGAGGGCATACCTTGGGAAGCTCTTGCTTGGGAGAGACATAGACATTGAGAATGTAGCTGCATATGAGCAGCTTTCCCCATTCTTTAATGCTAATCATTTTTTCTTGGTGCGGTAGCTGCTACACAATGGCAATTAGACTCGCTACTTAAATCATTTTATAATGCAGCAGAATTTATTGGGATCTCTGTGAGGCGTGTAAGCAGAAACCCATGTAAAGATGTGTATCACTGTCTTAAGGAGGCGTACAGTGCTAATCTAGATGTTAATGATAAGCTAGCGGAGATGCTCATAGCTATTGAGCGCGGCTATGGTGTTAGTGTTGAAGAGCTTGAGCTGCAGCTAAAGGAGCTTGCACCAGACCTCTACAAGCTTGTTGCGTGTGTTCTACATGTTGCCAGAGCTCTTAATGGTGTGAGCAGCATTGGCGTGTAGAAGCTCGATCTAAAAAATGTTTAGTGTTTTTTAGAGCACGTGTTTTGCCCTGCTTGCGTGTACATGCACATCTTCAAGCTTTATGCTTGAGAGATCCCTGGCCGCTGTGTATGCTGCCTCCGCCTCTACAACGGTTCTCTCCCCCGGCCTCCTCGCAATGCAGTGGACAGCTATCACAAGCCTACCCCTCCCCACATCCATTGACGGGTAGCACTCCACACGCCCGCCAGTGTACTTCCTAACCCTGTCCTCGACATCCTCAACAAGGTAGCGCAAAGCGTAGCCAAAGTCACTAGCGCTGTACACCTCCCAAGCACCCTCAATCTTCTTACCAAAGTCCCGAAGCCTAACTTCGAGATCCTTTCTAAGCTCCTCAAGCTCCAAAGCCATCTGCACACACCGAGAGAGAAAGAGAGAAACAGAGAGAAAAAAGCTTTGCTACAATCAAAGCACCACAAAAGCATATAAACCCCGAACGCAGAGAAAGTGCTCTCAGATGAAGCCCGGGCAGAACGCCCCGCAAGGGGCATGAATCCGGTGAAGCCCCGCCCCGCCCCCGGGCGGAAATGGAATTGAAAGAAATGAACTCCCAAAAGGGAGTAGAAAGAAAAGCTAAAGAGTCCGGGTGGCCCCCTGGGGCTGGGGCGGAGCTGGGGATTCTAGAAATTGTTTCAAAAATTGTGGAGAAAAAGTGCTTCTTGTTCCTATCTCTCGAAAACCACGACCTCGTCGACGTGGATATCTGTGTAGTCTGCGATTGCTCCTTCAGGTAATTTGAATTTGACTTCCATTGGTGTTCTAATGACTAGTTTCCATGGTTTTCCTGGGATTGCACACTCTACGAATAGCCTTGCCCATTGATCGCCTCTGATATCGAGAAGCTTCTTATCGCACCTCACATCTTTCCCCAGCCTCCTTTTAACGGTGTCCTCAATGATTTCAGCAGCTTTAGCGAAGAACTCGCCCACTCTGTACGGCCTCCTATTCTCAATAACATCGTATATGAAGCTCTCAAGCTCATTCTCAATACTCTGTTCAAGGTCTCTTATATAGCTCACAAAACCTCACCAGCTCTCTCACTCACTTGCTCAGAATAAAAATCTTTGCACACAGCACCATTTTCAATTACATCTATATACCAGATTTTCATAAAAGTTTTTAAGCTCTGTAGCACCTACCACCACACGGTGAAAACATGAAACCCGAAACCCAAATCCCAACTTCAAATCAATCACAAGCCCAACAATTGCAGATCCAGCCTCTCGAATTCGAAGCCCCTTGTTGTGAAAGTATTAGAGAATGCAACATTCGAAAAGTTTATGTTATTGGAATCAAGGGAAGACCTAGAGTTTTAAGAGTGATTGATGCAGTGAGGTGTAGTAGAGGAGTAAGAAGGAAGTTTAAGTTCTATCCAAGTGCTGATGCCATCCTTATTAGTTATTATAGAAGCAATCGTGGCAACCACTATATTACAATTATGTGGAAACCAGAGAGTCTCGCAGAAGGGCAAGCAAAGGCTTATGCAGCACTGGTGCTAGGTCTCTATAGTGAAGAGGAGGTGGTAATATGACTAAGGAGGCTCAACTATTTAGATGCAGATGCCAAGACTGTACACTAAGAGAGATTTGTAGCATCTTTGGCAAGTATTGCCCATACAACAACTGCTCTCTTTCCGATGAATAACTTTTTCTTTTTCTTTACTTCTTTCTTTGGTGCTTGCTATGAGTAGTGACTTTATAGTTATCAATTTTGATAAGCTTCGGAGAAGCGGTGTTGTGGTTTTTGATATTGATGGTGTTCTGATTGATTGTAGTGAAAGGCTCTTAAAGTGTGAGGAGGAGGCTGGGAACAACAAGAGGATTTTCTGGAGCCGCTTTCTAAGTCCAAGGTACATGCACCTCGACAAGCCAATAGACTTTGGCTTTGAGGTGCTCAGGGGCAGGATTGCAAAGGGCTACAACATTGTTATCATAACAGGTAGAACTGATAACATGGCCTCTGAAACAGTTGAGCAGCTGAAGAGCATGGGTATAGAAGGAATACCGATAGTGTTTAGAAAAACAGGAAACTTCGCTAAAGACTACATATTCAAGGCCTCTGCGGCAAAAAGCCTTGGGCTAGAGGTTTTGGAGGTTCACGACGACAGCATAGAGGTTCTAAAAAGCTTTGCAGAGCTGTATCCAGGTGCAAAGCTGTACCTCTACATCTTCTAACACTTTCCCTCTAACACCTTTTAGTTTTCTAACCTCCTTTTAACATTTTGTAGCAGCTACTACACGATTATAATTCCATCTTCTATTTCTTCTTTTTACATCTTCTCATAAAAGCTTTTAAGCTATGTATGTATGTATTTCAGCAATGGGGTGAGAACAAAACATGAGTCAAAACTCTAATCAAAGGAAAACAGTTATAGTTGGGCACTTTGATACCCATGGTGTAGTAGCAGCATATCTCGCTAGTAAAGCGTATAATGCTGTTGATGCATTTGCTAACTATCCGCAAACATCTCCTGAAGCTCTTGTAACAACATTGCAGAATTTGTATGCGGTTGTTAGGGAGAGGCTAAGCATAGTAATTGTTGATGTACCTATTGACCTTAAAAACCCTGTGGGGTTCATAAACGGTCTAGAGCAACTATCAGCTCTTCACGACATTACATTAATTGATCATCATGATACTAGCCTTAGGTTTGCAAATCAGTTTAGGAATGTGAAGTTTGTGTATGTTGGTCCAGCAGCACTAACACTAAACATGATACTACTTTCACAAATTCAAAATGCATCAGATGCCGATAGACTGTTGGCCGCGGCGGGTGCTGTAGGAGATAGAGACCCTGAGGTAATTAGGCAAGCACTCTTCAATACGGAGATCCAAGCTATTGCTGATGGTCTAGACGTGATGGTTCGTGAAAAGGATGGAGCGCAGAGAACTCTTAGAGCACTAATGCAGGATCCTAGGAGTGTTATCGAACAGGCTAAAGCGAGAGCAGCAGAAATACCTACAGCACAGTTAAGGGAGAAGATAGGGGTTATATGTCTAGCTGAAGGCCTGTTACCTGAGGCGTGGGGCCCAAAGTCTCTTGAAAAAATGGCCTTTCAACACAACTGCTGGTATGCTGTAGGGGTGTCAAGAGACCCGAGAACCAACCAGTATGTTGCTAGAGCAATTATTAGATGGGATGTAGTAGCGAGGTACAGCAATCTGCCGATGCCAAGAGACATAATGTCAAGGCTTTATTCAACAAGGTCAGTGATTGGGCACCCAGCGGCCCCAACTATAGCTGCAGCTACGGAAGATGAGGCTAGAGATATGGCTTATAGAATTACAAGAGCTTTAGCCGATGAGACATCCAGATTCGCATCACCATCCACTCTTAGGTTTATAAATGAGTATGAAGTTGGACGTATATTGGCAGATGTGCTGCTAAAGATTGAGCAAGCTATAGAGAAAATAGACAGAGTATTAGAAAATCAAACAAGAATGTATAGTGAGTATCTGGATCTAAAGCGTAGACAAGTACAGTTGCTAGAACAATCAACACAGCAGCAACCATCACAGCAAAGGGTAAGGTATGATTGATGCAAAGAAATGCGGTTACCGGTGTAGGTGTCCTCACTGTGGCTATGAGTGGCTATACTCTCCTACTGATTTGCAGCCAAAGCCATACATTTCATGTCCACGGTGCAGAACGACTTTTTCTTTTTCAAAGCACTGTGAATCAAAATTAACATGTGTTGAAAAATAATTTCTTTTTTATTTTTTAGTTTATTTTATGAATGCTAGTGCTTCTAGTGTGTATCCGTCTAGCTCTACTATTGTTCTGTATCTTTTCTGTGCTTCGTCTATGATTGCTTGCTTTACATTGCTTACTCTGCAGTTTGTTAGTACGTACCACTCCCCTGTAATTTTCTCGGTGTTGCAGAACTTTCTCACTATGTCTAGGAATTCCCTGCTCCTTATCTTTGCGTAGCCGTGTTCGCCTGGGCTTGTGGTGCCAAATTCAAGAATTGCATCTGCTTTCACATTGTAGTGTGCAAGTATTTTATCGAGCAGGTCTCCGGGAGGTGCTGAACCGATCTCTTTGTCTAGCTCGCCAAGTCGATTCTGATAAGCTTGCTCATGTTTTTCACCGAGAGTAATTAAGCAAGCAGGCAAATAAAGGTTTTAGTGGCTAGGGATAGTAGTGGTGCTGCACTGTGAAGAGAGTTGTGTTCTGTGTTCATGGAGCTGTGAAGAGGGTGTTTCTAGTTGATAGGGATAGAGAAGTCGTCCTGATATACTCAAAGCCTTACAGAGTCTTTGCTGAAAGGCTTGCACAGTTCTACGAGAGGCAGGGGTATAGGGTGAGGCTGCTAAGCCTAGACGTTAGGGAAGAGGCTGAGGAAGCTAGGAGGCTGCTTAGGCTGTGCCCACCTTGACAGATTTTTTCTCGCTTACGCAAGGCTATGCAGCTTCGGTTCTCTGGATCTATCGCAATGTTTCTTTCTTGCTTATGTGCGAACCCAAGAACAGAAACCAAGGCATGCCCACGCACATAAACATTCAATTACTATCATCTACACAACTTTCATAAAAACTTTTAAGCTGTATAAACACCCCACAGCCCTCAGGGGGTATCATGTCGATTGATGTTGTCAAAAAGCTGATAGGGTTGCCACTAGCAGATGAAGATATTGACATCGTTAGACTGTATTTAGAGGAGGCTCTAAAACTAGAAGTCCTGTGGAGGAAGGATGGCAAGTGCTATGATGATAAGTGCGAGTCAGAGTACATAGTTAAAGCAGATAAGTGCTACAAGGTCATAGCAGTTATCGACACAGATGAGGCTGTGGTAACGGATGTAAAATACACAGAGATCCCGCAACATTTTTGCGAATTATAGCTAAATCTAGTATAGGCAGTTTGGTATGAGTAATGGCTAAACAGGCTCTTTCACGTAAATACTATGCTACCATTTTTTTCTTGACGTTTATTGTAGCAGCTTTCATGGATCCGATTCTAGAGAAATTATCTAAAGAGGAATTGTTAATGTTATCAAGATTGCTTATAACTATACTTTTCGCTGTTGCGTATCTGTATCTGATTAACAAGATGTTGAAACATGAGTAGCTGCATCGAGTATGAGCTAGTTCTTGCTGATAGGAATTATGTAGTTAGCGAAGGTTCTGCTTGTAGTGAGCTAGAATTAGAGATAGTGAAGCATCTAGTCGATATGGTGAGCAAGAAGTTCAATATCAATGTGAAGATCGTGGTTAAGAAAAAACACTGATTTTTAACTACACCTTGCCTCACAGCTTTTTCAACTCCTTTCACAAAACCATATTCAATTACATCTATATACCAGATTTTCATAAAAGTTTTTAAACTCTGTAGCACCTACTACATATTGGTGAAAACATGAGTGACGTGCTTGAAAGAATCCCCAAAATGAGTGAGAGGGAGCTCGTTGAGATGCTAGTTCTAGCGATAAAGTATGGTGTGGATACGCAACGCCTTGCCATAGTAGCCAGGGCAATAATTGAAGAGCTTGAGAGAAGGGGATACACACTAGCTGCAGTCAAACCAACAGTCCCCAAAACCACTAGCAAAAGCAAATAAACCACATCTTATAACTCCTTTTTATTCTTTTACTTTTTCTAATTTTCATAAAGGTTTTTAAATTCTGTAGCACCTACTACAGAGTGGTGAAAAACTTGGCTCAAACACAAATCTCAACTTCAAATCTTGATTTGAAAAAACTAGAAGGGAAAGTGATAGCACTCGATCTCGACATCATTTACAACATTTACCAACATCTAAAAACACCTGTAGTTGATGTAAAGAATGGTTTGCTAATTCTAAAGCACGACTTTGTTGTTGAGGATGGGTGTGGTGCTCGTCACAGAATCTATCTCAAGTTGCCTGTAACAATTGAGCTTGGGCTTAAACTGAATCCGATTTCATATGAGGAGATAAGGAATGTGTTCCCAATTGCTTTAGAGAATCGCAGGTACTTCAAGAGGGAGCTATTCAATACCGTTATCTACGTATACGATCAAAACATTAAGTACTTCCCAGTTGATCCGCTAAAGTCTGTCAAATCCTTCATCCCAGTGATGCTTAGAAACAGCAAATTAGTACCTGTTAGTGCTAGCGAGGCGGACTACGCCATGATATTGTTTGTAAATAAGGTGAATAGCAAGTCTTTTGGTGCTAAGCTGGATGTTAGCGGGGATATCGTGTGTGTATATAAGGATGCAACATCGTGTACGAGGGAATCTGTAGCAGCAACTCTGGTGATTGTTAGGAAAGGTGCCAGAATTAATGTGACAGTTAATGACCCGCCATTCAGAGGCCAGGAGGATCATATATACACAAGGCACTTTATCTTTGACGGCATAAACCTTGTAGAGACTTTCGACTACTCAGTACCCATAATATAACACTCTTTTTCATATTTTCATTTTCTATTCTTCTTGTGTTTTTAATTTTCATAAAGGTTTTTAAATTCTGTAGCACCTACTACTTATTGGTGAAAAATTTGAGTTCAAATCCAAACCCTAATCCTAATTCACAACAGCAAACCCAAATACAACTACCTCCACACCTACAAGAGATAAGTGTAGACGTTAGTCAAAACAAGAAAGTTGTAATCAAAATATCTTCACCAAACTGGAATGAAATTAAATCAACAGGTATCTCCAGGGCAACATTTGATCACGCTGTTTTTACAGGGCTTAGAGTAGTGCCTTGGAACAACAAGTTCTTTTTGAATGTAAGGGAGTGGAGAGGGGACAAAAGTGTGGTTCCGACAGGATCTGTAGTGATTTTCAGAGCTTTAACAGGCTCTAGAAAACACGTTTATCACTTCTACTATGCTGCTTTCCTTGTGCGTGAAGGTGCTAGAGCAGAGGTCACTCTAGATGATCATGGGGAGTCTTCTGACAAGAAGTCGCTGAAACTTGTAGTTGAAAACCTAGAACCCTTACCAGGGCCTTCTGACACCGAGCTTAAGAATGCAGAAGCGGAGATTCTCAACAGGGGGCTAGAGATATCAAAGTTTGTCGATTCAAAGAATATACTCTTAGCTTTATACCACTACTATGTTGTAAAGAAAGTTCACCTAGCTGTTGCTTCACAAATGCAACCTGTGGCACCTACTACAACAACTACAGTTACAGCACTACAACCAGCAGAAAGCAAAGTTGCTAAAGTAGTGCAGGTTGAGAGAGAGCGTGTACTTGTTAAGGGGTTCTTAGTTGTTCACAATTTACCTAGCAAGTCGTTATTAACAACAAGATTGAGCGAGATCTTTAAGGAAACAAGGATAGGTCAGAAAATAATTAAGATAGTGAATGGCTATTTCTATAACAGGTTAGGAGTTCTTAGCAGAGACTATTACGAGATCTTGCACAAGTATGCAACTGATGTAGGTTTTGGATACATTATACCAACAGATGTTGCACCGCACTTCTTGCGGGAAGTCGATTTCATGCGAAGACGCTACGAGATATACGAGCAGTGGCTTAAGAAGTTCTTGATAAGCGGGGAAGTGCCGCCAGAGTTAGCGGAAAACAAGAGAGTTGTGATTGACTACGAATACGTCAAGCTGGTTAAAGAATACCTGCACCAGCACAATATTAGTGAGGAGGACTGGAAAAAGATAGTTAATGACATTCATATAGCGGATCGGTTCTACGTCAGGTTAATTCCGTTTAGCATAGATTACTCATTGTTACAAGAGTATGTAGATGAAAAAGCAAAGCAAAGAGTTGAAGATGAGATAAACAAGCTTAAGGAAGAAATTGGCAAGGGTGTTAGGGAGAAGATATTGTCAGAAGCAAAGAAATTACTGGCTAGGATAGAGCAACTAGCAAAGACTGAAATCACTAAAGAGATGTTGCCGAAGCTGAGGAGTGAAGTTGATGAGCTTGAGAAGAGAGCTGCTGAATTCGGAGTTAATGTACCGGAGTTAGAGAAGTTGAAAGAAATGCTAACAGAAGAAAAGCTCAAAGAAATAGCGTTAGAGGCAAGCTCAGGCAGGCTAAGAGCTTTACTAAACTTCTAAGTGGGTGAGATACCATGAGTCATTGGACCGTAGCTAAAATTGAGATAAACAATCCTGATCTTGTTATCTTAAGGCAAGCTTTAGAGTTGTTGGCTAAGGAGCTTAACTCAACTGTTGTTGAGAACTTTATAGTGGTTGGTTATGAACATGAGGAGAGATGCCTCTTTGCGATTCCATTGAGGTTGCCGTATGGCAATGGGTATGGCATCGCAATAAAGGATGGGCAGCTGGTGGTAGTTGTTGATGACCACGGGGCTCCGCTATCAGCGACAGAGTTTAGAAACAAGCTAGTGCAGTACTATACAGCGTTAGCAGTAGTTAAAGCAGCTCAAATGATTGGACTTAACATTCAGAGCATAAGTGATGTTCAAGGAAATATCGTTATCGATTTGGGGTGGTAATATGCCAACTACGAGAGTTGTTGTAACAAAGGATGGTAGGGTAGTTATTGAAGGAATAGGCTATGTTGGTGACCAGTGTCTTAAGGACTTAGAAAAAATTCTTAGTGTGTTAAAGTCTATGGGGATAAACGTGAGTATCGAGAGTATTCAATTAAAGCCTGAAGCAAGGATTGCGCAAGTGCAGAGGGTTGCTTCTTATGGCTAACGCAAACATTATGATAAAAAACAACACTTTGTATATTGTAGCAGATGTAGAGGACGTTAAAAAGCTTGCAGAGGCTCTTAAGAAATTCGGTTTAAGCATTAAGATTGTTTATCAGGCTCCCTGTGGTTAAAACTTCTTTTTCTATTCTACGAGTCTAGCTCTCTTTGTTTTTGCCCATATGTAAACTTCTTTGTCTCGTATGTGTATTCCCTTCAAGTCGATTCTATACTTTTCCACGCCTCTCCTAGTTACGCAGCTTAGCTCAATGTATGGAGACCCGCCTTCAGATGCGCTAAGCGTGACACTAGCCTTCTCGCACTTGAGGTACTCTGATGCAATGCTCTTGAAGAGGTCTACAAACCTGTCCAAGCTACTCGGCTCCCTTCTAGACTCCCACAGTGCCCACTCCAGAGCACCAGCAACAAGATCCTCAGGAGCTTTACTCACACAAACACACCAAGCAAACAAGCAAACAAGCAAGCAAAAATACTTTAATGATCATAAAACATTCAACTACTAACATTTCTCTCATTCTCATAAAAGTTTTTAAACTCTGTAGCACCTACTACATATTGGTGAAAAACTTGGCTCAAACCCCAAATTCCCAAGTTCAAACCGAGCTTGAAAATGTTAGAGAGGTTGTGGAAAAAGCTGTGAACGAGGTGCTGAAAATGTATGATGATGAAGAGACTCTATACGAAAGCCTTGAAAAAGATCTTGAGGAGAAGCTTAGAGAGTATTTTAGGGATGTTGAAGTTGTGGAAATAATTTATGATACGGAACCAGAGGGAGAAATTGAAGACGAGGTTAAACTCGGTAGCAAAATGGGTATCAACGTATTGTTGTGTAAAGCACGGTTTGTAGATGGTGCTAGGATAAGAATTAACGGTAAGTGGTACTTCTTTAACATAGTGATAAGCTACAGAGTTGTAAGGATTTACGATGCGTCTGTTCCAGAGCGGGAGTGGGATCCAACAGTAGCTGTAAATGCGAGGCACACGAAGCTTCTAGATGTGAAAGCAAGAGTTACACACATAGAAGAAATAGAACACCCTGATCCTACAACTTAACCGTTTTCTCTTTTTCTATCCTTTCTTAGACTCCAATTTTCATACAACTTTTTAAACTCTGTAGCAGCTACTACTAAATGTGGTGAAAACTTGTATGTCTAAACCTAAACCCAATGGTATTGAAACTGACCCCGAGAAAGCAACAGGAATTGATTACTTTAAATTGGCATGGTTAAAACGTAGAGCGCAGTTCTCTACGGTGAGTATTCTAAAGACTAGTGATCCAAAGAGGTTGCCACAGTTCATAAGATTTATTCACTCCATCTATTCAACTGCCGGCAAGCCGTTTTCAATATACTTGTATAAAGTTTGGAGCGGTTTGTTTGAGGTGAGGGTGAATGAGAAAGACGAGATAGTGTATGCACCGATTTCAGATGCAGCAGCATCATTAGAAAGGTTTATGCAATTTCTTCAAACATCTTCTTTACCGCCACAGCCTAAGATTAGAGACTTAAGTCAAGCATTATCATTTCTTGATAATATTATGGAGGGCAAGGAGAGAGTAATAGCCATCTTCTGGGGTTTGTTTAACTATAGATCTGTTTCAGAATCAGAGCACTACATGCTTGTCAAATTCCTTAGGAACGCCATCTTTGATGATAGATACTATGTGAAGTATCACTTCATAGTGCTGTTTACAGAGTTCCCAGAGCAGATTATCGATGATGATACAATTAAGCATTCTATAGTTGTTGATATACCACCTTCAACATTGAGAGAGCGTATAGAGATTCTAAATGATATTGCTAAGCAACTAAATATAGATGCTAATGATAACGAGATTCATACATATGCAGAAGTGCTGAAGGGATTGTCTCTACATGAAACAGAGTCTGTGACGTTAGAATCAATATTCCGATACGACAAATTCGATATGAGTGCTATGGTAGCATTTAAGTATGATATTATCCGCAAATCAGGTTTGCTAGACGTAGAGGAGGCTACTCATGGCTTTGAAGCTGTAGGAGGATACGAAATTCTCAAGAAGTTTATAATGAATAACGTGATTAAGGTTCTTAGGAATCCCGAGAAAGCAAGAAAACTGGGTTTGAGGCCTCCAAGGGGTATACTACTCTTTGGGCCGCCAGGTACCGGTAAGACTTGGTTTGCTCGTGCACTTGCCAAAGAGCTTCAACTGCCTTTCTTACGTTTAAGAACAGAGAAAATTGTGAGTATGTGGTACGGCGAAACTTCTAGGAATCTCGCCAAAGCCCTGGAGATTTCAGAGTCAGTTGCACCATGTGTGTTGTTTATTGATGAGGTCGATAGATTTGGAAAGAGAGGAGGATTGACAGAACACGAAGAGTCTCGTAGAGCTTTCAGCATTCTTCTTGAATGGTTGGGGGACTCCAGGAGGAAAACTATAGTAGTAGCTACTACAAATAGGCCCGAGGACTTGGATGAGGCGTTCCGACGTGTTGGTAGATTTGATTATATCATTCCGATGTTGTATCCCGATTTCTTTGCTCGCTTAGAGATCCTTAAGATTCACACTACTATAGTAAGGGAGGTTCCTTTAAAAGATGTGGACTTGCAGTATATTGCTAAGATCACTGAGTACTGGAGTGGAGCTGAACTAGAAGAACTTGTTCTTAGAGCTGCTAGGAAAGCATTGGAGGAGGATGCTGAAGTTGTTTCTATGAAACACTTTAACAGAGCTTTAGAGACTTTCAAGATAAACCAAGCAGAGAGGCAAGAGCAGCTAAGAAGATACATGCAGTTAGCAGAGGAGTTTACTAATGATACCGAGTTCTTGGAGCAGCTCAAGAAGTCTTACAAGTCTTATGAGTCGAGAATTGAAGCTGTTAAGGAGTTCTAGCACGAGCTTAGAAATACAGTAGGTGGGCATCAATGAGCAGTAGGGAGTTTGTGGAAAGGATTAAGAGTTTGCTTCTAAAGAACTACGCTATTGCTTGTTGCTGTAGAGAGTGTGTAGAGCCCTTAAAGCGTATCACCAATGTTCTGTACATTGATGCTGGCATAGGGCTTGTGCTAATCGAGAAAGTGCAGGGTCTCAAAGAGCTTCTGGGAATTGATGACAGCACCTTAAAAGATCTCAGAGTGCTTGCACTAAGCATTAGGGAGGGCTACTGCTATGCAGAAATGTTCTTAGGAGACATAGACAGTGAGAAAGCTGAGGAAATAGCACTAGCAGCTTTAGCTATTGTGAAGCTCTCAAAGCTTTTCAGAAATCCTGTAGCAGCTTCTACACAATATTCGTAGATTTTTCTCTCTCCCAATTTCTTATTCTATTTCTTAAGCTTTTTCTTAAGCTTTTGATCTTTCTTCTGGCCTCCTCCCCGCCCTGAAGGGCGAGGCTTTCAGCTGTAAAGCTTATATGCTGCTCTGTGCAGCAGGGTTTCTCGGTGGGTTTGTTGGGTGCTGAGATTGATAGGATTGCTAGGGCTGCTGAAGAGGCTGCTAAGCTCGTTATGCAAGAGCAGTCCACGTCACCCTACCTGCCGATGTCTGTAAAGGAGCTTATGATGAGGGTTCAGAAGGACTTTGAGCTCTCTATGAAGGGTGTTGCAGGTGTTGATGTTGAGCCCTACTACCTGCCGGGCCTGAGCATTGAGTGTGAAGACATTGGTGAGAGGGCACTGGAGGCAGGGGGCAAGGCGAAGATCATGTGGTGCAAGCTGAAAGCAGACGGCACAATATCCTTCAGAGGCCTGAGGGGCCCCGTAATGCACGGCGCTGTTGGGGTCTCGTGGAGAGGGGAGGGCCTGTGCATAAAGGTTAAGAGGGAGGGAGAGGAAGCCAGCGAGGGAGAGGAAGCACCATTCAGCGAGTGCCTAATAACACGCATAGACTACTGGTCAATATCGGTAAAAACAGAGAAAATAGAGCCCTACAAAGGCTATGCATAGCACCTACCACACCATATCCGTAACCTTTTTAAACTCTTTTTCTATCTCTAGTTCTTAGACTGGTTTAGAAGGTGATGCTATGAGCACCACACTTATTTCAAAGATTCACAAGGTCTCTGCACACGGATCTACACTCTATGTCACTATTCCGCGCTCTTGCTACTCAATTGCTTCCTCTGCACCACTTCTCTACGCTTATATAGCTGATAACTCCGTTGTTTACTCTGTTGAGTCTCCAGATGCTGTTATTGAAGGCTCTATTCTCGTAGCCGGCGATAGAGTTGTGCTTCTGCCTGCCAAGAAGAGCACTGTTTACAGAGTTAGGGTTGCTAAAGTTAATAGCAATGCTCTTGCCTTGAGAATCCCAGCGATGCTTGCAAGGATACTCAGAGTAGACAGGTCCAGCTACGTCAATGTCATTTGCTATGATTCTAAAATCGTGGTGAAGGTGCTATGATGCCCATTGAAGTTCTGGTATACAGAACTTCTTTAAGTGATTTGCTTGCAAAGATTGTTTAAAGGTATTGAAATAGTTTTTGAGAAGCCTGTGATGATCGATATCGAGACTGCGATTGCCAGGGCTTCTAGGTCGAAGCCAAGCGATGTGGATATCTCCGTGATGCTGTTGTTAGCGGCGGGCAACGAAGATAATTATATCATAAGTTTTTTGAGGAATGGCTCAACAGTTATCGAGGTGCATCTTGCTTGCTCTGCAAACTCTCTTCATAGAGTTAGGCTGGTTGTGTACGGTGCTTTAGCTTCTGGGGACGCTCTCAGGGTCTCTCTGTCGAAGTTCTTGAAATATATTCGTGTGGATCCGCAGATTCTTAATGCAATTCTGTAGTACCTGCCACTAAATCTTCTACTGCAACACTTGCGACTATCACTATACATATTAACCGTGTATAACATAGCATGTTATAGTGATAACACATGTCCTTGGGGCTTGCATCAAGAGCTATAATTGAGGCTCTCCTCAGATCCAGAGACCTTTGCGTCTCTGAGAAAGATGTTAAGAGGCTTCTCAAGGGCTATGGCTACTCTGACAAGTCTGTGTATGTCTATATCCACAGGCTTGCTAGGAGGGGTGTTGTGAACAGACACAGAGTTGGCACCACTGTGCAGATCTGCTTGGAGCCTAAGAGGCTCAGAGACCTTGGGCTCATTCTAGTTCTCCTGAGGTAGTATAATGTCTGAACACATATCCAGGTGCATCGAGTCTTACGTCTATGGAGATGACAAAGACTCTTGCTGGCTGGTCTTCCCACTGCTAATGGCTGTCACGCACATAGTTCTGGCAACTGAGAGGGAGATGTTCTCAAAGCGTGTGTGCCCACTGTGCGGAAAGCACATCAAGAGCAGAAGAGGCCTTAGACTACACATAGCAAACAAGCACAGAGGCCTAAACACGCTCATAAGGGAAGCCTATGAGAAGTACAAAGAGCTTCTAAAGCACATAGTGGAGCACTCGCCAAGAACAAAAAACAGGTTCTGCATAGAGACAGGAAGTGCATCGCTACGAATGATGCTGTGCTTCAAATCAAAAACAGAGCTCGCAAGCTATATTCTAAACCACCCAGAGCTGCTCAAAAACCTCTAATCTAGTATAAAACTTTCTCAATACTTTGCATAGTTTATAATAGTTTTATAAAACCCTCACGTAGCTTTTTATAGTTTGTAAAGGATATGTAAGATTCTCTATTCCTTAACAAGGTATTACTAGCACAAAAGTATAAAAACTCTTACATACCAAGTTATATACGGTGCGAACATGCCCGAATTAAAACAGGTCCAAATCCAAGTTTCTCACAGTGAAGAGTATTGGAGGAGAAAGTTAGAGGAGCTTGGCGTAAAATTTGACGAAATAATTATGGAGATTTTAAAAGCAGATTTTGAGCAGAGAAGCAATCCCTATGAACCTGTTGTTAATGCAGTATCTCAATATCTGTATGACTTGTCTTCAAAGCTCTGCGGTCTGATTGATGAGATGAACAGTGATATGAGTGAAAAGAGAGTTCTTCTTGCATTGGCAAAGCTTGAGGATATAGCTAATGACATCATACTCTTTGTAAAGGATATGAGAAAAATGCTTCCAAAGGCGAGAGCATGAGCACAATAATCTTTGGGGTGTCAATAACATGCACCATGATTGCCAAGAGGAAATGTAGGGATTCAGAAGACCCAAAGCTTTGCGAAGTTATCGAGTACTACAGGTGTTTCAGGTGAATAGAAGTAAGGACGCTAAATGTAGCAAAATCAAGTTTTATATGAGGTTGCTAGCAGAGCAAGGGCTCATTGAGAAAACGCCTTCCAATAAAAACAATTTTGAGCTGTATTGCCTCCGGGCAGGAGGCCATATTACTAAAGTTGGAAAGAAGGTTTTCTGCATCAATAAAGCTGTTGGTGCTCTAAATGTCTCGAGACAGTAAAGTAGAAAGGTATAAGCTCTTTTCATTGCTACTGGCAACAAAGGGGTTTATAGCAAAAGACGAGGTGGGGAACATGACACAGGCGACATTCACATTTTACTGTGAGTGGGTCGGGGGCAAGGTTATCCGCAAAAAATCTAGATTGCTGTGTGTTAAAGGTGGTTCAGAATAATGAGCGTTTATAACTATACAAAGCTTTTGCAAGAAGCTGAAAGAATTTCATACTACAAGTGCATTCAATATACGTGAGTAGCTGTTTTCAAAACACTTCTTTTTCCAAAAACACCTATGTAGACATGGTTATATATTTTCTTAAAACAATGAACACTCGCTTATAGCATTTCTACAAGCTTCTCTATCTCCTTTAGCATCTTCTTTAGTGCCTCTTCGCATTCGCTGTGAATAGCCTTTCCTATTTCGGCTAGCCTCTTGTGAACCTCGTTCTTTGGGCTGTACTTCGGTATCTTGAAGTACTTTACGAATCTTGGCTGCACGTGGCCAATCCACGAGACAAGCTCTTTCACAACTGCGTTTATCTGTGGGGCTAGCAAAGCTGCTAGTAGGTAGCAAGCCTCTTCAAAGCTGCTTACAGGGATGTAGTTCACGGTGTAATCTGGTATAGCACCTGTGGTGTCTATAGCTGGCACAAATGTTTCTGCTCCATCTCTCCACACAACTTTGTACTGTGCTACCGCCTTCTCGTCTAGTCTCTCCACAAGCCAGAAGTCTTTCTTTAGATGCGTGCTAGTGGTTGCAAGAACTTTCATAACTTTGGAGTTGCTCAAGTAGTTTCTCCACAGAAGTGTCTGCTTAAGCTCATCCTCTGCTAGAGGCTCCCCATCTCTGTGGTATGGCAAGACAAATAATCTGTACGTCTTTATCTTGCCGATCTCAATGTCTTCGCCTTTTATTCCTTTGAACAGGAGCCTCCGCCTCAACAACAATATTCTCAACACCATAATCAGCTCTAAGACCTATGTGAGGAACCTTCATCTCCTCAAAAAGCTGGACACCCTCAACACCAGCAAGAGCACGCTCAACAAACTGCTTAACATAGGTTTCAGGAGCCTGGTAAAGGCTCATTTCTGTGCACCAGCAAACTCGAGAAGCGTTCTGTGTTGTTGCTTGCTCTCCTCTATTTCCTTCTTCAGCCTCTTTATGCTCACAACCCTCCTCTCCCTAATAACCCTCTCCGCCACAGCATACTTGTCAGGGTCTATCTCCACAGCAATCCAGTACCTGTTAAACAGCTCACAGACAAGTGGTATTGATCCGTAGCCTGCGAATGGGTCTAGAACAAGATCGCCCTCCTCCGTAAACATTGTTAAGAGAGCAGATGTTGTATACGTTGGTTTGAATTGCGGCTCTCTAACCTTTTCAACAACAACTGGAAGCTCATCAGCATAGAGAACATCTACCCTAGGAAACCTGACCTTGGGCTTGCCCTTGGCGAAGACCATCACTATCGAGTAGCCAGCCTGCCCACCCAGGGGATTCCTAGACACTGTGCCGTAGCTCTCGAAAAGGTATGGCATCATCCACTTGTAGTCAAATAGTTGCGTGTATGCAGCAATATCGTATATTCTCTTAGGTGTAAAGTAGAACACGAGCCATGAATCGCTTTTTAGAACCCTATAGAGCTCGTCTCTAACATCTAGAAATACCTTGAAGTCGTCGTAATCATCAAAGCCTACGCCCCATGGAGGGTCAGTCACTATCGCATCAGCACTACTACTCGGCACAAGCTTTAGAACATCCCTGGCATCCCCAAGGATGTAAACACCCTTCTCAGTTGTAAAGAACTTGCACCCTTTCTCAGACACAGCTTTCACAATCTCTCTTATCATGTCATCTTTTATCATGTTGCCACCTCATAGAGTATATAAAGAGATTTGTTCTTTCCATCGGTATTTAAGTATCTTGCAATCCAAGTAAATTCAATTACATGGACAGGTTCATAGCCATCTAGTTTCAGCAACTCTCTGTAGTGAAGTAACATGTGCGGCACATTAAGTAACTGTGCTACTTTAGATGCATACTCAGTGATTAGTCTTGGAGTCCCAATGATGTAGTTGTACACGCCTCTACGATTATAGGAAACGCTTGTGTTCCACCTTGGCGGGTCCACCACAACAACATCGACATTGCTAAGCTTCAACTTCTTATCGCGAAGCAACTGATACAGCTGAAAAATGTTTAGCTGTAGAAATTGCCTTGGTTCAGTAACCCACCGCCACTTCACAGGGTCTGCAGCAATAATCTCTAGCTCGTTTCTGCACAGA
>Ga0080008_160258_pt1 | contig 19757 bp, 8 predicted proteins | sample ConCONMetagenome_FD_69211 | JGI IMG/M metagenome (GOLD analysis project Ga0080008, IMG submission 69211) | Hot spring microbial streamer communities from Conch Spring, Yellowstone National Park, USA - CON_C (SPADES assembly) (version 2) | ecosystem: Environmental > Aquatic > Thermal springs > Hot...
TCTTCTCCCCGCGTTTATGGGCGACGTAGTAACCCGCCGTCACCCTCTTGTCTGTGGCGAGGACGACGCCGTCTTTCACAGCTATTCCAACGGTAGTGGTCATCGAGGAGATGTTGAAAATGCCTTATAAATGTTGGGCGCCTCGTAAGGGGGGATAGGTTGGTTGAAATAGCCAAGGTTATGCGCATATTCCCGTGGATGGTTGAGGTGATAAGGCAGAGGCAGGTGGGCATCCTCCACCCGTACATGGTGGAGGTATATGTGGCTAGGGATGGGTCTGAGGCTTGCCTATCCCTAAACTCGCCCAACTGCGCACGGGACGGCGCCGTGAAGGAGGGGGCGGAGCTTGAATTCGCCGGATTTGAATTATATGAGGGGGCGACAGAGAAATGTACCGCCCGAAGGGCTTGCTGGCCTACGCCACGGCTGGGGCCGGGGGGCTCATCGCCATGAGCGTCGCCTCCGCTACGCTGGTGTACGGCGACAGAAAGACCGCGACCTTAGTCAATGCGGCTAGCGGCGTGTCTCCTCCAGCCACTCCTCTATGGCGTCTGCAAGCTCGACGAAGCGCTTGAAGCCGTCGAGATGTTTTCTGAAACACTTCATAATTATCTTGCCGTCTTTCATGCGGTACACCCCCGGCTCCTCGCCCGTAAGGGCCTAATCAGCGCCGAGAACCTCTCCGCGTCTTTCTCTCTGCCGTCGGGGTCGTCGGCCCTCGCCACGGTGCGCCCCACTGCCGCATTGTCGGCGCCACTCCTGCTGTATGTTATCTTGTACTCACGCGTTACGCCGTCCACCTCAGCCGTAATCCAAATCCTCAGCAGAGTCTTGCCGTTCTGCTTCTCCTTAACGGCTCCTCCGTCTATCACCTTCACATCGTACTCCCTGCCACCCACCTTAACCCTCTCCTTAAAGTCCTTTAGCGTTAGGGAGCGTCTAGCCTTGCCCTCCTCCACGATCTCCTCGGCTTTCCTGCGCACGTCTTCGCCCGCCTCCTTCGCCCTCTGGAGTATGAGCTCCACGAACGCGGCCGCCAGCCTCTGCTGTTCTCCCTTGCCGTTTACGGAGAGCCAGGCAACGTACGCCAAGCCCTTCCTAAGGATATACACATAGCCCGCATCCCCGCCCTCCGGCATCTTCACCGAGAAGTGGACGCCCCTCTTAAGGCCCATCTTCTCAAGCCATTGTGCCTCCCGCTCTATGTTGCCGGAGTTGGTGGAGTGATATTTGACCTCAAGCACGTTGCCACGCGCAAGCCACACACCGTACTTAGCCCAACCCTCCTTCAACACGCGGCCCTCTTCCAGCTTCTCCAGCCAACGCTCCGCCTTTCCGGCGTCTATCCAGCTTCTCGCGACCGCCTCCCTAACAATCTCGGCGAGGGCTTTTCTGAGCTCCTCGCGCCCAGCCGCCAGCACGTCTGTGTAGGCGTAGACATACCACACCTCTCTTTTGCCTTCCCTCTTCTTCACCTCCGCGCCGACGCCCGCACGCTTGAGGAGGCGGGCCGCGAGCTCCACGCGGCTCCGATCCGTCGACTGGAATTCAAGCTCGATCGCGTTCTTAAGCAAATATACATTGTACTTCACAGCGACGCCGCCATCCGAAATGGTTAAGTCGGCGGCGACGGGGCCGCCCTCAGTCCTCCTCCTCAGCCCCTCCCAGCTGACATTAAGCCCCTCGGCCCCCAGCTCCACGGCTTCAGCCAGCTTGTAGTTCTTAAGCCTATCGTCTCCTTCAAGCAATGGAGCCCCGTAGCGGAAGTAAAGACCGGCCAGCCTGGCGGCATCATCGCCAAACGCGACCACGTGAAATACACTCCCTACTCTCCTCTCCTCCGTTTCGATGCCGTGCGCCGCTAGGGTGGCCCCCCAGAGCAGGGCGACTCCGCGCTCGCCGCTGGCTAGCATGACTTTTCCTTCGGCCGCAGACACGTACCCGTCACCGCCTATGGCCCCGGAGATCACAGCACCGAAGTATCTCAGCGTTTCCTCGTTTACGCCCAGCTTCTCCGCCTGGATAAGCAGAAGGGCAGGCGCTATGACCTCCCTAGCCACCTTGTCGTCGTTCAGCCTGTCCTTCAGCGCCTCTAGCTCTCCCCGGACCCCCTCGCCCAGCCGCCTCACCGCGGCCTCCACCACGACGTCCCAGTGCTCGGCAACCCACCGCTTGAGGTCGTCCCAGCTCTTCACGTACATAAGATCCTCCAACCCCGCCTTGGTTCCCAGCATCTTAAGCCACCCGACTTCTGCGCTTATTCTGATCGCCTCGTCGAGCTTGTCGAGAGAGGTATATACTTCGAAATACGGCTTCGGCCCCTCAAGAGTCAAACCCACGCGGCGTATTGTGACGTCGGACCAGTCGAAGAGGGCGTGAGTCTCCGCCAACTGCCACAGGTGGGAGGTGGACATCACCAACACAATCTTGTTCCTCCTTCTGGTTATCGCCACGTCTGAGTTAACCCAGCCCAGCATGTACAGGAGGAGGTCTTCGACGGGCAGACGCCTTCCAACCTCCTCCGCCGCCTTCATCCCCGCTTCACGTTCTTGCTCGAAGAACCCCTGCCACCTCGCGTCTAACTCCAGAGTGTAGACTATGCTCTCTCCCACCTTTGCAATCCTCAGCTTTATGCCTAGCTCCTTGAGCCTGCCGCCCTCCTCAAGCCTGAAGAGCTTAAACATGTAAGACTTGGTCTTCTTAGTCTTCTCCTCCTCAAGTTCCAGCGCCAGCTTACCGCCTTTTGTGAGCTCCTCGACGAAGCGGCTGTGGCGGTCGGCGCCGGGCTTTAGGAAGAGGCGGCGGAGTGCCTCAGCCACCATCTCCTCCACAGCGGCGGGCCTTTCCGCCTTCGCCCTCTCGGCCTTGTTGTACGCCGTCTTCGGCGCGTAGTAGAGGAGCCAAGCCGACCCACCCACCTCAAGCCAATGCCAAGCCGCCTTGCCGAAGACGCTCTCCCTGCCCAGCGCATACTCCCTATACGCCATTAAAGCCGCCAAGGCCTTCGTGCCGAAGTTCACGCCGCCGAACTCAGAGAGCTCCGGCGCCTCCGCCTCCGCCAGCTCCCTTGCCACGCCCTCCTCAACGTTTAAGAAGCCTCCTAGACCGTACCTGACAGCGTATTTGTTCAGTCTCTCCCTGAGAGTACTCAAGGCGTTTTCGAAGGCCTTACCCTCCTCCTCGGTCAGCTGTTTTATCTTTTCAAGGTCCGCCACGTACAGCCCCTCCCCCACCTCCACCTTTTTCACACCCTCCGCGTATTTTCTCAACGCAGTTCTGTAGACGCCGAAGGCCTCCTCCAGCGCAAAAGCCGCGTAGAAGAGAGCCCTCTTCTTCTCCTCGTTAAGTTCACTATACGCTTTGCCCTTCATAAGCCTTCTCTCCTCAGACGACCTCGGCAGTATCAACTTCCTCAACGACTCCCAGGGCTCAGCCAGCTTCATCCTCCCAACGTTGGCCGCCTTGGCAATTTCCTTGAACCTCTCGTAGGGGTCGTGGTCGTTCTTCAAGATGTTAAACGCCTCCTCCCTAGAGTACTCCTTGACGCCGGCGGCTACAAACGGCGTCAGAGACGCCGCATAAGCCAGCTTCTCCAGCTCCACCAGGCCCCACAGGCTCAGCGCAACGCCCAGCGCAACTGCCCCAGCCGCGACGGCCGCCATGAGGAAGAGGTAGGCCTTGTGCTCGTCGATCCAAGCCAGCACCCGCGTGACAGCTTCCACGAAGAGCTCAACAAGGCGCTGAACCGTGACCTTCACCTGCTCAAAGACGTCTCTAGCCGCCTCGTGAAGCGCCTTAGCCGCCTTCTGCACGTACTGCACCGCCTCTTTGAACTGACCCACCTCCGCCAACGCCACAGCCGAGGCCACCGACGAAACCACGGCCTCTGAGTAGAGGCCGCTGTACACCGAATACAACGCCGCCGCCGAGAAGCCGGCGAAGGCAGTAGCCCTCAGCGCCTTCTCCACCGTGTAGATGCCTTTCAGTGCATCCCTCCTATACCGCTCCCCGGCCCTCGCCAGCGCGTCAACCACCTCAAGGATGAACTGCTTGATGCGGTACTCGGCGTCTGGGATGCCGGCCTCCTCCGCCCTCCTCACCGCCTCCCTAACAGTGCGCTCGATCCTCGCGAAGAGCACCTCACCGTCTCTCGTCTGATACCCTTCGAAGTAGTAAAACAACGCCTCGTGTACGTGCCTCGCGGCGTCGGGAGAGGCCATAAGCCGGCCGAAGGAGCTCAGCACGTGCTCAGCCACTTCGGCCAGCAGATGTGCAAACTCCGGCTCCTTTGCGGCCACCTTCTCCAGCCGGGCCTTCACCCTAGCCGTCACCAGGCTCTTCGCCTTAAACGCCGCCTCCCTATCCAAAGCAAAGCCGAAGCGCTCCAGCAGGTAATCCACAGCCTCCAAAACCCTCTCCGGAATCACGTCCGCCACAGGCGCCTTCGGCTTTTCACCACGTCTTAAACCACGTACCTCAACCGCCTCCACGGCAGGCTTAACCACCTCCGGCTTGACAGTTTCCGGCCTCTTCACCTCAGCCGGTTTAACAGCCTCCGGCTTGGTGGCTTGTTTTTCAACCTCCCGTTTTAAACCACGTTCCTCAGGCCTCTGAACCTCCACAGCCGACCTCTCAGCCGGCTTAGCCTCAGCCGGCTTGATCTCGGGCTTAACCACCTCCGGTCTCTGGGCTGGCTTCTGGGCCTCAGGCCTTGGAGGCGGCGGGAAGAGCTCTTCGTACTTAAAGCCGGCGCCTACAAAGGCGTTGAAGAGCTCCAGCGTCCTCCTCGCCACTGCCGGCTTCTTGGGGCTGTAGGGTTCGGCCATCCTCTCGAACCACATGTTGACTGCGGTGACCCACGCGCTTCTAAACTCAGCCCCGCCCTCTGGGTCGCCCACCAGCCTCAGCCAGAAGAGCGGAGCCGCCTCCACCGGAAGCCACCTCCCCGTGCCCAGAAGCTCGCCGAAGACCTCCTTCTCCAGACGCCTACCAGCCCCGCTCCTCAGATAAGCCTCAAACTCATCCGCCACCCTAAACATAAGCCACACAGCGAAAAGCTCGTCAAACCGCTCCCAAACCCTAGACTCCGACACGCCATACCTCTGCTTGAGGTACTCCAACGCCGCCTCAGCCCTCTCCCGGTCGAACTCGTAAACGATCTGCCACAGCGTTCTGTTAAACCGGGCCTCGTAGAGCTCCCACACCACCTTCCTCATCTCGTCGAAATTCCTCCCGCGCAAAGCCTCTCTAAACCGCGAAAGAGGCTCCTCCACACTAACCCAAGCAATAGAGTAGGCCGTAATCCACTCACCCTCCTTAACCGGTTGCCTATCCCTCAACACAAACCACAGAAGCGGCTCAGGCACAGGCCACTCCACCGCGCGAATCCTCGCAACCCCCTCACGCGCCCCATCCACATACTCAACCACAGCCCTCTCCACCGCCGAAAGATCGAAGCCGAAGGGAGCGACGACATACGCCGTCCTCCACTCCTTGGGGACGCCTTCTTCAAACGAAACCGGCCTTTGTATCTGCCGCACCTCCCACCCAGCCTCCCCCGCCCGCCTCGCCAGCTTCTCGTCCTCAGTCCAATACGCCACATGCGGCTCCAGCCGGCCGCGCCAGCCGCCGCGCGCATACCACTCCACCACCTCCTCAGGCATCACAGAAAGGCCGAGGAGGAGAGCCCTCTCAGCCGCCTCCCTCCCAATCCTCAGACCTGTATCCCTTGCGTAATGCCTCATCCCCTCATGCATCTCTGCAACAGCGTCCTCCAGCTTGTCTGAGTGCACGAACCGCTCAGCCGCCACAGCGCCGTACGCCCTAAGTAGCTCGTCCACCGCCTTCTGAAGCTCCTCTGTAGAGGCCTCTCCTCTCTGCACTCTTCTGGCAGTCTCGATAACTTGTTTGACGTAGTCGCGCATCTCAGACCACTCGCCGTTGGCTGTGAAGACCCGCTCCAGCGCCTTCTCGAAGCCCTCCAAGTTCATCTCCACGCCCCTCCTCAAGCCGATGCCTGTGCTCTTCAACACGCCCCGCACCAGCTCGTAGACGGCCTCCTCCTCCCTCTTCGAGATCAGCTCCCTCATCGCTTGAGGCAGAGCGTCCCAGCGTTCCTCCACGGGCCTAGCCCAGTAGCGGGCGTACTCCTCCAGCGCCCTCCTCCCCGTCTCATAAGCCGTGAGGGCCATCCACCTCTCTATCGAGTCTAGCCCGCCCTCCCTAGCGGACTCGATTAAGGCCAGCGCCGCCTCCGGCGAGAACTTGGCGACGGCCTCCACTGCAGAGACGTACTCCCTCTTAGCGTTGAGGTACTCCTCGTAGAAGCGTTTAGTCTTCTCCTCCACAGCCTTCAGCACTGTCTTCGCGTCTTCGCCCTCCGCCTCTATGCCTAGGGCCTTGAGGGCGGCTTTCAGCTCCTCCAGCGCCTTGAGGGCTTGCTCCTTGTCTCTGGCCTTCAGCGCCTTCTGCAGTGTGCGATACGCCCTCCTCGCCTCCTTAGAGGCGTGGCGCGTGTCGTTTTTGACTAATGCCAGATATACAGCCGCCCTCTCTGCCGCCTCTTTCAGCCTGCCGTAGTAGGCCATCAAGACGTCCTTAACCAACTTCGGCACCGCCTCCTCCGGCCGGCTCCTCGGAGGCGGCGGATGCGGCCTTACGTCTGAGAAGAAGCGGCCCGCCCTCTCCAGGTCGTACACCGGCGGGATGGGTTCCGCCTTTGCCCTTAGTATCTTCTCGAACTTGGCGTAGATGCGCCCAGCGTCTGCGATTCTGACCGCAATCTCGCCCAGCTCCTTCGGGAGCCTGAGCTCGTCTACCCAGCTAATTATGCGCCTAACGTCCACTGCGCGTATCATCCTCTCAGCCACAGCCTCAGGATCGCCGGCGAAAGCCCTCGCCGTCATGCCGAAGTACTTCATCGCCACGTCGCGGATATCGCCGTGACCCCCGACGAAGTCTCTAACCTCCACCAGATACGCCTTATACCTGGCGCGGGCGTCGGCTAGATGCTTTTCCGCCTTCCTCTGGGCCGCCTCCAACATCTCCCTAGCCTTCGCCTCCGGCGCCAACCTCCTCTCCACGTCCCCCTCCCTCTCAGCCTCGCGGAGGAGCGCCTCAGCCCTCCTCTCGGCGCCTTTGAGATATGCATTCACAAGGCGCACCTCCTCATACGCCGCCTTAGCCCGTAGCACAGAAGCCAACAGCTTCAGCTCGTTGGCCTCAGCCACAAGCCGCTTAGCGACAGCCTCGTCGGATGCGGCCTGGGCCTCGGAGAGCATCTGCATCGCCCTGGTCATCATGACCGACGCCGCCTTGTCGAAAAGCTGTATCTTGGCGCCCCTTATCGTCATCTCCGAAAGCTCTCTAAAGCCGCGGCCCTCGCCTCTGTAGTACGCCTTCAACCCCCTCGCCACCGCCTCCTGGCTGAAGTCGCCCAGCCACTTCATCATCTTGCCGGCGTAGCTGAAGCCTCCTGTTATGCTGACGGGGGCCCTCGCTACCACCGCGCTTGTCTTGGCGTGCTCGTAGGCCGTAGCCAGATAAGAGCCGTACTCCACGAAGAGGTCATACCACCTGGCATACGTCGGCTGGAGGACGTCGGGGCCGAGGCGGTCTACGACGTAGCTGTACATCGGAGCCTTAACCAAAGACCTGACGTGTTCTTGATCCACCAAATACTTCACCTCGTCATAAAGCGGGTTGCGGAAAATTTCGCGGCCCTCCCTAAGCTGGTATAACGAAATCTCAGACAAAGCTCTAAACAGCTTGTCCGCCTCCTCAAGGCCTAGCACACGCGCCGCGCCCCAGGCCCATCCGAAGTCGGCGTCGGCCCTAGGCCTTTTGACGTACTCCAGAAGCTCAAGAGCGCCGTAGATCCTAGCCAGCTCCAGCTCCAGCTCGCTGAGGGCTTTGGCCACGTTTTTCTCCGCCGGCTTTTCAAGGGCCTTCAAGGCGTTGGACAGGCCCAGCCGCTCCGCCGCCGTCCTGGCCTCCCTAATCTTTTCCTCCAGCGGCTCAAGCCTCGTCCTCTTCTCCTCGATAATCTCTAGAATCTTGTCGAGCTCCCTAGCCGCTCTCTCGAAGTCTCTCTTCTCCAGCGCCTTCAACGCCTCGCCGAAGACTGTCTTGACGTCCTCCGGAGCCTTCTTAAGCGCCTTCTCAAGCTCCTTCACCTTTTTGTCTATGTGTGCCGCCGCCTCTAGCGACTCCTTCGCCGCCCCCAGCGCCTTGACCAACTCGCCGAGCTGTCTGTGTTGCTCCACCAGCTTCGGAAGCTCCGCCTCGACGGCGGGTAAGACGGAGTAGTCGCCTGCCTTAACCCTCTCTAATAAAGGCGCTAGATACGGCGCCACGAGCTCCACCGCCGGCTTGACGTCTTCTATCAACTTGGCAAGCCTCTCCTCCACGTCGCGTTTAGCCGTAACAGTCTCCTTGGCCTCTCTAGCCAGAGAGGTCAGCGCGGAGTAGTAGCCGTATTCGGAGATCTGCTTCACGACGGCCTCATCCCTCAGCCTCGCCGCAAGTCTCTCCGCCTCCTCCACGGCGGGGTGAAGTCTCTGCACGACCTCCTCAGGCGCCTTCCAGCCTACTGCCTCGGATATCTTAAGCGCCGCCTCAGACGCCTTCCGTATGTTCTCCGCATCGGCCTTAAGCCCGCGGTCCTCGAAGGCCTTGACCAGCCTCTCTGTCTCAGCTGTGAAGACGCGCCTAAATGCCTCAGCCCTCTCCCCCTCCGGGGCCTTAAGCGCCTCAGCGACTGCCTTAACAAATATGGGGTAGACGTCTCCCGCCTCCTTCTTCACTTTTTCCACAGCTCTAAACAGCGAGGCTGTCTCAGCCAGGCCGAAGGCCTCCGCCGCCTTGGCGACCTTCTCCGCATCGCGTTGCACGGCAGTGGGCAGGTCGGCCGAGCCGCGCAGGGCCGCGGCCGCCTCCTCCACCTCCTTGACGGCGCGTTGCCTATACTCAGGCAGGCCTAGGTGCATGACCTCCACGCCGAGGCGCTCCAACGCCTTGGCTGCAGGCTCCACGTCTCTCGCGGCGGCCATCCTCTCGTTGGCGGCTTTTTCCACGGCTTCTGTGAGGGCTAGGGCGCGGCTGTAGTTTCTGCCGGCGGCCGCCTCAAGGGCCGTCTTCACCGCCGCGGCTTCAAGGCCGGGGGCGCCGGCCGCCGCCAGCGCCAGAGCGTAAACCCTCTCCTCCGGCTGGGCGGCGGGTATAAGGCTCCTCGCCTCTTTAACGGCTCTTACAGCCTCCGCCACGGCCCCCGTTGTCTCTATCCGCGTCAGCATCTCCTTTGCTCTTTCCACCTCTCCGCGGCGGACCGCCTCCAGAGCCTTCTCCAGCTCCGGGGAAGGCGCCTTCTCCAAAACCTCCGCCAGCCTCTTGGCGGTGCGGGCCAGCCCCTCAGCCTCCACCCGCGCTTCCCTTACCAGCCGGAGGACGGGCGCATCTGCAAGCGCCCTCTCCACAGCCTCCAGCTGTTTAGCCGCCACGCCGTATTCGCCCCTCCGAAGTGTCTCCAGAGCCGCAGAGAGGAGTCTCGCCGCCTCTCCCTCTAAGGCGCCGACCCTAGACACCAACTCGGACATCTTTCCACCCACCGCCGCGGCCTCGCGCCCAAGGACGACTATCCTCCCCACTCCGCCGGCCACCTTAGCCGTCAGAGACTCCCACTCCCCCGCGGCCCTCTCCACGCGGGACAAATCTTCGGCGGCCTCAGCCCACCTCCCAGCCCTTAGGGCCGCCTTCGCCTTCTCCACCTCGTCCTTGGCCGCGGGCACAACTTCAGCCGCCTTCTGCAGAATCTCGGCGGCGTTCACAGGCGTCTCGGCCACCACGCCTAGCCGCCTCTGCCGCTCGACAAGCTCCGCCAGCCCCTCCTCAAGCCTAGGCAGGACTGAGTAGTCGCCAGCCTTCAGTCTTTCCAGCAGAGGCGACAGGTGAGGAGCTACGCGTTCCACAGCCGGCTTGACGTCTTCTATCAGCTTGGCCAATTTCTCCTCCACGTCGCGCTTAGCCGCCACAGCCTCCTTGACCTCTCCCGCCAGAGAGGCGAGGGCCGAGTGGCTGGCGTATTCAGCCACCTGCCTCGCGACGGCCTCATCTCTCAGCTTTGTAATCAGCCTCTCCGCCTCCTCCACTGCGGAGGAGAGCCGCTGTTTAACCTCCTCAGGCGCCCTCCAGCCAATTGCCTTGGATAACTTAAGCGCGGCTTCTGCCGTCTTTGCCAGCGCCTCTGCCTCTTTCCTCAAGCCGCGGCTCTCGAAATCCTTCACAGCTGCCTCCACCTCAGCCGCGAAGATGCGCCTAAACGCCTCAGTCCTCTCCCCCTCCGGAGCCCTAAGCGCCTCTGCGAGGGCTTTTGCGAATGCGGCATAGACGTCTCCAGCCTCAGCCTTAACTCTCTCCAAGACTCTAAACAGTGAAGCTGTTTCGGCCAGTCCGAAGGCCCCCGCCGCCTTGGCGGCCTTCTCCGGCTCGGCGCGTTGAACCGCCGCGGGCAGGTCGGCCAAGCCGCGTAGAGCTGTAGCCGCCTCCTCCACCTCCCTCACGGCGCGTTGTCTATACTCCGGCGAGTCTAGGCGTCTGGGCTCAAGGCCGAGATGCTCCAACGCCTTGGCCACAGGCTCTACGTCCCTCATGGCGGCCAGCCGCTCCTTGACAGCCCTCTCGGCGGCGTCTATGAAAGAGAAGGCGCGGCTGTAGTCCCTATTGACAGCCGCCTCAAGCGCCGCCTTAACTACGTCGGCGTTTAAGACCTCAGCCCGCGAAGAAAGCTCAGAGATCTTTCTGCTTATTGCTTCAGTCTCGCGCCCGACGGCGGCTACCCTCCTTACACCCTCAGCCGCCTCCGCCGTCAACACCTCCGCAACCGTAGAAGCCAGGCCCTTAACCTCCCTCGCCAGCTCCTCAACATTCTGGAGGTGCCTCAGCTCTCTATACACGTTAAGCGCCTCGGTAGAGAAAAGCGTATGCAGAAACTCCAGCCTGCCCGCCACCCCTCCGGCGCGCTCCGGCGATAGGAGAGGCTTCAGCCTCTCTACAGCCCACCACCCACCGACGTAGAGCTCCTCAGCAATCCTCACAGCCGCTTGTCTCACCCGCTCCGCGGCGTCTTGCATGCCTTTCTGCTCCAGCTGTTTAGCCGCCTCCTCCGCCCTCGCCTTAAACACCCCGGCGAGGCGAGACGCATCCCTCGCCTCACCAACGGCCTTAACAGCCTCTTCAAACGCCTTTGCGACAGTTGGCAACACGATAGCAACATCCTCAACCGCCCTCCAGCCCACGGCCTCGGAGATTTTGGCCATTTTGGCCGCGGCGCGTCTAATCCTCTCCACAGCCTCCACGTCTTGACGTCTCATGTGCTCCTCCACCAGCCTCTCCACCCGCTCCTTAAACACCTCGCGGAACACCAGCTCCCTGCGCTCAGGCGCCTTCATCGCCTCTGTGAGGGCCTCCTCGAAGGCCTTAACCACTTCGCGCACCTCAGGCACCTCCCGCCTAACGACTCTGTAGCCATCGAGCAAACCCCGGACGAAGAAGAATTCTTCTCTAAACTTCCTAAAGATTTCTGCCGTTTCCTGCAGAACTTCTTGTTTCAATCTCTCGGCGTGGGCCGTAAGCCACTCGACGGCTTGAGGCGTGAGGCGGAGCTCCTCCGCCTTCTCCAGTATGCGTTCTATGCGGCTGTACTCCACAGCCTTCCACAGAATTTTAAGAGCCTTTTTCTCTGCCCTAAAGCCGGCCAGGTACTTGGCGTATTCAGTGAAGAGGACCACGTCCGGCTTGATCCTAACCGCCTCGCGCACTTCCAGCGGCCGCTCGCGGAGGTAGGAGAATCTGCCAACAACCGCCTCCCAAGGCCTCTCCTCGTAGACGTCTACTATTGTAAAGCGGCTGCCCGCCACGGCCCACCTTTCGCCGTGGGGGTCTCTAGGCTTCCAGGCCTTGAGCAAGGTCTCGCCCTCCTCTGCGCTTCTGCCGCCCAACACGATTCCGCGGGCGGCTCCTGCGATTTTCAAGGTGGGTAGCTGCTCCTCGATCTTCCACTTCACCACCTCAGCCGCGATCTGCCTCGTATCGTAGCGAGTAGGCGCCACTGCGTAGTGCGCCTCCGGAAACCTCTCCGCGCTCTTCAACACCTTTACGGCGGTTTCGAAGTCCATCAGCGCCAGGTGCTTAACCACGCCCTCCACCGAGGCGTCCCGCGGGATCTGAGGCGCCTTCCCCTCAGCGGCGCGTTGAAGCGCCTCGTTAAGCGCAGAGACGATCCGCGCCCTAGGCGCCTTATCGACAACGGCGAAGTGTCTAATGGCCTCGCTTAGGCGCTCCACAACGCTCCTCGCCGCCGCCTCCAGCCGCCTACGCTCCCCCTCGTCCAGCCTCGAGAGGTCCTCCGTGTAGTACCTCCTCAAGACTTCGAAATGCCGCTGAAACTCTGTTATGAAGCGGCGGAAGTCCGCCAGCCCCTTCTCCGCCTCCTCCACCATCTTCTGCCTTGCTCGTTCAAACTCCTCCTTTGCCTGCTCCACATACTGCGACACCGAGTGCAACCTGACCCAACCCCACCGCATCTCCCTCATAAAGCCCTCCACGGCGGCGCGGAGGTTCAAATAAACGGCGGCGTCTTCCGGCCTCACCTTCCCCTCAGCCACGAGTCTCGTAATCACGTGTGGATCAAGTCTAAGCAAGACACGCCACATAAGCGGGAGACGGTCAAGACGCCACCAGAAGAGGTAGTAGCCGAGGGAGTGTCTGCTCGCCTCCACCCTCTCCTGCACCCAAGCGTCGAACCTCGGCGAAAGCTCCCTCGCCACCTCGATGATGTTGTCCGCCTTGAGGGCGTTCCATATGCGCCTAGCCGTCTCCAGAGCCGCCCTCCTCTCCTCCTCAGCCCTCCGCCTCTGGTTGCGGATCCACTCCGCGTCGGCCCTCTCCTCCGCCGCCTTCTTCACCCGCGCCAATGCCTCCTCCCTCGCCTTCGTCTTGACCTCCTCCCTAACCTGCTCCGCCGGGTCTCTCACGGCGATTTCTCTCCTCCATAGGACGTACCGCCTGTAGTACTCCTTGAGGTCGGGGCCCCTGATTCGCCTAAGCGCCGGGAAGCGCGATGCAAAGAAGGAGTGGACACGCGCCGCCGTGCGGACTGTCCGCCTCATCACCGGCCTCTTCACCGCCAGCCAAATCCTCAACAGAAGCCGACCCCTCACGGCGACACGGAAGGGGAGCCAATACGTCCAGTCTTGTATTACGCCGATGACGAAGCCGAACACCGCCCTCATAGGCGTGGGGAAGTCAAACAAAGCGCCGAGGAATTCAAACACCGCAACTATAGAGAGGATCGTGATGAAGAGGACGGTGAAGAGCCAGCTCAAGATGTTGCTCTGTGTCATTTGGATATCTTCTAAATATTGAATATTCCAGAGCGGGATGCCGGTCTCGTTGTCCCTAGGCGGCATCTTCATGTCGGGGTGGTAGTACGGCCTGTAGGGAAGGGTGCGGTTGTTCCACGGGATTCTCCACTTCACGAAGCCCGACAGATTCACCGGCGGTGGGGGCGGCGGAGTGCCGAAAATGTACTTGAACATGTCGGCCTTGGCTTCGGCCACGTGTCTGGCCACTCTGCTGTCCCCCATGGGGTACGCCGCGGCCCACCACTCCCTAGCTGGGTGGAGGCGGAGCTCTGCGGTGAGGTTTACGGCGCTTCTCCAGTCGTACATGACGCACGCAATTAGGACGTTGCGGCCTATGTAGCTCGAGGGCGCCGTGTAGTAAAGCGGCACGGCGCCGGGCGCCTGGCTTATCAACGCCAGATACTCCCTCACCGACTCAGCCGCCGCCCTAGCCAGCTCAGAGCCGCTGGACTCGGCCGCCGCAAGGTAATGCCCCACGCGGGCGAAATACGCGAGGGAGACGTTTCTGATGACCACGAGGGTTAGGTAGTTGTCTATCAGAAGTTTCGTCAAGTTGCGCTCTGCATCTACCACGGGGCGCCAACGCGGCTCCGCCGTCGTGATGAGGGCGGGCTGGCAGTAGTACTGGTGTTCCACGCCTTCTAGGTAGTGGATAACCCGCGCCCCGTCAACGTCGGTGTAGTTAGCCAGTGTGTCCGGCAGGCTTTCTCCGTGCCGCGTATACGCGACGCCTACGCTGTCCATCCACGTAAAGGCGTAAAGCACCCGCGGCGGCCCCGGCACGGCTCTGAAGAAGGACAGCACCATGTACGTCCTGTTGCTGTGTGTGCAGCAATATGCGTCTGGGGGCGGAGTCCCGTCCCCCACCCACTCTCCATATTCAAGCCAGATCTGCACGTCCCAATCCCTTGTGGTGACGGGTATCCTGCCGGTGTAGCTCCGCTCCTCCTCAGGAACCCAAGGCCGCGCGTATATCGTAGTGCTGTATTCAAAGCGGCCGTCGCCCAGCCTCTTGGACATGTCGGCCCTCTGCCAGACGTCTCTTGACGAAGAGCACCACTGCACACACGTGTCGTTGACATACTCGCAACACCACTCGCAAGTCTCCACCCACCTATGGAGGCTCACGGCTCTGTTGAACACAGGCTGAGAGGCGTTCTGCACCGTGAAGTTAAACACCGAGCGGACCCGGTCAGTAACTGGGTTGATAACCCGCTTCCTCCCCGACCAGAGGGAGAAGTTGTACACGCCTCTACGAATAGTCGTGTCTAACACGGCGCAGCTGGACTTATTGCCCAAGGCGTCAAAACACGCCTCGCTGTCTGGCCCAGCCAGCCAGCCCCACACCCCGTTCCAGCCGTAGACAACGCCTCTATCCACCACCCCGTGTCTATCCTTGGCGGTGTAGTTAATGGCCACTGTGAGGAACCGCCAGTGGGCGGGGACGTCTACGCGGAGGTAGTAGCTTCTGTAGCCGAGCCACTGATGGAATTGACAAATGGCACGGGAGAGGTTGGCCGCCCGCTCCTTAAGCCTCTGCGCCTGGTCGGGGGGCATTATGTAGTCTAAAAACTCCCGGAAGTCGCCGTAAGATATGCACCCGCCCTCCTCCGGCCTAGACGCGGGGAAGTCTAGCCATGTGTTGATGGCGGTCGTGGAGAGCCACGTCTTGTTGCCATAGGCCAAAGGCGTTACGGAACTAACTGTAGCCGTCACCCAGTCGGTGCCGTTGAAGGCCGCCTTTTCGAACACCTTGTACCTCTCGGCCAGCTCCAGGGCGGTGGCCGCCGCCTTCTCCACATCGGCGGAGTTCAGCGGCACGTCGGTGAGGTTCAACACCTCCCGCATCTTCTCCCCCAGCTTCGCGGCGTTAGGCTTGACAAAGGTGCTGTTGTATCTGGCTAAGAAGAGGGTGTGCGGCGTCCCCTCCACCGCCAGCAGTGGGACAGGCGCTATGCCCGTGGCGTTTGCCGCCGTGGCGTTTAGCCACTTCGCCGTCTCCAGACCCCACACGGCGAAGTCCTTACCCAGCGGCGCCAGGTAGTAGCCGATATACGACGGCACTATCATGATCAACGCAAAGAACAACAAAGCGCCCCCCAACGCCCGCGTTGGGCCGAAGATGACCGCCAACAATGAAAGGGCCAGAAGCGGCACTGCCATCTTTGTTGCTAGTTTAGCCATGAACTCCAAGAAGTGGAAAACCATGACGAAGGCGGTGGCGGCGTTGTATGTGGTTAATGCAATTTGCATTATCGGATCCCCCACCTTGGAGACGTATAGGGCGTATTTAGAGAGCTGGACGAGGGCGCCGCCCGGCGCCAGCGACTGGATAATGTTAACCACAGTCTCCGCCGCCGCCACCGCGAAGAGGGCGGTGAAGGAGGTCTGCTGAACTGTTAGGAGGGCCTCGAAGGTTTCGTGTATGACCTTGTAGTTCCGCTCTAGCGCCTCTTGCAACGACCCGGCGGGGTAGAAGTACGGGAAGAACTCCCCCTGCCTCACCTCGAAGAGAGGCGGGAGCTCTCTTTCGGGGGTGAAGAAGGCTATTGTAAACATGGTCACCGTGGGCACTAGGAAGAGCGCCACTGCGCCTATCAACGCCGGTAGCGTCCACTTGGGGTCTCCCCTTATCAACATCACGAGAGCGGCGATGGCTATCAGCGCGATTATGCCTAAGTCCAGCATGTCAGTCCAGCGCTAGGTGCGCCCCCGCGTGGTCGAAGAGGCGGGAGGCGGCGTAGGTCGAGACGCTCAGCACCAGCCCTATTAAGCCAAGCAGAACCATTGCTTCTATCAGTGACACGGCGCCGCTGGGCGTGACGGTGTGTATGCCGGGGAGGTTGCCGGGGTTTACCAGCGACTTAAGCACGTCCGCCCCCGCCGCCAGCACCACAGGCGCCACCACCGACAGCGCCAGAAGCCAGGCGCCTAGGTTCCGGGTGCGCTCATAGGTCGTGAGGACAGCTCCGATGGACAAAAACGCGGGCCATCCGTATGCCATGGCTGCGGCCACTGCATACACCGCGGCCGATATGAGGATGGTGGTGGCGGCAGTCACGATGTAGGCGAGGGCGTTCATGATGGCCATAGACACGGGGCTGGTCCACGGCAGTATGCCGGTGCCGACGACCGCGGCCATGTAGCCTGCCAATATGTCCCACGCCGCCCCCACGTAGCTTCGATACGTCGACGCCGCTATGCTAAGCGCCGTCTGCACGTTGCCGCCGAAGTCCTGCCAGCTCTTGGTCTGGTTGAGCACCTGGATGGCTGAGTTGTCTGGGAGCCTCACCCCCGACACAGACAGGTAGGTGTTCAACCCCCACAGCGACAGGTTGATCAAAATCAGCGCCACTCCGAAGAGGACGCCCGACATCAAAACCCGCTCAAACCCCTCCATGGCCCTCTCCCTATGCGCCCTGTCTCCCAAAAACCAGTAAAGAGAGTAGGCGCCGGCCTGGGCCGCCAGGGCCATCAGGCCGGCGGCCACGAGAGGGTCGGAAAAAAACTGGGGGATTTGGGCCGACATTACTGACGCGTTCCTTGGCCGCCGATTCCCAGCTGTCCTGCCACCTCGGCGATGGGGTCTACCATTATCCACTTCACAACGTTGACGGCGGTGCTGACTTCCATACTGCCGCCGTTGACGATTATCCCAATCGCGGCGTATATGGCAAATATCAACAGAAACAGCCAGGCGAAGCCGTAGACAATATCCTTAGCCCGCTCCAGTCCGTCCCAGAAGGCTCCCATGCGTTGAAATCTCGTCGGCGATATCTTGCCTATGGCGAAGTGTGCCACGATGATAGAAATCGCGGCCCAGAACGCCATGGCTATTGCCAGCCTAACGCCAAGGACGACTTGTTGTAGAAACTGCCTAAACCCGCCCAACGCCTGCTCCGCAGTGGCTTGTTGCTGTGCTTCCACAAACGCCGCCAGCGCCACAAACAGCAGAAGCGCCGCCACCACCGCCTTCTTAGCCTTCACCGCCTTGGCCTTCTCCTTGCCCTCCTCAGCCCCCTTCTTTACCTGTTTAGTTGTGGGGGGCATGACCCCCCTGACAGCCGGCCGGATAAACCTTAACTCCGCCGTGTTGCTCCCCGCCCAGCCCTACGCCGGCTGAGAGCAGACGCTGTGATGCAGTGGTCCGGCTCGTGGGCTCCGGGCGCAGCCTCAGGTTGTTGTAGGCGCGTGGCGGAGCGCCTCGGGCAGTCTCCCTCCGGGGCGGTTTAGAGCTGGTTCAAGGCCTCTAAGACGTCGGATCTGGTGAGGTATCCGTAGGTCTCCTCCTCTACTGCGTCGGCTAGGTGGTCTACTAAGTCTCTGTGGGGTAGTATCTTCTCCAGTAGGTGCCGGTTTTCTCTCAGAAACTCGGCGAGGTCATCTCTAACCCAGCGGGGGTCCACCTCGTATAGGCCCTCCCTCTCCATGCGTAGCCTGTACTTCTCCCGCCACGCCGCCACCTCCCTCCTCAACCCACGCCTCAACGCCACAAACGCCTCCTCAGCCTCGCTACGCGAGACCTCCGCCTCCGCCGCTGATGCCTGCTGCTGTGGTCTCAACAAGCCGGTGACGGCGGAGTATAAGCCGTTTACCAATGCCCTAAGCGCCTCCAACACGTGGACGGCGCCGGCCGCCAAGACGCGGCCGATGACGCCGCTTACGTCGGTCTTCTCCACAAGCCTGGGCCTATGACGCGTCGAAGGCCCCTTCATGTAGACGTAGACGGATTTAGCGTATAGAAGCAACCAGTAGGTGTGGCCGTCTTTCTTCCAGGTTAGAGACGGCTGTGTCGTCTGCGCCGGCTTCTGCCTCTCCAGGGCCTGCCTCACGGCCTCTACGTCGGATTTAATCCGGTGAAGAGCCTCGGCGCCGGCCTGGGCCAGTAGCCGCTTCACCTCCTCCAGCGGCCGGCGGCCGAGGTACTTCGTTTTCGACCCCTCCCTCCGGTACAGTATCAGCCCTGAGGGAGACAGCAGAACCCAATACCTAACGTCGTTGATTACGAGATACACGTCTATGAGGGGAGGGGAGTATTTAACAGTTACATACCTCCACAGTTTAAAACGCCGCGGCCACGCGCCGTTTTGCCCTCCGCATAAAACGGAGACGCGGCTTTAGGCTACGGAGCAACGTAGTTTAAAACGGCGGAAACCACGTCGCAGTAGTTGAATGTGGTTTAAGATGGCGCTGGCGTGCCTTAAACGCAGTTTAAGACGGCGGCTGAAAAAGAGGGCAGGCTTTAGATAAGCACGAACGAGCTGGCAAACGCGGAGGGGAAAGGGCGGGGTTGGGAAAAAAGGCGTGGTTTTGTTTGGGTTGTTAAGGCGGCGCGTTCCCGCTCGGCTCTGGCTTAGTCAAGCGCTTGTACCTCCGCTTACGCCACCTGCTCGGCAGAATCACCACCTCTTTTGGGGGCTTCTTCTCCTTACAGAACACGTCTATCGCCTTGGTGTACAGCCTAGATAACCCGCGCGGCTTCTTGACCCTACAGTCGTATTTACTGTTTCCCTGCATCCACTCTCTCCACTCCTTGTAGAAGTACCGGCCTAAGGGATCCATGGCCACATCGTAGATCCTGAGGCTGTGCGTCAAGTGAAGCTCCTCTGTGAAAAGCCAACGCACCCTAATTACGGTCTTGGCCGCCTCAAACTGAGGCACCTTCAACACCAAGACGTCGACGGAGCGCACCCAGAAACTCGCATACGGCTGGCCGGCCGTCGCGATCATGGGATACAGCTCCCTCCTCAGCTTAATAACCACAGCCGCTAGCGCCAAGTTAGTTATGGTTTGTATGAGGAGGAGTTCAATCATGAGACATGCGTCATTGAAGCTTCTCCGCCATCTGTCTCACGAAGTTCTCTTGGATTTCCCGGGCGTCCAGCGGCTTCTTGTAGATCCTGGTTACTGTAATCTCTCTGTAGCCCTCCTCCTTCTTCTCCGAGACCTTTATGTCAACGGCCTCGGCCACAGGCTTCTCGCCATTGAGAAACTGTTTAACCAGCTTGTCGAAGTCGTAGTGGTCCAGCGCGAATACAATACGCCGTAGCTCCCGCCACACGGGAAACAGAAGCCGAAGAAGCCACACCGTAACCGCCAGGTTAGCCAAGGCGATAACCACGACAATCGCTTGGTACAACTCCATGTTTGTAGCTCTTCAGGTGCTTATAAGAATATCGCTTTGTTGAAACTACAGTGTTGGCTGAAACTGTTAGTAGAGTCCGTCGTCTTTTATTGTGTATGCTATCTTTACGTCTGGCGCCATTCCGGGGACGTCTAGTGGGCGCATCTCGCCTTTGACGTCTTTCTTGTTGTTTCTATACATGAGGAATATGGCGT
>Ga0080008_128199_pt2 | contig 19737 bp, 24 predicted proteins | sample ConCONMetagenome_FD_69211 | JGI IMG/M metagenome (GOLD analysis project Ga0080008, IMG submission 69211) | Hot spring microbial streamer communities from Conch Spring, Yellowstone National Park, USA - CON_C (SPADES assembly) (version 2) | ecosystem: Environmental > Aquatic > Thermal springs > Hot...
CAAACCCAAGGGAACTGGGCTCCTTTGCCCTTTGATCTTTCCTGTAAGATCGACGCCGAACCCTAAATACTGGTGAATACCCTTTAACCTCCTTATCTCACCGGGTATCCTAAAGGTGTCCGTCCCTATTATCTTTCCACCTTCGCCCGAATATAGAACTTGATAAAAGAAGTACCATGAAAACACCCTGTTTGCCCTTGCTCCCCAAATTACATCAAGTTGCGGTGTTACAGTTGTCGTAAAGAATACGTCAATGTAGAGCTTGGGTACCAAGGAAAGGTAAGATTCATATTTCCTATGCTTATAAACCGTCCATTTGGCGTAGGGTCCTATACCAAGTAGCGAACCCGTAACACCCAAGCTCAGGTTATCAAGGGCACCCATACCTATGAAACCGCCGAAGTAGGGGTATATTGATTGTTGAGCGTATATGGCCTGATTTTTATGTTCCTTACTTAAGTACGCTGGTATGTTCATATATATCGCTCCGTCTATCTCCCCCTGTTTTACGGGTTCGGCGGTCTGGAAGGTCCCAAAGAAGCACCCACTGAAGGCCATGGATATTATCGGAATAAACCTCTTCATAGCATGTATGAAAATTTTATGGTTGTGGGGGAAAATTTTCAACGGGTTTCCGAGGGCTTTTCCTCCCTTATCCCTTTACCCGTATCCTTTTTCGGCAAAGGTTGTGGTTTCTTCGTGATACCTTTCCTTATCACTTTGGGTTTTTTCGGTACCTTAACCGTGGTATCTTTTTTAACGGTATCCTGAACCGCTGGTTGCTTATTTTCCACTTTTGTGCTATCCTCCTTAAGTTCTTCCCCCTTCTTCTCCATCTCGTCTATCCTGATAATAACCTCTTTGTTTTCCTTACCCTTTTCAACCCTCCTACCTTTACCCGTCGTATCCTTAGGTGGTTTTTGCTCTCCCGATGTGGGTTGCTGGGCCGAGGTGCTTTTGCTTTGATTATTATCAAGCATTGAAGATAAGGCTATTGCGAGCATAGGCAAGCAAACATAATTAAATGTCATATCAACAAGCCATAAGGCGGAGGCATTTGTTAGCGCAAAACCAAAGCTTATTACAGGTTCGTATCTCCCGTTATTCCTAAAATAAGAGCCTCCTATCTCTATCCTGAAGCCGTAAGGGGTCTTTTGGTTTAAACCCCTGAATACGGTGGTTATGTCAAACCCCAAGCCCGCATAGTGATATAATGGAAGGTCTTTTATTCTTCCAGGGATCCTAAAGGTATCCCCCTCATAAACCTTCATCTCCCTTTGGGAATAGAGGACCTGATAGAATACATACCAAGAAAAGAACCTATTAGCCCTCGCACCAAAAATAAGATCCATTTGCGGAAACACCGTAGTTGGAGAAGAGAATACATCCACGTAGATCCTTGGAACTAGGGAAAAGTAGAGGTAATAATTCGGATGCCGATAAGCGGTCCATTTTGCGTATGGTCCTATTCCTGTACCCCCTGCCCCTAATCCAAGGCTTAAGTTATCCATAACCCCAAACCCGAGAAATCACCCTCCGTAAGTTGTAGTTTTTGCCCTTGGATCAGAGGAGAAGTTTAAATATAAACCCGCGTCCATCTCCCCTTGTTTTACGAGTTCAGCGGTTTGAAAGGTCCCAAAGAAGCACCCGCTGAAGGCTAGGGATATTATTGGAACAAACCTACTCATAATATGAAAAACTTATGGCTGTGTGGGAAAATCTTTAACTACGCTCACCCACATAAAATGATTTTCAAATATACATATTTTTTTATCAATAAGTCAGCCTTATAATATCCGTGCCATGAAACCAAGATTCAATCTTAGAATTATAAGCTGTGAAATATAAAATTATTGAAATAAACTATCCTTTAAATCAAACTATTATTTCTTATATTGAAAATTTATTTTCTCATTTTCCGAAGGAAGATATATTTTATGAAATTCAGGGAAACTTATTAAAAGTATATTTAAGGCAAATAGACTTTATGGCTTTTAAGAAACGATTATCGGAGCTAACAAATAATGAAAATGAAAAAATTTTCTTGGAAATTTTATCCAAAATTGAAAATATAAAAAGCTATGGAGTTAAAGGAAACAAAAGAATTTATGTTGATTATAACAAGGAAAGAAAAGTCAAAAATAGAGCATTAAAAGAAAAATTGAGAAATCCGTTTTTCTATGCTAAAAATCATAACTTTTCAAGAAAAAACAATAAGTTGCCTGATGAGTTTGTTAATAAGATCATAGTAGGAGATAGTGAAGAAATTTTAAAGAAATTTCCTGATAATTCAATAGATTTAATTTTTACTTCGCCACCATATAATTTTGGTTTGGATTATGAAACCTACAAGGACGGTGTTCATTGGGAAGAATACTTTGATAAACTATTTAGAATTTTTAAGGAGTGTATAAGGGTTTTAAAATTTGGAGGAAGAATTGTAGTAAATGTTCAACCTTTATTTTCAGATTATATCCCAACTCACCATATTATTTCAAATTTCTTTATGGAAAATAAAATGATATGGAAAGGAGAAATAATTTGGGAAAAGAATAACTATAACTGTAAATATACTGCTTGGGGGTCGTGGAAAAGTCCATCCAATCCATATTTAAAATATACATGGGAATTCCTTGAAATTTTCAGTAAAGGAACTTTAAAGCATTATGGGAAAAAAGAAGATGCAACTATCACCGCTGATGAGTTCAAAAAATGGGTATATGCTAAGTGGGAAATTCCTCCTGAAAGAAATATGAAAAAGTTTGGTCACCCTGCTATGTTTCCAGAAGAATTAGCGGAAAGGGTTATTAAATTATTTAGTTTTAAGGGTGATATTGTTTTAGATCCTTTTAATGGAGTTGGAACGACAACTGTTGTAGCAAAAAGACTAGGAAGAAAATATGTAGGTATAGATATATCAGAAGATTATTGTAGAATAGCGGAAGAAAGATTAAAAAACGAAGCTTCACCTCCATCATTGTTTGATATTAAGAAAGAAAATGAAGGATAAACTAACAAATGAATTAAAAAGAATAATATCAGCTTATGAAGATTTAGTTAAAGGAATAGATAGATCTGCCAAAGAAAAGGAAAAATTAGAAGGTAGAGCTTATGGCGGAATTTTAAGGGCTGGCAAAGGGAAATTAGTAGAAAGTATTGCAAAGGAACTTTTTAGGATTGCTTGGGAAGATTTGGGAAATGATAAAAATAGATTAAAATTTAGAAATGGAAAAATAAGAATCCCTATAAAAGATGTTAAAAAATATGTCCAAAGGTTAAAAAATCATGAAGTTAGAAAGTACATTTTAAAAAATTCAAATGAAATGTTTTATGAAATAAAGCCGGATATTCAAGTTTATATTGATAACAGATTTAAAGTTTATATTGAATGTAAAGCTTATACAGAGGTTGCTATGCTTAAAAGAATTTTGGTTGATTGCACACTTGTAAAACATATCTACCCAGATGTTAAATTTTTGTTATTTCAATTAGAAAGCCAACTTGGTGGCGATTATTCAGAAATTTACAAGAAAGTTAATGTAGGTAGTCCATCAGTTCATACTTTATTGTCATACTTTGATATAGATTTAAACATTATTACGCTTTTGAGGGGTGAAAGAAAGGTAGATAAACCAATACATAAAAAGAAATTTTTTAAGCCCCTTGAGTTAAAATCCTTAAAAAAAGCTATTGAAATAATAAAAGAATTACTGATCACTTATTGATCACTTTAACTTTATCCAATTTAAATAGTATTAAGTCAATAATTTTATGAATTTATTGGTTTTATGGGGGGCTTCGCTCCCCAAGCCGAAAAATGAGTATTTTCAGGCCAAAGGCTATGGATATTATCAGAATAAACCTCTTCATAGTATGAAAATTTTATGGTTGTGTGGGAAAATTTTCAATTAGGCTCACCCACATAAAATGATTTTCAAAAATACATATTTTTTTATCAATAAGTCAGCCTTATGATATCCGTGCCATGAAACCAAGAATACTTATACTAGGAGGAGGAGTCGGGGGTTTGGTCTCCGCCAACAAGTTAGCAAAAATATTTAAGGATCAGGCGGAGATCACCCTAATTGATAGAAACCCTTACCACGAGTTTATGCCCAGCTATCCCTGGGTGGCGATGGGTTATAAGGATCCCGACGATATAAGGAGACCTTTGAATCTTCTTGAGAGGAAAGGCGTAAAATTCATAAACGACAACGTAAAGGAAATTATACCCTCGCAAAACAAGGTTGTTCTTGAAAAAGCGGGCGAAATTTCTTACGATTACCTTATTGTATCCTTGGGGGCCGAGATAGATGAGGAGGCTATGCCAAACTTCAAGGAGGAGGCTTATCATCCCTGGACGATGGAGGGCTCCCTTAGACTAAGGGAAGCCTTAAAGAACTTCAAAGGAGGAAAGATATTGATCGGAATATCGGGGATGTACTACAGGTGCCCACCCGCTCCCTTTGAGGTTGCGGGACAATTGGATCTCATGCTTAAGGCAAAGAAGCTAAGGGAAAAGAGCGAAATAACGGTATTTCATATAACGCCCTTTATTATGTCTTGGATTTTTAAGCCGGGTTTTGCATCCCTGAAGGCGGAACCCGTTATTTTCTTTTCAAGTCTCTCTTTCACGAGATCATAAGCCTCATCGGGTAAAGGCACATAACCCACCTCTTTTACGCTCTCCTTAGCTACCTTGAGGTAATAATCTAAGAACTTCTTAACATGGGGCTTCTTTTCGTAGGACTCTTTATTTACGTATATGAAAATGGGCCTCGAGAGGGGTTGATATGTTCCGTTTATGACGTTTTCGTATGAGGGTTCAACGGGTCCGTTTCCGTTATCTATGGGAACCGCCTTGAGCTTATCCTTGTTTGCCTCGTAATACGCGAAACCGAAATAACCCAACGCGTACTTGTCGTTCGCCACCCCCTGAACCAGGACGTTATCATCCTCGGAAGAGACGTAATCACCCCTGCTTGCCTTTTCCTTTCCCACTATCGCTTCTGTGAAGTAATCGAAGGTTCCGGAATCCACACCCGCGCCGTAGAGGTTTAATGGGATGTCGGGCCAGTTAGGCCTTATCTGGTTCCACTTTTTTATCTTACCCTGAGCCTCAGGCTCCCATATCTTTTTTAGCTCCTGTACGGTTAAATAATCCACCCAGTTGTTCTGGGGATTAACCACTACCGTCAAAGCATCGTAAGCTATGGGAAGCTCTATGAACTCTATACCGTTTTCTTTGCAAGCCTCTATCTCTTCGTCCTTTATATGCCTTGAAGCGTTGTTTATGTCCGTTTCACCCCTGCAGAACTTCTTGAAACCCCCACCCGTTCCGGATATCCCCACAACCACCTTTATGTTCGGGTTTTCTTTTTGGAATTTGTCCGCGACCGCCTCGGTTATGGGATATACCGTTGAAGATCCATCCACGATCACCGTCCCCCCTTCCTTCTTGGGGGCGCAAGATACCGCCAAAACAAGGAGCGCAAGAATTCCCCTTTTCATATTCCCACCCCTTAAAACCTATAAAATAAAGTAAGCCTCGAGATTACCGTGGGTTTCACGTTCGGTTGGTCAGATTTTATTACCTCTACGTTCGGGGAAACTATTATGTTTTTTGCGGGGTAATACTCAAGGGCAACGAGACCGAAGTGGAGGGATGTATCGGAAGGAAAATATACGTACCTCTGCCTTAAAACATCCCTATTTTTATCAAAGCTCCTGTCGTACCTAAGAACGAGCCCAAAATTATCCATAAACTTCGATCTGAGAAAAACGCCCGCAACCCTTATATTATCCCACCTATTGGGATCTCCCAATCCACCTTGTATGCGCTGTTGGGCGTATAGAACACCGAAACCCAAATCCTTGCCGTCGTACCCAAGGAATATATGCCCCAGAATCTTATCCTTTGAGCTGTCCCTATCCCACCAATCCCCGTAAATTTCGATCACAAAATCGCCATAGGGCTTTACCGAGAGGCTCGCCATACCCTTCTTGTTCCTGTTGTACTCCGAACTTTCTCCTTCGCCGTTCCCAAAGGATAGGTAGTACTTCAAGATCCCGAATCCCCCCTCCAATCCTACCCCTATCTCCCTCTGTGGAGCAAGCCCGTAAAGGTCCTCAGGTGACTTCTCAAGGTACCTCTTTCCCCAAACCTTATCAACCACCGAATAAGTGGGAGCGGGAATTATCCCCATAAGGAGCGCCTGATCGTAAAACTTATATTTCAGATACGCGTCCTTCACGAAAGGTACCAAAGTGGCGGATTTACTCTGATCAAAACCGTAGGGTGAGTTCATCTCAAAGTTTATTACACTCGAGAAGTTATCCGCTATGTCCGCCTTGAAGGTTAGGAATATTCGCCTGATCCAGAAACCGCTTTGGTATTGGACGTTTATGGTGTCTTGCGCGGAGGTGAAGTGGTAGTAATCCCCAAACATTAACCCTTCCACCTTTACTTCCCTCCCAAAGAGGAGCCCTGGGAGAATAGCGAGGGCGCCGATATGAACGTACCTTTTCATAGGCAAGTATTATAAATGGGTCAAGAGTCATAAAGCCTTTGAGAAACCCGTAAAACATCGGCCTTAAAATTTCCGAAAATGTGGAAGGTTTTGGTATTTCTTCTTTTATTTTTATCCTGCGGTGAAAAGGGGGAAATTAGGGAGAAGGTGAAGCCTGGGGCGGATAGCGTTGAGGTTGTATCAACGGATAACGGTAGGAAGATGTGGATAATGAAGGCGAAAAAGGTGGTGGAAAGGGGGGATACGTTGGTGGGTTTTGGCGTTAGCATAATGTTCTTTTCGGGTAATAAACCATCTTCCCAGCTATGGGCGGACAGCGGAAAGTACGATCAGGTTTCCGGGAACGTGAGCGCATACGGGGAGGTGTATGTTATATCCTCCGACAGTACGGAGCTGTGGACTGGGTCTTTACATTGGGATAAAAAGAGGAAGGTTATATGGACGGACGATCCCGTGAAGATAAGGCAGAGGGATAGGGTACTTTATGGAAGGGGGCTTGAAACGGATGAGGAAATATCCTACATCAAGTTCAAATCCCCCGTTAGGGGAGAGGGTGAGCGTTTGGAATGATTTTCAATGTTATAATTCTATGCTTGTACCTGCCCGTAATAAAGTTAAGTGATGTTTGGAAATCTTATAAAATTGGGGAAACAAAAATTGATGTTCTTAAGGGGGTGAATTTGAGGGTTGTGCCGGGGGAGATGGTGGGGATCTTTGGTCCCTCGGGCTCGGGGAAAACTACCCTTTTAAACATAATTTCAACTTTAGATTTTGCGGACAAGGGTTTCGTTGAGATTATGGAGAACGAAATATCACCCGAAAAATTCACTTACGATAAGCTTGCGGAATTCCGCAGAAAACATATAGCCATAATCTTCCAGTCCCATAACCTTATGCCTGAAATGAACGCCTTTGAAAACGTATATTTCCCCCTGCTATTGAAGGGGTACTCACCCAAAAGGGCGAAGAAAAGGGCGGAGGATGTCCTAGAGGCGGTGGAAATAGGTAAAGATAAAATGTTCAAGAATATCCAGCTCCTTTCGGGAGGGGAGAGGCAGAGGGTAGCGGTCGCAAGGGCCTTAGCTATGGATGTGGATATATTCGTTTGCGATGAACCCACATCCGAGCTTGATAGAAAAAATGCCATGAATTTGATGCACATAATGAACAATCTGAGGGTGATAGGGAAGACATTTGTAATAGCAACGCATGATGAGAGGCTTTTGGAGTTCTTTACATCCGTTTATAGGCTTGAGGATGGGATTTTGATAAGGATGGAAAAAAAGGAGGTATGAGATGGAAAAACTTGTAAATATTTTGGCGTCTATGTCTTCGGAGATACAGGGTTTCGTCGCAGGCGCGGTGGTGGATAAGGAGGAGGGGCTGACGATAGCGGAGTATAAGGTGGATCCAAACTTTGAGGTTGCGATAACCGCGGCTTACAGCGTTGAGCTTTTAAGGGCTCAAAGGAGGGCAATGGAGGCTATGGGAGAATCCGAGGATAAGGTTGAGATCTTCTCCTTCACCCCAAAGTACATCTTTATATCAAAGATCATAAACGACACGCCCTTCTATATGCATATAGTCCTCAGGAGGGAAAAGGCGATTTTGGGATTGGTTTTCGCATACATAAAGAAATACGAAAACCTTTTGGATAAGGCTATAAAGGAGTGGCAATCCTTATAAGACGTGCGCGGAAAGTTTTACGGGATAACGGATATAGGAAGGGTAAGGAACAAAAACGAAGACGCCTACGTAATAAATCCATTTACGGGGTTATTTGCCATAGCGGACGGGCTTGGGAGTAGAAAGGCGGGGGATTTTGCCTCAAATTACGCGCTGGAAACTTTGGATTTGGAGCTTCAGAAAACCCTAAAAACCGAAAGGAATCCCAAGATGGCACTTTTAAGAGCTTTTTTAAACACTTCTTCCGCGGTTTTCCAAAAAACAACCTCCTCCTTAGAACTGAAAGGGTCTATGACCACATTAACCGCCCTGCTTCTTGCAGGATCAAAGTGGTATATAGCCCACGTCGGAGATACTAGGGCTTACCTTTTGAGGGGGAAACACCTTTATCTATTAACCGAAGATGACACAAAGGCCCAACTTATGGTTAAACAAAAGCTTATAAAACCCCATGAGGCATTAAATCACCCAGCGAGGAACATTTTGGTTAGAGCTTTGGGCTCAAAACCCTTAGTAAAGCCTCATATGTACGAAGGGTACATATCAAGGGGGGATAAGTTCCTCTTAGCATCCGATGGGCTTTACTCTTACCTTTCCTTCCGTGAGCTAATTGATTACATAAGAAAATATGAGCCAAAACCCCTCCTTGAGAAGCTTAGGGATATTGCCAACGAGAGGGGAGGGGAGGACAACCTCACCGCGGTAGCGGTCGAAATAACAGATGCACCATTATATTCTACCCTTTTGGCGCACTTTCAGTCCTTTACCTTTAGGAGGTTAATATGAACCTTGTGGGAAAAACAATAGGGGGGAAATATAAAGTTCTGGAACAAATAGGCTCCGGCGGTATGGCGGTAGTTTATAGGGGGGAACACATCTACCTCAAAAAACCCGTAGCAATAAAGGTGATGCTACCTTCATTTTCCGAAAATCCTGAGTTGGTTCAGAGATTTTTACAAGAGGCGGAGATGGCGTCAAAGCTTGACCACCCGAACATAGTTAAGATCTTTGACTTTGGGGATGAGGATGGCTTGCTTTACCTTGTTATGCAGTTTATTGATGGTGATACCCTGGAGAGGATCTTAAGACATAGGGGTAAGCTTTCCTTACGGGAAGCCATAAATATAACCCTTCAAGTTCTCTCCGCCCTTCAGTACGCCCATGAGAAGGGTTTAGTGCACAGGGATATAAAACCCGGAAACGTAATGATCAACAAAGAGGGGAGGGCATACCTTTTGGATTTCGGCATAGCGGTTTTGGGTGGGATGGGTGGTGGGGAAAAAACCGCAGTGGGAACGCCGGAATATATGGCACCCGAGCAGTTCAGGGGAAGGGCGGACAGGAGGTCTGACCTTTACTCCGTGGGGGTTATGCTTTACGAGATGTTGACGGGGAAAACCCCCTTTCAGGATGCGAAGGATATATACGAATTACAACACAGGATCTTACGCGATCCCATACCCCCCACCGAAGTAGATCCAGAAATAGATGCTATTCTTGAGAAAGCCCTTTCCAAACTCCCTTCCCAAAGATTTCAAAGTGCCAAAGAATTCGCCGATGCCCTTTTGTCCATAGAGGAAGCTAAAGGTATGGAGTACAATTTGAGGGTAAAGATCGAAACATCCATACCCGCTGAAAATACGGAAGGGAAGGTGGAGGAAGAGGAGTTTAGGATGAGGAAAATAACACAATTTGTCCCTCTTCCCGAGGAGGAGGAGTTTGAGATAGAGGATAAGGGTTTTCCTTGGAGGCTCTTTATAATTTTGATGGTTTTGGGAATCTTAATATTTGGCGGGGCGCTTGGTATCCTATGGTACATTTTACATAAATGAGGTGTTTGAGGTACGATGTTTGGGAGTGGGCGGAGCTGGTCTCGGGGATCTTGGGAATATCAAAGGCGAGGGTGTTGGTTGGGGATGTTAAGGGAAAAGCTCTTTGGAAGGTTTTTGAGGAGGTTTTGAAATACCCTAGGGGGTACCCTGTGCAGTATATATTGAGGAAAGCGGTTTTTTACGGTTTTGAATTTTATGTGGAGGAAGGTGTGTTTATCCCAAGATCCGATACGGAAAAGATAGTTGATATAGTATTAAAATTGGCTCCAAGAAACGGAAAGGTACTTGATCTATGTACGGGTAGCGGTGTTATAGGTATAACATTAAAACTCTTGAGGCCAGATCTTAAAGTTTTTCTGAGCGATAAAGATAAGAAGGCTTTGAAAGTGGCGAAATTAAACTCCGAAAGGTTAGGGGCGGATGTTTTTATAGTTGGATGTGACCTTTTGGACTGCTTTAAAGGGAAGTTTGATATTGTGGTATCAAACCCACCCTATATCCCAGTTAAGGATGTGGGGAAATATGATAAGAAGGTCATTTTTGAGGCTAAGGATGCTTTGGTTGGGGGAGATACGGGGTTTGAGATAACGCAGAGGATAATTGAGAATGCGATTAAGGTTTTGGGGGATGGTGGTTATCTTATTTTGGAAACGGATCCCCAACATTTCTCTAAATTCCCACCAAAAACGAAGTTTATTGACAGGTTCGCGATATTAAACTACAAAACCCTTAAAATGCGTAATCAACACCCAAAATAATTTTCGCCCATCCGTTAAACACATCACCATTAACTTCAAAAAAGTTTTCGCGTTCCTGAGGATGTAATAGGAATCCTTCGGCGAATCCACATATTTTATCTATCCCTAAAAATCCGCCATAAAGGATATTCTTCCTGTCCTTAATGTCCTTACCATCCCATCCGGTCATAACTTGGGCGAATAGGTAGAAGGAGCCGAACTCACCCCTCCAATCAAACCCAAACCTGCAAATCTCCCCATAGGAAGAAAATCCCACTTTCAAAGGGTAAGGGTACCCTACCAAAATACCACTTCTGGGTGTTATTATCAAAGAAAATACCTTCCGCGGGTCCTATACCGTTCATACCCCTAATGTTATGGAGATCCACCCACGCGTCTTCAAAGAAAGGTGCCTCACCCTTTTCAAATATTATGTAGGAATAGAAGCTTAGATTCTTCCCAAGTGCTCCCCCGAAAAAGAGCTTTGCAAAGAAGGGGCTTTGGAAATCGGGGAAAGCTTTTTTATCATCCTTGTTGTATTGGGCGACGAGGTTTTGAACCAATCTAAATGCAAGGGGAGGTTGTTTGAATAGCTTTAAATTCTCGTCAGAAACCTCGATATTTACCTCCTCCTGTTTCCCCTGGAAGTAATAACCGTTCTCTGCGAATAGATTACCAAATCGGTTGAGCTTGGGGTACGCAACGTGGCACAGATTGCACGAAACGTTATACATGCGCGTAAAAGCGGGAATTGATATTAAATAGAGCATCATATCAAGAATTCTATAACTGACTCACCTCCTGAATTATAAAATTCGCCTTCTCTTCAACCGTTATAAAACCCCCAGGAAAGCCTTTACAGTTTTGAGCTAGGTTATCCATCAGGATAGGATTCGTTGATAGGACCCTAAGCTTTTCCGCAAAAGTTTTAACATCAAAGTTATCCACCAAAAAACCGTTCCAACCGTTTTTTATTACCCTATCCGCTGAATGCCCTAAGAAGCTAACGATGGGGATCCCGAGGGAAAGAAGAGTTATAGTTAGGCTTGAATTTCCCCCGAATCTGTAAGGGAACATGGATATATCTATGGCGCTTAAGAAATCCTCAAATGAATCCACCACAAAAACCTCTTCTTTAAAATTCTTTGCAAAATTTATAAACTTATCCCTACCCCCAAAAGGGTAAATAAGGAGCTTGAAGGTCTTTCCCGAAAGAAGGTATATTTTTCCCAAGAGATCAAACCCAAATTCCTCGGTGGGATAACCCGCATAGCCCACATAAATTCCATTTAAAGGGACATTTAATTTTTCCCTCGCAAAAACCTTGTTCCCCCTTGAAAGTATAAACCTTGATGGGGGTAAAATAGAGTAATTCACCTTAAATTTTTCAGCCAAAACATCGCCACCCGAACCATCGCTCCCTACAAAATAAAGATCCGCCTTTTCTTTAAATATCAGATCGAGAACGATATACCTTAACCTCCCCCATAATCCCATTTTTCTCAGGGGAAACCTCTCGTATGCGCTCTCCAGAATCACAACCCTTTTCTTACCTTTCAACCTTTTTAAGGTACTTAAATCCTTCAAAAATTCAACACCTACCCTTATAAATACTATCTCAAGATCTCCAATTTTCCTCTCCAATATCCCCCTCAAAACCACCCATTCCGGGTCCTCAAAATTGTAAAATTGAACTCTCACCTTGAAAGTTCAAATATCGCTCCTATTAAAGCCCCGATTGTTACCACCCCACAACCCTCCTCGTTATAGCCTGGATAAAAAACCCTTATCCTACCCTCTTCTATTTTGAAAAATTCGACAATATCCTCCTTTGACCTATGTGAATCGGTTATTACGAAATCCACAAAATTTATGAACCTTTTGAGGAAGTACTTGAAAAAGTAATACTGCTCTATATACCTTTCGGGGAAGAGGATAGGCAATAGGTCATGAACGGTTATAATCTGTTTTCCCCTCCAAAATAGGGATATGTGGTGGTATGTGCGGTATAGTATTCCTTTACCTGTAAGGGTTTGAAGGTAAAAAGTTCTAAGAATAGCCCCATTTTTCCCCCTCGAAGGGGAAACAAAAGTTGGAGCCTTTACGGTTTTTAGGCCGGGAAATAGATCGGGATTATGCGTTAAAACTTCAAAATCAAGGTATTTTATTAGGTTCTTTACGAGGTTGAAAGTATAAACCCCTATACCGGTGGGTTTTTCATCCGCAAGGATCGCATCCACGAGGATCATCCCTTGAAGAATTCCCTAACTTTCTCAATTACATAATTTATCTGCCAATCCTCCATCTCGGGAAATATTGGGAGGCTTAAAACTTCCCTTGATATTTTTTCCGAAACCGGGAATTGTCCAACTTTGTATCCAAGATCAAGGAGGGGTTTTTGCAAGTGTAAAGGCTTGGGATAGTATATTGATGCGTATATCCCGTTTTTCCTTAAAAACTCAAAGAGCTCATCCCTCCTTTCCGTCCTTATCGTGTATTGGTGGTATATATGATAATTTCCCTCAAGGACCTTCGGTATGACTACCAAGTCCTTCAAAGCCTCATCATAAATTTTTGCTATCTCGTTTCTCCTTTTATTCCAATCGTCTATCTTTTTGAGTTTTATTAGCAAAAAGGATGCCTGGATCTCGTCTAACCTACTGTTATAACCCACCATTTCGTTTGAGTACTTATCCCCAAACGAACCGTGTATCCTTAAAGCCTTTGCTATCTCATAAAATCTTTCGTTGTTGGTTGTTATAAGACCCCCATCCCCCAAGGCGGACAAATTCTTGGTGGGATAAAAGCTGAAGGCGGATATATCCCCCCAGCTTCCCGCTTTTCTTCCAAACCTACTCGCCCCAAAAGCCTGCGCGGAATCCTCAAGGATAAATACACCTTCAAATTTTAATTTTTCAACCTCCGCCATCTGACCGAAGAGATGAACCGGTATAATACACCAAAATTTTCCCTCTAAAGCTTTTACTGCCTCGGGATCTATGTTGAAGGTATCCTCCCTTATATCCACAATTATGGGTTCCGCCCCCACTAAAAGCACCGCTTCAACCGTAGCAAAGAAGGAAAAGGCGGGAACCACCACTTTATCCCCCTTCCCAATTCCCAAAGCCCTAAGGGATATAACCAGAGCATCCGTCCCACTATTTACACCTAAGGAATATTTTACCCCTATATACTTGGCACTCTCCTCCTCAAATTTTCGTAAATTTTCCCCCAAAACGAACTGCCCGCTTCTTATTATCTCTGAGAATGCTTTCAAGAATTCCTCTTCAAATTGCAAATTTTGCTTTACGAGGTCTATAGGGGGAACGTTCAAAAAGCCACCCGGGGGACTCGAACCCCCAACCTGCTGATTACAAATCAGCCGCTCTGCCAATTGAGCTAGGGTGGCGAAGAAGGTATTTTAAAGCCGTTAAAACCTCTTTATTGCTTGCACCAACTTTGAGAGTACATCCCTTGCATCCCCAAATAGCATAAAGGTTTTATCCAAATAGAATAGCTCGTTATCTATACCCGCAAAACCCCTACCTCTACCCCTCTTTATCACGAAAACGTTTTTAGCGTTGTAAGCCTTGAGTATTGGCATTCCGTATATAGGGCTATTCGGATCGTTTTCCGCCGCGGGATTTACAACATCGTTAGCTCCCACTATCAGGGCAACGTCCGCGATGGAAAACTCCTCGTTTATCTCCTCAAGGTCATAGAGTTTCTCGTAGGGTATATCCGCCTCTGCTAAAAGCACGTTCATATGTCCGGGCATCCTACCCGCAACAGGATGTATGGCGAACTTAACCTCAACCCCCCTACCTTCAAGCTCGTCCATAAGCTCCTTTATTTTATGCTGGGCTTGTGCCGCCGCAAGTCCAAAACCCGGAACTATTATAACCTTATTGGCATACGCCAAGGTTGCGGCTGCATCCTCCACACTTATCTCCTTCATCACCCTATCCTTTGCCTCACCCCCCACTATCTTCCCCATCGCTCCGAATAGGATGTTGGTTATTGACCTGTTCATCGCTTTAGCCATAAGGAAGGTGAGTAAGGTACCAGAGGCACCAACTATCGTACCGCTTACAATTAGGGTATAGTTCTGTATGGCAAAGCCGTCAAAAGCCACAGCCAAGCCTGTCATAGCGTTGAACAGGGATATTACCACAGGCATATCCGCCCCACCTATTGGTAGGGTTATCAGGAAACCCAAGATCAAGGGTAAAATCGTGAAAAGGTTCAGATAGGATATATCCCTGAGGGTTAGAAAAGCCAAGATTAATGTTGCTAAAAGGAGGATGGCATTGATAATCTGCTGACCGGGGAACGTTATGGGCCTGTCCCCTATCCAACCCTGAAGCTTCAAAAATGCCCCTATGCTACCGCTGAAGGATATGGCACCGATTATTAGGGCCAACGCCGCGAGGACTTTAAGGGAAAACTCCCCATGCCCTCTCAAGATTTCCAAGTAACCTATCACCCCAGCCGCTCCTCCACCCATACCGTTGAAAAGGGCGACCATCTGGGGCATATCCGTTAGGGGGACCTTCTTTGCGGAAACCCAACCTATTACGGAACCTAAGAGGATCATCAAAATCATCACGAGGATCTTCGTGGTAAATAGGGGATCCTGGTTGTATTGGAGGTATATTAGGGGAAAGGTTATTAGGATGGCCAAAAGCATTCCAACCCCCGCTATCAGGTTTCCCCTCCTTGCGGTAGTTGGGGAAGATAGGAGTTTTAAGCCGAAAATAAATAAAAGAACCGCCAAAAAGTAAGTTCCCGTAATAATATGATTCATTTTTTCCCTCCTTTAAACATCTCCAACATCCTATCCGTAACCGCGAAGCCACCCACGACGTTTAAGGCTCCGAGAAAGACGCCAAAAGCTCCGACCACCATCTCAAAGGGTGTCTGGGCATTCATCATAACGATCATGGAACCTACCAAAACTATGCCGTGTATGAAGTTGGTGCCAGACATAAGGGGTGTGTGGAGGATCACTGGGACCCTTGAGATCACCTCAAAACCCGTAAATGCGGAAAGCATAAAGATGTAAAGCGCAATCCAAACCTCATTCATTTTTCACCCCCGGTTTTATCAAAAGGCTCTTTTCAAGGATCTCTTCCCCAAAATCCAATTTTATTTGACCATCCCTTATGATAAGTTCAAGGAAGTTCGCCATATTCTTTGAAAACATTTCGCTTGCGGGCCTTGGAACGCTTGAAGGGACGTTTAAAGGACCCGCTATCTTTACACCGTTATATTCTACAACCTCTCCGGGTTTCGTAAGCTCACAGTTCCCACCATTATCCGCCGCTATATCAACTATAACCGAACCTGGTTTCATCCTCTCCACCATATCCTTTGTGATTATCAAAGGTGCCCTCTTACCCGGAACCTGGGCGGTAGTTATTACCACATCGGAGTTTCCAATATGTTTTGCCAAAAACTCGTGCTGTATTCTCCTTTCTTCCTCCGTTAGCTCCCTCGCATAACCCCCCACACCCTCCGCCCAAACCGGCGACTCAAGGAACTTCGCGCCCACGCTTTGCGCATCATACTTCGCCGCGGGCCTTATATCGTAAGCGAAGGTTAGGGCACCAAGTCTCTTAGCGGTTGCCAAAGCTTGCAAACCAGCCACCCCAACCCCAATTACCAAAACCTTCGCGGGTTTTAATGTTCCCGCCGCCGTGGTTAGCATGGGGAAGAGGTGGGGGGAAAGATCCGCAGCCAATATAACCGCCTTATAACCCGCTATTGTAGCCTGAGAGGATAAGACATCCACAAATTGTGCCTTAGTTGTCCTAGGTATCTTCTCAAGGGCAAAGGCGGTTATACCCCTTTCGGAAAACACATTCAAATATTCTGGATTTTCCCAATACCTCGTGAAACCCATGTATATTGCCCCCCCCTTTAGGGCTTTCGCTTCTTCAAGACTTGGGGGTTGAACCTTTATTAGGATATCAACGTTTAATAGTACTTCCTTTGCATTCTCCAATACCCTCGCCCCCGCCTCCTCATACTCAAAAGCTTAAAAGGAAAGGAACAACCCCACCAAATGAAAATACCAAGGTGAGACCCAAAATTATTAAAAACACCGCTACCGCTATACCTTCATTTGGTGAAATTTCCCCCGTTGCGGTGGGTCTTTTTGATGTTCTCGTCATAAGCTTGTCTAACTCCCTATCCAAAACGTTGTTTATTATGGCGGAGCCCCCTGAGGAAAGAACCGCCCCCAAACCAACAAATATGATCTTAAGTATATCCCTCTTTGGATCCGAGCTTCCCAAGTATGCGGATGCAAGGGCGGTTATCCCCACGAATAGTACTATCCCTGGCTTTGATGATATGAAAAACTTCTTAAATTTTTCCACACCTCAATGCCCTAAGGACGTAAATATATTTCCCGAAATCCTCGTTCCTGTAAATTACCACCGTATCCCCTTTAACAGATAGGTTATCCACTTTCAATACCCTACCCATCCTCCCCCCAAAGTAAGCCCATAGGGTGTTCTCCTTATCCAAGAGTAGGTATATTTGCCCAATCTTCCATATCCTCAAGAATTCCCTTTCAAAGTTCAATACAATTTCGAATTTACCGTCATAAAACCGCTTTAACAAGTTATCCTCAAGGATGTAAAGGGTATCCCTAAAGGCGAATATGTCGGAGAAAACCCCTTTCGTTATCACCCTCGGTGCCTCCCCCTCCCTTGAAAGGAGAATATTCTCCGACGTTAATATGAACATGCCCCTCCTTGAGCAAGAAATGTTCTTTATTGGTTGCGGTATCCTAAAGGTATGGATATTTCCCCCATTTATCTCGTAAATCTTGAATATCCCCCCCGCATAGATCTTCCCACCTCTCTTACATATTGAAGTTATGGGCTCTTCCGTTCTTAAAACCTGATTAAGATTCGCAAAGACGGAGCCATCCAAGCTTCCCCAGTACACAACCCCCCCTTCAAACCATAGGGAGGAAATTTCAAGGGTGTCGGGTATGTGCAATGTGTAAATCGGTAAAAAGCCCAACATTATACCTTTGTGAGAAGGTGCCCGAGCTTTAACTTTTTTGTCCTCAAGTAATTTATGTTATGGGGGTTTGGTTCAACCTCAAGTGCTACTCTCTCCACCACCTCTATACCGAATTCCCCAAGATCCGCGATCTTTTTGGGGTTGTTCGTCATAAGCCTTACCCTTTTTATTCCCAAAAATTTTAGGATCTTCCCCGAGATTTCGTACCTCCTAACATCCGCCTCGAAACCAAGTTGATGGTTCGCCTGGACGGTATCAAAACCCTCGTCCTGCAATGAGTATGCATTTATCTTATTAAACAACCCTATCCCCCTACCTTCTTGCCTCAAATATATCAATACTCCACCTTCTTGTGATATTCTCTCAAGGGCAATCTCAAGCTGATACCCACAATCGCACCTTAGGGAACCCAATACATCCCCCGTAAAACACTCGGAATGGATCCTCAAAAGTACGGGTTCATTCAAGGGCTTTTTAATTATCGCCACGTGCTCCCCATCCCCATCCTTAAACGCCCTTATCCTGAAATTCCCATAAACGGTAGGAAGAAAAGCTTCCCTAGAAATTTCCATTAGAGGAGTATCTTTCCAGTTTCCCTTTGAACTTTCCTTGCAAGCATTAGGATACCGTAAATTAAACTTTCGGGCCTCGGTGGGCAACCGGGAACATAAACCGATACGGGAACTATCTGATCTACCCCCTGCAAAACCGCGTAGTTGTGGTACTTTCCCCCGCTGTTCGCGCATGTACCCATAGATATCACCCATTTTGGTTCCGCCATTTGGTCGTATATCTGCCTTAAGACGGGAGCCATTTTAACGGTAACCGTCCCAGCAACTATCATAAGGTCCGCCTGCCTAGGGGAAGCCCTAAATACCTCATACCCAAACCTCGCCATATCGTACCTGGGCATGTTTGCGGCCATCATCTCTATGGCACAGCATGCCAAACCGAAAGACGCGGGCCATAGAGATTTGCTCCTACTCCAATTTACCGCCCAAGCCAAAGCCTTTTCCAACGTGGTAAGGAGAAGCGCCCTTTCTAACTGTGCCCTTATAAATTTCTCCTCCTCGGGTGCAAGCTTAACGTCGTAATAAATTTTGGACATATTGGGAATTCTAAGCCCGTTTATCCTACGCTTCCCTCCATCTCGAGCTCTATCAGCCTGTTAAGCTCAACCGCATACTCCATAGGTAATGTCTTTGTGAAGGGTTCTATGAACCCCAAAATTATTAGGGAATAAGCCTCCGCCTCCGTTAAACCCCTGCTCATAAGGTAAAATATCTGATCTTCCCCTACCCTTCCCACCGTCGCCTCATGCCCTATATGAACATCGCTCTCCTCTATTTCTATGTAAGGATAAGTATCGGATCTTGAGATGGGATCGAGGAGAAGGGCATCACAGCGGACGTTTGACTTTACCCCCTTCGCCCCCTTTACCACCTTCAATATTCCCCTATAGCTCGTCCTTCCCCCGTCCTTTGATACGGATTTTGAGGTTATTGTTGATGTTGTGTAAGGTGCAAGGTGTATAGCCTTGGCACCGCTGTCTTGTATTTGCCCCTTACCCGCATAGGAGACCGTCAATATATCCGTCCTCGCCCCGGGTTCCTTGAGTATCACACCAGGGTACTTCATGGTGACCTTACTTCCGAGCTCACCGTTAACCCACTCAACGAACGCATCCCTGTAAGCTATCGCCCTCTTCGTAACGAGGTTATATATGTGCTTTGCCCAGTTTTGTATCGTTGTATATCTCACATGCGCCCCGGGTTTGGCGATTATCTCAACCACCGCGGAATGTAAGGATCCGGTTGAATATATCGGAGCGGTACATCCCTCAATGTAATGCACCTTTGAACCCTCCTCCGCTATTATCAAGGTCCTCTCAAACTGCCCGAAATTTTCAAG
>Ga0080008_126650_pt1 | contig 19529 bp, 21 predicted proteins | sample ConCONMetagenome_FD_69211 | JGI IMG/M metagenome (GOLD analysis project Ga0080008, IMG submission 69211) | Hot spring microbial streamer communities from Conch Spring, Yellowstone National Park, USA - CON_C (SPADES assembly) (version 2) | ecosystem: Environmental > Aquatic > Thermal springs > Hot...
CGCGCTAGTGGCTAGGGTGAGGGTGGATACTAGGGTTGTACTGCTGGTTGGGCTAGTTGGCTTAATACCAGACGTGGATGCATTGTTGAGGATTCACAGGTGGATTACGCATAGCTTAGCGCTAGTGGCCTTGTTTGCTACACCATTAGTAATACTAGTGTATTGGCGTGGGAGGAGGTGCTTTGGCTTAGCCTTGGCAACATCATTAATCTACACACTACACCTACTACTAGACGTATTCACAGGTCCAACACCAATACTATACCCACTAGCAGACTCAATACGGGTTAAGATACAAGTAAATGGAGCATTAACAGCCGCGGGCATAACGGTAAACCCCAGCATCGCAGTGGCCACGGTGAAGCCGGACTTCACGCAGAGGGAAATAGTGGAGGGTCCACTAGTAACGGAGACAGGTACAGTAATAGCAGTAATGACAGCAGTTATCCTACTACTAGAGTACTTCTTCAGAGCCAGAAATCATCACTAATCGGGAGCAAGGGAGCATTAGACGACTAAAGCAATAATGTATTTACAGCATTATGGCGATAACCATGCCCATAGTCCACGTGTACATGTGGAGTGGGGTGTCAAGAGAAGCTAAGGAGAAAATAATCAAGGGCATAACAAAGGTATTCGAAGAGCTAGGGATACCAGGGCACGCAGTGGAAGTAGTAATACATGAGGTGCCTAAGGAGAACTGGGGAATAGGGGAAGAACAAGCAAGCGAAAAATGCAAGGAGGAAAGGCCACCATAGCCTTGACCACGCTATGTATCTCGACGCATTGTTAATTATAGCGATCGGGCTAGCTCTACTACACTTCGGCTTCCCACTAGCCTACTACTGCTACTTGAAGAAGCTATGGCTGAACAAGCCCTGGAATGTGAGGAGTGATCCTGACTATAAGCCTAGGGTGTCTATTATCGTACCGTCATACAACGAGGCGAAGTTGGTCAGGCAGAAGCTGGATGATATCGCCTCTCAGGGTTACCCGAAGGACCTGGTGGAGATCATTATTGTCGACTCTGCGAGTACTGATGGAACATTAGAAGTCGTTAAAGAGTGGATCGCTGATCAAAGAGATGTTAGGGCTAAGCTGATTGAAGAGAATGTTAGGAGTGGTAAAGCTCACGCTTTAAATAGAGCTCTGGAAGTTGCTACGGGGGATGTAGTTGTTATTACAGATGTTGACTCGGCATGGCCATCAAGAGACACGCTGGCGAGTGCTTTATCGTGGTTTAGTGATCCATTAGTAGGCGCAGTTACGTGTCTCAAAATCCCAGCTGTAGAGGGCTTTGTCGGTGTTGAGAGGGATTATAGAGATTTTTACAACCTTGTTAGGCTCTGTGAGAGCAGAAAGTATTCGACACCAGTTTTCCACGGAGAGTTAGCAGCATTCAGAAGAGATTTTCTGGTGAAGCTAGGCGGCTTCCCAACAGATATAGGCGCTGACGACAGCCACACAGCAACGCTCATAGCATTGAAGGGCTACAGAGCGATAGCGGTTGACAACGCTATCTGTACAGAGCTAGTCCCTGGAAAAAGGTACCACATGTGGAGGATCAGGAGAGCACAGCACTTAATACAGCACTTCACAAAAACACTAAGGCTATTGCCGAAAGCACCAAGAGAGTTCAAGCCAATACTATTGGCAGAGACATGGCTACACCTATTCAACCCATGGCTACTACTAGCAACCACAGCAATCCTGCTCTACAAAGCATTGACTGGTACAGCAATAGCAACAATACTACTAGTAGGAGGGATAGCACCACTCTTATTCAAGCCGTATAGAACATGGATAGCAACACAGATATACCTAATCACAGGAATTATAAGAAATCTATGGACAAAAGAGATAGCTTGGGAAAAACAGGAGAAGAGCTGATCAATAAGCAGATGGGGGAGGGGGGTAACAAAATGAGGATACTGTTCATAGCACCATCCTACTACCCACACATAGGTGGCGTAGAGTACGTTGTTAAATCGGTTGCTGAGAGGCTTGCTAAAGCAGGTCACGTGGTAACGGTTGTTGCTGGAGAGCCGAACACGGATAGGCAATATGAAGAGGTTGTTAATGGTGTCAGAGTTGTTAGGTGGCCTGTTTGGAGCCCTGGAAGCGCCTACCACATTCCTAGAAAGAGAGGTGAGTTGGAGAAGTTTTCAAAGGAGCTGGCTAAAGAGGTGGATGTTGTTCATGTTCACAATGTTCATAGTGTTTTCTCCATGTACTTGTTTAGAGTTATTAAGCAGATGGGTGTCAGGATTGTTGTGACACCTTACTATCACGGTACTGGTCATACTGTTTTCAGGAGGCTTCTATGGGTATTCTGGAGAAAGCATGTTAGGAGTTTGCTGAAAGGTTGTACAGTCCACACGGTTTCTAAGCTTGAGGCCAGTCTTGTGAAGAAGGATTTTGGCGTTAGTGCTACGCCTATTGAGAATGGTGTTGAGGAGTGGATAAGGGACTTGAGTTGGGATCCGCAGGGATATGTACTCTATAGTGGAAGGATCGAGAGATACAAAAATATAGATGTGCTTGCAAGGATCGTTAAGATACTTAACGATTCTTATGGGCTTAACCTAGAGCTAAAGGTTTTTGGTAGAGGATCTTACGTTGAGAAGCTCAGGGAGTTCTTAAAGAGCCTTAGAGTTCCTCATGAAGTGGGAGACTTCAAGCCTTATGAGGAGTACATAGAGATTCTTTCTCACGCAACACTTTTTGGATTGATATCTGAGAAGGAGTCTTTTCCTCAAAGCATTAACGAGGCAAACGCTATTGGGGTTCCGGTGGTCACTGCAAAACCTTGGGGTATGAATTTCGAGGGCAGGAGGAGGACGCTGATAGTTGATCCGAGTCAGGGCGTAAAGGCTATAGCTGGGGCTGTGCATGAATTCTTAGAGAATACTCCACGCGAGGAGAAGAGCTTGGTTCCAACATGGAGTGAAGTATCTTTGGAATACTTGAAGAGGCTCTACGGTGGTCAGGATGAGGGTTTTAGTAACTGGTGGGGCAGGTTTCATAGGTATCCACCTCGTCGATAGGCTTGTTAAGGATGGGTACAGGGTAAAAGTGGTTGATAACCTTAGCAGTGGCAGGGTAGAGAACATTCAGCATCACCTAGAGTCGAACAGCGTTGAGCTGATCGTAGGCGATTTGAAGGATTTGCAGATAACTTTGAGGGCAGTTGAGGGAGTTGATACAGTTTTCCACTTCGCCGCTAATCCAGAGGTCAGGGTGAGCACAACGAATCCAGATATACACTTCAACGAGAACATTGTCGCAACATTCAACCTGCTGGAGGCTATGAGGAGGAAGGGTGTGAAGGGGCTTGTGTTTGCATCATCAAGCTCAGTCTATGGAGAGCCGGAGGAGATACCAGTAGATGAGAACGCGCCGATAAGACCCGTATCCGTTTACGGAGCGAGCAAAGCAGCTTGCGAAGCCCTTATCCATGCCTACTCAAGGCTCTACGGAGTAAAAGCAGTTGTTTTGCGCTACGCAAATGTTATTGGACCAAGACTTAGGCACGGTGTAGTGTGGGACTTCATAAACAAGTTGCTTGAGAACCCAACAGAACTGGAGATCCTCGGGGACGGGAAGCAGGTTAGGAGCTACATATACATAGACGACGCAGTAGAAGCAACAACAACCGCTTGGAGGAGGACGGAGGCAAATTACGAAGTGTACAACATAGCCTCCGAAGACTGGATAACAGTAGACGAGGTAGCAGACGAAGTAATCAAAACAACGGGATTAAACAACGTAAAGAAGATATATAAGCCGGTACTACACGGTATCGGGTGGCCGGGAGACGTAAAGAAAATAGCACTAAAAACAGAAAAGATAAACAAGTTAGGGTTCAAACCAGTAATGAGCTCAAGAGAAGCGGTAAGAGCGGCAACAAGAAAATTATTAGAGGAAATTCGAAGATTCAAAGAAGTCAAGACCTAAACTTTCAGAGCATAATTATGGCTACGAGGAAAATGCATAAGCATTAATAAAACAGATGTGAGTAATAATATCAAAAGAAATAGCTGAGAACTTAGAAGCACAGATAAGATGCCTTACAAATGATCTAATAGCGGAAGAAGCGCGAATAAAAACATGGAGTGAAATATTCTTAACGTGCATTATAAGGACTATACAAAGCTTAGGAAAAAGGCTATAAAGAATCGGATTAATGAAAACATTGGCCTAGGCGTTAGTTATGAGCTTGAAGCTTAGTTACGCTATTGCTTTGTTCAAAGCCCTCGCCTCGATAAAACAAATGTTCAAGCGGATCGCATTCAATCTTAACTTTGAGTATCATTGTGAAAAGCTTAGTCAATTAAACGACAAGCCCCCATATCTTTCGTTGTTCCAACAAGAAATGAGGCTAGATACCTACCAAGGCTGTTGACAAGCATCAACTACATTACTCAAGTTTGTAGGGTTCCCGCTGAGACCATAGTCGTGGATTACATGAGTATAGATGGAACCCCTGATATAGCAAGGAAAATGGGAAGTAAGGTGATAGAAGTTGATAAGCCGGGTGTTGGATACGCATCCCATGTAGGGGTGTTAAATGCCAAGGGCGACATAATCATTCGCACAGATGCAGACGTCATAATGACACCCTCAGCAATACAGGAAATCATCGAGGTTTTCATGGATAACCCTGAAAAACTTGTTGCCACAGTAGGACATATATACTACCCATTAGATCTGAAAACAAACTTGATGGCATACTTGTACGATCGCTACTTGAGAAGGCCGTACAAAACAACGGGATTTTTCATAGCATTCAAAAAGAGTGTAATGGAGAGAGTGAATTTTAACCCTAAATGGAGAGTCCACGAAGACTACGACTTTGGTAGAAGAGCTTATGAAATCTTAGGATTAAGAAGTATGTACTTCAATCCATTTGTTGCAGTATTTGTTAGCGCAAGACTGATTAAAAAGGAGGGCCTAGGCAAGTATTTACTGGACCGGCTAGGTATAACTAAATCAGGTATTATTAGCTACTCACAGCTTGCGGCAGACTATGGACTTAGAGAGGCTTTGCTAAGTGTTAAAGAAGTTATTGAGAGGTTTGGTGATTCAGGGGCTATTCGCATCTACTACCTTGAGTTTGGTAGGAGGTTGGAGGTTTAAAAGCTTGTTAAGGAGCACTGTAGGCAGGGTTCAGATACTTGGTGAGGATCGCTTTAAAGAAGCTTACAAAGCTGAAAATCTCGGAGCTCTAGACATACTCCATAGTAAAGGTTTGACTAGGCATAAGACAAGTAATGTTGATCGTCGTTGCAGGGCTCGGTGACCTAAGGTTTATTTAAAAGACTGTGATGAATGAATTGTGGTGGAAAGCACTTAATGCTAGTTTTAGTAAAAGACGTATATAGAGTGATAGATCAATCTTTCGATGATTCATAGGTTCACCCAACTAAGTCTTTATGAACCGAGGCGAAGTAGTAACCTTATGGAGCTGTGGAGAAAGATGTTGAGGATTAGGTGATAATAGTGTCTAAGGTGTTTTTTGATAATGTTTTGGAACCTGTAGATAGAATGCTAGGTATTCGTGAGCTCCCATTAGCGATCTACCTCATCTTTGTATTTGGAGTTACCTTCATTATTGCACTCATCTCGTTAAGCATTACGTCTGTTAAGAGGCATAGAAGCAGGAGCTTCTGGCCTTCCTTAAGCAACACGACTACTGCTATAGTGTTGATTAATATAGTTTTGTCACTAGTAGGCATTAGCTTATCTGTTAATGCTTTCCATTACTCTTCACTAGCTGTTCTCTTTATACTTATAATTCCAATATCTTTCTATATACTAGTTGCGAGAAAGACAATTAATAATAAGAACGCAGGATTAAAAACGCTGGCTTTGGTTTTAGCAATACTAACAATCTTTGTGTTTGGGTCGAGACATATTATATATGGTGTAGAGGAGCATGAAACAACGTCTGACATGATAAACATAGTTATTAATGGTTACTTCAGGTGGTCCATTCACGGCTCGCACTACGATTTAGCTCCTTTAGATGCGATACTAAAGGTTATGCTTAGCTACATTACCAGCGATAGTATCTTTAGCCCTATCTTAGCATCAATAATGTATACATGTTACGGCTTAACGGCATTATTATTGGTTTATGCACTTGCGAAAGATGTTGCGGGTAGCTTCAGTTATGCCTTAGCCGCAACGCTCTTAGCTATGCTATCCCATCCCTACTCCCCAATGATAGGATTAAGCGTTCCTCCAGCTCCCCATGCACATCTTTTGGCTGTGGTAGCCCTAACATTCGTCATGAGGTCTTTACTGGGGTACAGGGCCCTCACGCTCATCGACTACTTTGTCATGATACCGCTCGTCATAGCGTCTCTACTTATGCACCCGTCGTCTCTTGGACTAGTCCTCTACCTGGCGCTCATTGCGCTTTGGCTATCCTATAGGAAGAACTTGGCAAAACATAGCTATGTTCTCTTGTTGCTTGCTCTTTCCTTAATAATATACCTTGCGAAGGTCGTGTACACGGCATTTGCAACGGGCTTAGTAGATTATACAAAGCTCCTGTGGGACTACGTCGTGAATGCCTTTGGAGAGATGAAAATAGGTACGATCACTACTCGAAACCCTGGCTACAGCGGGTTGCCGAGGATATGCTTAACAGGCTTTGCAACTCTTTTAGGATATCTAGCAGGCCTAGCCCTTCCTATATTGATAAAAACGCTGAAGAGACGGCAATTAAGTGTGGTAGAGCAGATATTTGTAGTGTCACTGCTATTATACGGAGCATTCACACTGGCATCGCTATTAACAGTCCAAGGAGGTGTTAGCCAGTCACGTATCCTACTCAATGCTGCTCAGCCATATATGGAGCTAGCACTAGTACTGTATTTATCAATGTTAGTGCCTAAGCAAGGCAAATCATATATACTCATACCTCTAGCGATATCTGTTTTGGGAACATTAATATCTCCCAATGCGCTACCGCAGAACTATACGATACCCATTGGGGCAAAAGCCGCAACCATAAACGATCACATAATTGCATATGGCTTCATGGGGCTTATAGATAAGCAGTTCTTCGTGCGACTCTATAGTACCTGTGGTAGTGTAGGGAGAATTATCGCGCTACAGGAAAGTGGAGATGTTAGCTATGGACTAGGCTCGACGATGGCGACAGTATACTACTTCATAGCTCCGAGAGTGGTTTCCGCGAAGAGCTACTGGGATTCATGTATAATGGCTATCTACGCGGAGCCTGGAGATGCAACTGGCTATGTGATCAATAGAGTCCTCGATGCGTGGGTCTACGGGCTTTACATCTATGCGAAGAGGTGATCACAGATATGGGCTTTGACCCACCATCGACCTCCATAGTTCTTACAACATATAATTCAAAAAAGGTCGTAGACAAGACTTTGAAAGGTATCGTCGAGCAAGACTTTCCGCTGAATAGAGTTGAGCTCATAATAGTAGATGGTGGCTCAAAGGATAACACCCTAGAGATAGTGAAGGAATTCGTTTTGCGTTACTCAAAGCTGTTCTACGACGTCAAGATAGTTGCTCATGATAGAAACTATGGTGTTTCTAAAGCTAGAAACGATGGGATAAAGATGGGTAAAGGGAGATACATACTCGTTTTAGACCATGACGTGATTATGCCTAGAGACACCCTTGTTAAGCTTCTGCAATACCTTGAATCAGGTGATAAGAGCGTAGCTACAGCTATACCTCTTCATAACCCTACGTGTAAAGGCGTTATTGGTTCATGGGAGTATATAATCAGGATGGGAAGGATATGGGGAACAAACGCTATTACATCCTGCGCATTAGTACGGAGAGAGCTGTTTGATGAGATAGGGCTCTACGACGAAACCTTGGGCCCTCCATACACGATCTACGAAGATATAGAGCTTGGTGCCAGAGCACTATCCGAAGGCTATGAAATACATTTGCTAGGCACGTTAGAGGTTGTTCATGAGACATGCTATGATTCCTTAGAAGCTATGGCCACCACGAAGCAAGGTAACATAGTAAATAGGGTAAAGGTATTAACAAGGTACATTAGGGTTCTTAGAGGGGTATTTAACGCGCATTACAGATACGCATTAGCAAAATATGTTCGCAGTGCACCCATTACAGAGAAAATTAAGTGGTATACCTATACAGCGATAACAATTCTATTCATTCCAATAATGATATTGGCGTTTGTAGGTATATTTGTACCATTGTACGCATGGACCCTAGCATTAATAGTGATGTACATTGATGTTGTACAACAGTATTGGAATGGTAAAGTGTTACACATTTCACTTGCTTACTCACTTATAGCATACGTATGGAGATTGCTTCGCTCACTTGCACTAATAATTCCCACATCATTACACCATAGTATTGATAAGGTCTTAAAGGTGCCGTGATGAGGTTTCTCTACATAGGTTCTCGCGACGTCTTTAGTAGGCATGAACTAGGGTTTATAGCTTTTCTTTCCGAGCTTGGAAAGGTAGAGGTAGTTGTCCTAGGGTCTATGGCACAGGCTGAGAAGCTTTTTGTAGCAAGTGATAATGGGGAGCGTATTGTTGATCTTTATGAAGTTCCTTGTGAGGCTAAGTTATGGTTCTCTAAGTATTGTGCAAAGATTGTTTCCAAAATTGTTGATTCAAGGATTTATACTGCTGTATTTGCAACGCCTAGGCTACCTATGCTTGTTGCTCACCATCTAAAGGCTTCGGAGATGATTGTTTTAAGGCTTTGGAGTATTAAAGCCGCTAAGCTGAGGGATAACCTTAGGTTTGGTGCTTACGAGGATATTCTACTCTTTGTGCCTAGTATTCTTGCCAACATGTACTATATTCAAAGATCTGCGTATTCCATAGCAGTTGATCACGCGACTTACGCCTTCGCAACGAAGATCTATCAATTTACCAAGAATAGAGTAGCAAAGGTCTACCCACCATACGGGTACATACCCGGTAAGAATGAAACAAAATGGGTGATCCCAGAGATCATAGATAAGGGCGACTATATACTGGGATTTACAGTCCTAGGGAAAACAGGTTCTTACTTAAAGTTTGAGGCAAAACCACATGCTATAACGCTCTATCTCCTGGCTAAGAAGACTTGTGCTGATGTTGTATTAGCTGGTAGCAGCTATGATGATTGGAGACGCGCCTTTCCAAGTATTGAACCTCCTAGAAATCTTCACATTATAGGTAAGGGATTTCCCGACAACATCATAGCAAAGATATATAAGAATGCACGTCTAGTTATAACGCCAATTACTAATAGGAATGTTTCTAATAGGCTCTTAGAGGCATTATTTTATGGGAAATCCATAGTAACGTCTGAGGTTGTTAAGCTGATCCATCCAGAGCTAGAACATAAGAAGCATCTCTACATCTCATCATGGGATACAATAGTTGATGATGTAATAAAGCTCTCAAAGGATGAAGATTTACTGAAATCTCTTGAGCAAGGAGCTAGAGATGCTTATAGTAGATATTTTTCAACAAGACGTAATCTGATGTTTTTAAAGAGGTTGTTATCAGTATGAGGATACTTCAAGCATCTCACATATCAAATTACACGCCTCCTATTGGTTATGGAGGGATAGAGTTTGTTGTTGATACGCTTGCCAAGGAGCTGGTGTTACGCGGTCATAAGGTTCTTGTCCCGGGAGTTAAACTCCCTAACACAAGTACTCAGTACGAAATTATATCGGTGTTCAATAAACCTGTGAAGAAACCTGGAGTAATACATAAGCTTAGGTATTTGTGGAGATTACTGCTGGAATCAAAGAACTTTGATGTTATACACATAAATGTTCAGTGGCTAACCCCCGTAGCAGCAATAATTAAGGAGTTGCAAAGCAAACCCGTATTGCTAACTCTTCATGCAGATCCAAGCAAATTCATCTCTCGCTTTAACATACCGCTAGTGGCTATTTCGGAGTCTCAGAGAAAACGTTTAGAGAGTAGAGGAGTCAGAATAGCAACGGTGATATATAATGGTATAGATGTGGATAAGTACCCATTTAGGTTAGAGAGGGAGGATTTCTATATCTATCTTGGAAGAATAGATGAAGCTAAGGGGGTGCACATAGCTGTCGAAGTAGCTAAAAAATGTAACGAAAAGCTTGTGATTATAGGGCCTGTAACTAATACCAGTTATTTTGAGCTTTACATAAAGCCGTTCATAGATGGCAAAAGCATTATCTATCTTGGTGAAGTAGACTTTAAGACAAAGGTGGAGTACTTGTCTCGTGCTAAAGCACTTCTATACCCAGTTCAATACGAAGAGTTCTTTGGCTTAGCAATGGTAGAAGCATTAGCTACAGGAACCCCTGTCATAGGTTTTCCACGAGGATCCGTAACAGAGATAGTTAAAGATGGCATTACAGGATATCTCGTAAGGAGTTCTGAAGAAATGTGCAAGGCGATGAAGCGCGTCGATGAATTGGATAGAAGAGAATGTAGAAGAGAGGTTGAAGAGAGGTTCTCATCCAGGGCTATGGCAGAGAAATATGAGAATTTCTACTATCAACTAATTCAAGGACTGTAAAGGATTGTAAATGCAAAGCCTAGTGATGCAATTGCATAACGAAGCCGTAGACGTTGTCATGCTAACAAAGAACTCTAACAAGCCATGGTTCAGACGTGTACTTGTAGCAATAAAGAGGGAGATACCCGTACATCATTTCATAGTTGTAGATGGGCATTCAACTGACGGAACCATAGATGTTGTGAGGGAATACTTTGGGGATAGGGTCAGAGTGATAGAAACTAAAGCCTCCCTTGGATGTGCGAGGTACTTAGGCATGAGAGCTGTGGATACAGAGTGGTTTGCGTTCATAGATAGTGATGTAGAAATCTTACCTGGATGGTTTAAAGCAGCATTGAAATATATGAGAAGCTCACGTATCTATGGTATCCAAGGAGTATACAAGGGAAATGCAGTAAGCAAACATATTCAACCTCTTCTTTCACCGAAGAAGTACCTAAATATCAAGGATGTGATTAAGCATGGAATAGTGAAGCTTTATGGTGCCGATACAGCACATGTACTCCTAAGAAAGGAGGTTGTTCGTCTCATTAATCCCGCTTTCTATGCCGCTTAGAGTGTGGCGAAGACGCATATATAGCATGGAAGATCATTGAGGCGGGATACATCTACGTAAAAACCAGTGAATTGTATGCAATACACTATTCAAGTCCTGAGATAGTACTATCAAAAGCTCTACGTAGAAGTTTTGGCTACAATGGGATCTTTTATGTTATACCCTTTCACGTATATGTGATTTCAACAGCAATTCGCTTTCTATCGCATTTACTTAAACATAGGTGGGAGTTCTTGGCATATTCAGCGAATCTCATTGGCAGTCCTGTCTCGTTTACTAAGACAGTGAGGCTTAAGAGGCCATGCTGTGATGGGGTTTAATATAATGCTGGTAGCATAGATTTTCTTAAATGCATAATTATTTACTTTTGACAAAAGATCTATGAATGTAAATGTATTGAGATGAAACCCAAGGTTTCGATCATGATCTTGACTTAAAATTCTGAGTTTATTAGGAAGAATTCTTGACGAGGCTAATACGAGTGCGCTTTCTCAAGATTATCCTAATGTAGAGGTTATTATAGCGGATAATTGTTCGCAAGATGATACATGTTAGTACATCAAAAGCAAATATGGTGCTCTTACGAAGATTATTAGGTTTGACAAGAATTATGGTTTTTGTCTTGGAAACAATTTCGCATCTAATTTTGTCGATCCTGAAGCGAAATACATTCTGTTTCAGAATCTTGATGCGATTTTATCGCAAAACTATACTAAGGTGCTTGTTGAGGAGAGTAGGGTGAGTACTTGGTTTTAAAGGAGTGGAGATTCATATTCTTGTAAGACTATAAGACTAATGGTGATTGGCAGACTTAATTTGCATCCGTTAGCTATGATGAATAATTTGTTTAACTTGGCTACGTAATCCTTATAATATAAACATAAATGTAAAGTTAAGGAAAAGCTATAGTAGTCTTTCCGAGAAGAGGGTTTGGTTTTGAGTTCCTGCCAAAATAAAAAGATAATAATTGTTATTAGCGGACTTGTAGGAGCTGGTAAATCGTCCCTAGCTAAGAAACTAAATGAGTATTATATGCATTTGAATGAAAGTACTTGTATTCTTCGTTTGATCGCATACCCCAGTGTATCCTATTTACTTTTTGACCTTCTAGCAAAAATTTTCTATGGATTCAAAGTTGTTAAGTATTATAAGAAAGCAGGTGTTCACCCCTCTACACTTGTTTCTAAGAGACTCCAAAGGCCCTTACCGTTCTTCACAAAGATTATAATTATTGTTGAGATTATTTCACTACTTCTATGGGGTTACTACATGAAGTTAAGGTGTATTAAATCTCGAATAGTTATTATTGATGAAGGCTTCGTTAATGTTATTGCAAATTACTTGGAGGTTCTAGGTAAGGATGCCACTATACTATTAGATTTTGTGATGAGAGGGGTACATAGATTAATGCAGCAATATATGGTCGTGCTTTCATTTATTACAGCCGATCTTGATACTTTAATTGGAAGGTGGATTACGCGTCGAAGACCCATAATTACAAGCTTTGTCAACATTGATCATCACATACGCTACCTAAGATTAATGTCGTTTTCGTTAAAGCTACTGCTAGATTCAGGTTTTAGTGTTAAGCTCCTAGACTCTAGTAATAAGGATGCTTTTATACTTACACATGAAGTCATCAGGTATTTAAAGAACGGCGTCTGTATTTAGATGATGTAATATGTGTCCATATCAAAATCTCAGAATCAACATACAGGAGGTTTTGAATGAAATTTAGATATTGTGTAGTCGTAGACCTTGATTATACTCTTGTAGGTGTAGATACGACAACTATGCTCGGCTTAATGATGTGTAGTAAAAATCGCAGAATCTTGTTAAACCTCCTATATATGACAATCTTACGGTTTGTAATACCAATATTAAACAAAATAGTGGCAAAAGATGTGTATAAGGTACTGCTCTTAAACATGTGCAGTAGATGCAATGAAGGTTCCTTGGATAAACTTGCTAGTAAAGCTTATTATAAAGCTCTGAACTACATAAATACTTCCTTAGTGAAGACACTTCTTCGTGTTAGTGCATTGAAAGTTTTACTTACGGCATCTATAGATGTAATTGCCAAGAGGTTTTCCACAATAGGATTCGATATTGTGATTAGCAGCGTCACAAAGTATAAAGATGGAAAAGTATGGCTCTTACTAGATCTATACAGAAATAAACATAAGGTTCTTGAAATGCTACTTAAATACTGTGAAAAAATTATATTGTTTGAGGACTCACCTGAGCATCAATACTATAGACTCAATAGTGTGAAAGTATTGAGGGTTTCATACCATGGTGTGAAACATGAAGGTCCAATTTCTTGATAAAGTCATCTTGATACTGAACCTAGTATTTATTAGATTCGATGCATTTCTAAATAATTATATCGAACTAGCCTTTCTTTACATATTCCTAACACTATTTAGTGAATTCACTGGGATTCAAACCCTATCCACGAATCCAATTCAATTACTGTTAACTTTGAATATGGTCGTAATTGGTACGCATTACATCTATTCTATAACGTACGTAATTAACGATATTCTAGATTTTGAAGATATCCAGAAACTTGGGGTTAATGAGGATAAATACTCATTTTACAAGCTTCGACCTATTGTCTACTATAATAGATCATTAATTACGGTACTATATCTCGTAGCCCTACATATAACGTTCTTGATTCTTCTATCAGTTTCCTTAACCTCAACAATTTTAATCTATCCTCTCCTTCTCGTAGCCTTAACCTTAATGCATTCAAAATCTAAAAAGTTTAGACCAATTACGTTTGCCTGCCTTAGAACGTTAAAGTACACTTTGTTCCTCACATTACTCCAACATTACTTACATGTTACAAACATACGTTTTATTATTTACGTCTTCCTCACATTAATACTGATTATTTTACCGTACCACATAGCAACATACACGAAATCCAAAACTTTACTTTGGCAAACCCCCCTTCATCATGTGAAACCAGTCATCGCGATATTATTAACAGGTCCACTAGTAATGTTAATTCAATTGATTCATCTAAATATTTTTATACCGTTTGTTAAGAGCCTTTTAATTACATTTACACCTTTTTTAATAACACGACAAGCCTTGAGGTTCGTATTAGGAGCTTCAAATCCCAATGTTTACATACATATTAAACGTTTAGTAGTATTCTTTATCATAACAATAGTTTCATCGCTAATAATATTTATCGCTTATGTAGAATAATTACTATGGAATACATAAATTCACAGCATGCTTCATATTAACGACGTGAAAGTGAATCCTATGATTAAGGAATTCATAACCCTATCTGGTACGGACGGCTCTGGTAAAACCACCACCACTAAACTTTTGCTGTCGCACCTCTCTGGGTACAGCGATGTATGTGTTCATTGGTTTAGGGGTTCCCACTTATTTGCCTCTGTTCTCGCTAAGTTTCTTCACAACTTCAAGTCTTTTCGTGGTTCTTGCAATCCTTACTACAGGATTTGTGTTCCTGAGGGGTTGAGGGGGGTTTGGGTTTTTCTCGAATTTGTCTCTATTCTTCCTCACCTCTCTGCGAGGTTTTTGGTTAAGAGGGTTTGCAAGGTTGTTGTTTGTGATCGCGGTTTGCTCGACTTCGTTGTCTGGCTTGTTGCTACTCTTGATGCTCCCTGGATCCTCAATACTTTGATTGGCAGGTTTCTTACTAGACTTGTCTCTAGGGGGAATGTTGTCTATCTCTATGCTGATATTGATACTCTTGCTAGGAGGGCTGATGTTCCAAGAGAATTTATTGTTAAGGAGCTCGCTATTTACAATATTCTTGCTAGGTACCTCGCTGAGTGCTCTATTGACACTAGTAGAAGTAGGTCTGTTAAGGTTGTGGCTGAGGTGATTAGATGTCTCGAGAAACGGACACGGTAAAGCTATTGAAGACTCTGCTCGGCTCGCACAGTCCCAGTGGTAAGGAGGTTGAGAGGCTTGCTGGGGTTGCCAAGTTGAATAAGCTCTACTTAGCCTACCTCAGGAGAGTAGGGGATTCTTTGCGGGATGAACATATTCGCGAGGAAGCCAGGTACAAGTGGTTTATTAGAAACGTCACCGAGGTTGTCGGGGTTCTGGAGAGCATTGGGGCTACATACGCCTTGTATAAGTTTAGGAGGCCCCTTGAACACGTCTCTGTAGACCTAGACATACTTGTTAGAGTCGAGGATGTTCCCAGGGCTGTTAGAGCCTTGGTTTCCAGGGGATTCAAAGTCGTTGTCTGGGAGCCATACACGGCCACCCTCGATAGAGGTGGATTTATCGTAGACCTCTACACACACCCCTCCTTCGCCTGGGTTGTCTACATGGATGGAGGGAGGCTCTTAGATTGCTGTGTTGAAGAGGTTGATGTTGGAGATTTAGTCGCGAAGGCTCTGAGTAGGGAGGCCGAGGTAGCTGTTGCCGCTGCACACGCTGTTTACAAGGAGCACTTGGTTCTACTAATGGACTGCCTAGTGGCGTGGAGTTGGCTTAATAAGAGAACGTGGGATATTGCTGCAGAACACCGTGTTGAGGAGTCCTTGGAGATGCTACTAAAGACGTGTAGCCTCATTAGGAACAACCTCGTAGAAGCACCGTGTAGGCTTAAGCCAAGTATAATGCTTAGAGCATACATGGGCAAACTAGTAAACGACCCACTCATCCGGGGGACACTATTAAACATAGCCAAGTACATTACATCGAGGCGTGACATAGGGGAGAAAATAGTCTCTAGGATAACGAGGAAGAGCTACTAGTAAATACTCGGGCACCACTATACCAAAGTAAGGGGTCTCCCAGGGTCTGGACATTGAACATAGCCGACGTCGTCCTGCTCACCTACGCCGAGAACTTTTGCCGATACCCCTTTGAGGAGTGGCGATAATAGTGTTAGCATTGAGCCTAGTGCGTGTATACAAATACCCCTCCCTGCGTCAGAAACGTAGAACTTCTCCACGGTGAAGCAGTCGCCTAGTTTATAGTCCATAGCGCAGCTCCCTTTAACCTCCTTAACACATACTCTAACCCTGTACGAGGGACTCGTAGACAACCCCTATACAATAACTCTCTAAACTTGCTTATTTTTCCTATGTTGCATCAGGGATTTAGAGCCATATACTTTACCTCGACTAGGAGGCGGCTGCTCCCGGGCTCACTGGTAGGATAGTGTTCTTACGCGTAGCTCTCATACTCTACTTAACTCCTCCTCTACCAGGCCCATGCTCTTACTTGAAGCATAGTTTTGCTACCCGTTTTCCTGGGGCTTTCTGTCTCGCTCGCAGATTGGCTTGCACCCTGTCAGCCTGGCTTCTAGTCCATGTTTAAGCCCTGCTTCACGGTGGGCTTGATGATGGACTCTGCACGCCCAGTATTATGCAGACCGCTGAGTTGGGTTTACACGTGTGTAGCATGGTGAAACCGGGAAAGGGGGTTTATGTACAGCCTGGTCGAGTCTCTCGACCCGGTAATGCATGTTAATGCCTGGTCCGTGCTGGAGAGCTGGTTTCCAGATATTTTACCGTGAAAAGAGGGAGTGTTGATCAAACGGGTGGAGTGATCGAATTGTCACTTTTCACGACCTGTTTCGGGGCTTATCTTAGAGCTAATAGATGAGGAAAATGTTATTTTCTGGAGCGTGCAACTGGGGCTCGGCACGGGTGAAGCAGTTCTACGCTCACCTTCCCCAGAGCCTTCAATAGGTAGTAGAGCCTGTGGTGGGTGAGCATTGCGACATTACAGTTTATATCTACACCAATTCGGTTTCTACTACGCAATAATGCCTCAATACAAGCCGTACCGGATCCGATCATAGGGTCTAGAATAATTGCCCCGGGCTCTGCGTGCTTAAGGATTAGTGCACATGGTATTTACGAGCCCAATTACCCCTATAATCACCTCTATGAGGAGCCCAGAAACCCCTCTCACGGAAGCTTCAAACACTAGTGGACACATTCGTCAGCTCCCCTGGTAGAGGCTTAAGCCTTTTATCCTTCGATTGGCTCAAGCTGGATCACTTGATCCTCCACTACAGTGCTTTCACTCCTAGAAGCAAAGCCTGGGTACACCTCTACAGGAACCTCCCTTATATCATCCCATCTAAACCTCGCAATCCCCTTAAGCTCAAAGGGCTGGAAAACAGCTTTAAGGAGAGCATTCAGGACTGAGCCCTTTTCAACACCCATATGTTCTAGTCCACTCAACTCTAGCCCTGCTCCACGCTTCAAGGGCCGGGGCTTTCAATTATAAGTAACCGTCCCCTCTCCAGTCTCATGGGCACTGTTCTCTCGTGAAGTTTTAAAGCCGAGATCGCGAGCACTAAGGCGGATAAGGCTGTGCCGGCTAAACTGGTGTTAGGATATTTTCTGAAAACGAATTATTAATCAGCGAAGCGAAGTTTCAAAAGCCGTGTGAACAAAATTATTTTAATGGTATGGAGAGGCATCGGGCCCGGGGTGGTCGCTAGTTGTGCAGGTTGTTCGGATTATACGCTAACATGCCCGTGGACGTTGAATTCAGCTTCTACCATGCTAGGAACAGTATGGTTCGGCTCTCCCGCTTCAATTACAACGGCTGGGGTATTGCGTGGTTTAATGGAGTGGGGTGGGAGCTGGTCAAGGAGCCTTTTGCGCTCTACGAGTCGAAGAGGGCTCGTTCAACCGCTAGGATGGTTAGAGGCCTGATCATAATCTCGCATGTGAGACTGGCCACTACGGGTGGATATACGCTGGGGAATACCCACCCATGGCTGTACAAGGGCTTCGTCTTCGCCCACAATGGCACAGTGGATAGAAGGGGCCTGCTCAGACTGGTTAGACGGGAATACGGGGACTTCGAGGGCGAGACAGACTCCGAGGTCCTGTTCCACCTCATAGTTCAAGAAGCACTGGGTGCTGGAAGCTTCCCGGAGGGGGTTAGAAGAGCGCTGGAGAAGATCAGCGAGGAGGGGGTTGGATACAGCTCTCTCAACTTCATAGCCAGCGATGGACAACAGCTCTACGCGCTACGGTACGCAGACCACAGCCTAGACTACTACACACTATACTACCTCAAAAGACCCCGGGGCCCACTATCCCTGAACAGGCCCTCAGAGACCACGCTACAGTTGATAAAGGCTAAGCTAGCACACGGCGAGAAAGCAGTACTAGTGGCCTCGGAGCCCCTGACGGAGGAGGACTGGCTGGAAATACCGAACAAGCACATGCTAATAGTGGGCAAAGACCTCTCAGCCAAGCTCATAGAGATGCCGTAACCAAGCTCTACGCTAAGAAGCCCCCGCACCACCCTAGTGGTGTTGCAACCCTCGAAGGATTCAATGATTCCGGCTTGGAACTAGAACCCGTGGCAGAACCACGGACCCTCCCCACCCTCTAGCCCTCCACACCCCACTATTACTGCAGGTATGGTTGCATGGGCGATCCCCGTGAGGGCTGAGCCTCGAGGACTTTTCTCCACGTGGAGAGAAATCCTGTGCACCCCCAGCAACCCTATCACCATCCACTGTGTGAGATGTGGGGTACATTGAGGCAGGCGCGGGGATCATTTCGCAAGGGGTTGAGTGGGTGTTTCCACTTGTTAAACCCCATATGCTGCCACCGGGGTTTGAGTAACACATAGCCGCTGGACACGGCCCTCTACTTCAGCAAGCCCTCTGCTTCAACTACTCGCACTCCCAGCGCTTCCAGCGCCTCCTCTATGAACCTGTAGCACTCCCCGAAGGCCTCTCTCTTCGAGTACACTAATACCGCGTCTACATCGCCTAGTCTCGCGAGCTTAATTAGCCGTGTTAAACCGTTTCTCTCATCCCCGGTATAGTCTAAGTCTCTAATCACATCTATAATTCTCCAGTTAAGCCTCCTAGCAACTCTCACGCAGCGATTCACTTCCTCCTTGACTGATAGTAGCGAGGGGATTGAAATAGAGGACTCGTCTCTTTCCTCCTCGAACAATGGTCTGTAAACATATATGACCACCCTAGACACGGTTAACCCCGGTTCCCGTATGACAGGATGAAGTGCTTTGAGCTCACTCGCGGGTATCAACCACTTCCTCTTTACTTGCACAGCCCTTATCCTGCCACTCCTAATCCACCTTCTAACAGTCCTATCAGTAACCCCTAGCAGACGTGAAACCTCTTTCGTCGTATAGTATGCTTTACCACTGGCCATTGCTACGCCTTCCCTAGCCATAGTATTATCATGCGGACATATATCCTTTAATGTCCGTTAATCCCGGGGGAGTCTTGGAAATGCGTGGAAATCAATAATATTATTTTTTAAAGTGATCCGTCTCTTCCAAAGAAATAATTGGTGGGCGTCTTGGGGGATTCCGGTCCAGATCGACCCGCAGTCCTCGAACTCCTCTTCAAGCACACTGAGTCTGAGCTTACCATGAGGCTCAAGTCTATTCTCGAGTC
>Ga0080008_128926_pt1 | contig 19296 bp, 14 predicted proteins | sample ConCONMetagenome_FD_69211 | JGI IMG/M metagenome (GOLD analysis project Ga0080008, IMG submission 69211) | Hot spring microbial streamer communities from Conch Spring, Yellowstone National Park, USA - CON_C (SPADES assembly) (version 2) | ecosystem: Environmental > Aquatic > Thermal springs > Hot...
ACAAAACGTTGGTGCTGTCCTTCCTTCTTTCTCTCCTCATGTCCTGAATATTATAACTTGGTCTTAAAGTCAAACTGATTAACCTAAACATACGACGACAGGGTGGAGGATGACACCCCGAGCACAAGCGAGGGAGGTCCCTCGGCACTTGCGCGCCTCGGGACGACAGGGTGGGGGACTTTTTGAACAGCCCCATTTAAAATCTTCTTTTTCGCGATATAATCAAAAAACAGCCCATTTGATTCCCCTGGGTGCAAATGATGAATTTCTTTACCCATCCAGAAACTAATAGAAGACTTATTGAAAATCAAGCCAAAAGCGTTGTTTTGTTAGCAGGAAGTTACAACGGTTATTATTACAATTTTGGAGACCTTTTGCAATTAAAAGGTGCTTTAAATTGGCATAAAAAAGAAAATCCTAAGTCCCTTTTATGTCCTCTTATCCATTTAGCCCCTGTCTCAAACAAAGCTTTTATAGAAGAGCTTTCCTCTTTTTTTGGAACCTCAGACTTTATTTTCTATGCCTTTGAAGAGGAAGACTTTAAAGAAAAGGTTGCCAAGCTTTCTCTTGAGCCTTTGCAATTGACCGCGAAGTTGCCAACAATTATCTTTCATCTCTACGGAGGTGGTTTTTTTAACCGCTTTTGGGGAGATTTTATGCTTAAAGTGGTAGAAGGAGTGTTGGAGGGCTTTCCTGTTGACCATTATGTTATTTCGGGTCAGCAGATAGCTGATGAGTTTGCCCCAACCTTAGCTCAACATTTTCGCAAATACCAGCCTGACTTAATCGGCTGTAGGGACCTTAAAAGCGTTGAAATCCTTGCTAAGCATGGTATCACTGCCAAATTTTCAAGCGATGACTCCTTTGAGGAATTGTTAGCTATAGTAAATGAAGCTAAAAATTTGCTGGGCTTAGAAAACAAAAAATTTTCCTTTGCTTTAAACATGAATTTATCCTATTATGTTTTATCAATGGATGAAGCCTTTTTTGAGAGATTGGATTGGCTTTTAAATCTTCTTTCCTCTAAAACAAAGGATAAGGGAATTCCCATTTTTGTTGAGTCTTATCTTACCCAAAGTGAGGAAGTGCAAAACATGTGGTTATCAATAAAAAAAACCCTACTTACCAAGCATTTTCCTAAGTTTTTAGGTATTGATTTAGCAGGAGCTTTGCTAAAAGGGGAGCTTAACATAGCAGGCTCGAATCTACGTTTAGCCTCTCTATTTGTGGTTAACTCCTATCACACTGCCCTTTTCGGAAAGATGCTTAGTATCCCGACCTATCTTTTGTCTTTTAATGATTATTATTCTCAAAAACAATCAGGAATTGAGGTTAAGCAAAGGTCTTTAGAGGAATTTTTGGATGAGGATCCTGAGGTGATCCTAAAAGAGCAAGAAGAGGTCTTAAGAATTCACGAGGAAGCCCGGGCTAAGTGGCTAAAAGAGTTAAAAGAAGTCCTGTCCTACGAGCCTAAAAAAGCCTACCTTAGGGTTATCTCTTATTATAGGGAGGAGATTGCCCGGCTTAAGGTAAGCTTAGAAGAGAAGGAGAGGCTTCTCAATGACCTAAAGTCTGAGACAGAAAGGCTCAAGTCTGAGGTAGAAAGGCTAAATGAGGAGAATATAACGCTAAAAAAACATAACAATTTGTTAGCAGAAGAGGTAAACAGGCTAAGTTCTTATATTTCTCATCTAAAGGAAAGACTTTCTTTCTTAGAGAATGTCAAGGAAAGACTTTCCTTCATAGAAAATTCCCGAAGTTGGAGATTAGTTGAGGCTTGGTGGAGAGTCAATGCTCATCCCATTGGTAGGGTAGTATTTTTCCCTATTGTAAAATTAATCCATCTTCTTTGGAGAAAATAATGAGATATTGGCTCTTGACTACGGAATATCCTCCTTTTTATGGTGGTGGGATTGCCACTTATTCTTTTCATACTGCAAAGATGATGTCAAACAATGGACATGAAGTAACTGTTTTTGTGCCTGACGATAGGATTAGTGAAAAATTTTTGGTAGAAGAAATAGATAAAATAAGAGTTATAAGATTCAAAATAGGAGAAAGCCCAGTCTATGAACATTTAGGATATGTATCTGCTTTAAGTTATCAGTTTTCTGAATTTTTAGAGGAATGGATAAAAAAAGAAGAAAAGCCAGATGTTATAGAATCTCAAGAATATTTAGGAATTTCTTATTTCTTATTACAAAAAAAATATCTTTTATGGAAAGAGTTTAGGGATATACCGATAATTTTAACTTTACACACTCCGAAATTTCTTTGCGATATCTGGAACCAAACTCCTCATTATAAATTCCCCAATTTTTGGATTGGAGAGATGGAATGTTTTTGTATAAAGTCAGCAGATGCTATAATTTCTCCAAGTTATTTTTTAATTAATGTATTAAGGAGTTACATTGAGCTTGATGAGAAGAAAATATTTATTATTCGGAATCCCTATCATTTTGAAGAAAAAAGATATTTATCAAATGAAGAAAAAGAAAATAAGATTATATTTTTAGGAAGGCTTGAGTATCGTAAGGGATGTGTTCAGCTTCTATCTTATATGAGTAATCTATGGGATAAGGGTTTTGAGATACCTCTTATATTGATCGGTGGAGATACATTTTTCTATCCTAAATCCTTGATGATGAGTGAGTATTTGAAAAAGAAGTATCAAAGATACTTTGAAAAAAATTTAGTTGAATGGAGAGGACCTGTTGAACCTGATAAGTTATCATCAATTTTATCAAAAATAAAATTAGGGGTGGTGCCATCGCTTATGGAAAATTTCCCTTATGTAGCGCTTGAATTGTTAAGCCAAGGTGTAATTACTCTTGTCTCTGATAGTGGGGGGCATGCTGAGGTGATAGAAGATGGTTTGAATGGTTTTATTTTTTCACATAAAAATTCAAAAAGTTTTGAGGAAAAAATTTTAAAAGCTATAAATTTATCTGAAGAAGAAAGAAAAAACTTCGTTGAGCATGCTCGTAATCGAGTGAAGAAAATGTGTTCTTATGAAGTAATATATCCTAAGAAAATAGAGGCTATAGAAAGGACTTTGAAATCTAAAAAAGATACTCGTATTTTTCCATTCATAAGAGATATACCTCGACAAGATTTTTCCGAGGAGAAACTTCCTAAGGATTATTATGAAGAGCCAGGATTGCTTTCAGTGATAATTCCTTATTATAATATGGGAAGGTATGTAAGAGATACTATAGATAGTGTTATGAAATCAACTTATCCAAACAAGGAGATCATTATAGTGAACGATGGTAGCGACGACCCAGAAAGCATTGCAGTTTTATATCAGATAGAGCAGGAGTATCCGGTAAGGATAATTAACAAGCAAAATGAGGGTTTAGCCCGTGCAAGAAACACTGGGGCGCTCTATGCTAAGGGTGAGTTTATTGCCTTTCTTGATGCAGATGACATGGTAGACCCTGAATATTATGAGAATGCAATTAATATTTTAAAACATTATAAAAATGTGGATTTTGTTGGATGTTGGGAAGAGTATTTTGAGGGAGCAAAAGGTATTTGGCCTACCTGGGCTCCAGAACCTCCATACTTACTTGTTCATAATACTATAAATAGCCAGGGTATAATAATAAGAAAGAAAACTTTTTTACTTTTTGGTTTAAACGACCCTGAAATGGAATATGGGCTTGAAGATTATGAGGCAGTGGTGCGGATGGTTTCTAAAGGATGCAAAGGTGTAGTAATACCAAAGCCTCTTTTCAAATATAGAGTAAGGAAAGATTCTATGTTAAGAAAAATTCCAAGAGATGGTATGATTTATTTATATAGTCTAATCGTAAATAAAAATCCTGAGATATTTAAAAAGTATGCAATTGATGTAATAAACCTTCTTAATGCTAATGGTCCAGGCTATCTTTATGATAATCCAACTTGGGAATTGCCACCTGTTGGTTTTATTTCAAGGTCAAGTGAAAAATCTATAGAAGATATAGACAAGTGGGAAACAAGCAAAACACCACCATTGGAATTGAAACAGAAGATGCTTGAACTATGGGAAAATCCTTGGTTCCGCAGAATGATTAAATTATTTTTCAAGCTTCGTTTGCATCAATTATTTTCACTAAGTTCTAAGAAAAATTAAGAAGATGAGCTCTTTAAATAAATCTTTAATATCTGTTATAATGCCAGTTTATAATTCTGAAAAATATTTAGCTAAAGCTATAGAGAGTATTTTAAATCAAACATATAAAAATTTTGAGTTTATTATAATTAATGACGGGTCTAAAGATAGTTCAGTTGAAATAATAAAAAAATATATAAAAGAAGACAAAAGAATAATTTTAATAGATAGAAAAGAGAATAAAGGCATAGTTTATTCATTAATAGAAGGGATAAATCAAGCAAGAGGTGAATTTATTGCCCGCATGGATGCAGATGATGTAAGCTTACCTAAAAGATTTGAAATACAAATAGAATATATGATTAAAAATAATCTTGATGTATGTGGGAGCTTTATTCAGTTAATGAGAAAAGGGATTAAAGAAAGAATTATTAATTTTCCTATTGAACATAAAGACATAAGGTATACACTTTTATTTGGTAATGCCTTTTCCCATCCTACTGTAATATTTAGAAGAAAGGTATTTCAAAAAGTTCTTTATAATTCAGATTATGAGCCTGCAGAAGACTATAAATTGTGGTGTGATATTTTAGGAAATACAGACTTTAAAGTAGGTAATGTTCCTGAAGTTTTACTTTATTATAGAAAGCATGGTTCACAATTATCTATAGAAAGATCAGAAAAACAAAGAGAACTCTATAATAAAGCAAGATTTGAATATGCAAAACAGATAGGTGAAGAAGAACTACATCTTGTAAAGGAACTTATAAACACAGAAAATAATCCGACAGTAAAAAATTTTGAAAAATTAATTAATAAAATTATCAATTTTTGTAGAAATCGGGAAATCCCAGAAAATGTTATTCTTTATATTATAAAAGAAATTTATAATAAATTAATTAAAAAAAATTTGTTATTTTATTATGTCTATATTAAGACTACTCGAAATATTAAGAAAAAGTTCGAAGATGAGGTATTTCTATTTCTAAAATCTATTTTACCGGTTGAACAAACTTCTCAAATATATCAATTTTTTAGAAAGGTTTTTTAAGGAAAGTTAAAAAGTTTCTGTTATTATAAATGTTATTATAAATGGTAATATCACCTATAATTCCCAGTTTGGAATGACATGGATGGGCTGTCAGCTCAAGCGGTCTTTAATTGTCGCCGTATGTTTAGGTCCCGAGCGAAGCGAGGGGGGTCCCTCGGCGCCTACCGCCTCGAGAAGACATCACCATGTGCCGTCCCGAACGAACTGAGGGATGTTTCGCTATCGCTCGGCAGGACGGAGTATGGAACTTTTTAGAACAACCTCTTCCTCCTCTTGACTACTTTAAACCTAATTGTATAAATAAAAAAAAATAATGCAACCGCCCTTTTAATAGAAGGTATATTATGGGAAACGAAAAATAGATAGTTGTTCTATTTTTCTTCTTAACTTTTCTTAGTTTTTCCCTTTCAAACGCCTCCTCTGAGGATCAGATTTCACAAAAGATTAAAAACTTACATCAAAGACTAAAGAAAGCAGAAGAAAAGGGCTACATTGAAGATGAATTAGTAGTTACTTTTAAACCCTCCTATGCCCAAGCATTAGCCAGTTTAAAGCACGAAGACGCCCTTCAGGAGGTTAGCCTTAAATTGAAACTACTGAAGGTTGGTGTTAAATCCATTAAAAAAATCGGGAATAGTTCGCAATTTTTCTTGATTAAACTTGATAAAAAAGTTGAAACTTTAGAATCTGCCAAATCTAAGCTCATGAAATTGCCAGAAGTTGAATACGTAGAGCCAAACTATATATACAAGCTGCAGGGGACGGTGCCGAACGATTTTTATAACTTTGACCTTTGGGCATTGCAGAAAATTCAGGCTCCTCAGGCGTGGGATATAGCAACAGGTTCAAACGAAGTCATAGTAGCGGTAATTGATTCAGGGGTTGATTATACTCATGAAGATTTAGCCCCAAACATGTGGATAAACAAAAGGGAAATACCAGACAATGGAATAGATGATGACGGAAATGGGTATGTGGATGATGTGTATGGTATAGCACCTGGATATTCCCTAATTGATGAGGATTTAAAAATATCCGACCCTATGGATGTCCTTGGGCATGGAACCCATGTTGCTGGGATCATAGGTGCGGTTGGCAATAACGGAAAAGGTATAGTTGGTGTAAATTGGAATGTAAAAATATTAAGTTGTATGGCAGCCGTCCCACTGATTGGCTCACTGTCTTTAGCTAACACATTAGAATGTTACGAATACATAGCTTCACTTAAGGATAGGGGAGAAAATATAAAGGTGATAAATGCAAGTTATGGAGGACCTTATTCTTATGCCGCATTTTCAGCCATACAAAAGCTTAGGGACAGAGGGATTTTATTAGTTGCAGCAGCTGGGAATAATGGTAAAAACAATGATGTAAGTCCTGTTTATCCATGTAATTATAATCTTGATAACATTATATGTGTGGCTTCAACTGATAGAAATGATAACTTATCTTGGTTTTCAAATTATGGAAATTTAACTGTCCATGTTGCTGCACCAGGTGAGCAGATATATTCAACCTATCCTATAACATATGAAAACTTTAATCCATCTAATTGTAATAATCTATTTTTTGATGATTTTGAAAGAGGATTAAATAATTGGTCTATACTTTCTGATGTTGATAATGTTGATGTAGGACTTTCAACTAAATATTCTTTGAGCCCAATACATTCACTTACAGAGTCAGTTAGTGGAAACTATCCTGACGATGCTACAATTTTAATTATATCTAAGCCTTTTTACATGCTTCCTTATTATAGAGATCAAAAGATTTTTGGTTACTTTTCTTTTCGTGCGTATTTAAAACCGAATGATTTTGGAGGTGTAGTGTTTGGGGCAGATGATTTTAATAAACTTTTTATTCCTTGGGTTATGGATGGCGATATAATAGATTGGTTGAAATTGAGAAATAAGTGGGTAAGTTTAAGTTTTTATATACCGAAAGAATTAAGAAAAGATACTTCACAACTTGTATTAGCTCTTATTTCCAATGCCGATGGTTTAACCGATGATGGCATTTACTGGGATAACATAGGAATCTGTGCTGTTTCATGGCCTACAAATAAGTATAAATCGTTACAAGGCACCTCGATGGCAACGTCTTTTGTTTCCGGTTTAGCTGCCTTAATTTGGTCAAAGGAACCTAATTTAAGCTATTTAGATGTTAAAAACAGGATTTTAAGCACCGTCGATGTTTTGCCGCAACTTTCTGGAAAAGTTAAAACTTCAGGACGGATCAATGCTTATAGGGCTTTACTCGGGTCAACCTGCACTCCTCCTTTCGTTGATATCCCATGTAACCATTGGGCGATTAACTACATAAAAGCGATAAAGGATGCAGGGATAACGAAGGGGTGTAATCCGCCGCGAAATGATAGATTTTGTCCAGAGGATGTAGTGACGAGGGCGCAGATGGCAGCGTTTATTATTCGGGCGATAGAAGGGGAGCCAACGAGTTACAATGCTAATCCATATTTTGCTGATGTTCCACCTACGCATTGGGCGTTTAAGTATGTGCAGAGGGTGAAGGAGAGGGGTATAGCGCAGGGGTATCCAGGGACGAATTTATACGGACCTGAGGACAATGTGACGAGGGAGCAGGTGGCTAAGATGTTGATAATGGGGTTGGTATCGCAGGGTAAGATAACGGAGCCACCGATTGATTATTGTGCGAGCGGTAGTCCGTTTACTGATGTAGACCCGAGCAGCTGGAGTTGCAGGTATATAAAGAGGTTGAAGGAGCTTGGGATAACGAGGGGGTGCAATCCTCCGGCGAATGATAGATATTGTCCGCAAGGTGTTGTAAAGAGAGCGGAGATGGCAGCGTTTATTTATAGGGCATTTTTGAATAAGTAGCTTAAGGACGATACAAGCCCCTCTACAGTAAGAGATGGCTGTAGAGGGGCTTTTTTAACTTTAGGACAAGGTGTTTTCCGGTAGCAAAAAGAGCAAACGCTTGTTTCTAATTTCACCAAGTTTTCCCAAGCAGGAACGAGGGGCTCCCCCTTTCGGTTGAGTCAGGGATTTATCATTGCGTTCGGGATTAAATTTGACAGTTCAAAATAGTAACGACAGTTTTAATTAATGCCTTGACCAATTGTTGGGAGGAGAATAAAATTGCCTATTATAAGAGTTGGGAGTTTAATTTATTGGTTGTTTCATAATAGGTTCCCCTCCCATTTAGTGATTTTGGAACGGTATTTCTTGGGGAAGCTACCATGCCCTTCCTGCCCTCTCAAGTCTTTATACAATTAATGAGACCCTACCAAATGAAGAAAGTAAACCCTCTTATTCTTCTTATTCTTTATTTTTACTTTGTTGTATACTGTTTTAATGTTTATAAAAGAGTTATTTCTTTATGCGGAAAAAGAGTAAGATTTTATTTTTTTTGAATTATAGAATTATAAGGAGATATTGTTTAAGGAGTTTTAAATGAATCTTTATATAGATGGCTTATTTTATAAATGTTCTGGAATAGGAAGATATTATGAATCTCTTACAAAGGAGTTTGCAAAAAGAGGGATAAAAATTTATACTTGTGTGCCCAATAATTTAAGAAATGATTTTGAAAAAGATTTTTCAAATATTCCCGGTATAGAACCTATATTTGTAGATTACGATAAATTTTCTTTAAAAGGATTCTTTAAGCAATCAAAAAATCTTAAGCAACTTGAAGAAGAAGTAGATTTGTTTTTTTATCCTCACATTAATTTACCTTGTTATATACTTAAAAATACAATTGTTACCATTCATGACCTTAGACCTTTAACTCAATTTTGGGATAGAAATGAAATAAAACGCACAATTTTTATCTTTTATTTAAAAAGAGCTTTGAAACATTCTACAAAAATTATTGCCGTTTCAAATACTGTTGCTGATGAGCTAAGAAGAAATTTTAAAGGCATAGATGAAAAAATTGAAGTTATTTATGAATTTATAGATGATAAATTCACTAACCAAAATCAAATTTGTCATCGCATAGTTGATAATTCTTATGTATTATTTATTGGAAATAGAAGGAAACATAAAAATTTAAGTTTATTGATAAAGGCATTTGCTATGATAAAAGAGGAGATTCCTCATTATCTTGTAATTGCGGGAGGTAAAGACAAAGAAAAAGATGAAGTAGATATCTTGGTTGAAAACCTTGATATTCAAGAAAGGGTAATTCAGCTTATACAGCCCTCTGATGAAGTTATAATAAGTCTTTACAAATTTGCCGATTTATTTGTTTTTCCATCATTATTTGAAGGGTTTGGCTTACCACCCCTTGAAGCTGTAAGTTTGGGATGCCCTGTTATTTTGTCTGACATTCTTGTCTTAAGAGAAATCTTTGGAGAAGCAGGATTTTACTTTAATCCATATAGTGAAGAGGATTTAGCCAGGGCTATTTTAACAGTAATATCAAATGAAAAATTAAGATCCGAGCTCTTAGAGAAGCAAAAAGAAAGATTAAAAATGTTTGACAAAGATAAAATAATAGAACAATATATTTCGCTGTTTGAAAGAATGATAAGAGAAAAATCATGAAAGTCCTCCATCTTGGGAAACTCTGTCCACCTAATGAAGGTGGCATAGAGGTTTTTTCTTTTGACCTACTTGAAGCTCTAAATAAAAAAGGCATAAAGGCGGATCTACTTTGTTTTGGCGAGGACACAAGAGAAGATAATTATAATGGCTTTAAATATTTTGCTTGCAAAATGAATCTAAAGTTGAACTCTGCCCCTTTATCTTATGATTATATTAAAACTTTTAGAAAAATAGTTAAGCACTACGATATTATTCATGTGCATAGCCCAAATCCATTAGCCGAAATATTAACATTGATAACGGATAAAAAAGTTATAATTCATTGGCACTCCGATATAGTAAGACAAAAAATTTCTTATTTCTTTTATAAACCTATTCAACAAAAGGTTTTAAATAAGGCAGATAAAATAATAGCAACTTCTCCCCAGTATCTTGAAACATCTAAGCAAATAAAAAGCTTCAAAGATAAAGCAATAGTGGTCCCATTGGGGGTAAATCCAAAGAGGCTTAAGATCAACGAAAAGGACTTAAAAGAATTTGATGAAATAAAAGAAAAGATAAGCAATAAGAAGATTGTTTTAGCTGTTGGAAGGCTTATAGAATACAAAGGTTTTGAGTACCTTATTGAGGCAAGCCAATTTTTAAAAGATGATATAATAGTTCTTATAGCGGGTAGAGGTCCTTTGTATGAGACTTTAAAAAATAAAATTGAAAAATTAAACCTAAAGGATAAGATTTTATTGCTTGGTAGAGTTGATAATGTATCAGTGTATATGAAAAATTGCGATCTATTTTGTCTACCATCTGTTAGCAGAAATGAATCCTTTGGTTTGGTTTTAGTAGAGGCTTTATATTTTGGGAAACCTCTTGTTACAACAAATGTAGAGGGATCTGGAATGAATTATGTAAATAAACATAACGAGACTGGATTAGTTGTTCCTCCTAAAAACCCAAAAGCTTTAGCGGAGGCTATAAATACAATTTTATCTAATGAAAAACTTTACGAAAAATTTTCAAAAAAAGCTCTCGAAAGATTTAAAGAGTTTGAAATTGATTCAATAGCTGATAGGATAATAAAAGTTTATGAAATAGTTTTGAAAAAATAGAAACTTTAAATGGACTCATGAGCGCTTAAATTTAATCCGTAATTCTTGCCGGTGGCTTAGGAACAAGGCTTCACTCGGTTACATAAGTTGAAAATAGGGTTTTTTCTGTCCTCGTCTCGAGCGCAAGACGAGGGGTCTTTTTCTCTGTTGCAAACTGTAATTTTTAGTTCTATAATTCTTAAACTGAACTAACTTTTTAATAAAAAATGAAACAACCTAACCTCACTAATCTAATTGTGCAGAACAGGAGAGGAGTAGAATAAAGCTTATGAAAGCCCTAATTCTTGCCGGTGGCTCAGGAACAAGACTTTGGCCAGCATCAAGAGAAGCTTATCCTAAGCAGTTTTTAAAACTAAACGGTGGAAAGTCTTTACTTCAGCAAACGCTGGAGAGGCTCTTAAAAATCGTTTCTCCCCAGGATATTTTATTGCTTACCAACGAACAGTATAAATTTCATGTTCTTTCGGATGTTGGCGAAGTTTCTAAAGACCTTACCGATAACATCCTATTTGAGCCGGCAAGGAGAAACACCGCACCTGCCATCGCTCTTGGAATGAAATACTGTTTAGAAAAGCTTAAGACCTCTTCTGAAGAGGTTTTACTTGTTTGCCCTACGGACCATATCGTAAAGCCTGTAGAAAAATTTGTTGAATACGTGAAGTTAGTTGAGAAAGTAGCAAAGCAAGGCTATCTTGTAGCTTTTGGGATTAAGCCCCTTTATCCAGAAACAGGCTATGGGTATATCAAAATCACTGGTGAAGATCGAGGAGGGTATTACCCTGTTGAAAGGTTCACTGAAAAACCTGACTTTGAAACCGCAAAAAGATTCCTAAACGAAGGAAATTACTTTTGGAATTCAGGAATGTTTGCTTTCACGATTGAAACCATGATAGAAGAGCTAAGGCTTTATGCTCCAGAAATTTATCAACTTTTTCACCAGCCCTTAGAGGCTATGATAGCAACCTTTCCCAAGATGCCAGATATTTCAATTGATTACGCGGTTATGGAGAAATCGAAGAGAGTTGCTGTCATTCCGATGGATATCTATTGGAGCGACATCGGTTCTTGGGATAGCCTTTATGATGCTTTAGATAAGGATGAGAAAGCAAACGCTATACTTGGAGATGTTTTAGCGAGGGATACAGAAGGTTGTTTGGTAATAGGAAATAAAAGGCTTATAGCAACGGTTGATTTGAAAGACCTTATCATAGTAGAAACGGATGATGCCATTCTTATTGCAAAAAGAGGCTCGGCTCAAAAGGTTAAGCATATAGTAGATGAGCTTAAAGCAAAAAACCGGATTGAGGCTTTAGAGAGTAGAACGGTTTATTGCCCTTGGGGCGAGTATACCGTTCTTGAAGAAGGTCCAAGATACAAGATAAAAAGGATAGTTGTTAAGCCCGGGGCAAAGCTAAGCCTTCAGATGCATCATCATCGGAGCGAGCATTGGGTCGTTGTTAAGGGAACTGCCAAGGTAACGATCGGGGCTAAGGTAATGTATATTCAAGAAAACGAATCCGTATATGTGCCTAAATCAACTCCGCACAGACTTGAAAACCCAGGCAAAATCCCTCTGGAGATAATAGAGGTTCAAAACGGTGAGTATGTAGGAGAGGACGATATAGTAAGGTTAGATGATGAATATGGCAGAGAATAGACTATATTTAATTTAAAAAATCAAATAAGAAAGTGATTGGTCAAAAGGTTCCATCAGGTTTAATGAAACAAAAAAGTAGGTAGGGGAGAGCTCCTTCTCGCCCAGAAGTTCTTGTATCATAAAGGAGGAAGATAATTCCGCCCATGCTCCCTTGTCCAATTTGCGGAACTTCGGTAGAAACAAGCTCCTTCAAGGAGGTTTATGTCTCCCCATACAACAATCAAGAGTATAAACGCTACGTGTGCCCCAACTGCGATGTAATTATCTTACACTATGGAGGGGTATAAAAATATGAAAATTTTATCCATTCTCTCGCCGGTAAAATTTGGTGGAGGAGAAAGATTGCTTTTGGATCAGGCAAAAGTTTTTAGGGATAAAGGAATAGAATATGTGATTGTTTGTTTGAATAGATCTTCAGAATTTGAAAAATTTTTAAATCAAGAGAATATTATATATCTCAATCTAACCGATATAGAATTTAAGCAAACGCCGACAAGAAGGGAGTATTTGTTTTTATTTTTTAAGCTACTCCCTAAAGTTTTCAAATTGAGAAAATTGATCCAAAAAGAAAAGCCCGATATTCTGTTTTCGAATGGTTTTCCCGCTGTGTTTTTAGTTTCCTTGTCCGTTTTATTCCTAAAAGCAAAAACTAAAATTTTCTATGTGCATCATTTCCAAAAGCAAAAAGAGAATTTTTTAATAAGAAAAATCTATCTTTGGTTTTTGAGAAGGTATGAAAAAATAATTGCTGTTTCTTCTGCAACTGCTGATTCTTTAAAAAGTGTTTTTCCAGAAATAAAAGAAAAAATTTTAACTATCCCAAACGGAATTGATACAAAAAGATTTGAAATTAAAGAATCCAAAGAAGAGTTAAGAAAGAAATTAAATTTGCCAGATGGTATTTTGGGAATTTGCGTAGGGAGGTTGTCTCCTTTTAAAAATCAAAAGTTTTTAATAAAAGTGGCAAAAGAAATAAAAAGAAATGATTTCTATATTTTGATCGTCGGCGATGGTGATGAATATGAAAATTTGAAAAAAGAAATAGAAAAGGAAAAGTTAGAAGATAGAGTAAAGCCTTTAGGTTTTATTCCTTCAAATGAAATTCCTTATTATTTGAAAGCAAGCGATATTTTTCTTTATCCATCGTTAAAAGAAGGGTTTGGAATAGTAGTGTTAGAAGCAATGGCAGTTGGCTTGCCTGTTGTAATTTTTAGAGAAATTTATATTGAAGAATTTGGAAATAATATTTTAGCAGCAAATAATGAAGAAGAATTTATAAGTTATGCAAGGCAATTAATCGAGAGTAAAAGTTTAAGAGAAGAAATTGGTGAAAAACTAAAGCAAGATGTATTAAAATTAGATATTAGAAAAGTCGCAGAAAAATATTTAGAGGTTTTTGAAAATGGATAATCAAGAAAAAAAGAAAATTTTTTTAGAAGCTGTAGATAAGAAGCTACAGTTTTTAAATTTACAAGAATTAGAAAAATATGAAAGTTTATTAGGCCCTGGTTGGAAGAAAAGAATATTAAGGATTATTTTCGCTCCTCGTATAGTTTTAAATTTTAAATTTAGAATTTTGAAAGATAAATTATTTAAAAAGAAAAATAAGAAAATTGAAGAATTTGATTATCCATTCTTTTACTTCCTTGAAGATTTTAATAGTGTAAACGAATTAAAATCAATCAAGTTTTTAATTAAAAATTTTAAAAATGATGATGTTTTTTACGATATCGGTGCTCATTACGGTCTGTATACTTCGTTGGCATTAGAATTTTGCAAAGAGGTTCATGCTTTTGAACCTACACCCCAATTTTTTGATGTTTTAAATAATAATTTTAAAAGCTACAAAAATGTATTCTTAAATAACTTGGCAATTTCCGACAAGATAGGAAAGACAAAAATTTGTATTGGACCAACAACCATAGTTGAAGAAATGAAAAAAAGTACTCAAAATTAGGTGAAGAAGTTGAAATCAAAACAATTACTTTGGATGAATATATAAAAACTCATTCGAAACCTACAATCATTAAGATGGATATTGAAGGAGCAGAATTTTTAGCAATCAAAGGTGGATATGAATTCTTCAAAAATAATTCTCCTATAATATTAATGGAAGTTTTAGGAGACGAATTTTTAGAAATCTCTAAGAAAGCTGTGGAGTTATTAGTGGAATTAAATTATGTTCCTTATCAAATAAATTTAGAAGGAAAGATAACTAAAGTTTCTTTAGATTTTATTTATAAATTAAAAGGTGTTAATAATTTAATTTTTATGAAAAGGTGAAATGCAAATTTGTTATATCACAAAAAATAAATTTTACTTAGAGAAAGATCTTTTAATCTCCAGTGGTCTTTTGTGGTATGAAGAAACAGGAATTTTAGGTTTTCAATTTGAAGAAATAGAAAAATTAGTATTAATTGGGTTTAAAACGAATGAAAAATTTGATGGTTACACTTATAACAAAGGAACAGAAAATGGAATTTTTGTTGTTGGCCCAAAATTTAGAGAGGAAAAGAGATATATTTTAGACAGATTGATAAATATTTTTTTAACTCTAAAAGAAATTTGGAAAAACAGAAAAATTTTAAAAGATGTTGATTTGGTTTTTGCGCCCTTTTTCGAATATGTCGTTTTTGAATTTTTGTTATTGAAGTTAGTTTGCGGAAAAGCAAAGTTTGTAGTTTATATTATAGGAGATTACCCGGAATGGAATTATCGTAAAAAGAAAAATAAATTATTAAAAAATTTCCTTTTAACTTCGCAGAAGCTCTCTCAACTTTTAGCAGATGAATGTTGGATATTGAGTGAGTATTTAATGTCAAAATATAAAACAAAAAATAGTGTTTTAGTAAGAAGTTCGAGTGTAAGAATTCAAGACATTTCTTTACCAAAAACTATAAATTTAGAAAAAATTACTCTTATTTTTGTTGGTAGACTCGCTGAAGAAAAAAATCCGTATATTCCTATTTTGACAGTTAAAAAATTAAAGGAAAAAGGCTATAATGTTAATTTAAATTTAGTCGGCGATGGGAAGCTGAAAGCTAAGATGGAAGAGTTAATTCAAAAGTCGGGATTAAATGAAAATGTAAAAATGTTTGGTTGGATTAAAGACAGAAGAAAATTGTTTGAAATTTTAAAAGGATCTGATATTTTAGTATTTACATCAAAACCTGGAGAGGGGTTAGGTTTGGTAATTTTAGAAGCAATGTCCCAAGGATTACCGGTAATTGCAACTAAATGCGGAGGTCCAGAAGAAGTTATTGAAGATGGAATAAATGGTTATTTAGTTAATTATTCAACCGATGAAGATATTGTAAATCAATTTGTAGACAAAATAGAGGTTTTAATTAAAAATACTAAAATTTATGAAAAAATTTCAAAAAATAATATCGAAAAAACAAAAGAATGGACGATGGAAAAGTTTTCGAAAATTCAAAGAGAAAGAATATTGAAATTAATAAAAAGCTGAAACAAAAATAAATTATTTATGCCTAAAGTCTTGCTTTTATCTTTACAAAAATTAGGTGGTGGTGCGATTGATTCTTTAGAAATGTCAAATGCTCTAATGGAAAATAGATTTTTTCATTACATTCTAATCTCGGAAGGAAATGAGCTTAGCGATAGATTTACAGATTCAGAATACAGAAAAGTTATTAAAATAAAAACTTTTGCTTCAAACTATTTTAGTTTTTTAGTAAACACTTTCTTGCTTTTTAGATGGATAGAACTAATTCAAATTTTAAAAAAGATTAAACCGAATATTGTTCATATAACTCATTTTCATATCTGGTGCATCTTTGTTTATCTGCTTCGTCCCATTTTTAAATACAAAATTTTTTACGGAGTGCATGATAACCCTTTTGAACCCAAGGAAGAACCTGCTTTTTTGATGAATTTTTTTGAAAAATTTCTTGTCAAAAAGGCAGATTTGATTTCAACCTATAGCAACTTCATGAAAGAGAGTATAAAAAGATATGTTCCTAATAAAACCATTGAGGTTTTACCTCTGGGAATTCACAGCGACCTTTGTCCTAAACTTGAAAAAAAATTCAATCTAAATAAAGAAAGTTTAGATGTTTTGTTTTTTGGAAGGTTAGAAGATTACAAGGGGATAGATACTTTAGTGAAAGCTTATGAAATTTTAAAGAAAGAAAATTTGAAAATTAAATTAACGATTGCTGGAAGAGGGAAAATTAATAAAGATTTAGAACATAAAATTAATGAGCTTGGTATTATTTTTAAAAACTATTGGATTTCCAATGAAGAGCTATGTCGGTTGATTGAAAATTGTGATGTTTTAGTTGCTCCTTATAAAAACGCGACACAGTCAGGAATGGTTAGTGTGGCTTTAGCGTATGGTGTGCCTATAATAGCAACCAATGTAGGTTCTTTTAGTGAATATATCAAAGATGGCGTAAATGGTTTTCTGATTGATGTAGATGATTATTTGGGTTTAGCGGAGAAGATAAAAGTTCTTTATCAAAATAGATGGTTAGTTATAGAAATGGCTAAGAAAGCAAAAGAGATAGAAGAGTTATATAAATGGAATAGTATTATGAAAAAGGCAATTGAGCTATATAAAAGTTATACACAAGAAGGAGGTTATAAAGATGAGTAATATTTTGATTTGTAAAACAAGAGCACTGGGTGATGTTGCGAGGACTACTCCTATATTGAGAGTGATAAATGGAAATATATTTTGGCTTACTTCTAAAGAAGCTTCTGAGTTATTACCCAGACTTGAGACTTTAAAAATATTAACACCAAACGAAATTGATGTCTTGAAAAATACAAGTTTTGATTTAGTTTTAAGCCTTGAGGAAGATGTAGAATTGGCTAAACTTTTAACAAAATTAAGATACAGAAAACTGATAGGTGTTTATTACGATTTTGAAAGCGACAAACTTTCATACACTGATGATAGTAAAGAGTGGTATGATATGAGTTTAATTTCAAAATACGGAAAAGAAAAAGCTGACTTATTGAAATGGGAGAATAGGAAATCATATCAAGAGATATTATTTAGGATGATTGGAAAAAAATTTAAGGGAGAAGAGTATTTATTAAATTATGAAATTTCATCTACACAAAAAAAAGATCGTAAAAAAGTTGTAGCCATAGAGAAACGTACGGGCGAAGTTTGGCCAATGAAGGTATGGCCTTATTATGATGAACTAAAAGCTAAAATAGAAAGAGAAGGATACGAAGTAATTGTTTTAAGACAAAGAGACACACTAATTGAGTATATAAAAGATATAGATGAAGCTGATATTTTGATATGTGGTGATACGTTAGCTATGCATTTAGGTATATATCTTAGAAAGAAAGTCATCGCCTTATTTTTATGCACTAGTCCATGGGAAATATATGACTATGGTAGAGTTGTGAAAATAGTAAACCCATTCTTAAAGGAAGCATTTTATAGAAGGGACTATGATGAAAGGCTAGTTAATGGAATAACTGTGGATATGGTTTTTGAGGCTTTTCTAAGAATAGTTAACAGCAGGAGTTAGTCTTGCAGAGCATGTCAAAAAGGTATCAACCTGATGTAAAATGTAAAGCCATAAACCTGTTATTAGGAAGGACATAAATAATTTGGTTTAGAACTATAGGATAAAATAGACAAACTACTTGAAGATGAAAGCTTGTGAAAAAGGCACTCGGAAATAGCTAAGCAAAGGGCTGAGGATTTTAGAATTGAGAAGATAGTTCAAGAATGGAAGGAGGTCTTGAGATGGATACCCTCCTTGAAGGATTGAAAGCCGGCAAAGAAAAAATTTGCGTTGTGGACTTGGGTATATAGGTTTCCCTTTGGCGGTTAGCCTTGCGGATCACTTTAAAGTGGTGGGCTTTGATAAAAATTCAAACTGGTCTTTGATCCAATAGCAAGGGAGGAAGAAGTAAAGGAGGAGTTTGATATAGAGCTTGAAAAGGATTACAAAGCAGAGGCTCCTTACGATGCCATTTTGTATGCGGTAAGGCATAGGATATTCCTTGAAACATTTACCCTAGAAGAGTTTAAAATGTTGTCTTGTGAGCCGTTAATACTTTTTGACATAAAGGGGGTTTTTGAGAGAAAAGATGCAGAAAGATTGGGTTTCATATATTGAAGATTATAAGTTCTACATCAAGCTTTGGCTTGCCATTTATCTATACTCATTAACCGTAGGGCTTTTAGTTCAGTTCGTGATTTTGCCAATAATTTTCCCGTCTGCCCACTGGAAAGATGGGCTTATGGTGGGTGGGGACTGGATCCAGTTTCACACGGAGGGAGTAGAAATAGCAAAAAGAGTACAGCAAGAAGGATGGAGTGCATGGACCTTAAGGCATCCAGTTAGCGGGCAAGCCATGTCTGGCATTGCAGGACTTTTTTATGCCCTCACGGGAATTCACAAGCCTTGGGTATTGCTACCTTTTAACGCCTTTTTGCATGCTTCCGCTGGACTAATCTTATACATACTGCTTAGACTTTTAGACATTTCAAAGAAAACTGCCCTTATTTTTACAGTTCCCTTTATTATTTTCCCTACATCTCTGACATGGGTATCCCAAATACACAAAGATGGGCTATACATACTTGGAATGTATTTAACTTTCTTGAGTTTGGCTTTGGCGTTTTCCAATGAGATAAAGAAAAACGTAATTTCCATACTTGCGGGCGTATTAGGTGCTTTTGTATTTTTCACAGTGGGTCGCGAGTACGCCCTGAAGATTGTCTATTACTTCTATGCAATCTTTTTGTTTATTTCTCTTTTAACAGCTACCATAAACTTAGCTTGGAAAGGAAAGGAATCATTTTTAAGGTATGGAAAAACCGCCCTTATATTTCTTGTTATCTTTACAACCTAAGGACA
>Ga0080008_180217_pt2 | contig 19206 bp, 19 predicted proteins | sample ConCONMetagenome_FD_69211 | JGI IMG/M metagenome (GOLD analysis project Ga0080008, IMG submission 69211) | Hot spring microbial streamer communities from Conch Spring, Yellowstone National Park, USA - CON_C (SPADES assembly) (version 2) | ecosystem: Environmental > Aquatic > Thermal springs > Hot...
CTGCTTTAGCAAGCTTTTTAGATGGAGTAATCAGGATGCTCAGACTTTCCGGGTCATGCTCTGCTTGGGCAAGAAGGTCCCAGACCACAAACTTTGGATTAGCTGAGCCGTCGGCAACCACCACAACCTCGCTTGGTCCAGCCAAAATGTCGATCCCTGTCTGAAAAGCAACAAGCTTTTTCGCAAGCGTTACATAGATATTTCCCGGTCCGCAGATTAAGTCTACCTTGGGAATGGTTTCTGTGCCAAAGGCTAAGGCAAAGATGCTCCAAGGTCCACCCACCCGATAAATTTCATCAACACCCGCTTCTTTTGCCGAAACGAGAAGGGCTGGATGGAGGCTTCCGTCAACCCTTGGGGGAGAAACCATAATCAACCGAGGCACTCCGGCAATCTTTGCGGGGACCGCAGTCATGATAACCGTAGAAATAAGGGGAGTTTCACCGCCCTTACCCCCTGGAATGTATAGCCCGCAAGAAGAAACCGACCTCACAACCTGACCGACGATTATTCCCTTAGTGAAGGATTCAATCCAACTTTGAGGAAGGTTTTTTTCATGAAACTGACGAACTTGCTCTATCGCAAGCCTTATCGCTGAAAGAAGTTCCTCTGAAACCTCTCTATATGCTCTTTCAATTTCTTCATCCTTGACCCGAAGAGCATTGGCACTTAGTTTAACCTTGTCAAACTTTTCGGTATATTCTAAAAGAGCGCTATCTCCCTTTTTCTTAACATCCTTGGCTATTTTTTTGAGATACCGTTCTAACTTTGCGGGATAGGCGGAAATCCTATTTTCAAGGGTTTTAAGATAGGCTTCGCATTTAGCTGAAGGATAGGTTAACGTTCTAAGCATGAGGATAATCTCCTTTTAAACTTTTTACCAATTGGCAAAGGGTGCTTGCCAAGCCTTCTTTAATTCAAAGATGTTTGCTGAAAGTATGATCTTTCCGCTTAAACCTTTGACATAAAGGGTGGGTTCAGCGATGGTCTCCCCGATCAAGGCGTATGTCAAACCGGACATGAGCTTTTCAAAGTCTTTTCTTTTATCTTGTGGTACAGTCACAACAATTCTCCCCGCGCTCTCAGAAAATAAGATAAAATCATCCCTTCGTTTACCTTCATATGGAACTGCAGAGAGGTCAACAAACATTCCATACCCGCCAGAGAAGGCTTTTTCAGCAAGGCAAACAAAGAGCCCTCCGTCAGAGACATCATGGGCTGAGTTTACAAGACCAAAGTAGATGGCATCTCGAAGGCGCAGATAAAGCTTCTTGTTGATTTCAGCATCAGGCTTTGGGGCAACTCCTGCCTTTATCCCAAGGTGGGCAAAGTATTCTGAGCCAAAGAGTTCCTCTTTAGTCATACCAAGAATGTAAACAAAGTCGCCGGGTCTCTTTACTTCCATCGTTTGGGAAAGTCTAACATCCGGTATTTTGGCAACCACAGAAAAAAGAAGGGTAGGGGGAACTGAGATCTTTAAGCTTCCGTCTGGTAGGATGGTTCCCACTCCATAGGGATTTTCACCCATTGGGTCTAAACCAAGGGACATTAGGTAATCGTTTTTCATCGAGTCTTTACCTGATATGCAGGGGACTCCGTAAGCTTTTGTATAGTCATAAAGAGCCATGTTTGCTCTTACAAGCTGAGCAAGTTTATACCTTCCATCCGGAGTTTTTTCGCTTTCAATGGGGTCGCACCAGCAGAAGTTATCAAGCCCTGCCATGTATTCAAGGTCTCCCCCAACGCAGACAGCATTCCTTATGGCTTCATCTATCGCATTTGCCACCATGAGATAGGTATCAAAGTCGGAAAACTTAGGACATATTCCATGAGCAATAACAATGCCAGATGTCTTTTCAAGGTCATACCGTAGCACAGCGGCATCGCTTGGTCCATCAAGACCAACCAAAGGTTTGACAACGCTTCCACCCTGCACCTCATGGTCATACTGCCTAACCACATACTCCTTTGAACAAACATTGAACCGGGATAGTATTTCTTTTCCGAGGGCTTCATAATCCTCAGGCTCAGGCAGAATTACTTCTTTAGGATACTTAGGTGGGCTCCACTCTGCGTAAAGCTTAAGTTGAGGCACCCCATCATGCAAAAATTCAAGGGGTAAAAGCCCCACGGTTTTTCCTTCGTATAGAATATGAAAATAGCCAGAATCCGTAAACTCGCCAAGAACCGTAGCCTGAACTCCCATCTTCTCTGCAAGCTTCAAAAACTCATCGACCTTGTCAGGAGGCACGGCAACAGTCATCCTCTCTTGACTTTCCGAAACAAGAATTTCCCAGGGTTTAAGACCTGGATACTTCAAAGGAGCTTTAGCAAGGTCGATCACTGCTCCTCCGCTTTCTCTCGCCATCTCCCCAACCGACGAAGAAAGCCCTCCTGCTCCGTTGTCAGTGATTGAATTGTACAAACCAAGGTCCCTTGCTTTAAGCAAAAAGTCTGTCATCTTCTTTTGAGTAATTGGGTCTCCGATCTGCACTGCCGTTGCCGGTGAGCCTTCATGAAGAGCTTCAGAGGAAAAGGTTGCCCCATGTATGCCATCCTTGCCAACTTTTCCTCCTACCATTACCACCTTGTCTCCAGGCCTTGCCCCTTTTTTCCAACCCTCCCTATTCCCAACTTTAAGGGGGATAAGCCCACCTGTTCCGCAGTAAACAAGAGGCTTCCCTAAATACCTTGGGTCAAACACGATGGAGCCGTTGACCGTAGGAATTCCGCTTTGATTGCCCCCATGTTCCACCCCTTCCCTAACCCCTTCAAAAATTCGTCTTGGATGAAGGAGTCTTGGAGGAAGAGGCTTATCCCAGTTTGGGGGTGCAAAGCAGAAGACATCTGTGTTAAATATAAGCTTTGCTCCAAGCCCAGTGCCAAGCGGGTCCCGGTTTACCCCTACAATACCCGTTAAAGCACCCCCGTATGGGTCAAGGGCTGAAGGACTATTATGCGTTTCCACTTTGAAGGCTAAAGCCCAATCTTCATCAAGCTTTATAACTCCAGCATTATCAACAAACACGGAAAGACAAAAATCTTTTTCTCCCTTTTCTCTTCTTATCTCTTCAGTTGCACGTTTAATAAAGGTTTTAAAAAGACTATCTATCTCAAGGGTTTCTCCAGTTTCTAAGTCCTTATATATGATCTTCGCGTTAAAGATCTTGTGTTTGCAATGTTCAGACCAGGTTTGAGCAAGGCTTTCCAGCTCAACATCAGTTATTCTTCTATCAAGACCATGCTTTTGTCGAAGTTTGATAAAATCTTCTTTTTCAAAGTACTTCTGAATGGTCTTCATCTCCTCAAGATTTAAAGCTAAGAGCCTCTCTCTAGAGAGCTTTATCAGCTCTTCATCTGACAGGCTTGATAGGTCGAAAGTTTCAACGATAGGTGGAGAGGTCTCCGTTACTCGTGGTGGGAGATAAGTTATTCTTCTTTTTTGGTATTCGCTTGCAGGCAGAATAAACCATCGTTCGATTAGCTCGTTAGCTAAGAGGTCCCGAGCAATTCTTTCTACCTCTTCAAAGGAAAGGTCACCTTCAATAAGGTATTGCCTTGCGTAGTATACACCTTCGTTAAGGGGATTTAGCGGTCGTCCAAGGAGGTAGCTTAACGCTTCCTCTGCAACTTTACCCTCGTTATCGGTTACTCCCGGACGAAAGCCTATCTCTAACACCCAATCAAAGGAGTAAGGAAGCTCGTTGGCTATGGGTTTCCCGATGGTATAGAATTGAATAACCGGGTCTGCAAGGGCTGAGCTTGCAAAGGCATGAAGTAATTCGAGACTAAAATTTCCCTCCACTAAATAGACTTTGATAAAATGAATACTCTTTACAGGTAGCCCAAGATGTAGCTTTACTTTTTTAGTTAGCTTATCCCCAAGGGCAACTCGAAATCTAGGTTTAAAAGCGACCTCAATTCTATTTATGCCCATTTCTTTTGCAAGTTTACCATACCCTCAAAAGTTGACAATAATAGCCATTGTAGTAAATTTAATTAAATAAAAAAAATTAAGGAGGGATCGGTGTGCCTCAGCATAAGTCAGCTGAAAAAGCTTTAAGGCAGAGTGAGAAAAGAAGGCTTAGGAACAAAGCTTTTAAAACAAGGGTGAAGACGGAAATTAAAAAATTTTTAGCCTACATTGAGGCTAAAGACTTTGAGAAGGCAGAAGCTCAGCTTAGGGTTTGTCAGAGTCTTCTTCATCGTGGGGTAAGCAAGGGCATTTTCCACTGGAGGAAGGCAGCAAATAAAATTTCTAAACTTTTTCAAAAGCTAAATAAGGCTAAAGCTCAGGCTCAAATGCAATAGTACCTTTAAGCAAAGATGGGGATGTAGCTCAGCCCGGGAGAGCGCCGGAATCGCACTCCGGAGGTCGGGGGTTCAAATCCCCTCATCTCCATCCTTTCAAAAAAAAGGAGACCAAATCACGGGGAGCTATCCTATGACTGAAGAAAGGTTTTTGCTTGAAAGAAAGCATGTAGCTGAAATACTATCCTCAGAAGAGATTGATAAAGCCTTCTCCTACGCTAAGGAGTATATAGACTTTCTTTCAAGGGTGAAAACCGAAAGGGAAAGTGTAGATTACATTAAAGAAAGAGCCGAGGCTCAAGGCTTTCGCGAAGGGGGTAAAGATAAAGGTTATTTTGTCTACAAAAATAAGTTTATAGCCCTTTGGAAAAAAGGTAAAAGACCAATCTCTGAAGGATTACGGATTATTGCCTCTCATATAGATACCCCAAGGCTTGACCTAAAGCTTAACCCCTTCTTTGAAGACTTTGACCTTGCCTTTCTTAAAACCCATTACTACGGGGGTATAAAAAAGTACCATTGGGTAGCTATCCCCCTTGCCCTTCATGGCGTTGTGGTAAAGAAGGATGGCACCCTGGTAAAAGTAGTCATCGGAGAAGACGATAGCGATCCCCTTTTTACCATCTGCGACCTTCTTCCCCATCTTGCCAGAAAAAAACAGGAAGAAAAGAAGCTTTCTGAAGCAATTCTTGCAGAAAATTTAAACATCCTTGTAGGTGGAATACCAAAGAAGGTGGAGGAGGGAAAGAAAGAAGAAAAAGAAAAGGTTAAGAAGAGGATTTTAGAACTTCTCTTTGAGAAGTATGGCATTACTGAAGAGGATTTTTCTTCAGCTGAGGTCTGTGCTGTGCCCGCTGGAAGGGCAAGGTTCATCGGTTTAGACAGGGCTTTTATCGGTGGCTACGGCCAAGATGATCGGATATGTGCCTACACCTCTTTAACCGCTCTTCTTGAAGTCAAAGAACCTGAATATACCTCTCTTGCTGTTTTTATGGACCGAGAGGAGATTGGCTCAGAGGGTAACACCAGCGCCAAAAGCAGGGTGTTTGAAAAGTTGGTCTATGAACTTATCAAGATGGAAGGGCTTCCTACCGACCCTGTGCTCTTTTTTGAGATTATGGAAAAGACAAAGGCCATTTCAGCAGATGTGACAGCAGGCATTGACCCAAACTATCTTGAGGTCCACGATAAGCTTAACGATGCCCGCTTAGGGTATGGAGTAGTTCTAACTCGTTACACTGGGCATGGCGGAAAATATATGGCAAACGAAGCTCATGCTGAATATGTAAGCTATCTGCGAAGAATCTGGGATGAGGAAGGGGTTGTCTATCAAGTTGCCTCAATGGGTAAAGTTGATGAAGGAGGAGGAGGAACTGTAGCTAAATACTTTGCTCAGTATGGGATGGATATCGTTGATGTTGGACCACCTTTGCTCTCTATGCATTCTCCCTTTGAAGTTTCCCATGTTTTAGACCTATACATGACCTACCTTGCCTATAAAGTATTTTTCTCTCGCTAATTCTCATGCCCCTAAAAGAAGGTGATTTTATCCTACTTTTTGATGGAGAAAAGAAATACTTCCTTGAACTAAAACCAAAGATATTTAGCACCCAATCTGATTCCTTAGATTTAGCTTCCATTATTGGCAAAGATTACGGAGATAAAGTCATCGGTAAAAAGGGGCTCTCTTTTTTTATACTTAAGCCAACTATCTATGATTTTATCAAGAACATAGAAAGACAAACGCAGATTATCTACCCCAAAGATGTAGGGTACATTCTTCTTAAACTCGACGTAGGTCCCGGAAAAAAGGTGCTAGAATGTGGAACAGGCTCAGGTGCTCTAACCTTAGCCTTTGCCTATGTTGTAGGAGAAGAGGGTAGAGTAATAACTTATGAAAAGGTGGAAAGGTTTTTTCAACTTGCCAAAAGAAATCTTGAAAGATTTGGTCTTGCTCACAGAGTAGAGTTGAAGCTAAAAGAAGTGGTTGACTCTTTTGACGAAACCGAGGTCGATGCAGTTTTTTTAGATGTTAGGGAGCCCTGGCACCTTTTAAAACCAGCCTGGGATGCTTTAAAACCCGGTCATCCTCTTGGAATCCTTGTTCCTACAACCAATCAAGTATCCCAAGTTTTAACCCATCTTTTAAGCTTACCCTTTAAGGATGCTGAGGTTTTAGAGATCCTGGTAAGAAGGTATAAACCTAATCCTGAGAGGTTAAGACCAGAGGACAGGATGGTTGCTCACACTGGCTACCTAATCTTCGCTAAGAAGGTGTTAACACCTTGAAAATTTACATTAACTATAGAGGTATTAACAAATTTCCAACAGAAATTGAAAAACAACTAAAAAAACATCTTCAAAATGCTTTAAAACTTCTTAAATTTAAGAAGAAAATTGTTTCTTTAACTTTTGTAAACAATGAAGAGATATTAAACCTAAATCAAAGATATCTTTCTCGCCCCTATCCAACGAACGTTTTAGCCTTTCCTGTGAAGGAACGGCAAAACATGCCTTTCTTAGGGGATGTAGTTATCTCTGTTGAAAAGGCTGAGGAAGAAGCTTGTTTGTATGGATTGAACTTTTATCCCTATCTTCTTAGTCTTTGTTTTCATGGGCTTCTTCATCTTTTAGGCCATGACCATGAAAAAGGAGTTTATTCTCCTTGGCTAATGCTTAGAAATGAGATAAATTTAATGGAAAAAATTTATCCTGACCCTGGGGTCCTTAAATTTTTGAGGAGGAGGGAATACATGCCTGCCAAGCTTGCTGTAAACGTGGACCATGTAGCCACGGTAAGAGAAGCTAGAAAGACTTACTATCCAGACCCGGTTCATGCTGCGGTACTAGCAGAGCTTGGAGGAGCTGATGGAATCGTTGTCCATCTTCGGCTTGATAGAAGACATATAAAAGAACGTGATGTGAGGTTGATCAAAGAAATAATTAAGACAAAGCTTATCCTTGAGATGGCCATAGATAAAGACCTCATTCAATTTGCTAAAGAGGTAAAACCCTATCAGGTAACCTTAGTTCCTGAAAGACCGGAGGAGATTACAACGGAAGGCGGTATCGAGCTTGAGGATAAAGTTGAGGAAGTAAAAAAAGTAGTTAAAGAGCTTAATAAGAGCGGAATAAAGGTAAGTTTGTTTATAAACCCAGATGAGAAATCCCTTGAATTAGCAAAGAAAACAGGTGCCCAAATAGTTGAACTCCACACAGGGATGTATGCCGAGGCTGAAGAGGAAGAAAAAAGGCTTTCAGAGCTTACAAGGCTAGAAAACGCAGCAAGGTTTGCTAAGGACCTTGGGTTTGTTGTTCATGCCGGGCATGGATTAAACTATGAAAACATCGGACCGGTTGCTGCAATTCCTGAAATTGAAGAATTTAGCATAGGTCATAGCATAGTTTCAAGAGCCATATTTGTGGGTCTAAAGGAAGCCGTTAGAGAGATGAAGGAGCTCATCCTCCGAGCAAGGTCTTAAAGCATGCTAAAGATTGAGACCCTCATCACAGGTCCTTTTCAAGTTTGTACTTATATTGTATACGATGAAGAAACCAAGGAAGCGACCGTTATCGACCCAGGGGATGCTGACCCAGAAATACTGAAAATTGTTCAAGAATATGGTCTTAAAGTTAAGTTCATCTTTGGAACGCATGGACATCCTGACCATCTTCTTGGTGTAGACTACCTAAGGCAAGCTCTAAAGGCACCGTTTATTCTACACAAGGCAGATGAGCTCTTCTTTAGAGACCCTCAGAATTTTTCTATTTTTAAGAACTGGGGATTTCCAGCAAATCCTCGGGCTGACGTGGTTTATGAGGAGGGCTTTGAGATAACCCTTGGAGATGAGGTTTTAGTGGTTATTCATACACCAGGTCATTCACCTGGCTCATCTTGTTTGTATGCTGAAGGCTCGAAAGTAGTATTTACTGGCGATACTCTTTTTGTGCAGGGCGTTGGCAGGGCAGACCTACCGGGTGGAAATTATTTGCAGATGCTACGTTCCATTAGGGACAAGCTCTTTCTTTTACCCGATGATACCATAGTTTATCCTGGGCACGACTATGGGCCAAAACCCACCTCTACGATAGCTGAAGAAAAGCGGTTCAATCCTTTTGTTCAAGAGTTAGACCTTTAAGTTCTTCCGATACCTGAATAGCGAAAACCAAGCTTTTTAATGATATCAGGGTCGTAGATATTTCTCATGTCAACCAAAACAGGCGTTTTCATGAGAGTTTTTAGCTTTTTTAAGTCAAGGAACCTAAATTCATTCCATTCTGTAAGGATTAACAGTCCATCCGCTTTTTCGGCGCAAGCTTCTGGATCCTTAGCATATTCAATTGGCATGTTCGGGGTCGCTTTTTTAAACTCTTCCATCCCTGCTGGGTCATAAACTTTAACGTTTGCTCCTTTCTTTAAAAGCTCTGGAATTATCTTCAAGGCAGGGCTTTCTCTTACATCGCTTGTATTTGGCTTAAAGGTAAGCCCAAGGATGGCTATGGTTTTTCCATTTAGGTCTCCAAGTAGGGCTTCAAGCTTTTCAATAGCTCTGAGCTTTTGTCTTTCGTTTACCTCGAGCACGGTTTCAAGAAGTTTAAACGGAGAGCCAACCTGTCTTCCCTGATGAATTAAAGAGCTTACATCTTTCGGGAAGCAAGAACCACCAAATCCAGGTCCTGGGTTAAGAAACTTTGGCCCTATCCTTGGGTCTAATCCCATGCCTTTAGCCACCACGGTAACATCAGCTCCAACTTTTTCGCAAAAATTTGCAACCTCATTGATAAAGCTGATCTTTAAGGCCAGGAAAGCATTAGAGGCATACTTTATCATCTCTGCTGTTTCAAGATTGGTGATGATAAAAGGTGTTTCAGCAAGATAAAGCGGGCGATAGATGTCTTTGATAATGGCGATAGCATGAGCGCTTTCACCTCCGATGATCACTCGATAAGGGCGCATAAAGTCTTCTATAGCGTTTCCTTCTCTCAAAAATTCAGGGTTTGAGATGACGTCAACCTCAACGTTTACCTTTTTGTTCTCATCTATCAGCCTCTTGATCCATCGGTTTGTGCCGACAGGGACAGTGCTTTTGGTAACAATCACTTTATAGTCATCAATAACATCGGCTAAAGCTAGGGCTACACTTTTAATCTGGGAAAGGTTAGAAGAACCGTCTGGCAAAGGTGGTGTTCCAACGCAGATAAAGACTACTAAGGAGTTCCTTACTGCTTCAGCAAGATTTGTGGTGAAAGTAAGGCGACCAGCTTTTACATTCTTTTTTACTAAGGCTTCTAGTCCGGGTTCATAAAAAGGGATGAGCCCTCTTTTAAGGGCTTCGATTTTATTAGCGTCTACATCCACGCAGGTTACTTTGAGACCAAAGTCCGCAAGACAGGCTCCAGACACCAACCCTACATAACCAGTTCCAATTACTGCAATATGCATCTGTAGTTAGACGCCTCGACGAGCCTCAGTTTGAACGGTTTTGATATCTTTACTTTTATTTTTAGAAGCTATTTTTTGGGTTGAAGTTGTTTTGTTTTTCGCTATATTTGTATTCATTTTTTTAACGTTTTTATTAGATGTTTTAGCCATCAAAGTTTTGGTTTCTTTCCCTTTAGCTTTTGCTATTGATTTGTTATTCACCCTCTTTTCATGATTTGTTGATTTGATCTTATTTTTAACTGTGTATACATGGTATACATGATTAACCGGTTGGCTTAAATTTACTACAGTATTTACATAAACCGGATTGATCTTATTTTCCAGAACAAGCTCGGCGATTTTTAGCATCTTTTTAGTATCTTGCCATAAAGATTCTCTATTAGGTGCTCCAAGTATTGATGTTATTACTAATCTATCTTTAACTTTTGCTACATTAACTAAACAATGTTTAGAAAGCTTTGTATATCCTGTTTTTCCACCTATTACTCCTTCTCTGTAGTCCTCATCAAAGAGGAGGTGATTAGTATTTTTAACGATAATTGTCCTTCCTTGTTCATTAGTGATTATCTTTACTGGAGTTTGAATTATTTCAACGATTTTAGGATATTTTAGAGCCTCATAAAGCAAGAAGGCAACGTCGTAGGCTGTGGTATATTGGTCGGAAGCTGGGAGGCCGGATGCAGTTCGAAATTTAGAATTTTGTAAACCAAGGGCTTTAGCCTTAGCGTTCAAAAGGACAGAAAAGTTTTCTTCAGTTCCGCTAACTGCTTCAGCTAAGGCAACGGCTGCCTGATTTGAAGATTTTATCAGCATGAGGTTAAGCAGATCTTCAACAGTATAAACCTCTCCTTCTCTTAAAAAAGGTGCCACCGAAGGGGTCTCTTCAGCATTCCTTGAAATTTTTACTTTCTTATGAAGGGGCAAATGGTCTAACACAACCATTGCCGTAAGGAGTTTTACAGTGCTTGCTGGAGGGATTTTAATTTGGGGGTTTTTAGCATAGAGAACCATTCCTGTTTTGGCATCAAGAACAACACCAGAAAGAGCATTTATATTCTCGACTTCATCCTCTCCCTTTGCATAAGAAAAACTAGTTCTTAAGAAAAAATTTAAAAAGAAAAAAATAAGTAGAAAAGTATAGAAAAAATTTTTATAGTTTTTCATTGCCTTCACCTCTATGATTCTGTCAACAGACAACAAAATACTAAGCTCATTTGAAAAGTCAACACCAAAATTCTTGAATATACTATAATTTTTTGAATTTTTAGCTAATATTGCCAAGTTTCCTTATTAATTCTAAATTATCTTTTAAAAGTATGAAGGATATCTTCTTTAGAGTATGCATTAAAGTTTTGTTGCCCCTCTTGACAAGGTCAGGAGAAGCTTATATTATTATTTAATAAAAGGCGGCGTAGCTCAATTGGTTAGAGCATGTGGCTCATATCCACAGGGTTGGGGGTTCGAGTCCCTCCGCCGCCATTATTTAAAATTTAAAAAAGAGGTCTTTATATGAAGGATAAAGTAGAGATAAAGAAAACTACTTCCAAATCTGAGGCGGCAAAGCTTTTAAGAGAACTTGCTGACCAGATTGAGGCTGGTCAGGTAAAGGTAGGAGAGGTAACGGTTAGTTTGCCCGAAAGTTTTGAATGTGAATTAGAGTACAAAGTGAAGGAAAATAAGCATCAGATTGAAGTTGAGTTTGAATGGAAAGGATAGTTTCTTAGACATTGGCGGCGTAGCCAAGCGGTAAGGCGACGGCCTGCAAAGCCGTGAATCCGGGGTTCGAATCCCCGCGCCGCCTCACGACGCTAAAATGTATCGTCTTAAAGTATCTGATTACTTCTCTTCAGCTCATTATCTTAGAAATTATCAAGGAAAATGTGAAAATCTTCATGGCCACAACTGGAAGGTTGAATTGACTGTTGAAGGCAAAAAGCTTAATGAAATTGAGATCCTAATCGATTTTAAGGATTTAAAAGCTATACTAAAGGAAATATTGAACGAATTAGACCACCGCTTATTAAACGACCATCCATATTTTAGGGATAGAAATCCTTCTTCTGAAAACCTGGCACGGTTTATTTTTGAGAGGGCAAAAGACAAGCTTTCAGCCTATGAGGGAGTAAAGGTTAAGGAAGTTGCAGTCTACGAGACTGAGAAGGCTTGTGCTATCTATTCTGAGGAGTGAAGCTTAAACTTTCCGAGATCTTTTTTTCCATTCAAGGTGAGGGCCCGCTCGTTGGTATGCCCTCAGTTTTTTTTAGGCTATATGGTTGTAATCTTAACTGTAGTTGGTGCGACACCCCTTATGCACGGGAGCCCTATCTCTTTTTTGAAATGGAAGTGGAGGAGCTTATCCATTACTGGAAAGATAATTTTCCTCGAATACCCTATGTAGTGTTAACCGGTGGTGAGCCCCTTATGCAGGAGGGAGCTATTCCTCTTTTGGAAGCTTTAGTTGCTCATGGAGCAAAGCCCCTCCTTGAAACAAACGGAAGCCTCCCTATAAAGGAAGTGCCTAAAGAGGTCCTTATAGTCATGGACCTAAAGCCCCCTTCGTCTGGGATGGAAGAATTTAACCTGTATGAGAATTTGGATTATTTAACGCCAAAAGATGCTGTAAAAATTGTCTTAAAAGATAGAGAAGACTTTGATTGGGCGGTAGACATTGTTACTAAATGGCGGTTGTTAGAAAGGACGCAGGTTTTTTTCTCTCCGGCTCATCCCTTTTTGCCAGCATCAGAACTTGCAGATTTGATCCTTGAGACAAGGCTTCCCATACGCTTACAGGTCCAACTGCATAAGATATTGGGTTTAAAATAGTATTTATGCTATAGAAATTTAAAACTTTTTAGAGTAAAATAAAAAATATGAACCCACCTAGATCGAGTTCTCCATCTGTTGAGCCTGTTCCGGCTGAGCTTGAAAAGGTTGATGAGATAAAAGACTTACTACTGCCTCTTCCTTCAGCTGAGGAAGAGGTTGAAGCTAAACTTCCTGCAAAGTTTGACCCTCTACAAAAGTATCTTCAAGAGATCAGCAAGTATCCTCTCTTAAGTAGGGAGGAAGAAGAAGCCATTGCCAAAGCCTACTATGAAACAAAGGATCCAAAGCTTGCCTACAAGCTTGTAGTTTCAAACCTTCGGCTTGTTGTCAAAATAGCTCTTGAGTTTCAAAAGTTCTGGTCCTACAATTTTCTTGACCTTATTCAAGAGGGTAATCTTGGTCTAATCCAAGCGGTTAAAAAGTTTGATCCCTATAAAGGGGTTAAGTTTTCCTACTATGCTTCCTTTTGGATCAAGGCTTACATCCTTAAATACATAATGGATAACTGGAAGCTTGTTAAAATGGGGACAACGCAGGCTCAAAGGAAGCTTTTTTACCGTTTGAGGAAAGAAAAAGAGAGGCTTGCTGCTCTCGGTTTTGAGCCCACTGCTAAAGCTATAGCCGAAAGCTTGGGAGTTAAAGAAAAAGAAGTCGAAGAAATGGAAATGAGGATGAACCAGATGGACGTCAGCCTTGATGCCCCGATAGCTTCAGATTCTGAGGATACGCTTGGGAACTTTTTAAAGGATACAAGACCAACCCCTGAAGAGCAATTCGCAAAAGAAGAAATTTTAACAAAATTTAAGAAGCTTCTTAAAGAGTTTTCTAATCAGCTTACCGGCAAAGATTATGTAGTCTTTCACGAAAGGCTTTTGGCTGAGGAGCCAAAGACTTTGAACGAACTTTCACAGAAGCTTGGCATTTCAAAGGAAAGGATTAGACAGATTGAAGAGAAGTTGATAAAAAAGCTAAGAAAATTCCTTCAGGAGAAACTACCAGATGCTATGTATCTTCAGCTTGCCCTTCCTTTCAAGGATTAGCTTGGTCTTATGCTTAAGCTTAGCACTTCTTCTTTTCTCTATCTTCGTTAGCTCCTCTGGAGCTTCTCCACTTTATGACAACTTTGCTAAGTCTTATCACTATTTTCTTTTGGCAAATATTTCTGCAAAGACCCCTGAGGAAGCGGTTGAATTCTTAAAGAAAGCCATTAAAGCTAACCCGGGGAGCTTGTTCTTAAAAAGGTCACTCCTTGTTATTTATCTTCAGGCAGGAAAGTTTGATGAGGCAGAAAATTATGGACAAAGTCTTTTAAAGAAGTATCCAGAAGATAAGAAAACCGTTCTTCTCTTAACTAAGGCATATCTTCTAAAAGAAAGAAGCTACAAAGCAATTTCCTTGTTAGAGAAATATCTTGATAAAAATCCTAAGGATGAAGAAGCCTTAAGTCTCCTAACTTCGGTCTATCTTCAGAAGAAGGAATGGGATTTAGCTTTAACAAGCCTTGAAAAGTTGCTAAAACTTGACCCAAATAACCGTGTAGCCTGGTTGTATAAGGCACGAGTTAATAAGGAAAAAAAGGATTATGAGCAAGCCAAAACAGCTTATCTTAAAGCCCTTGAGCTTTTTGAGGGATCACATCCCATTTTCTTTGAAGCTTTAAGATTTTTAGAAGAGATAAGGGATTATCAGACCATCGAAAAACTGGTTGTAAATTACTTAAACAAGAACCCCGAAGACCAAGCTTTATTCCGCTATCTACTTGGGTTTTATCTCGAGCGAAAAGATTGGGAAAAGTCTGAAGAGCTCTTAAGAAAACAACTTTCTCAGAACAAGGCTCAACCTGAGTTTTTGTTCTATCTTGCTTTAACTCTCGAATACAAAGGGAAAGAAGAAGAGGCTTTGAAAATCTATGAGAGCATCCCTCAAGATACCCTTTGGTATTTTGAAGGCTTAAAGCGGAGTTTTTTCATCTATAAGAAAAAAGACCCTGAGAAAGCTATCTCTCTTATCAAGAAGTTTACTCCTACCGAACGAGCACATTTTGTGTTTAAGGCTCAAGCCCTTGACCAACTTGACCTTTGCGAAGAGGGAGTAAAGGTTGCGGAAGAGGGGTTAAAAAGGTTCCCTGATGATGAAGAGCTACTTTTTGTCTTAGCTGGGAACTTGGCTTGCCTTGAGCAATACGAAAAGGTCATTCAAACATTAGAGCCTCTATTAAAAAAGAAGCCAGACGACCCCTATCTGTTGAATTTCATAGGCTATAGCCTTGTTGAACTAAACAGAGATTTAGACCGAGCTGAAGCCCTTTTGCTTAAAGCTTACAATTCAAAGCCTGATGACCCATACATCGAGGATAGCGTAGGCTGGCTTTATTATAAAAAAGGTGATTATACCAAAGCTAAAGAGCATCTTGAGAGGGCAATTTCTAACTTAAAAGAAGATGAACCCGTCATCTTTGAACACCTTGGAGATGTCTACTTTGCCTTAGGAGATAAAAATAAGGCTTGTGAATGGTATAAACGGGCAGAAAAAAGTGCCTTTAGAAGGATCGAAAAAGAAAGAATTCTCCCTAAGGTTAAAAGATGCGAAAAGTAGCTTTCTTCCTTCTACTTCCTCTTTTCCTTTTAACAGGCTGTGCAGTTAAGCCACCTATGATAAGCCTTTATGAGGCACTTCTCACTAAAGGACTTGAAGGACGATTACTTAAAGGAAAAGTCTATGTTGAGGGAGACTTTTCTAAACTATTTGACATTCCTTCATCAGGGGCTTATGGAGAGTTTTATCTTTCGCAGGCTTACTTTTTGTTAAGGATAAGCCCCCCGTTTGGAGATGAGGTTTTGTTCGAATGGGATGAAAAGAAAGGTCCAAGACTTATTCTTCCATCAAAAGCCAAAGTTTATTATCCAAAGGAAAAACGACTTCAGCTGAAAGACCTGCCATACTACTTTTTAGGCATAAAAGAAACATCAAGAGAGTTCTATCTTAACTCCTTTAAAGGTGAATACGTTTTCGATAGACAAAAGCTTGAAGGGAGGGTTAATTCTCTGTTTTTCTCTCTTACATGGAGGATTAAAGAGTTGGAAGAAACTCCATCCCTTCCCCAGCCAATCGATATCACTGGCTTTAAGAGAAAGAAAATCAATCTACCCTTCTAATCAACACTTCTTCCACGGTAGTTGGTGTTGCTTTTTTAATTATAAACTCAAAGTTTTCATACCTTATACTTTCTCCCGTTTCTGGGATATGTTTAAAGAGACTATAAAGAAAGCCGTTTAAGGTTTCAAATTCGGAAGAAGGTATCTCTAATCCTAATTGAGAGAGCTTTTCTATCTCTACTATTTCTTTGGCTAAATAAGTTTTATCGGAAAGCGGAATGATTAATCGATGTTGATAATCTAACTGGTCGCTAAACTCTCCTAAAACCTCCTCAGCGAGGTCCTCGAGGGTGATGATTCCGGTTGTTAGTCCATATTCATCCACCACAATGGCAAAATCTTGATTGGAGTTTTGCATAATGGCAAGCGCTTCGTAGGCTGGGATGGTTTCTGGTATAAAGAGGGGTTCTATCATCAATTGAGATATTGAAGGAGAATGATCTTTAATTTCCGAAAGCAGGTCCTTTGCTCGAACAACTCCAATCAGATTAGTAGGGTTATCCTTGTATAGAGGTATGTAAGAAAAGTTATACTGTTTGCAAAATTCAATGGCTGTGTCTAAAGTAGCTGTAAGAGGTAAGGATTTTACTTGAGGAAGAGGGATCATTACCTGGTATACCTTTTTCTTACTAAACTCGAAAATCTTATGCATAAGTTCTCTTTTTTTAGCGTCAATTTCTTCCTCATACTTTATAAGGCTTAAGAAGACTTCTCTAAATTTTATAAAAGGTATAGTGCTATGGTCTTCTTTTTTCTAGAAATTAGGTTGGTTAAGCGCTGATTGAGATGATAAACAGGGTAGAAAAGAAAAGACATTAGATAGAGGATAGGAGCAACTATCAGAACCAGCGTTTGTGAGTATGTTTTGCCTATGACCTTGGGGAAGGCTTGACCAAAGAGAAAGGTGAAAATGGGAATTAAAAGCGAAAAAATAGCTCCAGCATTTCCTAAGGATGAGATAAAAAAGTAGGAAGTAAAAACAGCGTTTCCGGCAATGCTCATGGTTATTCCCATGATGGTTGTGGTAAAAAGCCTTTCTGGATTGTCTAAAAGCTTTAAGGCTATGCGGGCAATCCTTTCGTTTTTTGCCCGCTTCTGAAGGCTTAGCCTCTCTGCTGAGATTAAAGCCATTTCGCTTAAGGCAAAAAAGGCTTCTAAAGCAATGAAGAATAAAAAGGAAAAAAGGGCAAATATCATTCTTTTTTTCTCTGGATTTCAACCCAGAGTATCTTGTTTTTTCGAACTTTCAGCACTTTAAAAGAAAAACTGGCTATTTCGATGCTATCACCTCCTTTAGGGACCCCTTCAAATCGTTCAAGCAAAAAACCGTTTAAGCTTCGACTTTCATCCTCGGAGGCAATCTCAAATGCTTCAAGCTCCTCCTTTATGAGATACATTGGAGCATTACCATGAGCTAAGTATTTGTCTTCGCTTAACCTTTTAATAGGGCTGAAGCTTGGTTTATCCTCGGTGCGGAATTCACCAAAGAGAAGCTCAAGAAGGTCAGGTAAAGTGACGAGCCCTTTTATAGTCCCATATTCATCAACTACCAAAGCTATTTTTAGGTGTTTTTTTTGAAACTCAAGTAAAAGTTCTCTTACCTTTTTGAATTCGGGAACAAAAAAGCCGGTCTTACAACCTCAGAGAGTTTAAGCTTTTTTTCTTCCAATGATTTTACGTACTTGAAAAGGTCTTTCACATAGAGAATACCTATTACCTCATCGAGGGTTGAACCATAGACGGGAATTTTGGTAAAGGGTGTTTTGCTAATTTCCTGAAGAAGCTTGGGGGTAATTTCTTGGTCTGGCAGGGCATAGATTTCTGACCTTGGGACCATGATAGTGGAAACAGGTATGTCCTCTGAGATAAAGAGGCCACGGATAAACCTTAATTCTACTTCGCTAATCTTACCAGCCTTCCTTGCCTAATCTAAAAGGTAAAGGATGAACTGCTCAGCGCTGGATAAGGCTCCCTCCACTTCGGCTTTTTCTTTTTTCCTTTTTAAAAGGGTTAAAATGTTTAGCCTTTCCAGCACAAAATTTAACGGAAAGAAAAGCTTGTGTAGGAAGAGCACAAAGGGAAGAAAAACGAAGATAAGCTTTCTTCTATAGGTATAGCCCAGGATTTTAGGAATAAAATCGGCTACATAAAAGGCTAAGATTGAAAATAGGGCAAAGGCAAAGGTCCTTCCCCCTACCTCCATTAGGCTTGACATGGCGTTCGATAAGAAAAATCCAAAGATCCTTTTACTTAGGTTTAAAAGCTCTTCAGGTGGGGTCCCTTTTTCCCAAGGGACCTCAAACTTTTTAAAGAAGGGGTCCTCTCCAACTATGCCTTCTTTAAAAAAAACTTCCCAGGTTTGTTCAAAAGTGTTTAGGCTTTTTTTAACTTCGCTTAGAGTTAGGTCTACATCTTCAGCAAGCATTAACACTAGGTAGGCTCTTTCCAAATTTCCTAATGTTTCCTTCTTTTTTTCGGCAAAGAAGGGAAGGTCATCTTCTGATTGAGCATACCTTTCAAGGATCTTTAAATTTTCTACATCTCTAAGGTAGAGAGCCCAATTCTTCAGCTGAAGAAAAACTCTTTTTAAACAGTCAAAGTCTATAGAGGCTTCAGGCTTAAGTCTTAAAAATTTGACCTTTTTTAAAAATTTAGCCCAATGTTTTTGCCAATTTTCATTAGTATAGGGAAGCTCAAGGACAAGGAGGGACTCGAGCTCTTCTAAAGCCTTTTCAACCCTTGAAGGATAGGGTAAGGTCTGGGGAAAAAGGAGTAAAGGGGGTTCAGCCATTTAGCTAACTTACAACCTTTTGGAATATCTGCTTTAGGTATTCGAGCTGATTTTCAGCCTCTCTGTCGATGTATTCGCTAACCTTTCTCCACTCCTCCTGAAATTGAGGGTGCTGCTCAACTGCAACCTTAACCTCCACCCCAAGGTTGTTGGATAAAGCCTTTTCTAAAGCAGAAAACTCAGCCGAATATTTTTTCTTAAGCTCTTCATAGAGGGCTTTTCTCTGGGTATAGTATTCTTTAATAAGAGCTTCTGTCTGTTTTATAAGCTTACCCATTTCTGGGAGTCCTTTAAAAAGGTAAGATAATCCGGCAATAGCTCTTTCACTATTTGCGAGCTGAGTCTCAAGTTTAGGAAGGACGATGTTTTTAAGAAGCACTTCAGTTATGAATTTTATAGCTTGGCGTTTATACTTAGGCTCAACTTGGGACAAAAATTTCCCTACTGTATCTTCCCAAGAGGAGGTTGGCTCGTTTAGAAATTTGGCAGAGGCTTTGAAGGCTGATTCTTTAAGATTTTCTAATTTTAACTCCTCAGGGTCAGCCTTCCCTATCTTTTCAAGCTTCTCAAGAACTATCTCCCAAGTGCTACGAATTTGATCTCCCATGGTTTTTCTCCTTAGAAAAAATGATTTAGAAGATAATATAAAGAGAAAATTCGAAATAACAAGTCGTTCAAGA
>Ga0080008_148380_pt4 | contig 19061 bp, 17 predicted proteins | sample ConCONMetagenome_FD_69211 | JGI IMG/M metagenome (GOLD analysis project Ga0080008, IMG submission 69211) | Hot spring microbial streamer communities from Conch Spring, Yellowstone National Park, USA - CON_C (SPADES assembly) (version 2) | ecosystem: Environmental > Aquatic > Thermal springs > Hot...
TCATTCCATGTTGAGGGAACGGTTGACCCGGTGAGAGACGCCGAGATCCTTGACCTCGAGCTAATCCTTGCTGACCTTGAAAGCATAAAACGAAGAAAGGAAAGGGTGGAAAGATTAGCTAAATCCAATAAATCACCAAAAGCTGAGCTCGATACTTTAAAAAAGGCAGAAGCCTTTCTTGAAGATTTTAAGCCTCTTCGGTTGGTGCTTGATGATTTTGCCGAAGAGGAAAAAGTTTATCTGCAGAAGACTCTTTGTTTGCTCACCATAAAGCCTGTCATATATGTAGCCAATGTTAGCGAAAAGGATTTAGCCGAAAAATCAAACCCTTTGGTTAAGGCTCTTAAAGAAAAGGCAGAGCGTGAGGTGATTCCGGTTGTGGAGGTCTGCGCTAAAGTTGAGGCTGAGCTTGTTGAGATTCCAGAGGAAGAAAGAGAAGATTTTCTTAAAGCCCTTGGAATAGAAGAGCCAGGTCTAAATAAATTGATAAGAGAGGGGGCAAAGCTATTAGACCTTATCACTTTTTTTACAGCCAATCCAAAGGAAGCCCGATCTTGGCTTATAAAGAAGGGGACCAAAGCTCCTCAAGCAGCAGGGGAAATCCACTCTGACATGGAAAGAGGTTTTATCTGCGCTGAGGTCATCTCTTACGATGATTATCAAAAGGTCAAAAATCTTCAGCAGGCAAGGGATTTGGGCTTAGTTAGGCTTGAAGGAAGGGACTATGTGGTCCAAGACGGTGATATCATCTATTTTCGGTTCAATGTTTAACATACTCCCGCAACACCTTTGCTGTCTCGGTGTCCTGCTCCAAGAATTCATCTATCGAACCGGAAAATAGTAGCTCCCCTCCTTTATCTCCTCCTTCTGGACCAAGCTCTATCACCCAATCGGCATGCTTGATGAGCTCTGGGTTGTGTTCAATGAAGACAACCGTATGACCCTTTGACACAAGACCCTGTAAAACAGAAGCAAGCTTTTCAACATCGAGGATGTGAAGACCTGTCGTTGGCTCATCAAGGATGTAAAGGACGGGCTTTGAATGACTTTTTCCAAGCTCCTTAGCAAGCTTTATCCGTTGAGCTTCACCCCCTGAAAGGGTAGGACTTGGCTGTCCTAAAAGAAGATAATCAAGCCCTATCTGGCAGACAAGCTCAAGCCTCCGCTTGATCGCGGAGTAGTTTTCAAAGAACTCCAAAGCGGATGCAAAATCCATCTCAAGCACATCCGCTATGCTTTTCCCCTTAAGCTTTACTTTTAAGGTCTCTTGATTGTAGCGCTTGCCCTGACAGTATTCACAGGTTTGATAAAGGGTAGGTAAAAAGGGTATCTCAACCTTTATTACCCCATGTCCTCGGCAATGAGGACACTGCCCCTCCTCGTTATTGAAGGAAAACCTTCCCTCATCGTAGCCCAACTGCTTTGCTAAAAGGGTGTTCGCAAACGCACGCCTTATCTCAGTAAAAACATTGATATAAGTTGCGGGAATAGAGCGAGGAGTGTTCCCAATGGGTGAATGGTCAACAAGATAGACGGAAGAAAGCTCCTCCCAGCCTTCAATGTCTTCTAAACCAAAAAGCTCTTTTTTCTTACTCAAAAGATTTTGCAAGCTTTGATAGAGGGCTTCGCAAATGAGGGTAGACTTTCCGGAGCCAGAAACGCCAACCACGGCAACAAGTACCCCAAGCGGTATCTTTACATCAAACCCTTTAAGGTTTCTAAGCTTTGCCTTCTTTAAACGAAGAAACTTCTTGGGCGTCCTTCTTAGACTAAAGATCTGCTTTCGCGAAAGGTCTTTTAAAGCCCTTGCGGTAAGTGAATTAGACTTAAGAAAATCCTCCTTTGATCCAGCAAAGAGCAATTCTCCTCCCTTTTTTCCTCCGCCGGGTCCAAGGTCAACGATAAAATCGCCAGCCAATATTGTCTCCTCATCGTGCTCTACCACGATAAGGGTATTCCCCTTACGACAGAGCTCTTTTAGTTTTTCTATCAGCTTTGCGGTATCCCTTGGATGAAGCCCTATGGTTGGCTCATCTAAGATGTAGGCAACTCCTGTGAGATTGCTCCCTACTTCTGCTGAAATCCTTACCCTTTTTGCCTCGCCAGAAGACAGGGTATCAGCTGATCGGGAGAGGGTTAGGTAGGATAAGCCAAGGTCAATAAGGCATCTCAGCCTGCTTCTGATCTCGGTCACAAGCTCTTCCGCAATTTTCTTTTCCCTCCCTTCAAACTCTAAGCTTTCTATAAAATCTAAAGCTTTATCGATGGTGAGGTCGCAAAGCTCTGGCAAGGAAAGACCGTTAATCTTAAAAGCCCGGACCTCATCTCTTAGCCTTGAGCCTTGGCAGGCAGGGCATACTTCTTCCTCAATCCTTCCTAAACCTTCACAGGTTGGACAGGCACCAACCTTAGTATTAAAGGCAAAAAGAAGGGGGCTTGGCTCAGGCAAACTAACTCCACAATTTAGACAAGTCCTCTTCGTTGAGAGATAAAACTCGCTTTCGCCAAGGTCCAAGATGGCTTCTCCCTTACCCTCCTTTAGGGCAAGCTCAACAAGGGAAAGGAAATGCTCCTTATTCATTGGGCTTCCAAGGTTTAGCTCTATGGTATGCTCCTTATAGCGAGAGAGCTCCCGTAGGGGTGGAATTTCAATGTATTCCCCGTCAACCCTGAAAGAATGATAACCCCTTTTGAGATAGCGTTCAAAAAGGGAACGAAAATGACCTTTTCGATGCCGAACGAGGTTAGCAAGAACTTTTATCTCTTTGCCTGAGTGCTTAAAGTATAAACTTTCTGCCAGGCTAAGGAGCTCTTCTTCGGTCTTTGGTTCGATGAGTTTTCCGCAGGATGAACAGAAGGCTTTGCTCACTCGGCTATAAAGGAGCCTTAAATAGGGAAGGATTTCAGTTAGCGTGCCCACCGTTGAGCGCGGAGAGAGCTCTCCAGACCTTTGTTCAAGGGCAACTGTGGGAGGAAGCCCAGTTATAAGGTCTACGTTTGGCTCTTCATGCACCTTGATAAACTGCCTAAAGTAGCCGGGTAGGGTCTCAAGAAAGCGCCTCTGCCCCTCAGAAAAAATTACATCAAAAGCTAAGGTAGATTTTCCTGAGCCAGAAACCCCTGTTACGATGATCAGCTTTTCCCGTGGAAGGTCAAGGTCAAGGTTTTTTAGATTGTGATGCTTAACGCCCCGAAGAGAGATGACCTTCTCCTCTCGGCTTTGCTCAGAAAGAACGGGCTTAGCTTCTTTCAAGTTAGTAAAACGGTGAGGAAACAGATATTCCTTTAGAGCCTTTGATGTTGGAGTATTAGCTTTTAGGAGACCCTTCAAATCCCCCTGATACAAAAGATAGCCTCCCTTTTCTCCTCCTTCAGGACCAAGCTCCACAATGTGGTCTGCGCAGAGCATGAGCTCAAGATGGTGCTCAACGATGATGATGGTATGTCCTTCTTCCTTTAGAAGCTCAAGGGCTTGGATAAGATGCTTTACATCCTGAAGGTGAAGCCCAACGGTTGGTTCATCAAGGAGGATAAAGTCCTTCCCAGAGTTAACCTTGATCAGAAGCTCGCCAAGTCTTAGGCGTTGAGCCTCACCGCCTGATAAAGTAGAAAGGGGTTGCCCAAGCTTGAGATAGGAAAGACCAAGCCGGTCAAGCACCTCAAGGGCTCGCCTAATCTCCCGATGTCCCCCAAAGAACTCCAAAGCTGACTGGACGGTAAGCTCAAGGATCTCAGCGATGTTCTTCCCCCTCCATCTAACCTCAAGAATTTCCTCTCTAAACCTCTTACCTTGGCAGACCTCGCAGGGTATGACAAGGTCTGATAAAAACTGAAGCTCAACCACCTCATACCCAAGCCCTCGACATTTTGGACACTGAGCAGAAGGAGAGTTGAAGGAAAAATGTCCTTCAGTGAAGCCAAGAGATTTTGCAGTCTCAGTGCTGGCAAGGAGTTTCCTAATATAGGGATAGATGTCAATGTAGGTTGCAACAACCGCTCGTGGAGACCTTGCTAAGCTCTCTTGAGTTAGAAAGTGAACATTCCAAGAATGACCAAGCTTATCTAATCCCACTACCTCTTTACAGTTAGACGGTCTTCTTCCTTCTCTTGCTTCAAAGAGCGCTTTTGCCACCACCTCTTCAATAAGCGTAGATTTCCCCGAGCCCGACACACCTACTATCACTGTTATGCCCGAGAGGGGAACCTGTAGGTCAAAGCCCTTTAAGTTTTGAGCTCGACATTCCTTAAAGATGAGGTATCTTGTGCCATTAATAGAAGTATCTCGCTTTTTTGGTGGTAAACTCCTTTTTTCAGAAAGCTTTCTTAGCGCAACTCCTGTAGGGGTTTCAAGCTCCAAAATCTTTTTTGGCTCTCCAGCATGGAGTAAATATCCGCCCGCTTCTCCACCTTCCGGTCCAAGCTCAACAAGAAAGTCGGCAGACAGGATCACCTCCGGGTCGTGCTCAACCACAACCACAGTGTTTGACCTTTGGGCAAGCTTTTTCATGAAGCCAAGCACCCGGGAGGTATCAAGGGGATGAAGCCCCGTCGTTGGCTCATCGATTAAGTAGAGCGTTTCTGCAAGGTCTGAGGACAAGGCTCTTGTCAAAAGACAGCGAGAGACCTCTCCTCCAGATAAGGTTTTGCTTGCCCTTCCAAGGGTTAGATAGTCTAAACCCACCTCTTGTAGATACTTGATCCGCCTTAAAACCTCCCTTGTCAACCTTTCTTCAGCGTAGGGCAAGTCATCTTGGACAAAGCTTTCAAGAAATGAAATAAGGTCTTTAATTTCCAGACGGTAGAAATCAGCCACAGAAAGCCCTTTTATCCGAAAAAGAAGAGCCTGAGGATTAAACCTTGTGCCTTTACAGGTTGGGCAGGTGACTTCTCTTCTTAGCTTGGCTAAAAGTATGCGAAAGTGGGGCTTATACCGATGAGCATATAGCCAATCCACAACCTCCTTAAACCCATACCATTTTCCCTCCCCTTCAAAGATAAGCCTCTTAACCTCTTCAGGATACTGAGAAAAAGGGATGTCAATTTTGGCAGATAGGACAGAAGGGTTTCCCAGCATGATAGAAGAGCATTTTTACGAAGTTGCTAACTTCGGTAAGGGTTCCTACCGTTGAACGGGAGGTGCGGATAAAGTTTCCCTGAGGGAAGGCTAGGGCTGGGGGGATGTTTAGGATTTCTTTAACCCGAGGTCTTGGTAGCCTTTCAAGGAATTGCCGAACATAGGAAGAAAAGGTCTCAAGATACCTTCTTTGCCCTTCGGCGTAGAGGGTATCAAAGACTAAGCTAGATTTGCCAGCTCCGGAAACACCGGTAACAACGATAAGATGATGGAAGGGAAGATATAGGTCAAAGCCTTTAAGGTTGTTTTGCCTTGCCGAGAGGACTTGAATAAACTTCATTCACCTTTGATGCGCTCCAACCGCTCCTGCGCCCTTTTGCAATCGATGCAAAGAGTGGCTTCTGGACGAGCCATAAGTCTTTTTTCATCTATCTCCGCTCCGCAGGCTTCACAGATGCCGTAAGTCCCCTCTTCTATCTTTCTTAAGGCTTTTTCTATTTTCTTTAAAAGCTTCTGCTCCCTATCCCTAATCCTTAGCTCAAATGCAAGCCTTGATTCCCTTTCCGCAAGGTCTATAGCATCAGGAAGATTTTCTGCCGCCTCTTCAAGCTCCTTTCTCGTAGATTGAACATCCCGCAGTATCTCCTCCCGCCTTTTCAAAAGAATATCCTTGAAGAACTGGAGTTTCTCCTTGTCCATACCCCCTCCTCTTCTAGCTTGTTTCCTCTAACACAACTTCACCGCTTTTCCCACCACTTTTGTATACGAGGCGGATGTTTTCTATTCTTATCCCTTTGTGCAAGGCTTTACACATGTCGTAAACCGTAAGAGCTGATATCGTGACAGCGGTCAAGGCTTCCATCTCTACCCCGGTTTGGGCAACCGTCTTTACCTCAGCAGTGATTTCTAAGGCATAGCTTTCTGGAAGAAACTTAAAGTCAATCTGGACCTGAGTTATGGGTAAGGGATGACATAGGGGAATAAGCTCCGAAGTCTTTTTAGCCGCTAAGATGCCTGCCACTCTGGCACAGGCCAAGCTCTTTTTTCAGGGTCAGAAAGAACTTGATAAGCTTCGGAGATCTCCTTGAACTTTTCTTCCGCTTCTTTGTTGCCTGGGTTCCGGTCGGGATGATACTTTAAGGCTAACCTGCGATAGGCTCTTTTAATCTCCTCCTGAGTCGCATTTCTTGGTACTCCGAGAATGGCATAATAATCCTTAAAATTCTGCATAGAACTTTAGAACTTCAGACTTTTTTGTTTAAGGATCTCAGAGATGTCATAAGGTGAAGTAGGCTTTTCCTTTTTGGCGTAGCGGTCTATAGTCTCAGGAGTGATGAGCCCTGCAGCAACTTCTCTTAACGCAGTAACGATCTCTTTGTTGTCAGATTTTACTAGGGGTTCAGCCCCTTCCCTTAACTGTTTTACCCTCTTTATGACGAGATGAATAAGCCTAAACCTGCTTGGAACGACTTTAAGACAATCTTCCACCGTAACCCTAGCCATAGGCTTCTCCCCTCTAAACTTTCCTCTAAACTGCGACTACTTCAGTAATTTCAGGGACTTCTCTCTTTAGGTAGCGTTCGATGCCATGCTTTAGAGTCATAAGAGACATCGGACAGGAACCGCAGGCTCCCTTTAGACGGACCTTTACCACACCATCTTCGGTCACTTCTACAAGCTCAACATCTCCACCGTCTGCCTGGAGCATAGGTCTTATCTTAGCCAAGGCTTGCTCAACTGCTTCCCTCATGTTTAACCCCCTTTGTCTTTTAGATTTATATTAAAATAATACAGATTTGCTTGACAGCAAGGGCAGGATAAATATAATAGATTTGGTCTATTCAAATTAGAGGAGGGCATCATGAGGAGCGATAGGATAAAAAAAGGAATTGAGAGGTCGCCGCATAGGTCTCTTCTTAGGGCTCTTGGATTTTCGGACGATGATTTGAAGAAGCCTCTGATCGGCATTGCCAATTCCTTCAACGAGATCGTGCCTGGTCATATCCATTTAAGAAACCTTGTAGAGGCTGTTAAGGCCGGGGTGCTTTCTGCGGGAGGGGTTCCGGTGGAGTTCGGCGTTATAGGAGTCTGCGACGGGATTGCCATGAACCATGAAGGCATGAAGTATTCTCTTCCAAGCAGGGACTTGATAGCGGATTCCATCGAGGTCATGGCCATGGCTCATGCCTTTGATGGGCTTGTCTTAGTGACAAGCTGCGACAAGATTACCCCAGGGATGTTGATTGCTGCCTTTCGCTTAAACATTCCAGCCATCATCATCGCCGGCGGACCAATGTTAACTGGAAACTATAGAGGCAAAGAGGTTAATCTGATCTCGGTTTTTGAAGCTATAGGCAAGGTAAAAAAGGGAGAAATGAGCGAGGAGGAGCTCTCCGAGCTTGAAGCTTGCGCCTGTCCAACCTGTGGGTCCTGCGCCGGAATGTTTACCGCAAACTCTATGAACTGTCTGAGCGAAGCCCTTGGTCTTGCCCTACCCGGGAACGGAACCATACCCGCAGTCTACTCTGATAGAATTAGGTTAGCCAAAGAAACGGGAAAAAGAATTGTTGAGCTTGTGAAGAAAAATCTAACTCCAAGGAAGTTGGTGAACAAAAACTCCTTCTTAAACGCCATAGCGGTTGACATGGCGCTTGGTTGCTCAACAAACACTGTCCTTCATCTCTTAGCCATAGCGCATGAGGCAGGCGTTGACCTTTCTTTAAAAGACTTTGACGAGGTATCAAAAAAGACCCCAGTTCTTGCTAAGCTTATCCCTGCTGGCCCGCATAGCGTAGTAGACCTACATCATGCTGGGGGTATCCCTGCAGTGATGAAGGAACTTTCCAAACTTAACTTGATTGACCTCTCGGCTAAGACTGTTTCTGGATTGACTGTAGGAGAAATCATCAAAAAAGCTGAGGTAAGAAACAGAGAGGTGATAAGACCGGTTGAAGACCCCTATTATAATGAGGGTGGAATCGCGGTTCTTTATGGAACACTTGCACCTAAGGGCTCGATAGTAAAGACAAGCGCTGTTGTGCCTCAGATGCTTAGGCATTCTGGTCCGGCACGGGTGTTTAATTCCGAGGAGGAAGCCTATTCAGCCATTCTTAACGGTAAGATAAAACCAGGTGATGTGGTGGTGATAAGGTATGAGGGTCCAAAGGGTGGACCCGGTATGAGAGAGATGCTCTCCCCAACTTCAGCCATCGTTGGCATGGGCCTTTCGGAGTCTGTAGCCCTAGTCACGGATGGTAGGTTTAGCGGAGGCACGCGGGGTGCATGCGTAGGACATGTTTCTCCCGAGGCTCAAGAAGGTGGTCCCATTGCTCTGGTTGAGGATGGAGACATCATAGAAATAGATATCCCTGCAAGGAGGATCGACCTTAAGGTATCGGAAGAGGTCCTTGCTGAGAGAAGAAAAAGATGGAAGCCTCCGAAGAAAAAAATTAGCGGTATGTTGAAAAAGTATCAAGCCTTGGTAAGCTCAGCTGATAGAGGAGCCATCCTAGAATGAACCTTTTTTACCATCTAGGAAGTCTCTTTCTCAAGTTCCTTAGAGATTGTGGTGGGATCTTCATCTTTTTTTGGCAAAGCTTTTTAGCCACCTTTAGCAGACCTTTTAGAATAAGGCTTTTTATCAAACACATGGAATTCATAGGGGTTAAATCTTGGCTTGTAGTGAGCTTAACTGCCCTTTTCTCAGGGATGGTTACAGCTTATCAGGTTCATCATGCTTTGGCTAAGTTTGGTGGGCAGAGCGTGCTTGGGGGCGTAGTAGCCCTTACGCTAACAAGAGAACTTGGACCGGTTCTTACCGCTATCATGGTGGTAGCAAGGGCTGGCTCAGCCATCACCGCAGAGCTTGGTTCGATGCGCATCACAGAACAGATAGATGCCTTGAAGATGATGGCCGTAAACCCCATTCAATACCTTATAACTCCAAGGCTTTGGGCAGGAATTATAACAGTTCCACTTCTAACAGCTATGGCAAACCTAATCGGAATAGCCGGCGGATATGTCGTGGGAGTAATGGTCCTTGGTATAGACCACGGTATATTCATGGCTCGGATGGAAGAAATGGTTGAGCTACAAGACATCATGTCTGGTATCTGTAAGTCTATCTTCTTTGGAGCCTTTTTGGTTTCTGTGTGCGGATATAAGGGCTATTACGCAAGCGGAGGTGCCGAAGGGATTGGAAGGGCAACCACCGAAGCTGTGGTTATTTCTTCTGTAGGGATACTTATTTTTGACTATATTCTTACGACCCTATTTTTTTAGGAGAACCTTTGCTTGTGCGTGGAATGAGGAAGGTAAAGAGGAGACATGATAACCATAAAAAATCTAAAGAAAAGCTTTAACGGTTTTCAGGTTTTAAGAGGAGTTAATCTGGTAATACCCGAAGGGAAGACTACCTTTATCATGGGGCAGAGTGGAACTGGAAAAAGTGTGCTTCTCAAGCATCTTGTAGGTTTGTTAAGCCCTGATGAAGGAGAAATCTGGTTTGAAAACAGGGACCTTACTAAGCTTAGCGAAAAGGAGTGGCAGGAGGTCAGAAAAAAGATAGGCTATCTTTTCCAAGAGGGAGCCCTTTTTGATTCCATGACCGTTGGGGAAAATGTGGCTTTCCCTCTGATCGAGCATGCCAAATTACCTGAAAAGGAGATAGAAAGAAAGGTTGATGAACTTTTATCTGCGGTAGGATTACTGGAAGCTAAGAATAAGTATCCATCAGAGCTTTCAGGTGGGATGAAAAAAAGGGCAGCCTTAGCGAGGACCCTTGCCCTTCATCCTCAAGTGATCCTCTTTGATGAACCTACAACCGGTCTTGACCCCATCTTGCAGAGGTCTATCCTTGATCTTATCATGGAGGTGAAAAATCGTTTTAACCTGACCTGCGTAATCATAAGCCATGATGTCCCCTTAGCACTAAAATATGGCGATCAGATCGCCTTTTTACATGAAGGTGTAATTGCTCAAATTGGCTCACCTGAGGAAATAATAAATTCGAACCATCCTTTTGTAAGAAAATTCTTAGATTCTGCCCTAATAGATAGGGTAAAGGAGGTAGGCCATGAAGGATAGGGGTAAGACAGAGGTTAAAGTGGGAATTTTTGTTTTTCTTGGGTTGGTTGCTCTATTTTTTCTTACGGTGAGGCTTGCTCAGGAAGCCTTCACTCCCAAAAACACTTACAAGCTTTATGCTGTCTTTGATTCTGTCTCAGGATTGATCCGTGGAGCAAAGGTTGAAATGGCTGGGGTGCAGATTGGGAAGGTGGGGAACATCGAGCTTACACCTCAGGGAAAGGCTAAGGTTGAGCTGAACATATTCCGACAGTATAAAGTTCAGGAGGACGCGGTTGCTGTTGTTCGGACCTTTGGTGTCCTTGGAGATAAATTTATCGAGATAAGACCTGGCACCTCTGCAAGGTTTCTTCCTGAAGGTGGGATGATAGCCAAAACCGAGAGCCCTGTTGACCTTGACCAAATTCTTGCAAGCTTAGGACCGACGATAGAAGGTCTAAAAGAGCTACTCGGCACTAAAGAGGGGCAAGAAAACCTCAAAGCATTGGTAGCGAACTTCCGGGAAGCAAGTGCAAGCATAAAAAGCATCGCTGAAAAGGTAGAAAAAGGACAGGGAACTCTGGGTAAACTTTTAACCGACGAAAAACTATACAGAGATTTGACTACCACTGCTGAAAACTTAAAGATACTTTCGGCAAAGCTCGAAAAAGGGGAAGGAACTCTTGGGAAGCTTATAAAGGATGAGGAGCTTTACAATCATCTTAAGAAAACCTCGCAATCCTTAGAAAAGATAGCTAAAAGGCTTGAAAAAGGCGAGGGAACTCTTGGGAAGCTGATAAGCGATGAAGAGCTATATAGAGAGCTGAAAGCCTTATCCAAAGACTTAAGAGCCACCTCGCAAAGCTTACACAACATTGTTGCTAAGATAGAAAGAGGAGAAGGGACGCTTGGTAAGCTGGTTAAGGATGAATCTCTTTACCACGAAGCCAAAAGATCGGCTTTTTCGAGGTTTAGCCTACGAGCTTGAACTAGCTTCTCAGTTATCGGTTGAAAAAAACTTATCAGAAGAATTCTTGGAGATGGCTCTTTTAAACTTTTATTATCGTGCAAAGGAAAATGAAAAGCTTTTCTTCCTCCTTGTTGAGCTAATACACTTTATCCTTGAGGAAGAGGAAAAGGGCACAATTAACCTTAAATCAAAACTAATAAAAAGACTAAAAGACTACATAGAGCAGCAGGTCCGAGGAAAAGAGGTTGAACTAAGGTATTTTCCCAAGGATTCACATAATAATCGACCTTACAGAAGAGCTTTAGTCTACTACAATCTACTTCAAGAGCTTAAACAAGACTTAGAGCGGATCCTCCTATCCCATCGCAAGGTCTACATGGGATTTTGGAAAGAAAAGCTGAAGAGGTATCTTGCAGATGAAGGCTTACTTCCTTGGATTTATTTTAAGCTTGGTAGGGTTGAGTGTATAATAAAGGATGAATCCCAAGACACAGATATTCTACACTATCATACCCTAAGTCCAATATTTGAAAATCTATTGGCTGAGGAGCATCCGATCTACCTTGCTTGGGACCCAAAGCAGTCTATTTACCGCTGGCGCGGAGCAGACCCTGATTACCTTTTTTCCTGGAAAGCCTCCTTGGTTGAAAAAGGCTACAAAGTTTACGAGCAAAAGCTTGATAAAAACTATCGAAGCTGTAAGAACATCGTAAAATTCAACAATGCCCTCTTTTTCCCGTTGAAAACAGAGAGAGTTGCTAGTTTAATTTTCCCTTTACTTAAGGCTTACTCGGGTCTCGAACCTAAAGACAGAAACAATAAACCCCCAAAGGAGGTAGAAGAATTTTTCTTTAGCTCCTTTGCCCCGCTTTTTTGTGAAAAGCTAAAAGAAATGTTTAAAGACCTTGAACAAACCTGTGAAAATAATTACAACGGGAAGGTTGTTTTATACTATCTGAAAGTAAAAAACGACAAAAGCTTACTTAAAGATAAAATTCATGAAGTAATAAGAGGCTTTTTAGAAGAGGTTAAAGCTAAAGATGAAGCTTTAGAAAAACAGTCCGATACGGCGGTACTTCTTTATAAGAATGATGCCCTTTCAGAGCTTTATCAATTTTTATGGGAAAAGGGCTTTAGCGTCACCTCAAAGGAGATAGCTAAACTTAACAAGTCTCCTTTTGTTCATGGTCTTCTCGGTTATCTTGAGCTTCTTCTTAATGAAAATAATGAGCTAGCCTTAGCTAAGGTCTTAGTCAACATCTTCCCCGAGATAGGAAGAGAAATCTTAGTAAGCTATGCCCGGCTAAAATCTCTCCACAAATCCTTGCTGGGTGATTCCCAGGCGAATGCCGAGGAATCTATCTCTCCTCTATGGGATTACCTTAGGTCTTTGCATCCTGAATTTTTCGAAAAAAACATCCTTAAGCCTCTGCAAAAAGGAAAGCTCCTAACTCCTTACGATTTTCTACAGCATATATGGAAAAGTTTGAGTCTTTCTAAAAAGTTTCCTGAGGAAAAGCCATTTTTTTACACTCTTCTTTCTCTCATTCTATCCAAGCAGAAGGAGGGCTATAGTCTTCAAAACCTACTTTCATTTCTAACTGAGGAAGTTGAGGGAAGAAGTCCAAGCCTTTCAGAAAGGGCTGAAGTTACTCTAATGACCATCCACAGCGCAAAGGGGCTTGAGTTTGATAACGTAATAAGCGTTCTCGACTATCCAAACCCTACAGGAAGTGGGAGAGAAAGCTTCCCTCTTCGGCTTCAAACGGAAATAGGCTTCTTTTTTGGAAAAAAATCTGAATTGAGCGACCTCTCTGAGTGGAAAGCCTACCTTGAGGAAAGGGCAAAGGAATTCATGGAGATGATCAACCTTATGTATGTCACCTTTACTCGAGCCAAAAGAAACCTCTACGTGATAGTTCCAGTCAAAATGGAAAAGGGAAGATTAGTTGGAGTAAGCTATTCGGCAAAGCTCTTCTGTGAGTTAAGGAGGTTAATTCCTATCGAAGATTTACCCTTTATTGAAGAAAGAAAGGAAGTCCTTTCAGGTAAATCGAACTTATAAGCCTTAAAATATATCTTTTAAATCTATCTCGAGACCTTCTAAAACTATGGACCTTAAGACCTCTCCAACCTTATATTCCCGATGAAGTTTGAACCCCTCTTCAGTCAGAGTATAGAGTTCTATTGTTTTCTTGTCCGGGTCGACAATCCAGTATTCTCTTACCCCATGTCTTGCATATAACGATTTCTTGTAAAACCTATCCTTTTTCTCTGTAGCGGGTGAAAGGATCTCTATTACCAAATCTGGAGCGCCTCTTATCTCTTCTTCCTTGATGATGTCTAATCGGTCTTTAGAAATAAAGATTAAATCCGGCTGGACTACATCGCAACCCTCTTCACCCTCTAAAACAACATCCAGTGGGGAATAAAAAATCACTCCTGAACTAGTTTTTTCAACAAAAAGCTTGATTAAAAAATAAATTTGACCAGAAATTTTCTGATGATATGTAGAAGGTGCTGGGACCATAATAATTTCTCCGTCAAGGAGTTCATACTGCTTGTTTTCACAAACAGAAAGACTTTTATAGTCTTCATAGGTATACTTTATTTTTGGCTTGGGCACGGCAACAGTCATTGCCACCACCTCTAAAGAAATTATAAATGTTTTTATTCTATTGACGTAAGATATTCAGAATTCTTTAAGAAAAGCTAGAAGTTCCCAAAAATCATTAACACAACGGATTGCCGGCAAACTCTTATTCTTATAGGCTATCAAAGGTACGCCCACCGCTTGGCAGAGCTTGGCATCAACTTCAGAATCACCAACATATATAGTCTCTTTGGGCTTAACCTTGAATGCTTCTAAGATGGTAGAAAGGGCACGAGGGTCGTGCTTTGGGTATTCCAAGGCTGTCCTGATGAGATGAAAAAACTCTAAGAGGTTGAAATGCTTAAGAAGGGGAATGGTTGAAGTTGTTCTATTAGTGCAAAGGGCAACGTAAAAACGCTCCTTAGCCCACCTTAAAAAATCGTAAACCCCTGGTTCAGGCTTAAGATAAGAGAAAAATTGAGTATAAGGTAAAGAGCGTCCTATCTCTTTAAGCTGTTCATAAAGATTCATATCCCCGTTTGCTAAATACCTTAGACATTCGTCAACGGAGTGCATGTGGACAAATTTAAGGTCTTCCTCTTTCAATGGAGGTCTTCCTACCCTTTCAAGGATGGCGTTGTAGTAGGCTCGGTTAGCCTCTAAAGAATCAAAAAGAACGCCATCACAGTCAAGGACGATAAGCTTTGGCTTCTCAAGGTTCATCATCAACTTTTTCTTTCTAAAATATAATCTGCAATAAAGTTTAGGGCTGATTTTGCTTGACTATCCTTAAAAAGGTTTAAGGCAGATTTAGCTTTTTTCAACAGCTCCTCTGCCTTGAGCCTTGCTAAAGAAAAACCTTGAGCCTCTTCAATCAGCTCTCTTGCTCGAATAAAATCATCTTTTGTAGGATTAGGCTTGGTAAAAAGCTCCCTTAGCTCCTTTTGGGCTTTATCATTTGCCGAACGGAAAGCAAGGATTACAGGAAGGGTGATCTTCCCTTCAAAGAAATCCCTGCCAAGGTCTTTTCCTGTTTCTTCGCTTATCCAATCAAGGAGGTCATCGATTATCTGGAAAGCAAGACCAAGGTCGCAACCAAAGGAGCTTAAAGCTCTTTGTTCCTCCGGGCTTGCCTGAGAAACTATGGCTCCAACTTCACAGCAAGCAGACATAAGGACTGCGGTTTTTCTGTAGATAACTTCAAAGTACTCCTCTTCGGTCATGCTGAGGTTATCAAAATTCAGGAGCTGAAGCACTTCCCCTTCGCTCATCAACAGAGTGGTCTTAGTGATCACATCCATAGCTTGATGGTTGCTTAGTTCGCTTGCTATCCTTAAGGCTTTGGCGTATAGATAATCACCAACAAGGATAGTTGCCTGATTACCCCAAAGGGTTCGCGCTGCCTTTCTTCCTCGCCTAAACTCAGCAGAATCCACAACATCATCATGAAGAAGAGTTGCCGTATGCAGATATTCAAAAAGTAGGGAAGTTCGATATAGGTTAAAAGTAAAATCTTTTTTTGGAGAATTTTGGCAGATCTTTGCGCTAAGCACAAAAAGAAGGGGTCTTATCCTTTTTCCACCGGCAAAGAGAATATACTCGCTAACCTGATTTATAAAATCATTCTGAGAAACCCTCTCTTCTTGTAAAGCTTTTTCAATGTTATTAAGCTCTTCCTTGATGTAAGCAATGATTTTTTCCTTCTCAAAAAGATGAAACATCAGATATCTCCTTTTTCTAAATTACTTTTCTAACTTAAACTGGATAGGAAGCTTTATCAACACTATTTGCTTTGGGCGAGGAAAATGTTTGCTTGCCCTTTTTACGGCGTTTACTGCTGATTTATCAAGGACTTCAAAGCCAGAGCTCTTAAGGACCTTTATTTCCTCAACTTCCCCTGTTGGGTTTAGTCTAAAGAAGAGCAAAACTTCACCTTCCCAGCCCATCCGCCGAGCAAGGTAAGGATATTCTAAATGCTCACGAACAAGCTTTGAAATTATAGAAAACTGAGCCTCTTCTACCTTTCCTGAAGGCTCGCTTCTTTTTGCCATAGCCACTTCCTTTAAAGTATGGTCTGTTGTAGAAGGGCTCTCGCTTACTGCTTCAAACCTTGAGCTAAGCGATATTCCTTCTTTGTTTGTCATGTTCAAGGCTTCACTTACTTGATTTTTAATGTCTACAGAAGCTTGAGTTTCAAGCATTACCTCTTTAAAACCCTCTTTCAAGGGTGATTCGGCTTTAGAAATTAAATCTTGATTAGGGTTAAATTTTTGTGGAATAGGTTTTTTAGCCAGATGATTATCTGGTTGATTGCCCCTTAACCTTTGGTCTTTATGGACAAAAGAGGCAACATCCCTTAAGTGGACCATGACTAAATCTCTTTGCAACCTGTTTATCTGTTCTTGTGAGCGATAGAGAGGAATAAAAAGAAAAAAGAAAAAAAGAAGATGCACAAACAATGAAAGAATAAAAGACCTAATGTTAAAACGAACTGAGATAAAAAAACGCGAGGGCATGTCTTTAGAATAACACAATTATACCAAATTTCACATGTAAAGGTTGTTTAACCCACTCCTATTCTGCCAAGCATCCTTTGCTTGTCCTGCCAAGGGTAGCGAGGGCTCACTTCCCTACCCCTCTCTTTTCGAAGAGAGCAAAAAATCTCTCTCGATAAAGTAAAAGGGAAGACACCTCGCTGTGCTGGTTGTGAAAAAAGAACCCGAGGTAACCAAAGTAAAGCTCGGGGGACAAAGAGGAGAGTAAATCAGCCCTCGTTAAAATTGACATCAGTGCAAAGGAAAATAGAATTAAAAATGAAGCGGGGCCTGCGGGTTTGCAATATGGTTTAAAAGGTTATAATGGTTTATAAATTTAAGTTTAAGAATTAAACAAAGGGGGTTGGTATGATCATCATTCTTGAGCCTCACATCACTAAAGAAAGCAAAGAATTTAAAGACCTTATGGAATATCTCAAACGCTTCCCTCATTTGCAGGTCAAGGTTATGGAGCATCAAGGGGTTACAAGAAAACTCATCGAGGTGCATCTGATTGGGGAGGATTATATGGTTCCCTTGGAAGAAGTTGAAAACTTGCCCGGTGTGGAAAAAGCCATAAAGGTCACCGCTAAATACAGACTTATCGGCAGACACGGAACCCTTACCGATTTTGGGTTTGAATATGCTGGGCTCACCTTTAACCAAGATAGCTTTCATATCTTTGCCGGTCAATGCGCCGTTGACACCTATGAAAACGCTGAAGCAACTTTTAGAGCGCTTAAAGATAACGGAGTTTGTTGCGCTAGAATGGGTGCCTACAAGCCAAGGACATCGCCCTACGACTTTCAGGGGCACGGCAAAGAGTGTTTACCCTGGTTGTTTGAGCTTGCGGGGAAGTATGGCATCAAGGTTTTGGTTATGGAAGTTCTTGCTCCCCATCATATAGAAGAGATCAAAGAAGCCTTAGAATTGGCTGGCAATCCCTGCGGAGTCATTCTGCAGATCGGCACAAGAAATGCCCAAAACTTTGAACTCCTAAAAGCAGTCGGCAGACAACAAGAATTCCCAGTCCTTTACAAGAGGGGCTATGGCTTAGCCCTTGAGGAGAGCCTTAACGCTGCTGAATACATTGCCTCAGAGGGGAACACAAAGATCATCTTCTGTCTACGGGGGGTGAGGACTCATCTTGGTGACCCACATAGGAATTTGACAGACTTTGCCCATGTGCCAGTTGTGAAAAGGCTGACAAGACTACCTGTCTGCATTGACCCCTCTCATCCTATTGGTTCTAAAGTCAAAGCACCAGACGGTATAAGGGATATCTACCATGTTTCTGCTCAAGGGGTTATCGCAGGGGCAAACGCCATCCTTGTTGAGTTCCATCCTCAACCTGAAAAAGCCCTCTGCGACGGACCTCAAAGCCTTTCTCTCTCTGAGCTCCCTCTATACCTTGAATACATCTATAAGGTCCGAGAGACCTACTTAGAGCTTAAAAAACTTGTAAACGAAAAAGACAACGCCTAAAAATAAGGAAGGCTTTCATGAAGGTTAGTCCTTATATCTTTAGGGAATATGACATCCGAGGTAGAGTTGGGTTTGATTTCACCGAAGATGTTGTTTTTGCAATAGGGAAGGCTTACGGAACAACCGTGAGAAGGCTTGGCGGTAAAAGGGTGGTTTGCGGTCGAGACGGCAGACTCTCAAGCCCAAGTCTTCAGCAGGCCTTGATCGATGGAATAAGGTCAACCGGTATCTCAGTCGTTGACATTGGCACTACCCCAACTCCTGTTATGTATTTTTCTCTGTTTAGGCTTGAAAACATTGACGGAGGCATACAGGTTACCGGGTCTCACAACCCGCCAGAGTTTAACGGTCTAAAGATTTGCGTAGGAAAAGACACCATCTACGGCGAAAAAATTAAGGACCTTTACCGGCTTATCGAAAAACAAGATTTTGAAGAGGGTAAAGGGGCTTTGGAGGAGCTAAACATCCTTGATGATTACCTAAACTATCTTAAAGAAAACATAAAGATCTTTCGTCCCTTACGGGTTGCCCTTGACGCAGGGCATGGAGTTTGTTCCTTAACCGCACCAAAGGTCTTCACCAGCCTTGGTTGTCAAGTCTTCCCACTTTTTTGTGAAGTCGACGGAACCTTCCCGGTTCACTTCCCTGACCCAGTAGTCCCAGAAAATCTTAAGTATTTGAAAGAGACAGTCTTAAAGGAAGGGTGTGATGTTGGGTTTGGCTATGATGGAGACGGAGATAGGCTTGGCGTCATCGATGAAAAAGGAAACATCATCTGGGGAGATGAGCTTCTCATCATCTTTGCCAAAGACCTGTTGAAAAGAGTGAAGGGGGCAAAGGTCATTGCTGAGGTTAAGTGTTCAAGGGTCCTTTTTCAAAAGGTAAAAGAGCTTGGTGGTCATCCCATCATGTGGAAGACAGGACATTCCCTTATAAAGAACAAAATGAAGGAAGAGGGGGCACTCCTTGCCGGCGAGATGAGCGGACATATCTTTTTTGCCGACAGATGGTTTGGGTTTGACGACGGCGTTTATGCAAGCTTAAGGCTTGCTGAAATTTTAAGTCAAGCGGACATCCCTTTATCTCAGTATCTCTCTGACCTTCCCGTCAGATTTTCCACCCCAGAGATAAGGACCGATTGTCCGGACGAGATAAAATTTCAAATAGTTGCAGAGCTTGTCCAAATCTTTAAGGAGAGGGGCTTTGAGGTGATAGACATAGATGGTGCTCGGATTGAGTTCCCAGAGGGGTGGGCCTTGGTTAGAGCCTCAAACACTCAGCCTGTCCTTGTCCTCCGGTTTGAGGCTAACTCCCCGGAGTTTCTTGAAAAGCTAAAAGACA
>Ga0080008_132596_pt1 | contig 18876 bp, 15 predicted proteins | sample ConCONMetagenome_FD_69211 | JGI IMG/M metagenome (GOLD analysis project Ga0080008, IMG submission 69211) | Hot spring microbial streamer communities from Conch Spring, Yellowstone National Park, USA - CON_C (SPADES assembly) (version 2) | ecosystem: Environmental > Aquatic > Thermal springs > Hot...
GCGGATGGAAACTCCTCTTGATAGGTTAAGGTCTTTTGTGGAGGTAGATTGGGGAGCAGTGGAGGAGTGAATATGAGGATATTGCTTATTCCCCCTAACGACTTGTTGCGTCATCCGATTCCTAACAGGATGTTTCACATCGCAAAGAGGTTGGCGAAAAGGCACGAAATTTTTCTGCTTTCGTACACAAAACACCCACTGACAGGTGATACGCCAAGGCGCAATTTCAATGGTTTTGAGGTACATCTAGGCAACGTTGTTAAGGTGAGGAATTTGGGTCTCTACTACATGGTTAATGCCGCTCAGATCTATGGGGCAATCCGGCAGATGTTATCTAGCGAGGAAATCGACGTGGTTCTGCATGCAAATATCCTTCCGAGTTTGTTAGCGGTTAAGTTAGCTAAGAGCTTGGGCGTTCCGGCTGTGTACGACTATCTCGACTACTTCCCCGAGTCGGCATCTGTATATTTCACAAGAGGCAAGTGGATGGTGGAAAGGGGCGTATGGATATTAACGGTAAAGGCTCTGCGGGAAAGCACGGCGGTGGTTGTGCCGTCGTACGGGTTGCGGGCTGTTGTGAGAGAGGTCGTTCCATCTACGCCTATTTACGTGATTCCAAACGGAGTTGACACTGAATTTTTTAAACCTCTCGATAGGGACTCTGCAAGGCGCATACTGGGACTAGATCCGGATTATAATATTGTGTTGCTTCAAGGCTCTATAGACGTATGGATAGACGTAGCGGAGGCGCTGAAGACCATTGGTAGACTTCGGGAGAAGTACGACGTGAGAGTATTGATCGTGGGGTTTTCCCATGGTAAGCAATACTTCAGACAGTTGCTTGAATACGCAAAAAGGTTTGGCTTAGAGAAGTACATATATAGATATCCGCCTCAACCCTATGAGAAAATGCCGCTGTTTATTAATGCCAGTGATCTAGTTTATTCGCCAGTAGTCAAAAAGATTCTGAACTTTGCTACCCCGCTAAAAATAGCTGAGGCTTTATCATGCGGCGTCCCAGTAGTGGCAACCGATATTCCCGAATATAAGCTGTGGTATAGACAAGGCGTTTACACCTATAGGAACTATGAAGAGCTAGAGCGGGTACTCAGTTGGGTACTGAATTATATAGAGGAGCTAAGAAAGAATTTACGTGTATATTCTGATTCATTTAGAGAAAGGTTTAGCTGGGATAGATTAGCCCAAGAATACGAATTAGTGCTAGAGATGACATGTCAAAGATCGAAAAATCGTTGACATTAGTTATCCACGAATATAAGCCACATGTCTTTAGTGGTGTCGCCGCCGAAGACCTCTGGTGCATCGAAGCCGTACCCCGCAACGGCTACCACAAGTGGCGCATAAGACGCGCCCAACACCTAGTGTAGCACTTTTTAAAGACCCCCACGGCTGAGGCCCCGCCCCCCATGAGGCCCATCCTCCTCGCTGAGAAGTACCTCCACCTCGCCAACCCCTGGCTGCTCCCAGCCGCCGCCGCAACCCTCGCCGCGGCCGCCACACCCCCCGCCCTCGCCCTGCTGGCCGCCGGAGCGGCCGCCCTAGCCATCAAGCCGTACAGGTCGTGGACCGCCGCCCAGCTCTACCTAATGGCCGCCGCAGTCAAAAACCTACGGGACAAAGAACTGGTGTGGGAGAAGCAGGATAAATGAGAATACTCCTAGCCACGCCAAGCTACTACCCCAACATAGGCGGGGTGGAGTACGTAGTCAAGTCGATAGCGGAAAGACTCGCCGCACTAGGACACGAAACAACCGTGGTGACAGGCGACCCGAAGGCCGACAAACCCCGCGAAGAGGAGATAAACGGCGCACGTGTAATCCGGTGGCCCACCTGGGCGCCCAGCGGCGCCTACCACATACCCAAGAAGAGAAACCAGCTGAGAAACCTCCTCCAGAAGCTCCTCAACGACGCCGATGCAGTGCACATCCATAGCGCACACGCGGTCCTCACGGTGTGGGCCGCCGCGACCGCGCGGAGAATAAACCCAGACGTGCGGATCGTCTTTACGCCCCACTACCACGGCACGGGACACAGCGCCCTGAGGAGGCTCCTCTGGATCCCCTGGAGGAGGTATGTGACACGTGCGGTCGAGACTGCCGACGCGATACACGCCGTAAGCCCCCGTGAGGCCGGGCTCCTCAAAAGCCACTACCCGCAGTCCCGCGTCAAGACCGTGGTCATCCCAAACGGCGTAGAGGAGGATGTATTCGGCTACAAGTGGCGGGGCGCTGACAGCGACTACATGATGTACGCCGGGAGGATCGAGAAGTACAAGCGGCTGGAGGCGGCGGTGGAGCTGGCGAGGAAGCTAGGGCTGAGGCTGTTGGTGGTGGGGAGGGGGCCACACCGGGAGAAGCTGAGGAGATACGCCAGGCGTTGCGGAGCCGCCGTCGAGTTCCTAGACCCCCAGTCTCGCCCCGACTACCTGCGCCTACTCGCAGGCGCCAGATACGCCGTCAACCCCAGCAGGCATGAGGCCTACAGCATATTCGCCGCAGAGGCCCTCGCCATGGGGGTCCCTGCCATAACCACGTCTGAAGTTGCCAAAAATTACGCGTGCTATGATCCCCACTGGGGGGCAGTAATCCCGAAGTACCTCAGCCTTAACCGTCCATGATCAGGTACCTGGGCAAAGCTGTAAAGAGAATTGCTTCTAATCACATGGTATATGCCTAAGTCAAGTTCTACGGCTTTAAAGCTGTCACTGAGATACGCCAACGTGGTGGGATCCTGATTCAGACACGACATAATTTGTGACCGCTCAGAAAGAACTTCCCGAACTGGAGATTATCCAACAGCAAGCAGGTCAAAAGCTACATCACATTGTTGATTCAGTGAAAGCTACCCCTCCTTAAACTGCCTAGGACGGACATGGCACCTAGGTACAGCATAATTGTTGCCACTAAAAATAATAAGATTACCATAGGGCCGGTGCTTTTCTCTACTCTGTTGCTTGCTCGACAGTTTGATACAGAACTTATAATTGTTGATGGCAAATCGCGCGATGGTACTCTTGACGTGATTAAAACTTTTCTAGCACGATACGGTAACTTGTACACGGCGGCAGAAGTTTTACAAGATCCTGGTCTCTCTCTTTCTTATGCAAGACATTTGGGAGTTAAAAAATCAAAAGGTGATATTGTGATTCTACTTGATGGGGATATAATGTTAACGCCTAGTATTATACGCTTAGAGGAGGAACTAAAAGATAGCGATTTGCTCGCTCCATCGATTATAATATTACCATTAGACAAGGTCACAAAAATATTTAATACATTTAAATACATGGTAAACTTTCTCTCAACTTCTCAACCAAATATTAAATTTACAGACCCTTCACTTCTTCCAGAAGCGCGAGTTTTTAAGCGCAAAGTTCTGGAGAAGTTGAAAGGATATCCACCTCTTTCTAGATTTTTTGGGGAGGATAGAATCGCGACAACATTAGCAGTACGACTTGGATTTCGTTACAAATATACTTTAAAGATAAAACTGATAAAGATTGATGATCCCAGTTATCAAGCCTATTGGAAAAAACATTTCCGCTATGGAAAGGGCATCGTACATGATATTGTTCCTCTAGGTAAAAGCTTATTGAAAAAGTATATTATCATGAGAAAAATAACATATATTAATTTAGTTTCTCCAACCTTCTCTTTTTTATTTTTTATAAGAACATGCTTGTTCACTAAATCACTTAAACCTTCTCTCGATATTTTCCTGCTCAAATATTTTTTAGATCTTGCAATGCTCCTAGGCGAGATACATGGTTTTATATCAACCTCATCTTTTATTCGTAGGACCAATGCAAATCCCAATACCTAGTGAGAAAGGCGCTGTAGAAAAAATCATATGGCAAACCGCCAGACGTCTAAAGGCTAATTACTCAGTCATATATTTAACCCTACAGAGAGAATGGTACTTGACGTGATATTGAAAATTACAGTTCTTTTAATGCATAAGTTCTCGACATGTGTTGTTCATTCGCATAATTTGTATGCATCCATTGTGTTGTCGAGTCCATTAGTCTCGGGGTTCCCGCGGTGAGGCCGTGGCTCGGCTACATTCTGGAGATCGTGGACAGGTTTGGCGTTTTGATGTCGCGGTGGCCTGAGAAAATAGCCGAGGTTGTGGCGAATGTCTTAGAGACGCATTACGATAGTACAGAAATGTGTCGTTCCGTGTGGTTGAGAGCGTCATGGAAATGGGAAGCCGTGGGTAGGGCTTCTTCCATCTGTGGGGGCGGAGTCGGAACAGTCAGGCACTTAGGTTATAAACTGTTTAAATGCGTTTGGCGTGAAACCGGCGGGGCTTAAGATACTGGCGGTTGTGCCGTCGATTCTTGATAGTAGTGGAGCTGCTGTTAATGAGAGGCAGTTTTTGAGGGAGTTGTGTAAGGATAATAAGTGTTTTATTATTACTTTGATTCCACTTGCATTACTGAAAGAACTGAAACGTCTCATCGGTGAATTTCAAGCAGAACGTGAAAACTATGATGCGGTGATTCCGGTGCCGGTGGCGGCTATACCTAGTGTGTTGATTATGTTTTCGTTCTTTCTAGGACCTGTATTGTGGATTTGGGACAGGTTAGTCCGCTTTGATGTTGTGTATATGCGTCCATCTTTGGTGGCGCCAGCCGCACTTCTGAGTAGCATCATTTCTAGGAAGTCATGTATAAAGATTCCGGCGATTTATGAAGATGAACTGCAGAATAAAGTTTTTAGATCTTCGTTTCTTACGCAGGTTGCGGATAGGTTTGTTATTTCTAAGGCTGGTTGTTTAGCGTTTCCATCTCCATTGCTTCTTAAACGGGTGTTGGTGAAACGCAGAGTAGTGCCGAGGGGCAAGGTGTTAATTCTGCCTGCTGGCGTCGATGGGTGCAGGATACATTCAATCAAGCGGCTCAGGATAAATATTGCCAAGCGTGGATATGTGGTTGGGTTTGTGGGTTCGCTTCTTTGGTGGCAGGGGGTGAATCGTCTGGTTAAGGCGGTCGCTGAAGTGTCTAAGCGAGCTAATCAGCCGGTGACGCTACTTATCGTAGGCGATGGTCCGGAGAGAGCAAGAGTGGAGGAGCTGTGTAGGACGTTAGGCGTTCGCTGTGTGGTTACCGGATATGTAAGACATGAAGTTGCTCTTGCGTTGCTTTCTGTCCTTGATGTGCTTGTCGTGCCCAGCGTGAGAATGTCAACAACAAGCTCTAATATTCCCATTAAGCTTCTTGAAGCTTGGGCGTTAGGCGTACCTGTGGTGGTTACGAAACATGAGATATTTGACGTGCTCGGCCTGACGGACCGTAAACATGTGGTTTTCAGCGAACCAGAGACGGCAGATATTGCTGAGAAAATATTTATGGTACTCACAAACGAAGCTCTAAGGAAAGAGCTTGTCAAAAACGGAAGTATATTAGTAAAAAAATTCTACTATGATCTTTTAGTACAAAACATGTTAGAACATATGTTAAAATGGTAAATACTGGCCTAGCTGACAGTAAGCCTCCTAGTGTTCTGAAGACAATAGCACCAGGCAGGCCTACGATGAATTTGCAGTTGGCGGAATGAATGCATAACAATATGCGTCAAAAGCGGTATCTTGATTGACCTAAGAATTATTCGGTCGTATGAGTTTTAGTAGTATAAAGCTTCTTTTGCTGAATACGAGAGAAAATTAACTAAAAGAGATAAATCAATACATATTCTATTACCATGCTGGCTGATGAGAATATATAAAGACGCGAGTGTGTAATAGGCATGAATAGCATCCGTATTAATACAAGATTAATAGAGAAATTGACTATATATTTATCAACAATTACATTACTTATATATATAGTGCTTCTTTTAAATGGTCGTTTTTCTATTTATTCGTTACTTATCGTCGTACCAGCATATTTTCTTGTGGTCGTAGCATTGAGCCTACCGTTTGGTCAGCATAAGGAGGTGTTTATGTTCAATCTACCAATTCCATTGTGGTTATTTCCAGTTATTGTGTATGTGATTGGTCAACTAGAAATTGCATCTTACAATAACACCGGTTTTGCCTATGTTTTGACATTGGCAGTTACGCTTACTCTAATTGCCTTTATGCAGAAGACACCCGTAGAAAAGATAGCGATGGCAACAGCGACAGTGATTGCATCTTTTTTGCCTCTTTTTTCGCTCTACACTCCGACGTTTGGCAACGATACTTGGAGAGATTCGCTGATGGCTAAAGAAATTCTAATACGGGGATCTATAACCGAGACTGTTATAAAACACTCAGCATATCCATTACCTGTATTACCATTGACATATACTATAGTATCATTACAGACTGGGTTAGATCCGCTGTGGACTAACGTGCTTCTCGGAGTAGTGTATTTATATCTTTTACCAATATCAGTATATCTTCTTTCTCAGAAAATTACAAAATCAAATAACTTTAGTGGTGCCTTTTTGCTCCTTACAGTTCCACTTGTTGTGGTATGGTCAATATGGTATATACCCCAAGTACACGCCCTTATGTTGTATCTTATTTCAATGATACAACCTTCATTATTCTTACAATTTATATTATTGCTAACAGCTAGTTTAAGTCATGGTGGAATCGCTCTATTGATGTCTCTTATTCTTTTTCTATTGTGGATTACAGTGCTTGAAAAGAGGTTACATGTTTTATTAATATTCAATATTACAATCACGACTATTTATATTGTATACACTTCACTAATCTATTCTACAATGTGGGGATATCGCACCATAAGTGATGCAATGACGGCATTTGTATTTGGCATGAAAATAGATACCCTCGTGGGTTTGTCGTACTTACCTTCTCCACCGTTTACAGTGGCTTTATCAGAGTTGTCATTAATTATTGTTGGAATCCTAGGTCTCTTACTACTTTTATATAAGGATAGAAATATGAAAATACTAATCGCCGGATTGGGATTTTTACTCGTAGCAGGTTATGTAGGTATTTCAAAGGTCGATATTCTCCGTTATTTAGGTTTACCATCATTAATAGTTCTATCAATATTTATTCCATATTCTATAAGGATTATTTATTCAAAAAAAGGTGGATATTTATATATCACTATATTATTTCTTCTTAGTATTCTCTCTTTTGCATATGCAGGCACATTCGCACCAGGAAACTCATACACGGCAAATCCCTACAGTTATTCAGCACTTAGTGGGTTACTCGAATACAATGAAGCACTCAACTTACATCGAGTGATTGAACTGGCTACACCCGGTGACTACTTTATAGATTGGAGAGGCGGGGCCTACTTGTGGTATTTAAATATCGAGCACGTGCGACTCACTATAAGAGGATTTCAATACAATGACGTGGAACTCGTAATAGGAGGTATTATCGGTGGCGAACATGGTTATGATCTAAATAGGCTAGCACCCCATAACTGCTCAGATAGGTGGCTATTAATAGTAAGGCATAGAATCTACGAGGTTTATCACTACAATGATTTTTTAACTTCTATATATCTGTGTAATAACGTTTCAACAGTATTAGATAGTAACATAGTAAAAGTATATAAAACATAATGTCTCATTTTTGTGCTGAATCACAAGCTTGCTGTTCGCCGTTACCTTGATCTTGCTGTGTTCAAAAATATTCTTATAGCTAAGATCAGCCAGTATATTACGGGCATGAGGGGGTTGCGTTTTTGCGGCAATGTTGAAAAACAACTGCGTTGTCAACTCCAATTTACATAAAGTATTAAGAAAGACTTGCTCTGACAATACAGATTGTAACCAAGGTCAGAGTTTGAAATTTTTATAATACTCATAAAGCGAAGTTATGCGGATAGTAGTGGTTTCGGCGTCGGCACCCAAAACCTTATCGGAGATACCATCTAGCTTCGTCTACGATGAAGTAACTAGAGTTATAAAGCATGGGATAGAAGTACATGTAGTACGTAACGAGGTAGGGAGCTCAGGTATTTACAACGGAGTATACTTCTATGACCTCCCGAGACGCATAGACCCAACAGTTCTAACACAACTGTCCCAACTCGCGAAATATCCCCTCCTATCGCTAATAAGAGGACCAAGAGGACTCCTTTCGCTCTACATCGAACTGCGTTACGCGAATCAAATAAGAAAGGTACTACAAACGACAAAACCAGACATCTTACATGCACATTTCGCATACGCCGAGGGATGGGCCGCTTACCTAGCGAAAACCTCATCTTCACACAAACCGCCCCTGGTGGTCACGCTACACGGCTACGACATACTTACAGAACCCACCTGCAACTACGGCATAAGACTCTACCGGCAATATAACGCTCTAGTAAAAACAGTCTTGAACAACGCCGACGCCATAATTGCGCCAAGCACCGCCATATATAGAGAAGCTCGAAAAATCGTCAAGAACCCCGACAGAGTCTACCTAATCCACAACGGAGTAGACACTACCAAGTTCCACCCAAGTCTCAACGGCAGAAAAATCAGAGACCAATACAATCTACACAGCAAATTCGTCGTCTTCACAGCACGACACCACAGATGCGTCTACGGCCTAGAGTACCTAATAAGGTCAGCTCCCATGGTCCTCAAAAAACGGAACGACGTCGTCTATATCATAGGAGGAGACGGTTCGCTACAACCACATCTCATAAACCTAGCAAAAGCCCTAGGAGTCGAAAAACACATCATCTTCACAGGATACATACCCAGAGACCAAATATCCCACTACTACGCCGCAAGCGACGTCGTAGTAGTGCCCTCGCTTCAAGAAGGATGGGGCCTAGTGGTAACCGAGGCTATGGCAACCGGAAAACCAGTAATAGGCACAAAAGTCGGAGGTATTCTGGACCAAATAATAGACGGATACAACGGCTTCCTAGTCCCACCAAGAGACCCCGAAGCCATAGCACAAAAAATCCTCCACTTCTCAGAAAACCCAGAGAAAATAAAAGAGATGGGAAAAAGAGCTCGTCAACTCGCTGAGGAGAAATTCGACATAGAGATTAGGGCGAAAAAGATTGTTACGTTATACAAAGAATTATTACACTAATTATCATTAGGATATAGCAGGTTTTCATAAATAATAAAGATAGATTTGAGTAACTTACCCTAATTCACATCAAAATTCATGGTCATAGTATTAGCTAAGTCTCTAAGATTCTGGGAAACGCGATACCAGTTGAGACAAAAAACATGACAGAGCTGAGATATATAAATTGTTCTTTCAGATTATGCAGTTATAGATTATAAATCTATTTAGTGTGTTATCTATGGTTTTTATTTTTTAATTTCTTAATTTTGGACGGTAAGCCAAGATATATGAAGTAAAATGCAATTTCTTTATCCTAAATCCTTTTTCGCTTAAGAAATTGAGTATTTCTGATACCTTTCTTGTTAATTCAACAATTATGAATTTAGTCTTTGGTAGTACTTTTTCGAGTCCTTTCAACACCTCGTATTCTGCCCCTTCCACGTCTATTTTTATAAGTTTAATTTCACCATACTTATTCAGAATCTTGCCGAGCCTTATGCATCTTACAGGAATCTTAACAGCCGTAGTTTCTCTACCGTAAAAGGCAGAAGCAAGTCCATAATACCGCCTTTGGGGAATCTGAATGTATATAGTGCTGTCTTCGTGCCATGCGCAGTAAGGAACTAACTTTACGTTCCTTAAATTATTGAGTCTGATATTTACCCAAAGTACAGCAACTGTGCTCGGTACCGGCTCTACTGAGACAACGCGACATCCTCTCATAGTAGCCACAAGAGTGTAGTAACCAACATTAGCACCTATGTCGACAAATACATCGCCTGGTTTAAGTAAGGAGCGAATGGTAATATCTACCTCACCTTCTCTACCAGGTTTCAGATAGTAAATATCCTCAGTTTTGCCACGAATATATACGATGACCCTAAGTGTGCGCATATAATATAAACCGTCCCATAATGTAGTAGCGTTTCCAACACCACCAGAAAAAGTTACGTAAGGTATATGAAACAGCGGTGAGAGAAAAAGATTAATCCAACTCTTAAAGGTAAGGCCTTTAAACTCTTTAAGTATACTTAACCATAATAACAACAAAGACATCATGTACCGGATCCGCAAGGGAAGTGATATCACAGGTTTTCAAAATTCTTGATTATAAAGATTCGAGCTCATGGTCTCCCGATTGTCGTTTTGGCGTAATTTCCTAAGGTGAAGCTCTACTCAGCTGTTCTAACATAGGCAATTTTTATATTTTAAAAACCTTCACCGACGCGCCGTGGTGCGCCTAGCTCATGTCTTTCCTAAATATTGATTAAAGCCCCTGGGTACTCGGCCATATCTGTAGCTATGTGGTAACTGGAAATGTGGCGGAATGTCTTAAGTTTCTGAACTGGAATTCTTTATTCGCTTGTAAGTTGTCAATATTCTGTTGAACGTCGCTGAGCTGAGACAAGCTTCGGAGGTGTCAGGTTTGTAGTTTGCGGGGGAATTTGAAAATTAGGGATAGTTAGCGTTTTTGGGAAGACGTTCTGTCTAAGACATAATGTTTAAATAACAGTTCAAGACGACGCTCATGCAAAGTTCCAAAATTATAAATGGGGTTATAGCTATACTGGTTGGTGTGTTGTTGGTTGCGTTGGTTGTCGGTCAGGGGGTTGACAATGCGGGTATCAGGCAGCCGGAGTCTCCTCCGTCTCCGCCTGTGGCGTCTGTGTTTGTGGGTAATCTGTCGGCTGGTGGCGAGAGGTTTAGTGTAGTTACGGTGGTGTTTAAGAGGGGGGTTCCGGATTCTGTAGTTCAGCGGGTATATAACGAGATGCGGCAGTTATATAGCGGCGAGCGGCTTGTTGCGGCGGCTGGGGGGCGTCAGGTGCGGGTGATGGAGGTTAGGGTGTCTGAGCTGGTGCGCGACGCGCAGGGTAGGTACATGTTTAGGGTGGCGGATTCCCCCGATGCCGTTAAGAAGGCGTTGAGCAAGTACTCGGACTACGTTGAGGCTGTGCTGGCGAAGCCTGTTCCGAAGCCTTTCGATATGTTGCCAGATGGCGTGGGCGGCAGAGGCATCATTGCGCCTTCTAACGCCATTATTAGGGATCTGATTGGCGTTTCGCAGGTTGAGCGTGTGTACGGCGTAGATGGGAGCGGCATCAATATAGCCGTGGTTGACACGGGCGTCGACTACGGACATCCTGATTTGACAACGGCTTTGAGGTACTGGTCCGGCACATACAAAGGCGACAGAATTAGGGAGCCCTTGGTGTTTGACGCCGACCAGTCGCAGGTCTTGTTGCTCCAGCCAGTGAGTGCGGTGAACTCTACGCATATATACGTCGGTGGAAGGACCTACAGGACGCTTGTACCTTGGCCTGTCGACATCTACCCGCCTTGTGACTATTACAGGATTCCGTCCTTTGTATATACATGGATAGTTAGCGGAGGTGGCGAGTTGAGGTTTGGAGTTACCTATATGCAGAGTGCGTATTCCCCTACCGTTGTTGTTGGTGTCTTATTAATGAGACCACCAGGCTGGGACCACTTCGGGCGTGCAATAGTCGATGCGAATGGGAACTGCCGCTTCGACGATGAAATAGTTCCGCCAGCCGACCCATACGCAAGAGGTAGCGTGTTGAGATATGAGACTAACAGGATCATCGCCCCTGACTACGACAGGAATGGGTTCCCGGATGTGTCGCTGGGCGTTGCTGGTGGGTTCTTCCACGACTTCTTCTGGCACTTTAGCTATCCTGCGGAGATTCATCCTGGGTGGGATAGACATGGGAGGTGGCTGAGCATATTCTACGACTTTGACGGCCACGGCACGGCGTCTGCGTCGGCGGCCGCCGGCAGGGGCGTTGTGGGGTATAACGTCCCAGGGTATGGCGTGGTTAGGCTGAGGGGGATGGCGCCGGGCGCAGGCGTCGTGGGTGTGAAAGCTCTGTGGGAGGGGAATGTGGAGGTTGGCATGTTGTGGGCTGCTGGTTTCGACGTGGATCCGGCGACGGGTCAGTTCTACTACACGGGTTCTAGGAGGGCCGACGTGATCAGCAACAGCTGGGGGATCTCCTACTTCGGCTACGACGTGGGTGCGTTCGGCGCCGATTTTGAGTCTGCCTTCGTGGCTGGTTTGTCACTTCCGGGCTTCCTCGACCCGAGGTATCCCGGCGTGTTGGTTATACAGGCAGGCGGCAACGGCGGGCCCGGCTACGGCACCATCACTAGCCCCGGCGCGGCGCCGGGCGTGGTGACCGTGGGCGCCTCGACGTCGACGCACTTCGCGTATGTATATACCTTAATGGGCATGACCGTATTCGCCTCGGGCGGCGGCTGGACCAGCGATGAGGTCATCAGCTGGTCTCTTAGGGGGCCGACTCCGCTTGGCTACATAAAGCCTGACGTGGTTAACGTCGGCGCCTTTGGCTTCACGGCGGCGCCCGTTGCGTTGAACTACACGTTGTATGGCGGGACTAGTTACGCGACGCCGTTGACGGCTGGCGTTGCGGCTTTGGTGCTTCAAGTTCTGGGGAGAGCCGCCGATCCTGCGCTGGTGAAGACAGTTCTGCAGTCTTCCGCGGTGCCGCTGAGGTATGACGGTGCTTCGCAGGGCTTTGGGCGTGTGGATGCCTTTAGGGCTGTGTCTCTTGCGCGTCTGCTGGCTGGGCGGACGGCGGCGCGGTATGAGCTGGTTGTGCAGAGCAACTCGCTGTGGGGCGCATATGCCTCAAAGTACGGCTCTCTGTGGCGGTGGCAGTGGTGCGACAATATAAGGGCTTATATGTTGTGGTGGGCTGGCACGGATCTCCAGCCTCAGTCTTGCTCCTTGCCTGCTGGCGTCTCTTCGCGTGTTGACGGTGTGTTGTTCTTCGGCGATGTGCCGCAGGACGGGAGCAAGTCTATTACGTTTACCGTGAGGAACCCCACCAACAAGACGGTGTCAGTGTCGGTGTCTCCGCGGCAGTTTGCGGTGACTAGAACGCTGACGCTTACACGGAGTCTGTCGCTTGCTCCGGGCGCTCCCTACAACAGGACTTACTGGGTGTTTACCTCGTCGAACTTGACAGCGACATTGAGGTTTATGGATGTGGTGGCCACCATTCCGTACAGCCGGTTTGATGCTGATAATGACTACGTCGTGGATGTTAGGGTGCGTGTGTGGATCCACATATGGAGGGCTGATGCCAACGGCAACGGGAGGCCTGACCCCGACGAGATGATGCTTGTGAACTACGGCTTCAACTGGGCTAATTGGAACCTTGCCACCATGGCTACTCCCACGTTTAGGCTGGGTAGCTACAGGGGTATTGTGGTGAGTGTGGATCTTGTGCGTGGTCCAGATGCGCCGTCTTATGTGCCGCCTGTGCCTGTGACGGTGACTGTGACTTATGTGGATACTGCTGGCGATCCGTGGGTTTCGGTGTCGCCTTCTTCTGCAACTATTCCGCCTGGCGGCAGTGCCACGTTTACGCTTACTGTGAGGCCGCCTGCCAACGCAATTCCCACCACCTACATCGGCGAGGTGGTGGTTACGAACAACGTAACTGGGTTCGGTATGCAGGTGCCGTATTCCTTCAACGTCTACGCCACCGTCGGCACCTCGTTTGTTAACTTGACTGCTGGCGTTGGCGGGAGGTGGCCTGACGCGCGGTTGATTAGGGGCGCCACCGACTGGGCGTGGAGGTTTGAGGCTGGGGACTGGAGGCTGTTCCACATTGCGCCGGGTGCTTCCAACGGCCTTGCGTTTGAGGTGCAGGCCGGCTGGAGACTTCCCGACACGTCGTTGATTGGGTTCGCCGTCGGGCCTGATGGGCAGTTTGCCGGCGCGTACTTCGGCCAGGGCGCTTCGTGGTTTGAATACCGTGGACGTGGCGTGTTTACGTGGGTCAACACCGGCGCTGGCGCCATGAATAACGCGAGGCGGGTGGTGTGGTTCCCGTCGGTTGACTACCGTGATTGGCTGTATCCACATGCGAAGCCTGAGAGAGGCGTCTTTACGGTGGTGGTGAGGACGGTGTTGTTTGACGGCTCTGCTGGCGCCTCTGAGCCTATTTCTGTGCAAGCGCGGTTGCTGACGGCGGAGCAGAAGCTTCCGGCGCAGGTGATCGGCGGTGGGACGTACAACGTGAGGTTCAGCCTGCCGTATATTGTAAGTCGTCTGAACGCAGAGGTAGTTAGGCCGAGGACGCCTTTGCTGGACTTTGACCAGGTGCATACGCCGGGTAGCTACTACGTGTCGCTGCCTTCTGTGTCCGGCCCGTTCCCGCCTGGGACGCCGTTTACGTTCTTGGTATATGTGGCTAACAACGGCGCGCCTGGGCAGAAGTTTGACGTGTCTGCGTTGTTCTGGGCTGACTTGCCGTCATTGCCTGTGGTGTTTAGGAGCGGCAACATCTATACAAGGTATACGTCGTGGTATCTGTTTGAGGACTGGACTAGAGTTGTGAGATAATTTTCAACACTTTTTTAAAACACTTTTTTGTCTTTTTTTGTATAGGTTGTTTAGGTTTGGGGTTTTGCTGGTGGTTCTGTTAATGGTGACTGGGGTTAAGGCGGGTATTGGATTCTGTAGCGGGTGGTTGGTCGTTTGGGTTTACGGGCTTGTCCCTCCGCGTGGGTGTGAGCTATATGTTGGTGGTCACAATCCCGGTTTCGCCATAATGGGAGTGGTGGGTCCGATCTCTCCGGTGTTGGGGGTATGCGGTGATGGATATGGTGGTGTATAATGGGCGTCTTTATGCGGCTCCGGTTATCGTGGTTATAGTGGAGTGGGGAGGGTTTATATGTACGGCGGGAAGAGTTGGACGTTGGTGGAGATGGTTTGGATCGTGGAGTTTTATCATTGGTTGCTTATAATGGTGAATTTATATGCGGGTGCTGGGCGTGGCGCGTTTAGGGTGTATAAAGCTTGGGTCTTCAAACGACGGGATTATGAACTGGACGCAAGTTGTGGATTATCCATGGGATGGGGCTAGGGAGCTGTTTGTGTCGCGTGGTTTTCTTTTGATTGGCGATTCTTATTATGACCGCATTGGGCGGTGGGATGGCGGGTGGTTTTATGCCGACGTTGATGTGGGCGGCTACGATTTTGCAGAGTTTGGGGCGTATATTTACGCATCTGCCTACGCTGGTGTGCTTTATCGGTTCCGGGATGGTATTCGGTGGGGCGGGTTTTTGGGCTTCTACTGGGGCGGGGATATGTGGTCTTTGGTGGTGTATAAGAGCAAGTTGTTTATTGGGCGTAACAACGGAGGGCGTGGAACGGTGCTGGCGATCCGCGCGGTGTGCTTGTCTTTAAAGCGCCTGATTCAATTTTGAGGCTACCGACGGTGTTTATCTGGTGGCGATGCTGTGGGGTATGGGGCTCGTTCATGGGGTATCGCTAATGTGTATGTCTACGACGGGGAGGACGTGTTTCTCATTTCTCGCTGGGATGAATTAGGAGCAGGTGTCCAAAAGATATTAGTGTGTCCATTTCTCCGCGCCAGCAAGTAATTAAAGGTTTATTTTTTCAGCTTGTTGTTTAGACGTGACAATACACCGGTAGGTGAACACAGGCAGTCCGGTGCGTCTCCAAAGCTTAGTAAATTCCTCGGCCACGCGTTCCGGTGGTCTTCCCTGCGCGTCCACGCATGGAAGCTGGTTGCGTTGCCTAGGCCTGCTGGAGAGCTGGTCTGAAGGAACACAACTGCCCTCCACCGCACTGGGGGCGTTGAGGAGCTCCTCCACGTCCTTGCCTGGGGCTATCCCTCGGGGGCATGTGCTAGGTAGATCTGTTAGGCATCTCAGGGCTAAGGAGGAGGCATTGGAGGTGTTTTGAGGTGCTTCGTCTCTCGCCAGGCTTTGTGGGGTCTGTGAGGCCGACGTTCGGCGGGGGTTGGAGCTGGACGGCGCCCTGGGGTGCTTCGGCTGGGGGTGGACGCCCGGGGTTTTGTGGAGGATCTCGGCGTCTTTTAGACGTGTTCTTTTTGAGGAGCTGGTTGCGAGGGGTGAGGTGGAGGCGGCGGTTTTGGCGGCTTTGGAATGTGCGTCGGGCGGCGAAGTGGTGCCGCCGCCGTAGTATGTTGTTTTTTGTTGTGGGGTTTTTAGCGGGGTTTATGGGGCCTTTGGCTGGTGTTGGCGGCGGTACGCTTTTTACGCCTCTCGCCGTGGGGCTTCTCGGCGTGGATGTTAAATTGGCGAGGACCGGGGGGCTCCTCGTGGCGATGACGACGTCTTCTGTGGCTGGGTCTCTTTACCTGTGGCGGGGGTTGCGAATCTTAGGCTTGTGGCTTATGCGGGGGCGGCTATGTCGCTGGGCGCGTTTCTGAAGGCGTATCTTGGCTTGTTTCTGGCGGGCGTTGAGGGGGGAGGAGGGCGGTGGAGGTGGGGCTTGGGGTTCTCCTCCTCTTGGTGGTTTTTGTTTTGTTGGGTAGGAGGGTGGAGTGGTCTCTGCGGCGTGTCGACTGGCTCGCCGTCAGGCTTGGGTCTGTGGGGGAGTTTTGGGAGGGTCGTTGGTGAGGTGCGGCGCTGAGCGGACGGCGTGGGGGTTGGCGGCTGTGTTTGGGGTTGGGCTTGTGAGCGGCGTCTTTGGGGGGGTGGGGCGCTGGTTCCGGTGTTTAACCTGGTGATGGGGGTTCCGCTTAAGGTGGCTGTGGCTTATTCTGAGGCTACCATCGCGCTTGGGGACGCGGCGGCGGCGACGTACCTCTCGGCGGGGTTTAGGCTTTTTGGTTTCGACGCAGGTGGGGGCCGTGTTGGGGGCTTTTCTGGGGGCGTGGGTTGCGGCGTTTGTGAAGGCGAGGGTCGTGCGGCTGGTGGTTTTGGGGGTTTTGCTTCTCGCCGCGGCAACGCTGTGACCTGCGGTGGGCTTTACGGCGGAGTCTTGTTGACGGCGGCTGGTTTCCAGTCGTGGGCGCGTCGGGGATTGGCTTGCGGGTTTTTGCCTGGGCGGCGTTGTTTGGTGACTGGCGTTGCAGCGTTCTTCGCCTTGTTTCTCGCGGCGTCGGCGGCCGGTTCTTTGAGGTGGGCGGGGTGCGCGGCGCGTTCGCCGGAGTTGCCGCGTTGGCTGGCGCTGGGGTGACTTCCACATGCGGCGCTGCCTGCGTGGGGGATGATCTGTGCCGCCGTATGTGTCTGCGCCTCGGCTTGCCTGAGGCCGTATATATGCGGCAGGTGGCGCCGCATAGCTCTGGCCCTCCGGCGCCGTGGGCTCCTGCCTTAAGCTTTTTAAAAAGGGTAAACATTATACCGTGGATGTTGAAATTCTTAAGCGGGCTTTGCGGGAGCTGGTGGAGCGGGAGCCCACCTTCTTTAGAGATCTCTTTCTCGACGCGTTGAGGTCTGACGGACGCGTGGCCGACGTCCTTCTGGAGCTGTTCACTAAACATCCAGAGGCTAGGCTGAAGCTGGCGCAGGCTGTTGCCGGATCTATCGCCGTGCCGCTTAACGTAGCGACAAAAGACGACATCAAAGCCGCCGTAGAGGAGCTGAAGAAATGGACTGAGGAGAAGTTTGCCACGAAGGAAGACTTAAAACAATTCGCCACAAAGCAAGACTTGGAGCAACTGAAGAAGTGGGCCGAGGAGAGGTTTGTAACGAAGGAATACTTCGACGCCGTCATAAAACGGCTGGAGGACAAGATGGCCACTAAGGAGCAGATCGAGTCTATAACTATTAGCGTAGAGGATAGTGGGCGTGAGATGGTTCAGTATTTGCTGGAGCAGAGGGGCTACAGGTGCGCCGCCGAGCGGTTGCGTCTAGACTCCGACTACGAGTTTGACATTTACTGCAACGCCGGCGCCGTCACCGCAGTAGGAGAGGCCAAGGTGAGAGCTGGGGGGAGAGACGTGGAGAAAACGCTGGAGAGGGCTCAGGTGCTCCAGAGGAGGCAACCGGAGAAGATCTCCGGCAAGCTCGTGCCAGTGCTCTACACGCTGTTGGCGGAGCCCTCAGCCATCCAAAAGGCAAAGGAACTCAAGATATGGCTAATAGAGAGCAAGAGAGAAGTCGTCACGCTGGAGGATGTCCTTGGGCGGATATAGAGCTGAGCTCTGCCTCCGTCTCTGCGCCTAATGGAGGTGCCCTTTGGGGGTTTCGAGACGGCTCCTTTGTCTGCCGCCGTGCCTTCTGTTCGGCTCGGTGGGCTGTCTCGGGGGCTGGCCTAACCTTCTTGGGTCTTCCGCAGTGGCGCGGCTCGCCGCCGTCTATGGGTGGCCGGAGCTCTCGGCTGAGATAGGCGCGCGTCGCGCTCTCCCGCGCACAGCCGCCCGCCGTAGGGGATTTTCTTGACTCTTTTTTTCGTTGCCGCCACGGCGTCTTTGCCGGGGGATGGCTTGAGTATCTGGGGGAGGTGGTACTGTGGTGGCATCTGGGAGGTTTTTGGTCTCATCTGTCTTGTGGGGGCCGCGTCTCGCTGGTGCGGGGGCGTGTCTTAGCTCCTTCACGCCTTTCCAGCTCGCCGTCTCAATGGGCGTGGGGCTTGGGCGGCTCCACGCGCCGACCGGCTTCTGCGCTATAGATGCTGTGTTGGTTGCCGCGTCCTTTTGCGTGGGGTATCTCGACGGCTTGCCGCATGGATTAGATTTGTGGTGCTGATAGTCGAGGAGGCGGAGTACGACGGGGGGCTGTGGCTCTGCATGGCCGCGCCCTTCCAGAGACCTAGCCGAGGCCTTCATCTGGCTGGTGTAGATCCTAAGCACCGCCGTTGTCTCAAGCAACTCTCTCCTCCTCGGTCTTGGCTGGGCCTTGGGTTGGTCTGCGGGTTTTCTCCTCGGCGCCTGTGGTCGCCGCCGTCTCGGCGGCGTTGGGGTGTAGAGACTGGAGGCTGGTGCCGTCCGTCGCGGCGCCTCTGTTGGCGGCTAGGCGTGTGACCGTCGGCGTGGGGGTTCGGCCGCTGGAGCGGCTTGGCCGTGGCGGTGGCCAGTGGCTCTT
>Ga0080008_146807_pt1 | contig 18845 bp, 18 predicted proteins | sample ConCONMetagenome_FD_69211 | JGI IMG/M metagenome (GOLD analysis project Ga0080008, IMG submission 69211) | Hot spring microbial streamer communities from Conch Spring, Yellowstone National Park, USA - CON_C (SPADES assembly) (version 2) | ecosystem: Environmental > Aquatic > Thermal springs > Hot...
CCAACCCCACTATTACCCCTAAGTGCTAGGAGGACCTCTACGAGTAACCCTGAAGTATATGCTATGAGGACACCCGCTATCGGATTCCCACTCTCAAGGTTACCAAGCCTCCCCAAGGCTATCGCAATAGCCATTGAGAGCCCTGCTAGGAGCCCGAAGAACACGCCCATCAAATCAAGCCTCACCAAACCCCCACCCTGGACTAGGAGTGCTACAGCGAGGAGGAGTAGGAGAGATCCAGCTATCCTCGGGAAGCCTATAGGCTCTCCGAGAGCCAACCCTATAAAGAGATTGTAGATAACACTCGTGGAAACCAAAACACTAGTAGCACCAGCCCCAATACTACCAATAGCACGGTACATAGAAGCCCTCCCCACAGGGAAGTTAATAACACCAGCCAATACATAGAAGATGAAAGCCTTCAAACCAACAAGCTCGAAGCCGCCAAGAGCAAAGGCTAAGATGAGGATCACAGGGTAACCAGCAATAAGGGAAACCAAGACCCCGCTACCAGCATCCCTTAAACCGGAGATCCTCACGGTAACATCGTGTAAACCGAAGAGCAACCCGGTTGACACAGCTGCTAAGATAGCTAGGTAGACGGTATCCACGTAAAGGCACCTTCATAGCATAACACTTCAAACCCTAAAAAGGCAGTTAACGCTCACACTACTTTCCAGAATGCAAGCCGCCCTCCCCGCCCGTATAGCTGGGTTCTCGTGGAACATTGAGGTGTGTTACTGGGTGTCTACCCCACTATGCTATAGAGACTTATAATCTTAGATGGACCTCTCTGTGCACGGTGTTACCTGGTGGTTAGGAGGAGTTTGTTATTCACCCCCGGTAATGTTGAGAGGAGGATTCGGAAAATCGCGGAATTAACTGTTAAACCTGATACAGCTATTCTAGATCTTGAAGATGCTGTCCCTCCCGGCGAGAAGGGTAGAGCTAGGGCTATGCTTGAAAACCTTCTTCCCCAGATCGATTTTGGCGGTGTCGAGGTTTGCGTTAGGGTTAACTCGCTGAGGACTAGGGATGGGCTGGAGGATCTTATAGCACTATCTAGGTGGGATAAGGTCGCATGCGTGATGATACCTAAGGTTGAGTCCCCTACAGAGGTGTTGATTGTCCGTGATGTGACTGGGAGGGGTGTAATGCCTCTAGTTGAGACGTCAAAGGGGTTTTTGAGGCTTGAGGATATAGCGAGAGCTGAGGGTGTGGTAGGCGTAACATGGGGTATATCTGATCTGAGTTTTAGCATGGGTAGTAGTATTGATGTGCTTGAGGTTAACGAATTCGTGAAAACCATGATCCCCCTTGTAGCTTCAGCTTACGGGGTTGAAGCCTATGATACAGTCTATCTTAAGATAGATGATATCGATGGTCTTAAGCGTAGCTGTGAAAAGGCTAAGGCCCTGGGATACACGGGGAAGCTCCTAATACACCCTAATCAGATTGAGATAGCTAACAAGGTTTTCAGCCCTTCCGAGAAGGAGGTGGAGTGGGCTAGAAAGGTTGTATCAGCCTTCGAAGATGCTATGAGGAGGGGTTTAGGTGCAATTAGAGTTGACGATCAACTGGTTGACGTGGTTCACTATAAGAAGGCTAAGGCGATATTAGAGGGGGCTCGCAGGGTTTACTAGAGGTGGGATCTTGCTGGATGAGCTGAGATCTAGGGTTAAAGATGTGGATCTCATGGATAAGGTTATGGATGCAGAGGATGCTGTTAAGAAGTTCGTGGCTGGGAGTAAGGCTATAGCTATTAGTGGGATGACAGGGACAGGGTATCCTAAAGTAGTACCTATGGCTATGAGCGAATATGTTGAGAGGACCGGGGAGAAGTTTGATGTTGTAGTATACGGGGCTGGGACAGTTGGCGTAGACTTAGAGGAGTACCTGTCTAGGATAGGTGTTAGAAGGAGATTCCCTATTGGGGCATCAGCTGAGGTAACCAGGAAGCTTGTAAACTCTAGGGAGTTCGAAGCATATGATATGTGGCTTACAGAGTATTCGAGATGGCTGAGGGATGACGTCTTGACTAGGAGGTTTAGTGGTATAGATATCGCTATAGTTGAAGCTACCGGAGTTACCGAGGAGGGGCTGGTTCTAGGAGCTTCTGTTGATGCAATCCCAGTTTTCATTGAGAAAGCTAGGGGGGTTATAGTTGAGCTCTCCCTCGTAAAACCTTACATGCTCGGCCTACACGATATCTACGTTCCTAAGATTAACGAGGTTATACCGGTTAGAAGTGTTCTCGATAGAATTGGAGATAGAGTTGTCAAGGTCCCCAAATCAAAGGTGATGGCTGTAGTCCCGAGTACAATCGATGATCAGAGGGGTGCCTACAGCCCTGGTGGTGATATTGATAGGAGGGTTGTAGAAAACATAGTAGACTTCTTGTCCAAAGAGGCTAGCGAAGACCCTAATCTAAGGACGGACTATGTAACACTACAACCTGCAGCCGGCCCTATAGCATCGCTTTTAGCAGATAGGATTCACGAGATAGGGTTTAGCCTAAGCATCTGGGGTGAAGTAGCTAGCGTTAGATGGCTTAAGACGTTAAGTGGAAACGTTAAGGCGATCTCAGGATCTGCCATATACACCCTCCCTGGTGATGAGAGGCTTAGAGAGGAGTTCTACGAGAACATTGACGAGTTTGAAGACAGGGTGGTGCTAAGACCTCAAGCGATCTCCAACAGCCCCGAGATCATATCTAGGTTCTATCATATAAACGTACAACAAGCTATAGAGGTTGATGTGTACGGGCAAGTGAACATAACCTATATCGGGGATAGATTCATAGTCGGTGTAGGAGGCTCGGGCGATCACGCTAAGGCCTCCTATACTACAATAGTAGCTTTACCATCTATAACCGGAAGTGGGCTGCCAAGAGTAGTACCATTAGTATACCATGTAGACTTGGTTGATCACGACGTGGACATCATAGTTACAGATCAGGGGTGGGCCGATCTAAGAGGTTTATCGCCATTGGAGAAAGCTAGGGCTATCATAGAGGAGTGTGCACACCCAAGCTACAAGGATATGCTCTGGGATTACCTAGAGACGGTGGTAAAGAAGACTGGTCACAGACCCGTCGATCTTCGAAAGGCTGTGGAGTTCAGAGAGAAGCTCTTCACATCAGGATGATAGCAGACATCCAAGGAACCTCGTAGAACTCCGTCTAAGCTCAAGTGTGGAGGTGGACGGGGATCTGGTTGGTAAGGGTATTCTGGATGGCGTGAGGGTTTTAGAGATAGGACATGCTGTAGCAGGGCCTGTGGCAGGGCTCATACTATTAGATCTAGGAGCTGAGGTTATCAAGTTAGAGAAACCGAGTAAAGGGGATCTTTTTAGAAACCTTCCGGGTATGGGTAGCTCGATATTCATGGCTATCAATAGAGGTAAGAGAAGTGTAGCCTTAGATCTTGGAAACATCGAAGGGTACAAGCTTTTCCTAGAGTTGGTAAAGATATCCGATGTTGTTATTGATAATCTGGATCCTGAGGCTTCTAAAAAACTTGGTATAAGTTATGATGTCCTAGCTAGAGAGAATCCTAAAATTATCTACTGTAAAATCACAGGGTTTCGGAGGGGGGCCTTACGGAGAACTACCTGCATACGATCCGATGCTCCAGGCTATCTCAGGGATAATGAGTGTAACCGGCATCCCACCGGATAAGTATGTGAGGTCTGGCATATCACTAGTTGATATGGCTGGGGCTTTTAACTGTGTAATAGGTGTTCTCTCAGCACTATATAGGAGGATGCTAACAGGGAAGGGGGCTCATATCGAGGTTTCCCTCTTCGACTCAGCAGTTTACTATATGAACTACTGGATCTCCTACTACGATCTATTCAAGAGAATCCCCGAACCTCTAGGCTCAGGCCATATCTTAGCCTCACCTTACGGGTTATTCAGGACAGCTGATGGCCACGTATATCTGAGTATAGTAAGCGACGAGCATTGGAAGAGGTTTTGCGAAGCCCTAGGATTCCACGACCTACTATTAGATCCCAGATATAAAACTAGCCGAGATAGGGTTAGGCATAAGAAGGAGTTAGAGTTAGAGGTGGAGAGGAGGTTAAATGGTATTGAAACAAGGCAGATATTCAAAGTTCTAAGGGAAAACAAGGTTCCGGTAGCACCTCTTTATACAATAGATAAACTCCTAGAAGACCCACACGTAATTTCAAGAGGAGTAGTAGGTGTAATGGAATGCGAAGACGGCAGTATAAGAATTGCTTTAAACCCACTGGTAATAGATGGTACTAGGTATTCGCAGATAGAGTGTGCACCTAGACTTGGAGAAGATAAAGAGTATGTTCTTAAAACCTTTTGAACCTCACAGATGAAGCTGTAAGTGAACTAGAAAGGAGAGGTGTTATTGATTAAACACATTGACCGGATTTAGACCTTAACCTGTTATACGTTGCGGTTTATGAGATCTGGCTATAGCCTCATGTTTAAGGGTGTTGACTAAGGGTTACTTATATGTTATTTAAGGGTGTAGCTTCGAAGTCTCCGAGCTGATGTGTGAGAGTATGAGATCTTTTTGACTCTGAATCCTCCATCTTGGGCTATAAGCTCTTTTATATACTAGGACTTCTCTGGTGAACTCGCATACGAGTTGGGAGAAGTTGTTCTTGTACACCCTGTGTTTCGCTACTACCAGTCCCGAATCCTCTCTTCCTACCTCTCTTACGTCGAGAATCTCTGTTTCTACGTGTAACGTGTCCCCATCGAATACTGGTGCTGTGAATCTCAAATCTTTTATCCCGAGTTCCTTGTAGGCGTTTTTAAATGTTTCTGATGTGATTCCATAAGTTAGAGCTATGGTCATCGTCATAACTAGTAGTGGTCTCTTGAACTCCGTTAGCTCTGTGTACTCTTTATCAAAGTGTACTGGATTGGTGTTTAGTAGTGTGTGGGTAAAGTAGAGGTTGTCCTGGTATGTTACGGTTCTTCCGAGTCTATGGGCTATCCTCTCCCCTTTCGCGAAGTCCTCGAAAAACCTGCCTGGATACCCGGATATCTTCATTGACGCCTCCCCATTATGGCTAGAAGCTTTCTCCAGGGCGAGTATTCTCTCTTATACACTAGGTTTGTTCTCCTAATCTCTACCACCAGCCTCCCTTCTTGGTTGAAGGCTCTGTGAACCCATGTTATGATCCCCGCTTCGGGTCTCGACCGTGACTCCCTTTTAGCTACAATCTCGCTCTCCACACATATAGTATCACCGGGGTATACTGGTGTGTGTAACATCATATACTCGGCTCCTAGGAATGCAATGCTATTAATACTCGTATCCCTCACCGTTAACGCTAGAGCTAGGTTTATCACTATAAGCGGGTGTATCGGATTCCGCTGGTAATCCGTGTACTTCGCATATTCTTTATCAAAGTAAAGGGGGTTCGAATCCCCTGTATATGAAAGCCAGAGTATGTTATCGTATTCTTTCAAAGTTCTACAGGGCCAGTGTTTTATAACAGTCCCTACCTCAAAGTCTTCAAAGTAAGGGCCTTCTTCATCCCATTGTGGATACCAGGGCGGCCTAGCTTCACTCATACTACTCACCATAGGATCTGGGCATTCCAAGTACCTGGGTTGCCACATAGTTTAATATCATGTGAGGGGATACCTGGCCAACGCCCGCCGATAGCTCTGCAGCTCTCCAGTGCCTCTCCACGTCCATCTCAGCTGAGTACCCGTAGCCACCCATGGTCCACATCGCCATCCTGGTTGCCTGGTAGCACGCCTCACACGCTACATACTTGGCTATGTTAGCGTAGTACCCTGCAACTCTCCTATCCTCCCCCCTCTCAATAGCCTCTAAAGCTCTCTGCTTCAACAAATCCCCTGCTTCAAGCCTCATCCACGCATCTGCAAGGGGGAACTGTATACCCTGGTACTTGGCTATCGGATCGGGTGGGAACACTACCCTCTGCTTAGCATACTCAACAGCCTTCCTTATAACCCATCTCCCGGAGGCCACACACTGCGAGGCCATGAGAGCCCTCTCAACATTAGACTCCTCCATTAATATGTAGAACCCCTTATCAACCTCACCTAAAACGTGATCCTCGGGCACCGGGAGCTCCTCTATGTATAGGGTGTTTGTATCCACAAACCTCCTCAGATTATTAGGAACCTCCTCAACCCTAATGTACTTACCCTTAGCTTTATCAAGATCCACCAGGAATAGCGTTATCCCAAAGGTCTTACGAGGAGCCTTCTCCAGAGGGGTGGTTCTAGCAACTAGGATACCCAGGTTAGAGTACTTAACCCTCGAAATAAAAGTCTTAGTCCCAGTAATTACATAGTAATCCCCCTCCCTCCTAGCAAAAGTACTAATCCTGACCGTGTTAAAACCAGCATGAGGCTCCGTTACAGCATAGACCTGAAATTTAAGTCTACCCTTAGCTATATCAGGTAAGTACCTCTCCTTAACCTCAGAACGCCCGTATTTAACGAGTACGTGGTTGTTAAACAAAGCAGCATGAACAGAGTTGGAAGCCGCCATACCCCCAGGAGAGGCTGCAATCTCTTCAAGGACGGCTGCAGCCTCAAAAAGACCGTACCCAGCACCCCCATACTCCTCAGGAATATTGACCCCAAAAACACCATTACTAGCGAGGTCTTCCACAAACTCCACAGGATACTCTCTCCTTTCATCCTTCTCAAACCAATACCTAGAACCATACCTATCCACAATAACCCTCACAGACCTCCTAATAAGCTCCACAGCCTCAGATCTCCTAGTTAGCACAAAGGTCACCGTTCTTAGCTTTAGCTCAGGGTTTAATATGTCTATGTCTCATCCTATAACATAGTATCCTATCCAGACTAACTCGACTCCTCAAAATACCATCTCGTAAGCCACATGCGAGTTATCATAGAACTTCCATCCAAGGAGAAGGCCTTACAAGAGGCGTTTAACTCTGATAGCTCCTAGCAACACCATTAAACATTATTATCGAAGAACTTAAGGAAAATAGTGTTGAAGTCGAGCTAGCAGACTATAGGTAGCTAAGCTGATCTTGATAATTATACTCATGAGTAAACTCTGCTTGCGAAGAGCGAAGAAGGGAATACAGGTTGCCTAGTTTTCCTGATGCTAATATTTTTGCTCAAGTCTTATTTTATTACATTGAGCACGTAGCGGATCTCGACTAGCTGAGTGTAATTAGAGAACTTTAGTAGTGAAATGAACGGTAGAATATTTAAACTCCTAGGCTTAAAGTACTGTGTGATATGCTTTGGGAGGCGGTAGTGTTATGCGCGTAATGCCAGGTTTGAAGCATCGTGGATTGTATCGTGTAAGCCTTCAGTTAATGCTTGTCTTAGTTGCCCTTTCCTTTCTAATGCTTAATCTCTATTATTTCGTAACAGGTTATGGGGGTGATATACTTCATACGGTAACTGTTGTGCCTCTAGCCCTAGCTATATTATCCCTAGATAGAGCTCTTAAGACTACTAGTGGGGTTCTCAGTATTGTTAATCTGGTTGTAGCTCTTGCAAGCTTGTTTGTAGCCTTTTATCTTAGGCTTAACTTCTACGATCTACTCATCTACAGGCTTGTACACACGTTCTTCGACCTGTTCGTAGCCTTGCTGTTGATGCTTATAGCCTTGTGGGTTATATGGGGTGCCTATAGGGTCGTATTCATTCTCATTATAGTTCTAATGATTTATAGTGTGTATGGTAAATACCTCCCAGATCCTCTATTCCACCCTGGAGTTTCGTGGACTAGGGTTCTAACAGGTTTAACCATAGAGTTTGAGGTTGGGATCTTCGGCCCTCTAGCTAAGCTTGGAGCCACCCTACTAGCTGCAGTATTCCTAGTCACAACTATAGCATTCGTCTTCAGGGTTCCAGAGTCTATAATCAAGATCTTCCTATACATCGTAGGGGGAAGGCGTTATCTAATACCGTACACCTCGGTCGGATCATCAACTCTAATAGCCATGTCAACGGGGTCTGCTGCGGCCAATGTAGCTATAACAGGTCAGTTCACAATACCCCTAATGATTAAATCCGGGCTTAAACGGGAGATCGCAGCTTCCATAGAAGCAACAGCTTCAACAGCCTCTCTTATAACACCACCAATAATGGGTATAGCGGCATTCCTAATAGCTGGAAGCCTGGGTGTTCATTACTGGGAGGTTGCCTTAAGGGGGTTCTACATGGCCCTCATATTCTATGCAGTCCTATCATATTCACTACTAATAATAATCCTGATGATGATGCGTAACGCCCCGTCCACCGAGATGGTAGGTGGTAAGTCGACGGAGTTAGGCGAGGTTGCCGGGAGACCGGGTTTAGTTGATGTAGCTAGAGTAGCGTTATTCATAGGCCTCCTAGTGTACCTAGTCTACGCTCTTGGGGTTCTCTGGTGGAGCGTTCCGAGAGCCTCTTACACCGGTTTAATGATATTCCTGCCTGCGTTCGTCGTCCTCGAACTGTTAGCGGTTAAAGGGACTATCAAGCTCAAGCTGGAGAGTGTAGCTAGACTACTCTACGACTACATAGTTGCTTACGCTAGAGAGGCCTCTAATGTAATCGTGCTACTTGCATGCCTAGGTGTGGTAGTGGGGGTTTTCACGTTGACAGGGTGGGTTCTAAGGTTGTTCTCCCTCCTAATAGGCGTTGGTGCTGAGAACATAGTTCTGCTCTTGATCCTAGCTTATGTTGTGGGGTTAATACTTGGTATGGGTTTACCACCTACGGGAACCTATGTGATACTAGGTGTACTTACGCTTCCAGCCCTAGTACAGCTAGGCGTAGACCCTTGGATAGCTCATTTCTTTGCATTCTACATAGCAACCCTAGGTGAGGTAACCCCTCCAGTAGCACCCGCTCTCGTAGTAGGAGCGCAAATAGCCAAATCGGACCTGTTTAGAACGGGTTTCGTTGCGATTAGACTGCTAGCACCCCTATTTCTATTCGCATTCGCTGTTATCCAGAGGGGCTCATTCATATTAGACCCAATGCCGAGAACCGAAGTTTTACTCGATCTACTCTACCTCCTAGTAGGCCTCCTATCCCTATCCACAGCGCTCTTCGCACCATTCACAAATTCAAGAGTGCTCGATGTAATACTAAGAGGTGCTACACTAATACTAGGCTTAACACTAGCCTTAGGGATTATAAAGGATAACAATGCCACCGCAATTGCAACTGTTGCACTTCTAACAGTTATACTCATAACTACATATAAGCTAATTAGAAGCCTACCCAGACCTCAATAACCCTTCTCTAATCTCAAGGGAATAAGGCCTCCTCAAGATCTTTGGATTGCAACTGACATCCCATAGCCACCGACTCTACAATTGTTGAATAAAAGTGGGCGAGGATTCCCCCTCCTTGGGGGGTTGCCTCGTATATGCTATTATTTTTAAACTCCCGTCTACACTATTGTTTGCGATCTGTAGGGTGGTGTTGTTTGAGCCAGAGGTTTGTTCTTGCCGGTGTTGTTGTAGTATTTTTGCTAGTGCTAGGTGTTGTAGGCTATATGCTAACTAAGCCAGCACCCACCCCAACACCCACACCAACCCCTGTTGAGACAACTCCGACAGCTGCGCAGACTCCCGCTCCGCAAACACCCCCACCTCCCCGGGATATGAGAATAGCTACGTCTCCTGTAGGTACCACTGGCTATATGGTTGCTGCCTACCTATCCGATATATGGAATAGGGAGGCTGGGCTGAGGACTTTCGTCCAACCACATGCTAGTACTGAAGCTGGTATCAAGGCTTTGGTGTTAGGGGAGGCTGAGATAGCTTATGCAGCGGATGTGCATTTTATGGATCTCTATACATGGGGTAAAGAGTTCGGGATACTAGGCGTTGGGTTAGAGCGTGAGGCTAAGAAACTCCCAGTTCAAAGTGTGTGGCTTTACACTATGGAGACATTCCTTCTGATTAGGGCTGAGGATGCGGGTAAGTACAGGTGTTGGAAGGATTTAGAGGGTAAGGATGTATTCCTAACCCCGAAGGGGTTCGGCAACCATCTTAACATTCTTAGGGCTCTGAGAGCTGCAGGTGTAAACGTTAACCACGTTGAGATATCCTTTGGAGCTGTAGCTGACTCTCTAAGTAGAGGGACTATCGTAGCTACAGCTCTATATACTACCGGAACACTAGTATTACCACCATGGGGTAGAGAGCTGGATTTAAGGATTAAGCTAGCACCTCTAAACCCATGCCCGGACGAGGTTGAGAAATTGAAAGCTGCAGGGCTCGTTTTGAAGGAGATAGACTCTTCAAAGATCTTTAGCAATAACAAGGACATGGGCAAAATCGTGGGAGTGGCATTCTTCTTCGGCTGGCATGCTGCCACAGATATACCGGAGGATGCAGTCTACAAGATGTTGGTTGCCTTGGAGAAGGTTGCTAAGGACTATGTGAGGGTGGCGAGGGAGTTCAGCCAGATTGCAGACAACACGGCTGGATTCCAGCTTGAAGCCGTTAAGAGTAGTATGGCCTACGGTATCCCCGTGCACCCAGGTTTAGCTAAGTATCTTAAAGAGAAAGGGTTATGGAACCCAGAGTGGGATAAGTACATAGCAAAGGAAATGATACCGAAGTTAGTTAAAGCAGGTCCATCATACTAAAATTAATGCAATCCAACACTCTAACACACTCTTTTTCCCCTTTTCCTTTCTGGGGAGAAGTGTCTTTTACAACTAGAAGCCCAGTTCTTTCCAAGAGCAGCTCTTTTAAGGTGTTAGTAAGTTCGTTGCGTGCTATATACACTATTTTATAATTTCTCGCCTACTAATAGGTATTTGGGTGTTTGGTTGTTTGTTGCGGGAGCTTCTCATACTTAGTAGGGGTGGTCAGGGGGGTGTTACTGCTTCTAGGATCTTAGCTAGTGCTGCTGCCCTTGAGGGTAGGTGGGCTCAGGCTATTCCTGAGTTTGGTGCTGAGAGGAGGGGTGCTATTGTTAGATCATACCTACGCCTCTCCGATAGGCGTATTCTCAGGCATTCTAGTGTTAGGAGGCCTGAGGGTGTTGTGGTGTTTAGTAGTAGGATTCTAGAGCTTATAGATGTTGATAAGGTGATTCCCCTTGATTCAACTGTTCTCGTTAACTCCCCTGTTAGGCCTAGGCTGGGGGGTAGGGTTGTATATAGTGTTGATGCTACTGGTATCGCTCTTAAGCTTGGCCTTGTTATAGCTGGGTGGCCTGTTGTTAACACTGCTATGGCCTCCGCTGCAGCTAGGGTTTTCAATATAGCCTCTCTTGACAGTATTGTTGGGGCTCTAGGTGAGTACTTCAGGGGTAAGCTTCTAGAAGTTAATGTTGAGGCGGCTAAAATAGCCTGGGGTGAGGTGGCCTAGAGGTGGGTTTGGTCTACGAGCCTGTGGATCTTGAGAGGGAGGCTTCTGAGGACCTCAGGGGTTTCATTGAGAAGCTCCTCTCGAAACCAGCCCCGGGCTCTGCAGGTCGTACTGGGGCTTGGAGGCTTTATAGGCCTGCTGTTGATGCTGGGAGGTGTATAAAGTGTGGTATATGCTGGCTCTACTGCCCAGATGATGTTATAAGCTGGGCTCCTAAGGGGCTCCCCATGATAGACTATAGTTATTGCAAAGGCTGTGGTATATGCTCTAGCGTGTGCCCTGTTAAAGCCATAGACATGGTCTTGGAGGGTGAGTAGGTTGAAGGTTAAAGTTCTAATGGGTAATACTGCTGTAGCTGAGGCCGTTAGAATGGCTGATGTAGATGTGGTTTCAGCATACCCCATAACACCGCAGACTATAATTGTTGAGAGGATAGCTGATATGGTTGAAAGAGGGGAGCTTAAGGCTAGGTATGTTAGGGTTGAGAGCGAGCACTCAGCGTTAGCAGTAGTCTACGGTGCTAGTGCTAGTGGAGCTAGGGTTTTCACAGCGACATCGAGCCACGGCCTCCTCTACATGTACGAGATGTTATGGTGGGTTGCTAATAGCAGACTCCCCATCGTAATGGCTGTTGTCACAAGGGCTATAGGGCCTCCGTGGAACATACATAGCGATCACCAGGACGCTCTAACAGTTAGGGATGCAGGGTGGATCATAGGGTTCGCTTCTAGCGTTGAAGAAGCATTCGACATGACCCTACAAGCCTACAGAGTGGGGGAGGATAGGAGGGTTCTACTACCTGTAATGGTGGCTCTCGACGGCTTCACCCTAAGCCACACATCTGAGCCTGTTAGGCTCCCAGAGGAGTCTGAGGTTAGAGAATGGCTACCCCCACGCGAACCTCTACCCTTCAAGCTTGAGCCTGGAAGCTACTTCTCCGTAGGTAACCTAGGCCCCGACGAGGTTACCATGGAGCTTAGATGGTATGTATGGAGGGCTATGGAGAGGGCTAAGCATGTAATAAGGGAGGTCTCCGTGGACTACGCTAGGAGGTTTGATAGGAGTACTCACAGCCTCGTAGAGGAGTTTAAAACAGGAGATGCCAGGTACCTGGTAGTCCTAGCAGGTGCTTGGAGTGGTGATGCTATGGAGGCTGCCGACATGTTAAGGGATGAGGGTTACCCTGTTGGTGTAGCTAGGCTAAGATACATCAGGCCCTTCCCCGCTGAGGAGTTGAGGGAGCTAGCTACAAGTGTTAGAGCAGTACTTGTTATCGATAGAGCTGTATCCATGGGCCATATGGGTGTCATAGCAGGGGATCTCGTAGCAGCCACACGGGGGAAGGTTATGGTTAAAAACATTATAGCAGGGCTTGGAGGTGTTGATATGGGCCCTGAGGATTTCAAGTCCATCATAAAGGGGTTTGTCGAGGAGTACGAGAGTGGAGCACTGGATAGCTGGTTCTACGCTGAATGGTACATGCCGTGGGTGAGGGGGAGATGAGCATACCCTGGCTCGCCTCTAGGAGGACTAGGGGAGTCCTACCAGGTAATCCCGCGTGCTCAGGATGCCCACATAATATAGGTTTAAGGGTTCTAGGTAGGGTCGTAGGTGATAGAGCAATCCTAGTAGTTCCAGCTGGCTGCACAAGCATTATAACCGGCTACTGGCCACGTGAAGGCCTTGAGTTCCCGCTACTCCACGTTCCATTCGCTTCGGCAGCAGCAGTAGCATCAGGTGTTAGAGCAGCTTTAGATGCGGGGGGAAGGGGTGACGCCATAGTGGTGGTATGGTCTGGTGATGGAGGCGCAGCAGATATAGGGTTTGCTACGCTAAGCGGTGCAGCTACGAGAAACGAGGATATACTGGTGATAGTGAGCGATAACGAGGCATACATGAACACAGGAGTTCAGGCAAGCGGGACGACGATGTGGAAAGCCCTCACAACAACAAGCCCAGTATTAGGGAAGACAGAGGAGAGGAAGGACATAGCACTACTAACCCTAATTCACAAGGTGCCATATGTAGCCACAGCATCAATAGGATACCCATCAGACCTAGCGGAGAAGATAAGAAGGGCAAGCGAAATAAAAGGATTCAAGCTAATACACCTACACTCCCCATGCCCACCTGGGTGGAGGTTCGATTCAGATAAAACAGTGCTAGTAGCGAAACTAGCAGTTGAAACAGGAGCATGGATACTATGGGAGTACGATAGAGGAAACTTCAAAATAAGCCCACCAAGCACACCCTACAGGGATAAGAGCAGAAGGAAACCACTAACAGAGTACATAAAACTACAAGGAAGACTAGCACACCTAACAGAAGAGGACATAAGGGAGATAGAGAGGAGGATAGACGAGAACTGGAACCTGATACTAAGGTTAGAGGAATACTACGCAAGCCACGTAAAAGCTTAAAAACACGGGCAAACAGTATAGGGAGAGGAAGCCGCGGTAGTATAGCCTGGACGAGTATGCGGGCCTGTCAAGCCCGTGACCCGGGTTCAAATCCCGGCCGCGGCGCCACCCGATAACCCCCACCCATCACAGCCCACACTTAGCTCAGACTACTCACACTCAACAAAGCCTATACAAGCTCCACGCGTCAACCATAGGGTAAACGTTTAAGGATGTAAACAAGGGGTTACTTAAAACCCCCTAGTTGAGCGGGAGGTTCACCAGCCTAGAAGGTAACCGAGGATCCTCTTAATTGGAGGGGTCCAGCAAGGTTTGTGGGGCACATACTCTCGCATCAGATACAGCCTAGTAACGATGTACAAGGAGATTTCTAAGCCGAGCGGCTGAGGCTAGCCTATGGGCTATACCGCCTGGGATAATACCTTTAACGGCCACCCTATGAAAGCATTGAGCGTAGCTCTCAACGCTCTTATTATGCAAGCTTAGAAGAATCCTCGCACAAATGCTTGATATCCTTAATCCTACTCTCTATCATCTCACAGTCAGAGAGACTCAGCCTTCTCTCCGCCACATGAGTGTTCTCCGTTAGCCGTGCGTGCGTAATTCAACTGTCCCTCAACCCACATCACAATGGTGAAGATGGTATTTTAGAAAGTTTAATCCCCACCTAGGGGGAGGGGGGTAGGATGTGATATGCCTCTTCAAATTGAGTCACAAGCTTGGCTCTCGTAGACGTTGCTACTGACGGTTTATTCGTTTATATGTGCTTAATAGCTCTCTTATGGTTCTCCCCGTTGCTATTATTGGCGCGTTCCTCGGCACCTCGAACATTGCCGCTATTACGTTGCACTTTGCTCTTAGTAGGTGTAGCGTCTCTTTAACCCCCTCATCTTCCAGGTATGCTTCTAGGTTTGCTATACCCTTTGCTATTATGAACCCCTCGTTTAGGTATAGTACTGGTGGTTTGTTGCCAGGTGTTTTGACCACCTCTACCTCCGCTGTACTCTCCAGCTCTTCCCATGTCACGTCTATCTCGTAGGTCTCACTTCTGACAGCTAGTTTAACCTCGTAGCCGTTAGCTCTAAGGGCCTCCGCTAGCACCATGTCAACAGCCGCTTCCCCGGCATTATCAACTGCAATGTAAACAATCTCACCCCTTGGTATCTCCGGTATCTCCTCTATCCAAGGCCTATCCCATATGGCCTTCTCTAGATCCACAGGCTCGTAGCCTAGAACACTTGTGTCGATTATATTCGCTGCAGCCGCCAGCCTCAACGCCTCATCCAGCCTCCAGCCTGTTGCCTTAAGGTAACCTTCGACCCTCCTTGCAATCCTCCAGCCTAGGGTCCAGAGCTCCCTCTTATAACCCGCATATGGATCCCTGGATTTAGCCATTCTCTTAACCAGGTTGAATGACCTTGTGAAAGCCTCAGTTCTACTCTGCTCCTCTAGGAGCTCCGAGAGCTCCCTCAGGAAACGGGGGGCCTCGCTATCCATGTTGAGCCTGTATACGTCACTAAGCCTTGAGCTTACAAGACAGAGCCTGCACAGCTTCCCATCAATCCACAAAGTTGTTAACCACCTCCACGACACGTCTTAGATCATCTACGCTCACATCCCCCAGCACACCAACCCTAATCATTTCATCCTCGTAGACCCCCATACCCCTAGCTATTATGTAACCGTGTTTGCGAAGCTCCCTAACGATTAGATCTGGGTTTGGAGCCCAGAAAGCTGTAACAGTATAACTCCTATAAGGCTCCCTAGCTACAGGTTCAAGCCTTAGGTTACTGTATAGGGTTTGAGCTCTCAGCCTGTGAACCTCATGGTATCCTTCTACGCCAAGCTTTAGTATCATATCCAGGGATACGTCGAGCCCATATACCACGTTTATGGGTGGAGTGTAGGGTGGGTTTAAGGTTGTAGATCCTTTGACCAGCCTCCTTAAGTCCATTGATGGTGGCACCTTGGTCTTAACTTTGGGTTCTACGCTGACATAGAGTATTGAAGCTCCGGGTGGTGCTATGAATGCTTTGTGTGACGCTGTTGCTATGACATCAACCCTGCCCCTAATGGGCTCAGCTGGTATCCCTGATACGCTATCAACAATCAATATGGCCCCTAAGCTCTCTGCAACCCCCTGGAGCTTTTCAACACACCTATTAGCTACACCCATGCTAGTCTCGTTGTGAACCACGGTTACGACCTTAACGTTGCTAATCCTCCTAGCGTAATCCTCTACAACATCGGGCTCGACATGGTCTAGGTTTAGCTTGTACACGACCCCACCTCTAGACTCAATGCTTTCCGCCAACCTCTCCCCGAAGACACCGTTAACCACGACTAGAACCCTGTCACCAGGGTCTACGTAGTTGTACACAGCTATATCAACAGCTAGGGTGCCCGTGCCAGGCGCTATAACAGGGGTTGAGTTGTAGTCGTACACCATTCTAAGCTTCTCCACCACTCTCCCAAGCACTTCTCTAAACTCAACACTCCTATGGAAGAGTGGTTGCCTGGCTACAGCCTCTAGAACCTCTCTAGGTAGCTGGACGGGCCCTGGGGTTAGGAGTTTCAACTCCAAGCACCTCAAGTATGCCCGCTAGGAGCTCCTCCCCAACCCTCTCCATAGCCTCAATAGTTTCAGCCCCTATATGGGGGGTTACTATGACCTTAGGATGTTCTACAAGCTTCCTCAAGATCGGTGATCGAGGTGGCTCCTCATCTAGCACATCCAAGGCTACAGCCCCGAGCCTTTCAATGTGCTTGAGTAACGCCTCGTAATCCACCATAGGCCCCCTACTAGTGTTAACCAGGATAGCACCATCCTTCAGTAACCTCAGCCTACCCTCATCCATCATCCTATAGGTTGAAGGTGTTAGTGGAACATGTAATGTCACAATATCGCTTTCCACAAGGAGGTCTTCGAGGCCTACAAGCTCGCCACCAACACTCTCAACAGCCTCCCTCACATCCCTAACATCGTAGGCTAGAACCCTGACCCCCATTGCGGCAGCAAATCTAGCAACCCTACTCCCAATCCTACCAAACCCTATGACACCAAGCTTCTTACCGTAGAGCTCCCTACCCTTGTACAAACCCTTACTCCAAACACCCCTCTTAACACTATCAATGTGGAGATGTAGGCTCCTCAAAGCAACTATGATCAAGCCTATTGTTAGCTCAGCAACACTCTGAGATGAAGCAGTGGGGGCGTTAACAACAGCAATACCCCTGCTAACAGCGTAGTCGACATCAACGTTATCAAGGCCAACACCATACCTAGCTAGAACCCTAAGCCTCAAACCCCTATCTATAACCTCCCTATCAACGATAACACCCCCCCTAAACACTAGGACATCGAAGCCCTTGATAATTTCGAGGAGCACATCGCGAGGAATACCAGGACGGTACTCTACCTCTAAACCAGCCTCCCTCAAACCCTCAAGAAACCTACCTGAAACCCTATCAACAACAAGAACCCTATACCCGACAAAAGCAGACACCAGGGTATAGAAAAACGGGAGCCCTTAAAAGCTATTAAGCCTAAAAACCCAATACAATCTACATCCGTACACAGCTACGTCTACAAGTACGCTTATTAACTCTGTCCACACAACGTAGGTTTGGAGATCAACTTATGAGTGTCGTCATCAGCGTGAGGGTTAAAAAGGAGATTAAGGAGCTCCTAGAAAGTGAGGGTATAAACATAGCAGAGGAGGTTAGAAGGTTCTTAGAAGAGCTAGCATACAAGGTTAGAATTAGAAAGTATGTTGAGAAATGGGATAAAATGCTGGAGGGTGTGACCCCCTCCCCGCATCCCTGGGAGGCTTTACGCCTCCCCCGAGCGGTTTGTCGGTTTTCCGCTCGGACGCGCACTCCTCATCTTCCTTTCGGATTCCCCATTCTTGGGGCATCACTTTTCAGGGCCGGGGGGCCTCGGCTCCAGCGGGTTCCTCGGAGCTCCCTCCCCACACTGGCTCCTCTCCACCCTACTTGTAGACGTCCAAACCTTAAATTTGTTTCGCTAATAAAATTTATTAGGTTTGCTTGAGCGCTTTATGGGGGTGGTGTGTGGTTTGGGTTGTATTGTCTGGGTTACTGGTACTGTTGCTAGGATCACAACTAGGGGGCTTGGTCTAGGGATATATGTTCCAGCAAAGCTCCAGGGTAAGCTTGAACCACTGAAGGGTCGTAGGGTTCTAGTTCTGGTGGTAGCAGATGATTGCGAGGAGAGCCCTAGTAGTAGAACTCCCCAGCGTTGACTGTGACATCGTAAGGCTACAAGCTCTAACAAACCTAGCGTACAAGTACAAAGAGCTAAAGTTGTGCCCAGATGATATACCAAGGACAGCGTGCACAATGCTGTACAAGAGGAGCTTCAACCTGGAGTTCGGGACTAGGCCTAAAAAGTGGTTTGCAAGACAATGGCTACCAATGACCGTGCTGAGGATACAAAACGGAGCTAAGAGGGGAGATACCGGAGCCCCACTAGTGCTAGACCTGGACAGGGGTGTTATGAAGCTAAGATACATATGCCGTGCTGAAGCACCAATACCAAGGTGGGTCTACGATAGGATTAGAGAGGGTGGTGATATAACGTTTGCAATGCTTGGTCTAAAGAATGGTACCCCAGCTGTGATGCTCGTTGCTGAGAGGCGTGTTGAGCCTTACAAGCCTGAGAGCCTGCTACCAGTAGATGTTAATAGCTGGAAGCACGGAGTAGTATGGGCTCTGATCAAGAATGAGAGGATAGCATCTATGGGGCGTGAGAGGCCTGATCTTGGTAGGGTTGAGAGGTGGTACTCTAAGGTTGTAAAGTTGGAGAGGCATATTGGTAGGATTGAAAAGCTCGGTTTAGACGATAAGAACTCGTGGAGGGATGCTAGGAGGACTAGGAGCAAGATGTACAGGTACCTCAGAGGCTACTCACAATGGCTAGCAAATAAGATTGTCAGGAAAGCTTTAAAGCACAAATCCAAGGTGGTAATAGATAGGGCGTTAGAGGAGTCTTGGAGAGAGCTATTAGAAGAAGGTTTAACAAAACGAGAAGCAAAAATACAGATGGCGAGTGTAAGGAGG
>Ga0080008_135955_pt1 | contig 18761 bp, 21 predicted proteins | sample ConCONMetagenome_FD_69211 | JGI IMG/M metagenome (GOLD analysis project Ga0080008, IMG submission 69211) | Hot spring microbial streamer communities from Conch Spring, Yellowstone National Park, USA - CON_C (SPADES assembly) (version 2) | ecosystem: Environmental > Aquatic > Thermal springs > Hot...
CTTCCTCCACATGCCCATACTGCAATTCTAAGCTGATGAGGGGCGATGCCCCGAGGCAACTCAAATGCCCTAAATGCGGATTTAAAGCTGGTAGAGATGTAATAGCTGTGTTAGACCTCGAGAAAAGATACCTAACTTCTAAGGGGCTCGTGCCGTTAGCCCCAATGCCCAGTGAACCCGCTCTAGAGGTAGCAGTGCTACCAATGAAGGAGTGGGCGAGGGGGAAGTCCCTAGATGCGATAAATAAACATGGACTAATGAGGGTGAGCATCTAGGGACAAACGGGATCCCTGCCCAGTCACCCTTCCTTGTTGCTGATTGCTCGGGGAGGAGCGGTAGGTGCATGAAGCCGGCCTTCCTCGGATAGCCGCGTCTCGCGGAGTGGTGTAGGGAGATGTAGGTCACGTAGTTGCAGAGGAATGTCCCAGCGCTATTCGAGATAGCTGCCGGTATGCCGCTTTCCCTCAACCTTCTGACTATGGCTTTCTTAGGTAGGGTGGTGAAGTATGCTGGAGGTCCCTCAGGGTCTATGGGCTCGTCTACAGGTTGCTCCCCGTCGTTATCAGGGAATCCTAGCATCCATAACGTTAACCGCAACTCTCTCAACAGCAACGTACGCTGCACCCACCCGTAGACCGAGACCTATGTAAATGTCTGGCTTAAGTTCGTCTAGGAGGTCCCTCAGTAGCGTCCCCGCCCTCTTAAAGGATACTGGCAGAACAGCTGTGTGGATTTCTAAGCCCGGCAACTCGGCAGTACCCACCTCACCAAACCTCCTTATCACGAGCTCTGAGGGGTTCAGCTTATCTCCGCCGAACGGCTCGAAACCCGTGAGTAGGGCCCTCATAGTAACCCCCAGAGACTTAGGGCCCCCAAGCCTTTAGGCATCCTAGTTAGGGGCGGTCGAACTACTCTCGGTAAGTAAGGTTTATAAGCTACTAAATTCTTAACTTGAACTTCTCCCGGACAATCTTAAGATACTTGATGGTAGTGGATATAAGCTCTTGTAAGCTTATAAGCTCCTGAACTACATTAATTACTAGGGGCGAGAGAGTGCCTGTAGATAGCTCGATTGTTTATGAGGACGAGGACATCGTGGTCTATAGGGCACCTAGCGATGAGGAGCTGGAGAAGTTGGTTAAGGAGTTAATAGCTAAGAGGGGTAGACCCCTGTCTTGGAAGGAGCTTAGGAAGGAGTTGAGCGGCGTGGTCGGTGAGGATAGGCTTAGGAAGATCCTGGTTCGACTAATAGAGAGGGACGAGATCGTAGAGATGATAGATGGGACGTTCGGCCTACGCGGTATGGATGAGTGGTACATCCCGGTTAAGACTAAGAAGAGGGTGCGCCCGCTAGTGCCGTCTAAGTTTAGGAAGAGGTGGGGACCCCTAATAGAGTCGGCTGGGAGTATAGCAGCTGCTATACAGTACCTAGTAGACATGAAGCTTGGAAAGAGGAGGCCTAAGCCTAGGTAAGCTATGTGCGAGAAAGCTACCGTAGTATTCCGGGACAAGGTAGCTATAGTTTCTACTGAGAGGGGCTCTAAGGCTATAGTACCGGTAGACCAGATATGTAAAGCGCTCGAGAGACTCCGCCTATGCGTTAACGACCCTAGGGTGAAGTGCTAGTACGCGCCTAAGCTCCTCAAAAAACTTTTTATTACCCTCCCTAGAGGCTATACTCACCCTTATAAAGTACTCTAAATCGGGGTCCCTATAAGACCTAACTCTGATACCCCTCCTAGCAAGTTCTCTAGCCACCTCAAGCCCCCTAACCGGGGTCCTAATGAGTAGGAAGTTGGTCCTGGAATCCAGGACCCCCAGGCCCTCAGACCTAAGTAACTCCTTTAGCTCATCCCTCAGGAGGACTACCTCGGATACCACCTTTCTAACGTAATCTAGGTCCTCCAGAGCCCCAAGAGCCGCTGCGAGTGACGTTATAGGTACCGAGAAAGCCGCTTCGAGGCTGTTCAGCTCACGCACTACCTCCGGGTTAGCTATTACGTAGCCGACTCTAGCACCAGCGAGTGAGAACGCCTTTGAGAACGTCCGCACTACTACTAGCTTCCCCCACTCTAGGACACCTCTAGCTACCGTAAACCCGGAGAACTCGTAGTAGGCCTCATCTACGATTACCAGGCCGTACCTCCTCAGTAGGAACTCCAGGGTTTCGAAGTCCTCGAAGAGCATGTTTGAGGTGGGGTTGTTCGGATTAACTATGTAGAGGGCTTTACCGGGTCCACCCCTTCTAGAGAGTTCGGCTAGGTCTAGGTCGAAACGCTCGGGCACTAGCTTAGCGTAGCCCAGGTCTACCCCCTCCATACTCGCGAACTCCACTATTCCGTGGAAGCTAGGCCATACGGTAACGAGCTTTAGGCCTCTACGCTTGCAGTACCTCAGGATGGCTATAAGTGCTTCGGATGAGCCGGGGAACACCGATAGGTACTCGGTCGGCATGCCTGTGTACTCGGATAGTCTCCTCACGAACTCCTCCTCCAACTCCCTAGCGTGGTAGAGGTTCAACCTCTCGAGGTACTTTAGGACCCTAAGCCTAACCGCCGGGCTCGGGCTAAACGGGGACTCGTTTAAATGCATTCTAATGTACTCGGGCACTGCCCTACGTAACCTCAGTCACCACTTATTAAGCACTTACTCGGGTCGGGCTCGCTCTCCCCGACTATCCTCCCATCTCTTACCATGTATATCCTCTCCGCACAGTGCCCAACCTCGGGATTATGGGTTATCACGACGATGGTCTGACCGAGCTTATTCAGCTCCCTAAAGGTCTTAACCACAGTCTTAGCCGAAGCCGTATCGAGGTTGCCGGTAGGCTCATCCGCTAGTAGTATAGATGGGGAGGCTACAATAGCCCTAGCTATGGCAACTCTCTGCTGCTGCCCGCCGGAGAGTTGGTTCGGCCTCTTATACAGCCACGACAGGTCGCCCCCCACCTTAAGTAGGGCCTCCGTAGCTAGCTTTACCCTAAGGTCCCTGGGTAACCCCCTAGCAACTAGGGGGAGCTCGATGTTCTCCAAGACCGTGAGTCTGTTGATTAGGTTGAAGCTCTGGAAGACGAAGCCTATCTTCCTATTCCTAAACTCGGCCAGCTCCCTATCGCTTAGCCTGCTGGTATCCACGCCATCTATGTAAACCCTACCTCTCGTAGGTCTGTCGAGGAGACCCACTATGTTTAGGAGGGTGGTCTTACCGGAGCCCGAGGGACCCATAATTGCTATGAAGGAGCCCCTAGGCACCTCCAGGTTCACACCCCTAAGGGCCCACGTTACTACACTGCCAGATACGTAGGCCTTGTACACGTCCTCAACCTTTACAGCTAGGTCTGCCGGGATAGCTACCCCCACACCTTAATAGCCCTGAGGCAGTTATAGCTTAGGAGGGGGCGCGTAGTTGGATGGGGTCGTGCTCAAGGTGGTTAACTTCATCTGCTCTAACTACGCTAGGGTAGTTGACGAGTTCGTGCTGGAGACCCTCCTTAAAGTAGATAGAGCTACCGTAGCTAGTATTCTGGGAGCTCTGGTAGCGGATGGGTACCTAAGTGAGGTTAGTACAGGTAGCCCAACCTGCAGTAGTTGCCCCCTCAGTGAGCTGTGCCTAACGGGTAGCAGAGCTTGGAGTAGTATGAGGGTGTACTTACCTACGGCGAGGCTGAAGAAGCTGTGCGAGACGCTGCTACAGAAAAGCTAGTAAACCCTAGGTGGGTTTAGTTAAGCTCTTCTCCACTATGGCTAGTAGGTCCTTCGATACATTTAAGGCGATCTCGGTAGCTTTCATCACCTCCTCCACGCTTAACGCCCCGAGGCCGGACTTCTGTATCCCAGCTATCCTACCATCGTCTGACACGGCTATCACTAGCTTGGTCTCACATACCCTCTCCTCCTCTATATCCGGGTCGACGAACAGCACGTTCTCGGCCTTAGCTACGCTGACGGTAACTACCTTATGCCTAAGCTGTAGGGGGCCCGACCTAGAGCTCCTATCCACCTTTACGTTTCCCAGCTCATCTACCTCGACCTTAGGTAACTTGGTATCCATTAGAGCCGCTAGAGCAGCTATCGAGGAGGCGTCCACGAGGTTACCGTCGTGGTCTAGAACATATATATCCACGTAAACCACCCAGACCCTCCTACCTGGTACTATCACGAGCTTCTCCATATCTATAGCCTTGATCTCCCTCAGGGACCTATCTATGACCCTAGCTAACTCGATCGCGTTCTCATCCGGAGGTCCTGGCTCAAAGGTCGGAGAGGCTGTGGGCATGAACTCCGCGCTTACTACTAGAGCACCCTCATTTGGGGTATCGGGGTACGGTGAGCCCACCTCAAGTTTAACCCCCGCTACTACAACCGTGTTTCCCAACCTCACCAAGGCCGAGCCGTCAGCGTTGGGCACGTAGCCAGGCACTATCTCGATAGGTCTAAACTCCGTCAAGCCTCTACCGGAGGCTCTAAGCCCCTTCTTAAGCATGCTCAGTATAGTGGCTGACCTCAGCTTAGGTACCGTGATCTCAGCTGATGGTGTGACCGACATTACTCCTCCACCTTAATCCCCAAGTACCTATTCTTTAGGGTTTCGCAGGCTATGTTGTAGATTACCTGAGCACCCTTTAGGGCTAGCTTAATGGCTTCGCTAAACTCCTCCCTGGTGAGAACACCGTTGAGCTGGAGTAGGGTTACCAAACCTATGGAGGGCGCTACGGCTATTGGCATATCGGCCTCCCCGTACATATCCTCGACCTCGTCTATATCTAGGACAAGTACTCCATCCACCTTCCCCACAGCTACACCGACCACCAGGTCCCTCATGGGTATACCGGCATCAGCTAGTGCTAGCGAGGCTGCTGTTACTGAGGCTGTCCTGGTACCACCGTCAGCGTTTATGACCTCTATGAATATATCTATAGCTGTTCTTGGGAACACCTCGGCCATAACCACTGGCTCGAGAGCCTCCCTGATAACCTTAGAGAGCTCGATCTCCCTACGCGTCGGTGCTGGGGACTTCCTCTCGTGCGTCGAGAACGTTAGCATGTGGTACCTACACCTAAGTATAGCCCTGTTGGGTAGTAGTAGATGCTTTTGAGGTATCTCACGGGGGCCGTGCACCGCCGCTAGAACCTTGGTTGCGCCGTACTCCACTAGAGCCGAGCCCGAGGCCTTGTTTAGAACTCCCACCTGCATCCTTATAGGTCTAAGCTCGTCGGGCCTCCTCCCGTCGTGCCTCAGACCGTCCTCTCTAAGTAGCCTTACCTTCCCCACTTATCAACCCCCTCTTCACTTTCTCGCGGATTATAAACTCCTTAATCCTGTCCGTCAGACCAGGTATGTGGGCCTCGCGCTCTATCTTGAGTATGGCCATTATTAGGATGTCCTCCAACTCCTTGTTTGGGCAGTTTATTAGGATCCTCCCGTTCCTAGCTACGGTGATATCGCAACCCGTCTCACCCTGTAGTAGCTGGTACATAGACCCGCGCTTACCTATCACCCGGGCTACCTTGACCGGGCTTATCTCCGCTATGGTGCCCTGTATAACCTTACCTAGGCCCTTACCCTTAGTCGTTATTATAGGTCCTCTACTCCTATCGAAGACCTCCACCCTAGCGATTACCGTATCCCCTGTGGATAGGTAGCTACTGAGGTCCTCCTTGGCCGGGTTCACCGGCCGGCCGAGGAAGTCGACGGCGTACAGGGTCGCTGTAAACGGGGCTCTGATGTCCACCTCCCAGTAGGTTAGACCTACGTCAACTACGTAACCTATAACGATGTCGTCCACCTGAGGTATGTAGCACCCCTCTAGCGGTATGAAACTTAGCTCCCTGCTGTCATCGTTTATCTGCGCTAGACCTATGGCTGTCGCTATGTACTTCCCATCTACCTTAACGATGTAGTTCGGCGATAGAACCTTGAACTCCCCCTCGCAGATAACCTCACCCGGTACTACGAGAACCCTCCTAGCCTCCTTAGAGCTCATCAGATCACCTCCACCTTAACCTCAGCACTACCCTTCGTCAGCTTGTTTATCCTATCAATCACCTCCGCCTGGAGGCCCGCCGGTACCTCGAACTCTACCTTAAAGCTGCCGTCCTTACCCCACTCCTCAGCCTTCAGCTCACCTAGTCTTTTAAGGTCTTGAGCTACTCTTGGCGCTATCTCCGGGGGTACCTTAACGGTGAACCTAGCCCTAGCTATCTTAATCGGAAGTACCCTAGCTATTGCCTTAACTATGGCCACCGCCTGCTCCTCAACCCCCCTGTAGAGGTCTACCGTAACCTTAGCCTCCTCCATAGCCTTCTCGATCCTCTGGGGCGGTATGGGGGTCTTAGTCCTCGGGTCCACGGCCGACCTTGCTATGAAGTTTATTATCTGCCTCCTCTTATTCTCAAGCATGCGCCTCCGCTGCTCGGTGGTTAGCTGCAACTCCCCCTTCTTAATTATTATGTCCGCAACTACCTTGATATCCGCCGTACCGAAGACCTTGACCAGCTCCTCCGGGGAGACCTTATCCCCCCTCCTCGCGTCTCTATATACGTAGTCACCCTTTAGAACCTCCTCCAAGTCTACCTTCTTACCCTCCCTATACTCCAGGGCCTTATCCGGATCTACTAGGATCTCGAACCTCTGTCCCTTAACTTCGTACCTGGCAACTACATACTCCCTGCTTTTACTCATTTATCTACACCGGTCTCCGATATGAACGAGCTTATCTCATCGTACCCCAGCTTCTTGAATACCCTCTCGGTAGCATCTATGTAGCCTACCTCAACGTAGTTAGGATCTAGAGGACCCTCCGTTGTGGCCCTAAGAGCTCTTAGAGCTAGTGTTATCTGCTCCTTCACATCGAGGTCCTCGTTGTAGTGCTTCTCTAGGTACTGAGTTGCGACCTGCTCACCCATCCCTAAGGCTAGGGCTAGGTAACCGAAGTAGTAACCGTTGGTCTCGGTCCTAAATAGCCTAACCCCCCTCCTATCTACTCCAAGGAATATCAGGGAGACTCCGAAGGGTCTTACTCCAGCGTGCTGCGTGTATAGTTGCTTAATATCGCATATGTATCTAGTCAGTAGCTCGACATCTATTTGTTCATCGTATACGAACCTGTAGTTCATAGCTATCTGCCTAGCGTAGTCTATGAGGACCCTACCGTCAGCCGCCAAACCGGCGAACGAGGCACCTATGTGCGTATCTATTATGTAGACCTTCTCGATGGACCTGGCATCGATGAGTGGGGCGATCTTTCTCTTCTCAGCGGCTATAACACCTCCCTTGCGTGTTTTGAGAGCTATGGTCGTCCAGCCCTTCCTAACGTTCTCAGACGCGTACTCAACCTGGTACAGCTTTCCATCGGGCGAGAACACCGTTATAGCCCTGTCGTAGCCGAGTGCAGGAGGTCCGAACGCCATGCTCCCGCTACACCTAGAGGTACTCTACTGAGCTGTAAAAATACGTTACAGCCGGAGGTGCGCCGTTGAGCAGCTCCCCCCGCTTTAGAAAACCGGGGCAACTACACGAGGGTTTCTCGCAACCGGAAGCCTCGCCCTGGGGGCGGGGGGCCGTCAGCTCGGTCGGTCCCAGTACTGCCTTGTCCTGATGTACTGCTTCTCGAGCTCGTAGAGTTTTACGTAGAACTCATCCCCTGTGTACTGAAGAGCTTTCTTAGCAGCCTCCGGACCCACGCCGTGGGCCGCGAGAGCCTCTATAGCCCTCCTACCGAAGTCTATGACGAGTACTGCTGTATCGATGAGTTTCTCGAATACCTTCACCTCCTCCTCTCTTAATCCGAACCTGTAGTCCCTACCTAGTTTAATAGCCTTCCTAACGATCTCTACGACCCTATCATCAGGGACCTTGCTAACCCCTACTAAACCGTAGCCGCACCTCTGACACCTTATCCTCTCCGGTAGGTCTCCGACCCTCGATTTCCAGCTGTAGCCGCAGCTTAGGCAGACTAAGGTAACTGCCTTCTCCTGTATACGCCTCCTAACGATCTCGGAGACCATCTTCCTAGGTATGGCCCCGTCCCTGACCCTATCGAATGGCCTTAGGTACTTCAATCCCTCCGAAGCTATGGGGGAGAGCCCGTCCCTCTCGTAGAGTACTAGGGAGCTCGGACTACTCGCAAGCTTTCTCGCGAGGCTGAGTAGGGGCTCTACATCGATATACCTAGTCAACCCCTCCCTAATAGCCTCGGAGGAGATTACTTCATCGCTATAGAGCCTGGAGATCACCGCCTTAGCTACCTTCGGCTCCAGCCCTCGGGGTATTAGACCCAGTCTGAAGCCCACGTTGAACAGTAGGTACTCGAATAGCCTAGATTTCTTCATACCCTCGATGACCAGCTCCGTAACACTACCTTCGCTAAGGGCCTCTAGAACGGATGAGAGTACCGCCTTGCTGGGCAGTCTAAGTGGAAGCTCTATAACAACTCTGTACGGATCGACCTTGTAGGCTGGGCTTATACCGTACTTCACGTAGAGGTTGTAGAGCACTAGGTAGGCTAGAGCTCTATTCCCTTTGGTCCCCAAGCAGCTCATTAAGACTACTAGGGGTTTATCGTAGTTAACCACCTCAACAACCAGCCTCCTATCCGAAGGGGTTACATAGCCCTTACCCACGTGATCCCTCACTACGCGCTCCACGTACTCCGCGGACCCCGGGCCTGCTAATGCTACGTAATTGGAGTGCAGCTTCCCAGTACGGGATACCACTTCGTAAAGCCCGCATACCTCTCTAGCTACCCTATAGTCTACGGGAATCGTCTCACCAGTCCACGAAGGTATGAGGGCCTCACCACCGCTTAGCTCCTCTACGTAAACCCTACGCTTCTCGTAGTCTACCGAGATCACCTTCCAGAGCCTCCCACCCAGGACAAGCTTGGCGTCTGGTGCTAGATCTATGACGAACTCCTCATCGAGCGTGCCCAGCTTCCTCTTCGAGAGGGAATCTACTACATCGTACGCTGCCGTATCGACGATCGTTGTTGTCGTAACGTAGTATATCCTACCCCTCTCACTAGCCTCTAGAAATCCCTCGGAGATCCTCAGGTACCCCAGCTCGACAGCCTTATCGACGACCTTAAGGAACTCCTCGTAGGTTAAGCGAGAGTGGGGGTACGACCTCCTCACTACCTCGTAGGCTCTCTCCTTGGTGTAGCCGCCCTCCAGGCCCATGCCCACGAGCGTGTGTATAAGTACGTCGTAGGGTTTCTCGTACGCCTTACTTCTCTCTATCAACCCCGCCCTAGCCCTCCTAGCTAGGACTAGGGATTCGGCCACGTCGTCGAGGACATCGTCACAGACTACATACCCCAGAGCCTTCTCCCCAGGTCGGTGCCTAGCTCTCCCAACTCTCTGAACCAACTTAAGAGCCTGCCTAGGTGAGGAGACCTGCACCACGACGTTTACGGCACCCACATCTATACCTAGCTCTAGGCTCGACGTAGCCACAACTGCGTTGAGCTTCCCCTCCTTAAGTAACCTCTCTACCTCCTCCCTCTCCTCCCTAGATAGACTACCGTGATGTACCCTTACGTCAAGCCCTAGCTCACTAAGCTTCCTGCCGACGAGCTCGGCTTCGTCCCTGGTGTTGGTGAATACTATAGCTGTCCCGTGCTTCCTCACTAGGTCGGCTATGAGTTGGAACTTAGTATTGGGGTCTACGGAGGTATACCTCATTACTACCTGAATATCCATATCCCTAGGGTCGTGCACCGCCACCTCCTCCACCCGCCTACCGAAGGCTAGGATGCTCTTGGCGAGCTCCACGTCACCTATACTGGCCGAGAGCCCTATCCTCTGGAACTCCCCTGCGAGCTCTACCAGCCTCTCGAGGTTAACAGCTACCTGAGCCCCCCTCTTACTCTCGATTAGCTCGTGGAGTTCGTCTACTATCACCCACCTAACATTACTGAGAGCCTCCCTGAGCCTCCGGTCAACGAGTATGTAGGCGAAGGTCTCCGGGGTTGTAACCAGTATATGCGGAGGCTTTAGACTTAGGAGCCTCCTAAGTGATGAGGGGGTATCCCCGTGCCTTACCGCAACCTCTATACCGAGCTTCGAAGCTATCCTCGAGACCCTCCTTACGATATCCCTGTTCAGAGCCCTTAGGGGGGTTATGTAGAGAGCCGAGATCCTTTCGAGTAAACCTCTACTCACCATCTGCGAGAGGATCGGGAATACGGCTGCCTCAGTCTTACCCGAACCCGTTGGAGCTACGATAACTACGTTCCTACCGCTCAGGACCTTAGGTATAGCTAACTCCTGAACAGGGGTTAGCGTAGTATAGCCTTCCTCAACTACAGCAGCCCTGACCTTAGGGTCCAGCAGGCTTAGGGAGTTGGAGGGTCGCACCCTCTTTCAACATGTAGTAGGCATCTCACAGATTTAGATACCTATCGAACCCGCCGGTGTATAAGTGGGTGTGGTGCTGTGGCGGGCCCGCCGGGATTTGAACCCGGGACCTACGGGTTAAGAGCCTCGGCCCGGTGTCCGCCGCTCTACCTGGCTGAGCTACGGGCCCCTACCACGATACGCGCGTGTAAAGGCTTAAAAGCTTTTACATAGCTGACTCCACCTAAGGGGTAAGGTTACCGCGGTCCGCTATGCCCCAGTCTAACGGAACTTTCCCTCTGCTTCCAGAGAGGGGCTCTCGGTTGCGACGTACTCTATGGATAAGCCCGGTACCTGCTCCACCTCTACCTCGACGCAGAGCACCTCATCCATGTTAGGTACGTAGGTCGACAGACCCTCTCCGCAGGGGACCTTCAGACCGTATACGGAGTACCACAGTCCGTTAGCGAACTCTACCAACCTGCGGATTGATGCGACGTCCCCCCTGGATATAGCCTTAGAGAGCTCTAGTGAGAGGGTGCCCAGGAGGTGGACTAAGGCTTCTCTACTAATGATGTAATGCGCGCCGAGCTTGCCGTAGCTAGTTATACGTAGTACCCTGAACCTAACTACCTCGCCGAGTTCTACGAGGGCTTCGGAGTACCTCCACACGTAGTGCGCTCCGGTGAGCTCGGCGAACCTCAGTGCCGGTACGTACACCGGTAGCCCTAGCTCCACATCGACCTTGACCGCAATATTCACCATACCCTCGTCCAGTTCCCCGTATAGACTCCGGAGAATGGCGTTGGTCACCGCTGCGTAGAGCAGGGGCTTAAAGGTGGAACTACCCCTACAAATGAGTCTAAACCTGCGGTTAAGCAACTCCTCCAACCTACTCTTGAACCTAGTAACGTAGTAAGCTATGTCCTCGGGGAGGTCTACTGAGTCCGCACCCTCCCTGGGTATCACCTCAGCGTAGAAATCGAGTGCTACCCCACTAGCTCTAACCACTACTACGGGGTTCGCCGAGTTGGGTATGGGTATGTAAGCTAAAGGTATTGCCAAACCTCCCCCCGACTAACTCTTCGGCGCGTTAAAGAGCTGAAGAAACTTCGCCCTAGTTCCCACACCTAGTGGGTGGCTCCAGTCTCTTAACCACTTGCCTTCGTAAGGGTTCGTGAATCTCGTGGTCCTACACTTTCCGTTAGTGCCCCGAGAGCTATGGGCTGTGAACCAGCGGAGGCTGGGGACTAGTGATGGACCGCTGCGGCGAGGAGGCCCGGGGAAGTGCTAGTAGGTAGATAGCGGGGGTCCGAAACCCCAAGATCGGTGGAGAGCTAGAATATCCGTTTGCCGAGAACGACGCTATACGCAACCTCTTTAATTACGGCGTAGAAGCTAAACGTGTGGACCCTGGAGGAGCTAGTGGGTAGGGTCACCCTGATCTACGGGGTTGCCGGTAGTGGTAAGACTAACCTATGCCTCTGGACCATGTCTAGAGGACCTGGCGTGGGTCTGTACATTAGTACGGAGGGGGCGGTCCCGCTAGACCTCCTATCGAGGTACGGTCTGACGGAGGGTGAGCGCCTCTTCGTTAAGGAGGTATTCAGCGTTGAGGATCTAGCTGTAGAGCTACTGGACATGTACGTGTGTGGGTTGCTGAACAGGTTTAGTGGGGTATGCGTTGACTCAATAAACGCGCACTACAGGTACGAGGCTACTTGGAGAGCGGATGCGGGTAGGCTAATGAATACCGCCCTCGCTCTACTCTCACAACTCGCTTCACTATACGGTAGCTACGTCCTACTCACAGCCCAGGTTAGGGAGGAGGAGGGTGAGGAGCTTCCAAGCGGTTATGAATTACTGGAGTTCTGGTCGGATGCCATAGTTAGGATTACGAGGAGCGGCAGTAGACGTATTATCGAGTGGTTGAAGCCCGACTCCTACAGGGGTCGGAGAGCGGTGTTCACCATAGGTGAGAGGGGGGTTGAGTTTGAGTAGCGAACTACTAATGGCTGTAGTATTCCTGAGTCCAGCCTTCGTAGCCAACGCATCCCCCCTAATTGTAAAGAACCTGGTTAGTAGGAGGCATCCAATAGACTTCGGGAGGACCTTTATAGATGGGCGGAGGATCTTCGGAGATAGTAAGAGTTGGGAGGGGATGCTAGCCGGGGTACTAACCGGGGCTTTAGTTGGGGTGCTACTAGCACCGGTATTCCAAGGTAAGTACGTGGAGACCGCGGTGAGCGGGCTTGTCCAGGGTACTGCAGCTATGCTGGGCGATCTAGCGAACTCCTTCCTCAAGAGACGCGTGGGCCTAAAACCGGGAGCCCCCCTACCTGTTCTAGACCAGGTATCGTTCGTAGTTGCGGCTCTAATCTTCGTACGACTACTTAACCTAGATACCGCAGTCGGCGTTAGGGTAGGCCCTTTAGAGTCTGCTGTGATACTGTTGCTCGCACTAGTACTACACCCCCTAACGAACTACGTAGCGTACCTGATGGGGCTTAAGGAAGTCCCCTACTAGCAGTCCTCTCTAGCGGTACTTGGTCTAAGCGTACCTACAGTTCCGTTGGCAGGGTTGGGCCTCGGTGCGGGCTCACCGGCTTCACCCACACTCCAATGGTTATCAAGCCCGGCACTACGGACCCCACTCCAGTTCATAGGGTCGCCACAGTGCGAATAGTACAGGAGACCGCAGTGTGTAGAGCTACCTAAACACCGCCGAACATTCTCTATAGCAGCCTCAGCCCCCACCGGACCCTACCCTAGAACCACTCGGGTTCTGCCTAGGTCTAGCGTGTGCTCTAGGGTAGTTAGCTTTTAAAGTCCGGTAGCTATACCTCGTAGGAGGGGCTGTGAAGGTACCTAAGGTAATCAGAACGTACTGCCCTAGGTGTAGGACTCATACGGAGCATAGCGTATCCATATACAAGCACGGAAGGAGGAGGGCTCTGGCTGAGGGTGAGCGTAGGTATAGACGTAAGCAGAAGGGCTATGGAAGTAAGAGAAAGCCCGAGCAGAAGAGGTTCGCTAAGGTTACTAAGAAGGTGGTGCTTAAGCTGAAGTGCACTAAGTGCGGGTTTATATCACATAGGAAGGGGATAAGACTTAAGAAGGTCGAGCTTGTCGAGGTGGTGAGATGAAGAAGAGGAAGATCCTCATACCGGTACCCAAGAGTAGGTTCATAAGGGTTAAGTGCCCTACCTGCGGAAATGAACAGATAGTTTTCGATCACGCGACGTTCCCAGTTAAGTGCTTTGTCTGTAGCTCGCTACTAGCGGTGCCTACAGGCGGTAAGGCTAAGATCTTGGGGGAGATCGTAAGGATACTGGGGTAGGGCCTTGCTAAAGAAGGAGGGCCTTCCATCAATAAACGAACTCTGCATAGCTACGGTAGATAAGATCTTCGAGCTGGGAGCCTACGTAAAGCTAGACGAGTACGGGGGGCTCGAGGCCTACCTCCCCTGGAACGAGGTTAGCAGTAAGTGGGTTAAGAACATAAGGGAGGTCATTAAGGAGGGTCAGAAGATCGTTGTAAAGATAATTAGGGTAGATAGGAGGAAGAACCAAGTAGATGTTTCCCTAAAGAGAGTTGCCGAGGCAGAGCGTAAGCGTAAGATTAAGGAGTGGAAGAGGACTAGGCGCGCTTGGAAGATCTTAGAGACCGTTGCCAAGGGACTTGGCGCTACCCCCGAAGAGGCGTATTCGGAGGTTTGGCTAAAGTTGGAGAGATCTTACGGGGATGTAATGGCAGGTCTCGAGGAGGCTGCCGCAGTCGGAGCTGAGGTTCTAAGAAAGGTCGGCGTACCCGATAGGTGGATTGACGCCCTCATGGAGGAGGTACCTAAACATATAAGGGTTAAGCGGGTGAAGATAGCTGAGCGCCTAATTATGACGACGTACGAGCCCGACGGGGTCTACAGGATAAGGGAGATGCTCAAGGCCCTAGCGGAGGTCCCCAAGGAGGGCGTTACCGTCAGGATATACACCGAGGGAGCCCCTAGGTACGTTGTGGAACTCGTAGGAAGCGATTACAAGGTTCTTGAAGCGACCCTCTCCGAGATGGTTAGTAAAGCCGAGACCCTAGGAAAGAAGCTCGGCGTTAGCATAAGCTTTGAGAGGATAAAGCTTGGTTAAGTCCCTGATAAGGAGGTGCCCTAGCTGTAAGACCTATACCCTTAAGGAGGTGTGTCCCAGGTGCGGGTCTAAAACAGTCTCAGCGGCCCCTCCGAGGTTCTCCCCCGTAGATAAGTACGTTAGGTACAGGTTGATGTCTAAGGGGTTGATCGAGGAACCTAAACCCACCGAAAGAGCTTCTGCGACTAACCACCCGAGCTCTTGACCTTCCTGGGGACGGAGGACGGGGGCACTACAGTAGGAACGGGGAGACCCGCCTCCTTTCTCTTACGTATCCAGTACTCCCTCCTATTCCTCTGTCTCGGGGGTAGGTTCCTCTTAGGCTTCGGCGGAATCTTAGGCGTAGCGCTCCTAACCTTACCAGCCTTAGTCATGGATCCGTGTGTAGGCACTACCTCACCCTACAAATACTCCGCGGAGGTAGCTTATAAACCTACCTTAAGACCTAAGGGAGGCCTGAGTCGGCGAGCCTCTGCTCTAGAATAGAGCTTAGCCCTTGAAGACGGGGTGGATAAGAGGGCTTGGGCACGAGCTCCCCTATCTAACTGCTGCTGCACTAGATAGAACGCGCTTAGTCTTTTCTGTTATAGGAGTTCTCAAGGTCCTCACCACACCTCTAAAGCTTAACCCTCCTAAGTACTAGCGCAAGGGCTATTGTTAGGGCTACCGAGAGTGCCGCTAGGGAGTATAACTCAACGCCGTACCTTGGTACTTGAACGCTCTCGACTACCGTTACGGTCGCGTTCGGCAGTGGGTAGACTTTGGCGAAGGTCTTGGTTACCGTACTAATAGCTGTGTAGGTAAGCAATTCAACCACCGTTCTCTCGGCTGGGAGTTGGTAGCCCTGTAGGTAGGGGTATGCCGCGACGGTGGCTACGTCACCATACTCCCTGGAGTACGTCCTAAGCATGCGGTACTGGTCCTCCCTACTCTCTGCTAGGATGTCGAGAACTCTTGGAAGTATCCTCCTAGTTACGTTATCCGCCGTACGTAATACTACTGGGGCTACCTCACCCTCAGGTACCACCTCTACTAAGCCATCGGGGGAGTTGGGGTCGTAGGCCGTTACAGCCACTAGGTACCTCCACCTACTGAGGTCGACCTCCACCCCCCTTAGGAGGTCCCGCGGAACTCCAACATAGATACTCCTATTCTCTACGCGAATATCGCTTATTGTGACGGCCGTACCGTTGGCGTAGACCAACCGGGGTATCTGCCCGCCTAAGCCCGGGGCCGCGACTACAGCGAAGCACCAGGCATCAACAGCCCTGAGCTTTATGTTTAACCCTAGAGTCTCCACCCTCCTAGAAGCGCACCTATCATCAACTACGTAGATGTGTACCACCTGGGGTGAAAACCCTAGAGGTGCTTTAAGCGGGTTCCCCAGGTCCTTAAACCTGGTTGCAAACGTTACCCCAGTACTACTTACCGAGACGTAGAACTCCAGGAGATCGAAGTACTCGGGTCTGTAAACATCCCCACTATAGTGATAGTCTCCTACTCCATCGGAGTCCCCCTCGGGGTCGGGGAACCTTAACTCGGTTACCTCGCTACCTAGTGTGTGGAGAAGTCGGGACTTGGTTAAGCTTATGGAGGTTGCCACGAGTATTATGGTTAGGACGGCTAGCAGCCTCAGGTTACCCTCCCTCAAGTCTTAGCACCTAAACTAAAGCCTAGGTCGGGCATAAAAGTCTTAGAATCTACGAGGCCTTAAGCTCCCGCTATCAAGTTTATAAGTTCCCGGTAGTAGAACCTTCGGGGGCCCGTAGCTTAGCCTGGTTAGAGCGCCCGGCTGATAACCGGGAGGTCCGGGGTTCGAATCCCCGCGGGCCCACCAGCTTCTCGTGGTGGTGGGCTCCGCCTTCCAAAGGACTTACCGACTACGGCGCCCTACCGGGTTATTTGCGGCAGAGCGTACTAAAGCTTATATCCGTCTCCCCAACTTCCTCCTGGCGAGGACCTTGGACGTAAGTACGCTGCTGCCCGGACTGCACCTCGGGGATCCTACTGAGCTGGGGATAAGGCTGATCTTCGTAGCCTGGGGCTCGGTACTCCTCTACCTAGCTATTAAAAAGGGTGTTGAACCCCTCCTGATGATACCTATAGGTCTGGGCATAGTCCTAGCTAACGTTCCAGGACTACACCTAGCTAGCTACGTCTGTAACGACTATGTGGGAGGCGTACCGGAGGACCTTAGGGGCCTCATGGGGCTGGCCAACGTCATAGACTTCGGTAACTTCACCAGGGTCTGCACCCCCGAGTCCACATCCCTTCTAGGGTGGGTCAACCACCTAGTAGTGAGGAGCGAGGTGGGGCCAATACTCATATTCGTTGGTATAGGGGCCCTCTCAGACTTCAGGGCCTTCTTAGCCTTCCCGATCGGTGCTCTAATCGGGTCCGCCGCCCAGCTCGGGATAACTGTTGTTACGTTCCTAGCCCTAGCGCTCGGCTTCAAGTTAAACGAGGCTATGGCTATAGGTATCGTGGGTGGAGCTGACGGCCCCACAACTATCTACACCGCCGTTAACATAGCCCCCCACCTGCTCGGACCTCTAACTATAGCTATCTACAGCTACATAGCCCTAGTACCGGTAATCCAGCCCCCTATCGTTAGAGCCCTAGTCCCTAGGAAGTATAGGGCTATAGAGATGCCGAAGCCGTCTGCCAATATAACGACTACGCACATAGTAATCTTCTGGGTAGCTACGTTAGTTCTAGTAGGTGCGTTAGTCCCCGCGGGCTTCCCACTCGTTGCAGCGGTAGCCCTAGGTAACCTGGCTAAGGAGCTAGCAAGTAGGTTCAGCGAGCTAGAGAGGTACTTCAAGACCATGGCCGACCCCCTCCTCGATATAGCTACGATACTCACGATGCTGGGTGTTGGAGCAACCCTCTCCTACGACTACCTAGGTCAGTACGTAGCTGTGAGGACGGTCGAAGCCTACATGGGCTTCATAGTCAAGGCGCTTACCATACTAGCCCTGGGCCTAGTAGCCTTCGCTGTCTCTACGGTAGGAGGGCTGCTGTTCGCGTGGGTTCTCTACTTCGCGACTAAGGGTAAGGTTAACCCCGTTATAGGGTGTGCCGGGGTCTCGGCAGTTCCAATAGCCGCTAGGGTAGCCCAGAGGGAGGCTCAGCTAGTTAAACCGGGAATCTACGTACTCTTCAACGCCCTAGGACCTAACGTAGCTGGGGTTATAGGTACCGCCATAGTTGCAGGTTACTACATATCGTACATCAAGCACTTCTGGACACCCTAGAGCTTGGGGTCTCGGGTACATATTAGAGCGTTTTTAAGCTACCTGAGCGTATCCTGGGTGGTGGGTAAATGGATATAGCTACGACCATATTGGTCCTACTCGTACTCTTCATAGTAATACCCCTACTAGCCTCCAGTATAAAGGTACTGAAGGAGTACGAGAGGGGGGTCCTCTTTAGGTTGGGTAGGCTTGTAGGAGCTAGGGGCCCCGGGCTCTTCTTCATAATACCATTCATAGACTCCCTAGCTAAGGTAGACCTCAGGGTAATGACTATAGACATCCCTAAGCAGGAGATAATAACTAGGGATAACGTGAGCGTCAAGGTTGACGCTGTAATATACTTCAGAGTCGAGGACCCCGTTAAGGCTATTACTAAGGTGTCTAACTACATGTACGCAGTATCTCTGATGGCCCAGACGGTACTGAGGGATGTAGTAGGTCAGGTGGAGCTGGACGATCTTCTAACTAAGCGTGACGAGGTGAACAAGAGGATCCAGAGCATAATAGAGGAGTTGACGGCCCCCTGGGGCGTTAAGGTCGTTGCCGTAACCCTGAAGTCCGTCGAACTACCCGAGAGCATGGTTAGAGCTATGGCTACTCAGGCTGAGGCTGAGAGGTTGAGGAGGGCTAGGATAATCCAGGCGGAGGCTGAGAGACAGGCCGCTAAGATACTGGCGGAGGCCGCGCAGACCTACGAGGAGAACCCGAAGGCCCTTAGACTGAGAGAACTCCAGACCCTCGTGGAGATAGCTAGGGAGAAGAACCTCATAATAGTAACCGAAACCTCCTCAGTTCTAGGTACGGCTATCGCAGCCTCCGCAGCGGTATCCCGGCAGGGTAAGCAGGCGGGTAAGTAATGCGAGGAGGTCTGATCACCCTACCGGTACTCATGCTAATCCTACTAGCCCTTACTTCAAACCCCTACGCATTGGAGAACTCAGTAAGCATAGGTAGAGCCATATACGTTAGTGTAGTACCGCCCTGGGACGTTATAGATGCTGGAGTAGCTGAGTGCGTCGTTGATGCTGTAAG
>Ga0080008_141665_pt1 | contig 18500 bp, 16 predicted proteins | sample ConCONMetagenome_FD_69211 | JGI IMG/M metagenome (GOLD analysis project Ga0080008, IMG submission 69211) | Hot spring microbial streamer communities from Conch Spring, Yellowstone National Park, USA - CON_C (SPADES assembly) (version 2) | ecosystem: Environmental > Aquatic > Thermal springs > Hot...
TAGCGCTCTCCAAGTAAGGCTCCACGTAGAGCCTCGAGTCCCTAAAGACAGACTTAGCCTCTTTTCTAACAGCCTCGAAAACCCTCTCCACGTCACTCTCACTCCACGCAACTCTACAGCCCCTGCCACTACTACCCATCATGGCTTTGACTACTACGGGATATCCGTGTACACTGGCGAACTCATAAATGTCCTCTACTCTACTAACCTCCCTCCAGGGTAGAGTGGGGACCGCCGCCTTCTCTGCGAGGATCTTAACTGCTGTTTTGTCACTTGCCAGCTCCACTATGCTCGGCGGAGACCCAATGAAGATCACGCCTCTCCTCGCAACTTCGCGAGCAAAATCCGGGTCATCGCCGAGGAAGCTGTAAGCTGGGTGTACGGCCTCAGCTCCTATTTCCACTGCAGCCTCCACTAAGCTCTCTACATCGAGGTAGTCAGGGACCTCTACGTCTTCAACTAAATACTTCCTGTGAGGAGAGTTCTCGTCGTCTCTAGTGTACACGCCGACAGGGGCGTAGCCGCTCTCGACAAGCGACTTGGCGACTCTAACAGCACCTACCCCGCAACCAGCGATCATTATCTTAGTCGTCATAACAGCCACTCTGGCTACTTGTCGAGCACTACTCTCGGCTTTAATAGCTTTAGAGAATACTGCGCTTTTAAGTGTTTAAGGGTAATTAGCGAGAACACTACTGCAGTTTACGAGTGTGCTCTTCAAGCCTCTTGACTAGATCTACGTAGACATTTATACTCCTCTCCAAGTCCACCAGCTCAATGTACTCGTCCGGCTTGTGCGCAACCCCGACAGTGCCTGGACCGTACGCTACTGCCGGAATTCCAACAGCTGAATAGTACCTCAAATCCAGCCCGCCAACACATATAGTCGTCTTGGGCTCCGCGCCGAGAACGCTCTTCACGGATTCTCTGAGTAGTTTTACTATTAGAGAGTCTTCGGGCGTGTAGGCAGGCTCGGACTTTTCAATAACCTCTATTTCCGCCTTTACACCCAGCTCACTGCTAATTTTACTCACGAGCTCTCTAATCTCCTCTATAACGCTCTCTACGCGCTCTTCAATTACAAGCCTCCTATCTACACTAAACCCCGAGACGCCGGGCACGATGTTTACTGCTCCCGGCGCTATTAGCACTCCACCGGGGTTTATTGTGGGTTTAGCGGCGTTGGGGTCCTCGTAAGTGTACTTGCTAACTCTGCTCTCGAGAACAGCCCTGTACTCGTCTATAAACCTACTCGCGAATTTCAACATCTTCTCGAAGGCGTTGTCGCCAAGCCAGGGAGCTGAGCCGTGAGCCTGCTTACCGTACACTTTTACAATAAACCACACCAGCCCCCTGTGTCCAGTGTATATGTTGTCTACACCCGAGGGCTCTGCTATTACCACTGAGTCCGGCCTGGAGCCAAGCTCGTTTACAAGATACCCGGTTCCCGTCAGCCCCCCTATCTCCTCGTCTGGTACCAAAGCGGCCTCAACTATAATTTCGGGTTCACGCGCCTGAGCTAGATACGCAAGCGAGGCGATCACGGCCGCTATTCCCCCCTTCATGTCACTAGACCCCCTCCCATAAAGCCTCCCATTCTCAATTACCGGTGTAAAGGGGTCTCTCGACCAGCCCTCTCCGGCCGGCACTACGTCGTAGTGCCCATTAAACTGTAGCGTGTAACTCCCACTTCCAACTCTGGCGAATAGAATGTATCTCGGTTTCTCTGGATTGAACTTGGCGTGTAAGGCTCTCTTCACATAGTCGTCTGGAACTCTGTGCACAGTCACGTGTACTCCGTAATTGAGGAGCACACTCCTGTAGTAGTCAACTATGGCTTCGTAGTCTTCGCCGAGAACAGTCCTGTACCTAATACTCTCCGCGAGGATTTTCACAGCTAAGTCGCGCGCTTCGCTGAGCTCCAAGCGACCTACACCTCTAAGCTACTAGTTAGAGAACTCTGAATTTAAACGCGGAGAACACGTGTAGGGGGCGAGTAGAGTTAGTTCTAAAAAATAGAAAAGGCGACTAGAGCTTACTCGATTTTCTCGACGTGAATTATCTGTACAGGACAGGCGTTGGAGGCGTCTTGCACGCAAGACTCTAGGTCCTCTGGCACTACGCCGGCTGCTATGTTATCGCCCTCTCTGTACTTCGCTACAATCTGTGATTTGTTGTCGTCTGGGTTCATCTCGAAGACGTCCGGGCATATCGAGACGCAGACCATGTCTGATATGCAGTTCTCTCTAGGATCTATTCTGACTCTGTACTTCGCCATTTCCCCCACCTAGACATGAGAGATTAGAGGGCGTGGTTTTTATACCTGACGATCTCGCCGCAGTGCTGAAGTGATCAGCTATGCGGGGCCTCCATCACCCAGTCAATAACCCAAGGTTCCTCATCACTCCTAAGTAGTGTTATATGAGCGCCTAGCTCTTAAACATCTCCTCATAGTACATCTTTATTCCACTAGCTATCATTTCAACTGCTACTCCCGCAATAATTAGAGACATGAACCTGCCGAGTGCTCTCACAGTCGACGCCTTCAAGTACTTTACGAATATGTTACTTAGAGCTAGTATTCTAAACGAGACAATACAGGCCGCTACTCCAGCTACTAGGACCAGGACTAGGTTTACTGGGTCGCCGGGCTTAGCCGCTGTGAGTAGTAGAATTGTCGTTATTGTACCCGGACCTATAATTAGAGGCGTTGCAATGGGCACTACTGCTATGTCCCCGCTGTACATTTTCTTAGTGCGCACTTCCTCGCCGAGCATGTCAATGGCTATAACCATTAGTATTACTCCACCGCCGACTCTGAGGCTGGGTATTGAGATGTTGAAGACCTCTAGTATATAATTACCTAGAAGCGTGAACACGAGTACTATTACTAGACCAGTAATTGTTGCTCTGCGCAGAATGCTCTTCACTTCACTGGGTTCGAGTGCCTGAGTGAGAGAGATAAATGTCGGTATTACTGCAAACGGGTTCATTATAGCTAGTAGCTGTATGAAGTATACTGTGAAAGTGACGACTAGCTCTCCGAGCACTTTTACCTACCTCTCTTCACTAGCGTCTCCACCACGTATATTTAGCTAACAAAACCAGACTTCACCACCTCTAATAATTTTGCCTTCAGAACAGCTAGTAGACCTCCGCTCCTCGAGCCCTCGGATCTGAGTACTCGGAGTCGTAGACGTGCACGTGAATGTTTACTCCGCTGGATATAGCCAAGAGCTCTTCGCGCTCGACTACTCTATCAGTTGCCGCTTCTCTCCTCAAGGTAGAATTCACCACACTACTCCCCATGAGAACACCGGCTTCAACTACACCTCTGTACCAGCACACTATCACGCCTCCTAGTAGTGAGTACAAGTAGTAGATCGCGCGCTAAGCGCTTTGAACACTACTCAATAAAGAGCGCTGGTTTAAGTGGTAGTGCACGCTCTGCTCTGGGGATGCTCCTGTGCCTAGCCTCCTCCTCCCAGACCACCTCAACGCTTAGACCTAGTTTGCTCTTCAAGTACTCTCTAACGGCTACTAAGACCTCGTGCTCGCGCTTACTCGTAGTCTTAGTTATTTTCTCCAGCTCAGACTTGTCCATTTTCTTGTAAGTATTGTAGGCGTCAACGATCTCTACTTCACGGCCCTTTAATCCGTACTTAGACCTCATTGTCTCAATCACAGACTTCAAGTCAAGACCACTGAGCACAAGCCTCGCTATTTCACGCTTCCACTCGGGCGCCACTATAATGTAGACCCTGCTAGCAGGCTTCTTCAAGAGCCCCATGACCTCTCTGATGTCGGAGACTACTCGCTCAATATTGTCTACTAGCACGACTAAGTCCTCCTCGTAGGCTCTCAACCCGGGCCACGATGAAGTAGAGAGGAACTCGCGGCCTCCAAGCCAGCTATTAATCTCCTCTGTTAAGTGAGGAATTACTGGGTTTAGCAGTGTAATCCACTCCTTCAAGACGCTCCTCACACCGCAGATGTAGCGTGAGCCCTCGAAGTCCCTGTACCTGTCTACTAGTGCTAGCATGTCGAAGAAGGCGTGCTGAACGTACTTCCTGATCTCCATGTTTTCCAGCATAGCTGTGCTCTTGGCGACGATTTCAGCGAACTTGTTCTTAAACCACTTCGTGAACAAGTCCTCTTCCAGCTCAGTGCACGTCGCCTCTGCTGCTTGCTTAGCTATACTAGTAAACTTCACGAGGCTGTCTACTACTCGCGAAACCTCGGCCTCGCGCCAGTCGAGAACGCTGTCTAGTTCAGCCGCCCACGCAATGTACAGTCTAAAGAGGTCTGCTGAGTACTTCGTGACTATGTGTCTCAGTGGTATGACATTGCCCTTGCTCTTCGACATTTTAGCCCCCTCCCTGATAACCGTCTCGTTCAGCGATATTACTCTAGGCCAGTATTCCCTCGGAAAGAGCACTATGTGGTGGAGTATGTAGAAAGTCAAGTGGTTTGAAATGTGTGGTATACCTGTGTGCCTCTGGTCAACAGGATACCAGTACGTGAACTCTCTCCTCATCTCTTCTAGTACTTCTGCGGATATACCACTCTTAGCTGAGACCTCCCTAGCGTTGCCTTGACCTAGAAACACGTAGTCAAAGACTTGTGGTATTAGCATTTCGGGCTTAGTGCCCCCCTCTCTGATAGTGTGGGCTATAGTGTAAAACGCCATGTATATCGTCGAGTCGCTCAGGCTCTCAATTATCCACTCGGGATCCCAGGGCAACTTAGTCCCAATACCGCGCTTTCTAGCACACGGCCTCTTGTCAAGCCACTCCAACACATCTAGGAACTGCTTTGCATACTTAGAGGGAATTATTACCAGCTCGTTTCGGAGTAGTAGTTCACGCGCCTTCTCTTTCAGCCACTCTACATTGTAATTTATAAACCACTGCCCAGTGATCTTTGCAACAATGATCTTGCCCTTAGCCCTACACCACGCCTTTCTATTAAGCTCGTAGAATGGTGTGGCCAGCCCCTGAGCGTAGAGCTTGCTTCTCAGCCTCTCGCGGGCCTCTCTCACTGGGAGCCCATTGAACTCTGGGTTCTCGACCCTCATAACCCCCCTGTAAAACTGCTCTCTGTAAACCTCACTAGTCACCTCCTCTAGTCTGGAGTCATCTTGGGAGACTATATTAGCTCTCTTCACAGCCTCCTCTGCGTGGTGACCCTCTACGCCGGGGACATCAATTATCTTTACAGGCTCAATACTAGCCACAATAGAGGGGTCTATCCCGTAGTCTCTGAGAACGCTCGGATCTCTCTTCAGCTCCATTAAGGCCACGTAGTCGTAGGGGGCGTCGCTAGGCTCCGAGTAGACAATGCCGGTAGCGTTATCAGGGTCTACGAATCGAGCTGGCAGGACTACTAGTCTCTGGCCCAGCGGGGACACAGCGTATTTCCCAATTAGCTCGCTTCCCCTCACCGTCCTGATCACTACGAACTCTTCTTCGGAGTGCTGGTGCCTCAGCTTGACAAGAGCCTCGCTCGAAACAATGTACTTCTCTCCGCGCCACTCAAACACGATGTACTCTGCTCGCGGGTTAACCCACAAGTTCACAGCGCCGAAGAGAGTCTCTGGTCTCAAAGTCGCCGCTAACAAGTACTCTCCTGTGTCTTCCAGCTTGAACTTAATAGCCGTGAACTCCAGAACCTCAACGGGATTTACATCGGCGTCTTGAATGTCGTCCTCGCCCTCTGGTTGCTGGTGTAGCAGACAGTACGTGACTACGTGGTCTCCGCGAGTTATGAGGCCTTTCTCTGCTAACTTGTAGTACTGCCACGTAATGAACTTCTGGTATATCGGCTCGCCAGTGTGAAACTTCCTCCTCCAGTCAATGCTGTAGCCGAGCTCCTCGAAGTCTCTCTGAATCCTCTCCGCGAAGAATACTGCGAGGTTTAGCGGGTTCTTAAAGGACTCCAGTATTTCATCTACTTTAGACTCGTCCTCGACGTAGAGGCCAATGTACTCCCTGTAGAGTGCTACTGTCTTCTCGTCGCCTCTACTAATCATCTCCGAGAACGCTATTATTGGAGTGCCAGTTATGTGGAAAGCCATGGGGAAGAGGACGTTGAAGCCTCTAAGCCTCTTGTACCTCGCAATAATATCGCCTATAGTGTAGGTTCTCCCGTGACCTATGTGTAGTGGCCCATTAGCGTACGGGTAGGGCACAGTGATGAAGAACTTGGGGAGCCCAGACTTCGGACTAGCCTCAAATACGCGCGCTTCTCTCCACTTCTCCTGCCACTTCTTCTCAATACTCCTAAGCCACTCTAAGAACTCCTCTCTGCTCTGCGCCATTCCAGTAGCCCTATAATGCTACTCCACTTAACTACACAAGAGACTTAAAATTATTTCAGGTAAAATCTACGATATAGCTCTACGAGGTTGAGGTTAGGGGATTTGACTAAGCACTGGATTGACGAATTAGCTGATAAGCTCTACGAGAGCCTCACTAAGAGGGGTAGTAGTGTACTAGTGTTTAATGGCGGGCTCTCAGTTTCCGGGCTTCAGCACGTGGGGAGGCTCAGGGGGGAGGTTATTATACCAGAAGCTCTGAGGAGAATACTCCAGAAGCGGGGCTTAGTAGTAAAACAGTACTTAACGCTCTACACGCAGGACTCTTGGAAGGGTAAAGAGGCGCAAGTCAAGAGGTTTAGAGAGGGCGGTGAGAAGTACACTGGCTGGCCTCTAGTAAGAGTCCCTGATCCAGAGGGGTGTCACGCAAACTGGGTTGAACACTACTGGGGGGATTTCGGGTCTTTTATAAAAGAGTTCACGGACGGCGAGATAGAGGTCGTGACTACAACTGAGCTCTACAGAACTAGGCTCAGAGAGTTCGCCAAGCTAGTGATCGCGAATAGGGAGAAAGTGCGTGCTGTACTGAACAAGTATAGAGGTCGCAAGCCCTACGAGGAGGGCTGGATACCATTTGAACCTACTTGCGAGAAGTGCGGGAGAATAGACACGACCGAGTCAACTAGAATAGTAGACGAGGATCAAGTGGAGTACGTGTGTAGGAACTGCGGACACCGAGGAGTGGCCTCGCTCGAGAACGGGAAGTTGATGTGGAGAATTGAGTGGGTTGGAGTGTGGTGGTCTCTCGGAGTAGACTTTGAGCCTTATGGCAAAGACCACGCAATGCCCGGAGGTAGTCGAGACAGCTGCGTAGACCTAGCAGTCAACGTGTTCAACATAACACCGCCGGAAGGCCTGCCCTACGAGTGGGTTGAGTGGAGAGCTCCCGATGGGAGAGTAGTGGACATGGGTAGTAGTGACTTCCTGGGCTTTACGCCTAGAGAGTGGCTCGAAGTCGCTCACCCCCACGTATTCAGATTCCTAGTCCTCAAGACGCCGCCTATGAAGAAGCTGACTGTAGCCCTCCACGAGATCCCACAGTACTACAGCCTCTACTACAGGGCCGAGAGGATCTACTACGGCGTGGAGGGAGCCACTAGTGAAGAGGAGAGGGTAGTCTTGTCGAGGAGCTATGAGCTCAGCTACCCGCGCGGAGAGCCTCCGCGCGAAATGCCTGAGCAAGTACCCTACTTACACCTAGCTATACTAGCACAGATCGTTCCGAGAGAGAAGTGGAGTAGTGATGGCGTTGCGAGGTTAAGGGCGAGCGGGCATCTAGGAGAAAACCCCACTGCCTACGGGCTTAAGAGAGTGCTAGGAATCCTCGAGAGGGCTGGTAGGTGGGTTGAGAAGTACGGGCCCAGCGAGCTGAGAGTACAGCTCTTGCCGCTGAGCGACGCCGAGAAAATGACCTCTACTGTGCCGAGTGCTCTCAAAGAGGCTTTCAGAGATCTCTACGAGCGCCTCTCATCACTAGACTCGTGGAGAGAGGAGAGTATAAAAGAGGCTTTTATGGCCGTGACGTCAAAGCTAAGTAGTGAAGACGCCATTAAGAGCTTCTACGCGTACTTCTACAGAGTCTTCACCGGGAGAGAGAGCGGGCCCCGGGCCGCGCCGCTACTCGCACTTCTCGGCAGAGACTCCAGCTTAAGGTACCTTCAACTAGTAGCTAGATAAGAGTAGTAGTTAGGCTTGAGGCCGGTGAAGATCTCCATTATTATTCCTACTTACAATGAGAGAGAAAACATTGAGAAGCTGATTCCACTAATTGACGTGTACTTGAAAGGCCTGGACTACGAGATCATAGTCGTAGACGACAACAGCCCTGACGGCACAGCGGCTGTGGCAGAGGCTCTCTCTTCAAAGTATCCAGTTAGAGTTGTAAAGAGACCTCGTAAAATGGGCTTGAGCTCGGCTATTCACAGCGGTATTAGAGTTGCCAGTGGAGAAGCCATTGTAGTTATGGACGCTGACTTTCAGCACTCTCCATCACTTATTCCCAGACTAGTTAAGCGCCTTGAAGAGTGCGACGTCGTCATTGCCTCGAGATATGTTAGAGGTGGTGGTTTTAGGGGCTTTACTCCGTGGAGGCGCTTGATGTCGATTGGAGCAACGCTCCTAGCACGCCTCCTAGTAAGGGGCTGTAGAGGAGTAAAAGACCCTGTAAGCGGGTATTTCGCGGCGAGGAGAGAGCTCGTGGCTTCGTGGAGCCCGCTTGAACCCGAGGGTTATAAAGTTCTCGTTGAGATACTGGGCACTCTGCAACCTCGTAGGGTGTGTGAAGAGCCGTATGTATTTGAGCGGAGAGTCGCCGGCGAGTCTAAGCTCGGTAAGAGAGTAGTGCTCTCGTACGTGAAGACTCTCTACAAGCTCAACAAGACAGGATTCTTAATACTAGTACTCGTGGCTACCGGGGCTGCAGCCACGTTAGTGTACCTACTGATCTCACTGCTAGCGTGACGCCGTGTAGCGGTAGCCCTCTCTGAGTTAAAAGAGCTTTTGCTGAGTAGTCGAGTAGCTAGTATTCCTTAAATAGCTCTATTGGTGTCATTATAGTGAGCCTGGTGTAGTAGGACTTGAAGTGGAGTCTCGAGGGAGCTTATAACCCCCACAGCGTTGAAGACGCCGTCTTAAAGTACTGGGAGGAGAACAAGATATACAGCCTAGTGAAGGCCAAGTCCTCGAAGAGTACTCGTGTATTTAGATTTGTAGACGGCCCACCCTACCCGTCTAGCGACGTGCCACACGTTGGAACAGCTCTGAATAAAGTGCTAAAGGACTGTGTTCTGAGATTCTGGCGAATGCGCGGGTATAGAGTAGAGGGCGATAGGCCGGGCTACGACTGCCACGGTTTACCAATAGAAGTCAAAGTAGAACAGCAACTTGGAGTTAAATCTAAGAGGGAGATTGAAGAGAGAATTGGCGTCGAGAACTTCATAGAGAAATGCAGAAACTTTGCGCTCTCAAACGCGAGAGCTATGACTAGGTGGTTTAAAGAGCTAGGAGTGTTCATGGACTGGGAAAACCCCTACTACACAATAACGAACGAGTACATTAGCGCGGCGTGGTGGCTAGTCAAGAGAGCTGAAGAGCTCGGCTTACTAGACGTAGAGTACAGAATCGTCTACTGGTGCCCCCGCTGCGCGACAACACTAGCAGAATACGAAGTGGAGTACCACGAAATAGAAGACCCGAGCATCTACGTCAAGTTTCCAGTTAAAGAAGAGCGTGATGCCTACTTAGTAATCTGGACCACAACCCCCTGGACTCTCCCCGCTAACGTCTTCGTAATGGCTCACCCCGACGAGGTCTACGTGAAGATTAGAGTGCGCGGGGAGAAGTGGATTGTAGCTAAGCAGAGGCTTAGAGCCTTTACTGAAGAGTGCGGTGTGAAGGACTACGAGATTGTCGAAGAGCTGAGTGGCAGAGACCTCGTCAAGTACACTTACACGCACCCACTGAGAGACTTAATGCCACTACAAGGAAGGCTGGAGGAGTACCACAGGATCTTACTTAGTAGAGAGCACGTGACTATGCACGAAGGCACGGGTCTAGTTCACGGAGCCCCCGGTCACGGCTTCGAGGACTACGAGGTCGCCGTGAAGAATAATCTCCACGAGACAATAGTCTCGCCGGTAGACGACGAGGGCAGATTTACTAGTGAAGCCGGCTTTGTCTCAGGCCTCTACGTGAGAGACGCTAACGCCGATATTATACGTGCACTGAGAGAAAGAGGATACTTAGTGCACAGTAGTAGTGTAGCACACCGCTACCCAGTGTGCTGGAGGTGTAAAACCCCAGTTATTCTCCGCGCCACTAGGCAGTGGGTTATAAAAGTCACTAAGATCAAGGAGCTACTCCGAGAAGAGGCCTCTAAAGTCGCGTGGACACCGTCTTGGGCTCTCACCAGGCTCGAGAATATCCTAGAGAACCTCCAAGACTGGGTTATCTCGAGGCAGAGGTACTGGGGAACACCTCTACCAGTGTGGCTCTGCCCCAATGGACACAGAGTAGTAGTAGGTAGTGTGGAGGAGCTCGCGAAGTACGCGGGCTACGCGCCGCTCGACCTCCACAAGCCGTGGATTGACAGAGTAGTTTTCAAGTGCCCCTACTGTGGACTTGAAATGCGCAGAGTTCCAGACGTTCTCGACGTGTGGCTAGATAGTGGTGTGGCGTTTTACGCGCCGCGCGGACACCCCGCTAAAATGAGCCCTGAAGAGGCGGTAGTAGACTTCATTGTCGAGGGCTCAGACCAGATTAGGGGGTGGTTCTTCTCGCTCCTCAGATCTGGCGTTATAGCGTTCAAGAGAGCACCCTACAGAGTAGTCCTCGTACACGGCTTTATGCTGGACGAGAAGGGCAGGGAGATGCACAAGAGCCTGGGCAACTATGTCGGCACAGACGAGGTCATAGAGAAAATGGGCCGCGATCCACTTAGACTCTGGCTCCTCTCCAACACGCTGTGGGAGGACGTGAAGTTCTCGTGGAGGGAGCTCGAAGAGGCCCGCCGCGAACTCTCAGTCTTGTGGAACATAGCTGTGTTTGCTAAGACCTACATGGAGCTCGACAACTTCGACCCGCGCAGACACAGACTACAAGACTACGAGAGCTCTCTGCGAGTAGAGGACAAGTGGATTTTGAGCAGAGTGAATAGACTCGTCAGAGACGTGTTGAAGCAAATGGAGTCTTACAGAGTACACGAAGCTGTCAGGCTAATAAGGCAGTTTATAACTGAGGACCTGAGCCACTGGTATATTAGGCTTATTAGGCCCCGCGTGTGGGTTGAGGAAAACGTCGCTGATAAAATGGCGGCGTACGCCACGCTGTTTTACGTAATAGACAGGCTCCTCAGAGTACTAGCACCCGTTACACCGCTAATTGCAGAGTACATTTACCAAGCACTACTGGGAGAGTACTACAATGAGCCGTCAATATACCTCTTAGAGCACCCAGAGCCCGACTACAGTCTCATAGACGAGAAGCTGGAGAGAGAAATGGAGATTCTACGTGAAATATACAGCGCCGTGGCTAGTGCTAGAATGAAAGCCCGGCTGAGACTCCGCCAGCCCGTGAGGAGAGTAGTTATATACACTAGTAGCCCCGAAGTCGCGGCGGCGCTCGAGAGGCTCTACGAGGCTGTCAAGTTCGCTTGTAATACTAAGAGCTTCGAGGTGGTAGAAGCCAGTAGAGCAGAGGAAATTAGGAGGTATAGAGTAAAGCCCGTGTACAAGTCCCTTGGCCCCAAGTACCGCAGGTTAATGAGCGAGATCGTGAGACACCTAGAGGAGAATAGTGACGAGGTGGCTAAGAGTATACTAGCAAGCGGTGTCTACAAGTGCGTGCTGGGCGGCGTGGAGGTCACTATTACTAGAGAAGACGTAGAGATCACTCCTTACTACTCCGAGGAGTACGCTGTGAGCGATACTGAGTACGGTGTCGTGGCGGTAGACACCAGGATATCCGTAGAGGAGCTCGCCGATGGGCTCGCTAGAGACATTGTTAGGAGAGTACAGGTCATGAGAAAAATGCTCAAACTACCACTAACAGCTAGAATAGCGACTGTTATTGTAGCGCCTAGCGACAAAGTGCAGCTAATTGCCTCTAAGAGAGAGTACATTATGAGCGAGACTAGGAGCGCCAGCCTCGTAGTGACTAGTGACTCGAGTCATGTGGGTAGACTGGGAGGCCTCGTTGAGAAGTGGGATATTGACGACGAGGAGTACATTATTGAGGTGAAGCCGGCTGAGTGAGAGAGTCTACTGGGATCTCATTGAGAGAGCCATATCTGTACTGAAAAACAGCTACGCCCCCTACAGTAATATTCGAGTCGCGTCAGCTATTCTCTGCGAGAACGGTAGTGTGCACTTAGGAGTAAACGTGGAGAACTCCAGTTACGGGCTAACTATCTGCGCTGAGAGAGCCGCTATAGCCTCAATGGTGACTAGTGGGTGTAGAAAGCCACTAGTAGTCGCTGTCGTCGCGGACACGGAGAAGCCGATACCCCCCTGTGGCGCTTGTAGACAAGTAATAGCGGAATTCAATCCCGACGCTGTAGTAGTCATGTACAGCACAAAGAGCAGAGAACTAGTAGTCAAAAACCTCGCTGAGCTCCTGCCCAGCCCCTTCTCGCTTAGGTAGCTAAGCGGATTAGGCCTAGTGAGCCGCTCTCACAGTAGTAGAGTGGCTATTGTGAAGTAGACGGTCACTGTGGTAATATCTGCTATAGTCGTTATGAGCGGGGCTGACGCCGCAGCGGGGTCTACGCGCAGTTTTGCTAGTAGTAGTGGTAGAAGCGAGCCTATAGTGTCTGATATGTAGCACGATGTTGCGAGAGCTAGTGAAACCGCGAGGGCAACTCTCAGCGCTACTACTGCTTCGCGGAGCGCTAAGTATGTCACGGAGAAGCTCACCACAAAGCCCACTGGCAGGAGGACAGCTAGCATAAATAGAACAGTAAGGAACTCCTTGGCGAGCACTATTAAAATATCGCGCTTATTCAAGCTAATTTCGCCTGCAACGAGGCTTCTAATGACTATAGCCGAGGACTGAGAGCCAATATTACCGGAGTTGTCAGCAAGCATTGGCATAAAAGCCACTAAAACGGCTATTCTCTTTATAGTATCCTCGAACGTCGCGACAATACTACCCGTAATCGTGTTCATCAAGTACAAGTATATAATTACTGGCACTCTCCTGAGCGCCAGCCTGAGTGGTTTCTCGACTATATAGCTACCCTTAATAGCCTCGTAAATACCAGCGTATCTCAGCAAGTCCTCCGCGTACTCAGTAGAGATCACGTCTAAGAGGTCGTCTAGCGTTACTATGCCCATGAACCTCCCGTCGAGATCGACCACTGGGACTTCTAGTAAGTCGTACTGAATTGCGAGCTTAGCGGCCTCTTCGCGGTCTGCGAAGGGGTGAATAGTCACTTTGACAGGTATAGCGATTTCCGACATCTTTGAATTCCGAGGCTTTAGTAGCAAAGTCTTAACGTCAGTGTAGCCTAGTAGCAGACCCTTCTCGTCTACAATGTAAATGTAGTAGTGAGACTCATACAGTCCGAGTTTAGACTTCTGAATGTAGGCTTCTAGCGCCTCACCAACAGTCATATCAGCATGGAATACAGGTACCATCGTGGTCATTACACCACCCACGCTCTCCGCGGGGAACTTCATGAGAGACGCTACTAGGACAGCGAAGTCCCTCGGCAGTAACTTCAGGATCTCTCCTCGAGACTTCGAGGGGACCCGAGAAATGAAGTCTGCTACTTCGTCAACTGGGATTTTAACTAGAACTCTCACAATGTCGTCAAGCCCCTTAACGGAGACGAGTTCACTAATTACTTCCGGCGGCAATTTAGCGAGCTCGTCTTTAATCTTCTCTAGATCCATTACACCTAGCAACTTGATTCTAAGATCACTCTTTAAACGTAGGAGCACGGCGACTATTTCGTGCTGTGGTAGAGTACTGAGTAGGGACTTCGCTTCCTCGACCTCGTCGCGCTCTAACAGGTCAGTGATCCTTTCAGCGACCTCTGCCAAGTCCTGTAAGCTCACGAAACACTCACCTAGAGGTCGTCTATTCGAAGAGGCTGACCTCCTCCCCGCCCTAAAGGGCGAGGGTTCCCTTTGGGCGGCTCATCAGTTCCCCCCCATCTATTCGGGTTTACATCTGTCATCTGGGGGGCATTCAGGGGGGTCAGAGCTCCCCACATCTTAGATAAGGCTTTCCTCTCGATATTTAGTATTGCTACAGTGTCTCTATTAGCTTCGAAATTGCATTTAACGCATTTTATTCTTCTATAACCATTCTCGACCAGTTTTGAGTTACATCTTGGACATGTTGATGACGTTCCCTTTGGATCCACAACTATTAGCGGTACTCCGTTCTTTTCGCACTGCCAGTCAATCCACTGCTCCAGCTTCCTATAGCTTAGTATTAGTAGAGAGACTCTGTGTTCTTTTGGAAGCTTCCTAAGGTTCTCCACTAGGTTTGTCAAGTCTTCTCTAGCAACAGCGTAGTGATACTGCTTTGCTAGAGACACTATCTTGTGTGAAACCTTCTTAACCCAGTCCTCGACAATGTTCCTAGCCTTTCTGTGGAAGTATCTAATCCTCTCTCTAATACCTCTCCTCCTAAGCCAAGCACAGTACTTTGGAGAGGAGTACTTCTTCTGAAGCCTCTCAGCTAAGCACTTATAGTGCAGAGCTCTCTCAGCAACCGTTTCAAGCCTCAGCTCAACCATGCTGTTCCCAACAGCTATCTGCCTCTCGTTGATATCAACAGCTAGAACACCTCTAGCAAAATACTTAACCGGCTTAGGCACACGCTTAGACACCTCAAGAACAAGCTTACCGTCTTTGAGTATCATCCTAGCATCCCCACTTGGGTAAGCATCATACCTCCTATCCCAACCAACAATTCTAAGCTTATATCCTTCAAGAATCTCAACATAGCCATCCCTAATCCTATAGCTATATTTATTTGTTAGCCAAAGCCTAGGAGTCTTAGCCCTAGGCACCCTACCCCTATTAGAGTTGTTGAGCCAAGACTTGGCGATCGCTATAGCTTCTCTATAGCAATCCTGAGCAACCTTAGATGGCAAGTTATACCTCTCCTTGAGAACGCTGTATAGTAACTTATGGGCTTTTCCAAGGCTCAACGCCTTGTTCTCAACGACGACCCTAATGGCGTGGTTAAGAGCCTCTCTATACCTCCTCATAAGGTTTATGAGCTCCTGCTCTGAACCAGGCTCGGGGCTAGCCCTCATCTTGATGGTCAAGGTTAGCAAACCCTCATCGCCCAGAGCCATGCATACTCAACCCTATACTTAGCTATGTTGACCTTTCTGAAGCAGTTTGGACATGTAGCATAGTACTGCTTCCTCCCCTTGTAGTCCCAGACATAACCACACTTGGGGCATCTAAGCTTTACCAACAATCACCAACCAACTAGTGAAGAAAACAGATTTATAAGCTTTTCTACTCCTCCCCGCCCTAAAGGGCGATGCTTTCGGTTGTGGCTAAGAGGATTGTTGGAGTAGCTAGAGAACACGGGGCCTTGATCGTATTCGAGGACTTGGAGAAGCCGAGAGGAAACGGTAATGGTGGCAAGAAGCTGTCCTGGGAGACTCAGTTCTGGTGCTACCGGAGGATACAGTCCTACGCGGAGTACAAGGCGCTACTAGAAAATCTCCGAGTAGTCTACGTGGATCCACGCAGAACATCAAAGACGCCGCCTAACGGGAAGCTACTGAGATTTATAAATTATAAGTTTGTACAACTAGGAGAAACCATCACAACTAGAGATGTAGTCGCCTCTTGGAACCTAGCTTTAAGAGGCTTAAAGCAGATGAGGGGCTCTCGGGTTACGTGGAGCCCCGATAGCCCCACAGATGAGGGAGTGAGAACCCGACCCAATGCGGGGAACCCCGAGGCAAGAAGATATTTACAAATATTCACAACTCATTATAAGTAATCGCCTCGGGGAAACCCGACGACTAGGCCTATAAAGCCCCCGAGAGCCACTCCGGCGGCACCGCCTGCTACTCCACCGGCTATGCCGGCTAGTAACGCTCCGAGTCCAAGTATTTTTACCATGCTTCTCACGGCAGCCGCCGGAGAGGCCCCGTATTTCGGCTTTGTCATAGCGTAAAGCATTGACGCTACAGCGTTAACTATCATCCAGCCGAGAACTAGTAGCACAATAATGTACACGTAGACAGCGTAGTCTTTTAGCACGAGAAGCCCGTGTAGCTTTGTAACATCTACTAGCAATTCAACTCCTTGTGTGAAAAACCACTGCAATATACCCATTATGATGGCCACTAGTATAGCGTATAGCACTACTCTTCCAAGAGCTTTACCCAAGCCCTCCTCGCTCATTCAGATCCCCTCCATGAGGAAGAAGGAGACGGGTATTTTAATTCTATAGTCGGGCGGCTCAATACGCACTAGTTGGAGTTTATAAAGCTATTTCAATCACGGTTTTCCATATAAACTCCCTGAAATCCCCCACGTAGTGAGCCGCTAGTGGTGAATGCGCATTACAGGTAGCTCGTACAGCGAGGTCGTAGTGTCTGTTGGGAGAGTTAAGGGCCCATATATTAGAGCTAAGAGCGTCATAGTTATAGGTGTAGTGGTAATTCCCCTCATAGTAGCAGATGAGGAGGTCGTTGTAACCGGTAGTGGTAGAGTAGGAGTGCTTGCCTCCGAGACATGTATACTCGCTACGAGTAAGAACCCTCTTATAGTTGAGAAAGCTCACTGCGCTAATATAGTGGCTCTCGGCGCGAGAGCCCCAGTAGTAATTAGAGACTTGAGAGCCGTTCACGTGTACGCCAGGAGAGCCCTAATAGGCAAACTCGTAGCTAGGGAAGTAGTGCTGGGAGAGCTTTGCAACGTGAAGTCTCTGCTCAAAGCTAGTAGAGTAGTATTTAGTGACCCCCACGTCTACATTGAGGAGATAGGCGAGCTCGAGGAGGCTGTATTTAATTACAAGTTACCCAGCTGTGATTAAACCTAGGACTCTCCTAGTAGCTCTCTAAGCGACTTTGGCTGACCCGGATACAGGCCCTTCTTCTTGGCCTTTATAATCTCTATAATCCACGGTGCCAACTTGTACACACCAGATCTATACTCGAGAAAGCCCCTACTCGCTAGTAGAGCCATAGCTATGCTCACCTCGCGCAGTACTATGGCGTCGTCGAGCTCACTTGCAATGTCCGTCTCTCCCTGCTTAGCCCTCTTCTTAATCTCCTCTTTAATGTCGAGCGCCGCTATAATCTCCCCCGCGCTTATGTGCCTAATAAAGTACTCCATTATAATCCTCTCTAGTCTGCTCAGCGAGAATATCTCTCTGAGGCTCCTGCTACTAGCGCTACTAGTGGACATGCAACTACGCCCCGGCTACTAGTAGTACCAGGTGTTGTAGTAGACGTGCTCGCTAACCATAAACGCGGAGTTCTTTCTCGCCCTGCAGTACCCCTTAAAGAGGCACTTCTCACAGTCCGGTGGAGTATCCCTTGTACAGAGCTTTCTACCCATAATCCAGAAGAAGTCGTCAATTGTCGCCGGCTTCAGCCCTGATCTAGCGGCCACGTACCTGTAGGCCCTCCTAGCGGCGAGTCTCAGCATGATGTCCTCTTCAGCTGTGACCTCTACACCCTCTCTAATTTTGCTCCACAGAGGACCGGAGACTGCTACTAGTCCGAGGCGGTATGCTATGCGCGAGAGGTGGTTGTCGACAGCCACGTCTAGATCGTCGGTGGGGTTGAAGAGCCCGCGAGCCACTAGGAACTTTGCTAGTAACATTGTCTTCTTCTCAACTGGGTCTTCGTACGCTCTGAACACTCTTAAATTCTCCGCGAGCCCGGGTGCTTCAATAGACCCGTGAACCCTATTATTAGAGAGTTCAATAAGCCTCAGGACACTCGAGTTGTAGAACTTTGTGAGCTTAACGCCGAGGTCTCTTAGTAGTAGAGCTCTCACTTCGGGGTCTGGCGGCGCTGCGCTACCGAGACTAAGCCACTTCTTGACATCTTCAACAGTAATCTCGGCCAGCCTCTCCGGCGCGAATAACTCGGGGTTCTCACTGTACATCGCCATGCCGAGCCTGTAGAGCAGGTCTGACCCCTTGTAGCACCCGTCTTCAAGACACGCTTCGTAGGGTCTACCGGGTCTGCTGAGCCTGTGATCCATTGCGACCATTACTAGGAAGTACCTCGCAGTCAGCTCCGGCTCCTCGCTGGGTGGGGGATAGAACCCCTTGTCGTAAACGTCGAGACTCTCGAGGCGGTGTTCTCCGCGCCTCAGTACTCTCGCAACTCTCTCTACTACTGCCATGTCTACGCCAACTAGCTCCAAGGAGAGACACACCTCTCTAGAAAATAGGGGCTTGAGAGAGTCTTAAAGCACTAGTGCTCTTCACAATTTAACAGCAGTAAACCCCTGGGCGCTCTCGTCGAAGCGCAGTACTCTAAAGCCCGCCTCTTCGAGCCTCCTCTTAATGCCCTTAAGTATGCTTGGAGAGCCGTGCCGGCGAGGCTCTCCCGTGTAGTGAAAGAGCACTCCGCGCTTCTTGAGCACCCTGTAGCGCTCTCTGTACAATTCTAAGCTGTAGAGGG
>Ga0080008_180116_pt1 | contig 18496 bp, 13 predicted proteins | sample ConCONMetagenome_FD_69211 | JGI IMG/M metagenome (GOLD analysis project Ga0080008, IMG submission 69211) | Hot spring microbial streamer communities from Conch Spring, Yellowstone National Park, USA - CON_C (SPADES assembly) (version 2) | ecosystem: Environmental > Aquatic > Thermal springs > Hot...
AGGCGGAGAGCACGAGAGACGCTCTTGCGACAATAGAGCTCGTAGCCATGGTGGCGTACGGAGTTGACAGTTTTAAAGCCGCACTGAAATAGCTCCTCTCTCCACTAAAGCCGCGCGAGGTCAGTCCAGGTCAGCTTCTTCACGAATCCGCCGAGGTACATTTCATCACTACGAGTAGATATTACTAGACCCCCTATTAGCCACTTAGTAGCCTAAGACCTCGTCCCAGAGATCTCTCGCGGGCGTCTTGGGTTTCAACTTCTCACTTCTAATTTTGAAGAACTCTACTGCCACATCCGGGAATAAGCAGTACGTTAAGACGTCTTCCTCCTTGGTGTAGTAGCCTAGTTTCACGACCTCCTCCCGGCACTGCTCGTAAGCCGGGTCTAGTAGGTCAGCCGGCCTCGTGTTAATAGGCTCTTCGTTCTTCAGCGCTATTTTCAGCACTTCTTCTTTAATAGGAGTCGGGGACCTGCCGTAGTAGCCTTTAACGTAGTTATACGTCTCCTTAGCGATCACGCCATACCTCCCGTAGAGGACGTTGAGAACTGCCTGAACGCCTACTATTTGAGACGCCGGTGTCACTAGTGGAGGCCACCCCAAGTCTTCTCTAACGCGCTTAACCTCTTCGAGTACTAGTGGGAGTTTATCCTCTGCTCCAACCTGCTTGAGCTGAGCGAGGAAGTTGGATATCATGCCGCCTGGGATCTGGTGTTCTAGCACGCTGGGATCCGGCATGAACACTCTTATGTCCAGTAAGTCCTTGTACTTGGTGAAGAGGATTCTGTGCAAGTACTCGCTGATCTCCTTTACGACCTTCATGTCTACTCTGGGCTTCTTGTCGGGTGGTAGGGCGTAGTACATTACCTGTATACTGGGGTGACTTGTGCCGAATGCCAGTGGGCTAATAGCCGTGTCTATGATGTCGGCGCCGGCCTCTACTGCTTTAATGTAGTTCGCGACTGCCAGCCCGCCTGTAGTGTGCGAGTGCACGTCTACGGGGGCCTTGAAGTTCTCTTTAATAGCCTTTACTAGCTCGTAGCAGGTATAGGGGTCTAGTATCCCCGCCATGTCCTTAATAGTAATGAAGTCTACTTCGAGCGCTAAGAGCTCCTCTGCGAGCTTTAAGTAGTAGTCTAGAGTGTGTACTGGGCTCACCGTGTACGTTATAGTGCCCTGTACAATTGCGCCGAGTGACTTGGCTTTCTTAATAGACGTCCTCATGTTCCTCACGTCGTTCAGCGCGTCGAAGACCCTGAAGATGTCTATACCGTTTTTGTACGCGTGCTCAACAAACTTCTCGACGACGTCGTCTGGGTAGTGGCGGTAGCCAACTAGATTCTGCCCGCGCAGGAGCATCATGAGCTTAGTCTTCCTAACTCTCTCTCTAATTATTCCGAGCCTCTCCCAGGGGTCTTCTCTCAAATACCTAATCATAACGTCGAAAGTAGCGCCACCCCACATTTCAATAGCGTAAAAGCCCGCCTCGTTAATCTTGTCCAGTATCGGGATCATGTCTTCAGTCCTAAGCCTAGTAGCTATGAGTGATTGGTGAGCATCACGCAGAGTCAAGTCTACTATCTCTACCAAGATAGGGCACCTTTAATTTTAGGAGATAAAAATAGGGGTTTAAAACTAGCACGGAATTTACGAGAGCGTCACGCCAGCTAGAACTGTGCCCGGCGGCATGTAGCGGCCAGACCATATACGCGAGTCCTTGACGATTGCCCCTCTCCCTATGTACACGTTGTTGCCTATAACACTGTCCTCCACAACCGCCTCTTCATCTACAATTACGTGTCTCCCCACAATACTCCTCACTACTCGCGCTCTCCTGCCAACGCGACATCTGTCCATGATCACAGACCTCTCTACAACTGACTCCTCTGATATCACCGTGTAGTGGTCTATTACGGAGTCTGCTATCTCCGCACGATCTCCTATACTACAGTGCCTTCCAATTAACACATCACCCCTAATTACTACTAGCCCTGCTCTCATTCTCTCAACTAGATTTCTCTGAAACTCGCGTGAGAGAGCTCTTCTACCCATAGCTCTTAGGCCATTGTAGACAAAGTCCACTCCTAGCCTCTCTGGAGTGCTATTCCTCAGAAAGTAGAACACCGCCTCCAGGTACGCCTCGGGAGTCCCCACATCAAACCACGCGAAGTCCTCCGGGTACCCGCAGACTCTGTACTCGCTCCTTATCATCGCGGGGATTACGTCCTTGCCGAAGTCCACGCGGCCTTCTCTGTAGAGTCTAGCCCCCTCCTCGCCCTCAAAGAACTCGAGAAACCTCCTAGTATTCAGCGCGTAAATACCTGTATTCACTAGGTCTGATGGCGCCTCTTCGAGCCTCTTAGGCTTCTCGACAAAGTACTCTATAATGTTATCTCTACTCGGCTTCGCGACTCCATACCTAGTGATCTCCTCGAAGCTCTTAGCCTTCTTCAACACTATAAGCATGTCGCAGTTTCTAGTCGAGTAGTAGTACCACACACTCGAGAGGTCTAGGTGACTAAACACAGTGTCACACTGAGTTACGAGAACGTCGCCCTTGATGTTGTAGTACTGCAGTATTGCGAGAACGGCTTCTGCATTGCCACGCGAGAGAATATTGGGCATGTACCTAATTCTAAGCTGATCTCCACTCAGATTAAACCTGTGCGCCAGTGCCTCGCCCAGGCCGAAGTGCTCAAAGACCTGCACGTAATTCACGTAGCCACTAACGCCGAGGTACACTTCGCGAATACCGCTTATAATTAGTGTTTCAAGAATGAACTCTAGTAGTGGTCTATTGAGAAACCTGATCATAGACTTAGAAGTGTCCACTGTTAGCGGGTAGAGCCTCGCGCCGACGCCGCCTATGGGTATAATCGCCGTTGATATAGGCGTAATAGAGCCCGCCACGCTGGCCACCAAACTAGTCATCTCAGTGCGCGAGAGGCTCTACTTAATTCTCAGTACTGGAGCTCCTCTAGTCCTCGCCGCTTTCAAGTCTCTCAGAGCCGCGTTTACATCTTCTAGCCTGTAGACCTGCACGTGTGCGTCAATACCGTACTCGGCGTAGAACTCTATAAACTCCTTTACGTCACTCCTCGTGACGTTAGCCACGCTCTTAACTTCCCTCTCCATCCAGAGGTGCTCAGCGTAGTCGAGTACTACTGGTGTCTGCTTTCTAATAGCGTTGATTACTAGTCTACCCCCTCTCTCGAGCAACTCCAGCGCTCTCCTCACAGTCTCCCCCACGGGCGTGAAGTCTATAACCGCGTTTACTCTGCGGGGAGGAGTCTCGGAGGGGTAGCCCACCCAGTCAGCTCCTAGCTTCTCGGCGAGCTCTGCGTGTTCCCGGCTACGAGTAAAGACGTACACTTCTACTGAGGGGTGTAGCTTCTTAATAACCTGTATTACTATGTATGCTGAGGAGCCGAAGCCGAAGAGGCCTACGCGGTAGCCATCACGTATATTAGCGAGTTTATAAGCTCTCCACCCAATACTCCCAGCGCACATTAGTGGAGCCAGCTTCTCCGCTTCAATACTACCCGGCAACTTGTAGGTGTAGTCAGCATAAGCCACTGTGTACTCGGCGTAGCCCCCATCGAGGTCGCAGCCCGTGGCTTTAAAGTTCACGCAGAGGTTTTCGTAACCCCTCACACAGTGCTCACAGACTCCACAACTCCACGCTATCCACGCAGCTCCGACACGATCACCAGTGGCAACTCCACTAACACCGCCACCTAGCTCGACAACTCTCCCCACGACTTGGTGCCCGGGTATAACTGGGAGTTTACACTTCACTCTACCCTCAATTATGTCAATATCTGTGTAGCAGACGCCGCACGCCTCAACAGCTATAAGCACCTGTCTACTCCCGGGCGCAGGCGTAGGTACATCTGTCACCACCACTGGGTTTTCTTTTAGAGGCAACTCGGGGTACCTCCTAGGTGAGCCCTCCACGTAGATCTCTGCGAGCTCTCTCACGACACCAGCCTTCACAGAGTAGACACCTCTGATATCAACCAACGTATAGAGATATTATAAAGAAGTTGAGAGCGCCGCGAGGAGAGCTGAAGAGGCTACCCAGCCGTCCCCGCTCAAGTCCTTACCTCTCCCAGTTCACCTCTCTTAGACCTCTCTGCACACCCCCTCAATAAAAGTCTCAACACACCCGCTCCGAGGGATCCCGAGCTCTCCGACACGTTAACTTCTCTTTTTTTAACTTTGACCTGGTGTTTAGTACGATACTGAACAATGGTCTTGGTGACGTCACATAGGCAGTGAGGACTGCTCAAAGCACTTAAGGCTACTAGAGAGCTTAGCTTACTGGCTCATAGAGAAGGGACTTGGAGTAGAAGAGTCTTTGAGACTAGCCTACTTAATCCTACTGGGCTTGTTGCTCGTATTGATTATAAGTCCCTGGTTTCTACTACATTCTACTGGCCTTCCTACCGGGCACTTAGTACTCAGAGCGCTAGAGTACTACGCTGTGATCTTAATATTAGTGTGCTGTTTAGCCGTGACTGAGTGGCTGAGGAGTAGAGCCCACCGCGCTAGAGAATCTAGTGAAGAGGAGTGGTTGAGTAGTGTTCTCAGCGAGGTTGGAAAGCCTGCTAGAACTAGAGGGCTGAGCATTAGAGTAGTAGACGAGGCCTCTCCGCGCGCTTTTCTCCTACTCGACGATATCGCGGTTAGTAGGGGCTTGCTCCGCGCTCTCAGTAGAGAAGAGGTAAAAGCCGTTATAGCTCACGAGCTCGGCCACAAGCACTTAACAGTACTTAGAGCACTGAGGGGGGTCCTCGCTTTTGCGGTGCTCTTTAACGCGTCAATTACAGTAGCACTCTTAACGAAAATTCAAATGCATCTCGAAGTGCTAAGTGTAACTGTGTTCACTGCGAGCATTATACTCAGTGTCACTGTAATTATCAGCCTTAGTAGATTAGAAGAGCACTTGGCAGATATTTACGCTGTTGAAATAACGGGGAGCACTCTACTCGCCAGCGCCCTGAGGAAGCTAGTAGAAGTGCAGACCTCCGAGTCCTCGAGGAGAGTTTTGAGACCACTAGTAGTAAATGGCGTAGCGTACCCCTCAATTAAAAACAGAGTTAGAGTTATCACAGAGTACTATAGGGAGCTCTCGCGCAGTAGAAACTCTCTAGAGCCGCGATGATCGGGTTTCTAACTGCACTTTTAACTGCTAGTCAAGAGCTCGTCTAGATACCTCTACGTGCCTATACTTAAAAACTCGCAGAGGTATTTTGGAGCTGGATTGGGGTAGTTAGTCTTGATATTTCTCAGTCCGGGGGGTACAGGCGTCACTATTGGAGTCGAGCACAGTGATCCCGTGAGCTTCGAGAGAGCCCTCCTCTCCACTTTCTCGAGGAGATATCTCCCCGCGTCTCAGCGCGCTGAGTGTCTCGGTGGTATTGAGGCGCGTATTGTGTGGAGTAGTAGTGCTGGTTTTAGTATTGAGTCTACTGTTTACAGCGACGAGCCTGGCGTACCGGACTACTACGCCGTGCGCGGTGGGCTACCAGAAGCCTACGTAAACGAGTCACCCGTGTTCTTCCTACTCCAGGTCTACGCGAGGAGTCTCGCTAAGAGGGGCTATTTGCTACTAACAGACTCTGTAGCTATTAGTGATGGAGAGAGGGCAGTACTGCTACTAGGCTACCCTCACACGGGTAAGAGCACTATTTCCTCTATTGCACTCACTCACGGCTACAGCATTCTCTCCACCGAGAACACTATTATAAAAGCCACTAGTGAGTACATAGAGGTTCACGGCGGCACGAGAGTGCTGGTCTTTGATCCTCGAGTGAGAGAGCTGTACGGTGTAAAAGTTGAGTCTCACGAGAAGACCAGACACGGCTACGAGGTAGTGGACCTAGACAGGGTAGATAGGCCGAAGTTGCCACAGCGAGTAGTAGCAGTGTACTTGATATACACGTCATTCACTACTACCGGCTCCTCATATACGCCAGTCAAGGGGAGGAAAATAGCGAAAACTATGTGGTACTTCGCGACGGGGCCGCTTAAGGGAATAGACTACTACGAGCCATTACCACTAGACACTCCTATTAGAGGAAGCGTCGCGGGGACTCTCAGAGGGCTCATAGACACCTTTGTGAAGAACTACGCGGAGAACTTCTATGAGGTTTTCGGCTCACCACTAGAAGTCTTTAAGGCTGTTACCGAGAGGAGCCGTCTAGCCAAACGCGCTCCTATCACGTAGCGAGATCTCTCGTAGACTCTTCACGTATTTTTCTCGCGACTCGCTAGTAGTACTGCCCTTTTTATAGTGTATTCTAGCGATAGTGTCTAGGGTGAGTGGTCTTGAAGCCCAGAGTACTAGCACTACTAGTACTGCTAGTTCTCACAGCTCCTCTAATACTCGCCCGCACTACTAGTGCTCAGGACTACACGTGGACTCAAGGCTACTTAGGCCCCAACTTGTACTTTAAAATTAGAGCACCTCTCGAAGCGAGAATTAACAGTACTGTAGTAGTAGAGCTGGCACTACAAGTCTACGAGAGTAGCTTGTCAGTTGTAAAAGTCGCTGCATGGATTTACAACTGTGGCGTAGACGAGCACTACACTCTACTGAGGAGTGAGCTTCTCGGAGCAGGCGCTCAGCGAGTATTCAACTTAACTGTAGCTCCACGTGAGGAGGGCTACTTAAAGCTAGCTCTCGAGGTCGAGTACTACTCTACGAGTAGCGCCCGGTATCACTATAGCTACGTGTCGGCGACGATTACAGCGATCAGGGCTACTACTTACCAGGAGCTATACGAGAGGCACACAGAGCTCCTCAGAGAGCACAGCGAGCTCTCTCGAGAATACTCTGCTCTGAGAGAGCGCTACGAGCATCTCTACGAGAACTACACGCTGTTACTGAATCTATACGAGAACCTGACTAGTGCGTACAGTAATTTAAGCGAGAACTTCCACTCGTTGTACTCAGAGATCACTCAGCTCCTGAAGAGCACTAACCCCTCAGTTACACAGGTTAAAACACATACTCAACAAGCATCAGCACCCAGCCCCGCTCTCATAGCAGCTGTTCTAGTGGGGTTAATGGCTATTATAACCAAGCCGTGGAGGATACTGGGGTCTAGAAAGAAGTACTGGTGGTTTACTAATATCTCTGAGTAGAGCGGGCTGCTAGTGCAGCTTCTCCTTTGCGTAGTCCAGTAGTTTTCTCGCGACTTCGTGCTTTACGAGTAGCCCCTTCTCGAGAACTCTTCTACTCTTATCCACTACTAGGGCGTCAAGGAATAATTTAGCAAAGCCTGCACGCTCAGAGAGCACGTTATTTGCTACTAGTAAGTCGAAATTATAGTCGGAAATCTTCTCAAGGGCTTTTTCTAGTAGCTTCTCTCCACTAGCAGTCTCCGCCGCGAAGCCTACGAGTACTCTAGGCCTCTTCGAAACGGACTTCAAGACTTTGGGGGTACTTGTGAGCTCTAGTACTAGTCTAGGAGTACTCCTACTAGGGATCTTCTCAGTGCTGGAAGCTACTGGCTTGTAGTCAGCAGGAGCAGCCGCGAAGACCGCTATACTATACTCGTACTTCTCAGTGAGGCTCTCTACAGCGCGAGCCATGTCCTCAGTTGTCTCGACAGAGTACTTGTTAACCATGTAGGGGGCTTCAACGCTTATTGGGGCGTGAACGAGGTCTACTACGGCGCCTCTGCACGCCGCTTCTCTCGCTACTAGTACACCCATTAGCCCACTGCTCGGGTTAGTGATGACTCTTACGGGGTCTATGTGCTCTCTAGTAGGACCCGCTGTGACGAGTACTCTGTGCCCCGCGAGGTCTCGGCCGCGATTTACAATAGCGTCTACGCAGTGAGCGAGGTCTTCTAGCGGGGGGTACTTGGCCTTATCCTCCTCTACTAGTGGGGGTATGATGGAGACGCCCTGCTCTTCTAGTATCTCTACAGTCCTCTTGTACTGCGGTGTGTTGAAGAGCCTTATATTCATAGCGGGGACGACGACTACTCTCTTACCGGATCCAATCATGGTCACTGCTACTAGTGGTAAGAGCTCGTCTAGAACACCATACGCGATTTTACTCATAGTGTTGAGAGTAGCCGGGGCTACCACCATCGCGTCGCCCCACTTAGCGAGGTCTATGTGCTCAGTCTCACCTGTCATCTCAATGTAGGGCTTGCTGCCAGTAGCCCAGTAGAAGAGGTCTGGTCCAATGAGCCTCGTAGAGAAGCGAGTCATTACTACTCTCACAGTAGCCCCCATTCTTATAAGCCTTCTAGCCAAGTCCACAGACTTGTACACCGAGCTGGAGCCCGTCACCCCCAGTACAATATTCTTCCTAGCGAGTGGCTGGTGCACTAGCCCGGCGATCTCCTCTCTCAGACTCATAGCTCTCAATCAGCCCTCACGTGTAGACTAAGAACTCAAGTAGATATAAAACTAGACCTCTTCGGAGTGCTCGGTTCATTGATAAGTAGGTTAAGAGGACAGAGCAGAACCCGTACTCGCTTATAGTACGCGACTCTATGGGGCTGGAAGACTAGTACTCGACCGTGAAGGTAGGGTTTACTAGTGCCGAGTTCTTCGAGGAGGTCGTTGATGGGCGTAGAGAGCTAAACTAGCACTCGAGGGGCGCCTAGAAGTTGATGCTTATCTATATAACGCGCCGCACTCTAATCTATAACTACTATGGTGTCTCATTGTGAGCAGTGAGCCTAGTGTTGATGTTATCTACGAAAACGCTTTGAGGAGACTTGCAAGTCGAGCTCCTGGCCACCGCGTGAGGCACGCCACTACGAGTGATCTTGACAGCGTAATAGACATTAATATGAACGAGCTGCCAGAGCACTACCCCAGGAGCTTCTTCAAGGAGCTCCTCGAGAAGTACGGCAGGGCTTTCTACGTAGCTGAGAGCCCTACTGGAAGCGTTGTTGGCTATATTATGACGCGAGTAGAGATTAAACCCGGGTTCTTTAAGCACTTTCTCGTCAGGAGCGGCCACGTTGTTAGTATTGCGGTGAGAAGAGAGCACAGGAGACTGGGGCTTGGATACGCGTTAATGGCTTTTGCTATGAAGAGCATGCACGAAGACTACAAGTGTAGTGAAGCGTACCTGGAGGTGAGAGTCTCAAATAAACCCGCAATATCACTCTACGAGAAGCTCGGCTACAGAGTAGTTAAAGTTGAGAAAGGCTACTACCTAGATGGAGAAGACGCGTATGTAATGGCTAGGAGGTTGCCGTAAACAGACCTCCTTGAGAGTTCCCTGCCGACTCAGCTAAGGAGTAACTAGTTAAGGAGAGGCCGAGGACTAGGTTTAAAAGATATTTCTTAAAGAGACTTCTCTACACTTACGTTGCTGATGGCTTCCAGAGCAGGCCTAGTATTGATCCCACTAGTGTGAGTATAAAGCCTATGTAGAGGCCTCCAGCTACTTCTAGTAGACTCAGTATTCCAAATACTAATCCCATAATAGAGCCCGCTCTCACGTTACGCGTCTTACCAGTGTAGGTGAGAGCCGCCCCTTCACTTCTTAGTGAGGTAGTCAAAGAGGCTTTTCCTACCAGCCTGAATCTTTTTTAGCTGGGTTTCACTGACACCAAAGTACTCTAAAATCCTCAGTGCGGAGGGGATTATTTGCCTGTCAATGTAGTACTCAACGTCCACGATGCGCGGATCTCTCACTAATATGTAAGGCTCAGCTCTCTCCGAGATTTTGCCAGAGCCCTTGACGATAATATATCCTACCTTGTCGCCGACTTCGACTTTGTACCCGAGTCGCATTAGCTTTTTAGCAACTAGTACGTGAGGAGCCTCTGCTTCGTACTCCTCTATGGGCTTAGTTAGGGTCTTCCATATCACTAGCTTTTCTAAGGGGATCTTGCCTTGCGTGAGGTCGCTAACAACTCTACGCACGTACTCAACAGCCTCCTCCACGCTCCCTTTTTTCAGCAATATTTCGACTACTCCCTCCTGAACTTCTTTAGCGATGTCTGCCCAGTCCCCTCTAACAGCCTCAAAGCCTACAATGTCTATTCTGCCATCTTCCAATAGCCCGGCGTATCTCTTCTTAGCCTCGCTAAAGAACACTCTCACGTACACTTTATCTACTTTTATGTCGAAGCCGAGGTTTTGCTCGACAAAGCCAATTAGTGCTTTAATCTTCTCGGGGTCATGCGTGACGAACAGCGAATCTGTATCTCCGTATATCACCTTCAAGCCTAATTGAGAGGCTTTTTCAATAACACCCTTTATCAGCTGTCTCCCCCACGCTGTAACGGCTTCAGCGCATTCACGACAATACCACCGAGCCTGGACCCAGCCCATGTAGCCGTAAGTCGCGTTTGCCAGTATTTTAACAGCTCTCTGCCTCTCATCTAGTAGTACGTATTCCGGCGAGCCCGGCGGGTATTTCTTCATTTCTTCTCTAATTTTCCTTCTCAATTCTAGTAGTCTACTAAGTACGTTTTTGAAGAATCCTTCAGGTTCCTTCTTAAAACAGTGATTTACCTCGGGTGCAATATAGTGTGTCTCCTCGCTACAGACTTCTCCTCTCTCAATTGTATCCGGACCTATATTGTACTTGATCATTATATTAGGGTACATGCTCGTGAAGTCTAATACAACTATATTACTGTGTACACCGGGAATAGGCTTTAAGACAATAGCTCCTCTGTACGGCTCGCTCTCTTTCTCAATTCTGTTAGGTATAAGCTCACCTCTACGCGAAGCCTCGTGCATTAAGAACCACTCGAGCCTATAACCCACACTAGCAGGTCCCACTTGATCTAGTGGAAGCCTCGTGACGTATGAGAGCTGCATTGCAAAAGGCAGGAACTTTTCTCCAAGTTTAAGCGTAGAGGTAACGTCGTCTAAATTATACTTCAGTACGAGTTCTCTGCCCTCAGGGTCTTTCCAGTATTTAGGGATGTCGGTGTAGTCTATTAGAACTCTCTCAGATCTCTTCATTACACCGAGATATTCCGCTACTACATCAAGGCTCTTCAGTTTAATTTCGGGGATCTCTTCGGCGTAATTCAGTAAGTCGACGTGTAGTCTACCCGGAATAGAGATGTGGCCATATGTGCTCGTAGATAGTGTAGTGCCCTTTCTCCTGCTCACGTCTGGTTTCACGCCGAGGTAGTTTGACCTCTCGAGTAAGTATGGCCAGTCGAAATTGTTACTGTTATAGCCGAGTACTATATCGGGGTCGTAGCTTAAAACGTAGTTAGTGAATTCCTGTATAGCACTCTTATCTACGAGGCTCTCTGATGTGAATTGTTGTACATCCCCATTGCTCGTAGCTACTCCTATAACTATTACTGGGTCTCTTTGTGGTTTAGGCGAGCCGTGCTCAGTATACACTTCAATATCCATAGCCATTACTCTCAAGTCTCGTGGAGGTGTAGAGTCTTCTAGAGACCTGATCTCTCCGACTACCTCGTACTCCTCTTGAACTCGAAAACTCTGAGTAGGTCTAAGCTCGCTTACTTCAGCAGTATGCCAGCCACAGGGCCTCAGACCTTTGTCGAGTATATAGCGCATGCTAAATCTGATATCGGCTTCCACGACATCGAGTACGCCGGGTATCTGCTTGACTTTCTCTCTGTACTTCCGCACGTACTCTGGTATGAGAGTAGTTATCTTGAGTGCATTAACGGATTTACCGAGAAACTTCCTGTCAACAAGCTCCACGTTTAGTATTGGTGAAGACGGCTCTACAATAGCCTTTACTCTGCTTACTATGTTCTGAGCACTGGAATGGTCACTCAGTACGGTGTAAAAGTACGGTCTAAAAGTCCTATCACGTAGAACAACTCTCTCACCGTCGCGCGTAATAGCCCATATAATGATGTGAGGTTCACCACCCACAATCTCGTAAGTTACGTCTAAAACGTAAAACTCTACTTCCATATTCACGCACTTTACACATCTCCAGAGTTTAATTATGATTTAAAGCCTGAAAAATACTGGGTATGCTACTGGGGCGTGTAATTGAAGCTTATTGAAGAGGACTTGAAGCGAGGAGTTCTAAAACTCCAGTGTGAGACCATAGATGACTTGTGGGTGCTCTACAATGTAATTAGAGAAGGCGACATTGTCTACGCTAAGACGACGCGAGAAGTAAAAATTGGTGAGAGTGGAAGTACTAGAATTCCCGTAGTACTCGGAGTAGTAGTGAAAAAAGTTGAATTTCAGCAGTTTGCAGATAAATTAAGAGTGAGTGGTGTTATTATTGATGGCCCGGAGAAACTCGGCGTTAGAGGTAAACACCACACTATAGCTATTGGTGTAGGAGACACTATAACAATAATTAAGAGTAAGTGGGAAAATCACGAACTCGAGTACATTAAGAGATTTAGTACACGTAAACCTAGAGTTCTAATTGTGTGCGTGGACTACGAAGAGGTCTGTGTAGCGCTGCTCTTAGAGCAGGGTTTTAAGTATTTACTAGACTACACTAATACTCTGCCCAGCAAGGCTTACAGCGTAGACTATGAAAGCCACTTAGAGGCGTTTACTAGGCACATCGTGAAGAGCGTTTTGGAGAATTCTAGTAGAGAGCGCGTCGAGGTAATAGTTGTTGCGGGTCCTGGAGAGTTTAAAGAGAGAGTAGCCAGGGCTCTTAGAGAAGTAATTGAAATACCCGTCTATACAGATTCCACGTCTAGTGGTGGTTGTTCTGGTGTACAAGAAGTTCTCAATAGAGATGTCGTGAAAAAAGCAGTTGGTGACTTTCAGCTCATTAAAGCACGCGAAGCCCTTAACCTCTTTAAGGAGCTCTTGATTAAGGACCCCGAAATAGTGGCTTATGGACTCGACGACGTGCTCACAGCGTGTCAACTAGGTGCCGTAAAGGCGTTAGTAATAGTCGACGACTTCTTGAAATCGAGTAGCGATGAAGAGTTTACAAAAGCACAAACTCTACTAAGAACAGCTTACGAAACGAGGTCAGAGATAGTCATCATTCCCGGGAGTTGCGATCTAGGTGGTGAAGTGCGGGGGTTTGGCGGTGTAATCGCTATTTTGAGGTTTAAAGTGTCAAGGTAAGTGTTGACTGCTAGTGTAGGCCGTGCAGTCTGTAGAGAATGTTCTTTTCTCGGAAGAGGCGTTCCAGCGCTTCTTCAAAGCTCTCACTAGGCAGGAGGACTACTTTGGCGAAAATACCTGTCCTCCCCACCTCGTCTCTTCTCGTTAAGACTTTAACTCGCTCTATAACTACTTCTATATCCACGCCAAGAACTCTCGCCACGTAGTCCTCCCACCCTATAACTGGTAACTCTTCATGACCCCTCTCCGTGGGCTTAACTAATACAAGGTTCTTGTTAACACCCGGTACGCGCTTATTTTCTAGGAGTTCACTGTACTCTAAATACCCGCCGAACTTGTAAAACTCTAGTTCTTGGGGTTTAAAGTCAAATAGCGGAAAGCTCACAGTAACACGCTCAAGGTCGTCGAGCACAATAACGCCTTTGGGCGTAGAGGTGGGTGTGGCTACTACTATGTAGCGATTACGCGGCTTGTAGCCACTCTTCTCTAGCAAATACTCTACAAGGCACGCGGGGGCTCTGACTGGTGTTACTATATCTATATCGCTTTCTGCGCGCACGTCTCCTCGAGCGATACTGCCATGGAGCCACACTCTAATACCATTACTCGCAAAAATTCTCATAATTTCGAGTGCTCGTGATCTGAGCTCCTTTAAGAGTTGCCAGCGGCGCTCATCATAAATGACTTCTCTAAACTCGGGAATTCTCCTAACTCTAGTTCTACGCATATTGGCGCTAAACACCGCTAAAATTTAATTCCACTAAACTCAATTCAGTTCTCCAAAGGCCCGTGGACGCGGCTCCGCGTAAGTGTGTAAGAGCACACCCCAGAGCCGCTCCACGCGAGCTCAACCCCGGTGACCCATGAACGCCTGTGTCCGGGGTTAGGTTGCTCCCTTCCGGGCCTGGCCTGGTTCCCCCGGCTAAGGTGGTCTACCCTCCTCCTCCGAGGGGGGCCCCACCTCCACAGGCCCCATGGGGCGGGGTTCATTGCTGTGCGTGGGGGATGGCGTGTGCTCTTACACACTTACGCGGTTATCTGCTCCAGCAACAGCTGGGGCCTACCCGCGTCCACGGGCCTACTATGACTATGCAGGCGTCCTCTTATATAGTTCTTCTATTTATAGTGTTTTCAGCCCCGAACCTGTGAGTACTAGTAGTACTCTGCTCTTGCTCGGTATCTTCGCAGAGATCTTTTCGTAGGCGGCATACACAACAGCGGATGTAGGCTCTACAGTAAAGCCCCACTCCCAGAGAGTTTTATGTGCTCGTGCTATTTCGCTATTGCCAATTAAGACTACTTCTCCGCCTGTTCTCTTAATAGCGTCTACTATTTCGGCTACTCTAGGCGGATTAGAGACCATGATGCCATCAGCCAGAGTAGAGGGTTCTCCTGGTAGCGACTCCCCACACATAGCTGTGTAAACTGGCTGTGCACCGTATCCTTGAACGGCTATTACTCTGGGTACTCTATTAGTAAGACCCAGATCTCTTAGCTTCTCAAAACCATACACTACGCCGAGGAGGAGTCCTCCGGACCCAACTGGCACAATTACGTAATCCGGCACACCTATATCCTCGTAGATTTCGTAAGCAATAGTCGCGTGTCCTACAATGTAAAGAGGATTCCACAAGTGCGCTACGTAGTAAGTACCAGGCTCGTTAATGTACTCGTATACGAATTTACTAGCACCTATTCTACCCTCTGTCTCAATGACGACTCCGCCTAACTGCCTAACAGCTCTCTTCTTGCCTTCAGGGGCTTCTCTCGGCATTATAATCACCGAGTTCAAACCGTAGAGTCTAGAGTAGAGGGCTACAGATATGCCGGTATTACCGCTAGTGTCGACAACGCTCTTTCTAAACCCCATTTTAAACCCGTAGTAAACAGCGAGAGCTGTACCACGATCTTTAAAGCTACCACCGGGATTTAGGTACTCTAATTTAAATAGCAGTTCATGAGCTCCAGTGCTCTCGACTACAAGAGGTGTTAAGCCTTCGCCTCGATACTTCTCGGGTTTAAATGGAATAAATCCTCTATACCGCTCCCACATATTCTTCGACTCGGTGATCTCCCCAGAAACAGAGTATTCTAAACTTAGTGGACTACTGCACACTGGGCACTTCCAGTAGTACTCTAAAGACAAGTCGCCTCTAAAGCCACATCGCGGACACTTCCAGGCGGGCAAAGCACCACCATATTAACACTTCTAGTTTATCTTATTGAATGAAAAATTTAAATTCTAAAGAGCACTATATATCTAGTTTAAGTGGTGTCTTTATGAAGCCGCGTTCAAGAATAATATTGGGAGTATTAGTAGTAGTACTTCTATGTCTACTACTAGCACCCCTAAATAGAATAGGAGCGGAGCAGGAGAAGATATATGTGGCTTTTATATGGCACTACCACCAGCCATGGTACTACAGTCCAGACGAGACACACTTTATTCTGCCGTGGGTGAGAATGCACAGTGTTGGAAACTACTACAAAATGGCTTACATACTATCAAAACACCCCGGTGTTAAATCAACATTCACGTTCTCCGGCTCTCTCCTAGAGCAAGTTATAGACTACGTGGAAAACGGAAAAATGGACCTAAGAGAGATAATCTCGTGGAAAATTGTAAATGGCACTGTAACAGTGAGAGACGTATTTGACATGTTAAGAATACCAGGCGGGTTCTTTGATATAAATTGGGCTAGAATAGTCAACCGATCGCCTAGGTACAGAGAGCTACGTGATAGAGCTCAAGCACTATTTTCCACCTGCTCGCGAGTTGCTACAACGGAAGAAGAGCTGATTAATTGTGTTGTAACGGGCTTTACTGGAGGCAACCTATTAAGTCAAGAAGTAATTGACTTATCAGTAATGTTTAACTTGCTCTGGATAGATCCACTAGTAGCTAGAGAGCAGTACCCAGAGATCTACAGTTTAATGACAAAAGCCTACGCAGAGTCTTATCCTAACTTCAATAGAGATCACCTTCGCCAAGTATTAAGTGTTCACAGAGATATAATGTCCAGATTAATACCGATCTACAGGGAGCTAGCGAGTAGAAAACAAGTAGAGATCATACCAGTACCGTATAGTCATCCACTAGCCCCACTACTAGTAGATGCCGGCCTCGACGAGGACCTCGAAATACACGTTAAACTCGCAGTGACTCTATTCGAGAATTATTTCAATTTCACGCCGGCAGGAGCTTGGCCAGCTGAGCAAGCAGTAAACGAGTATGTAGTTAGAGCCTTTAAGAGAGCAGGTGTGAACTGGACCGTCACGGATCAGTCGATACTCGCGGCCACAGGGGTAGATGCAAGTAACATTAACAATCTAGGGGCTCTCTGGTATATTGATTTTCCAGAAGGCAGGATATTCATCGTGTTCAGGGAAACAACGCTTAGCAATTTAATAAGCTTCTGGTATAGTGGCTGGGACCAGGATCAGGCGGTAAACGACCTCGTGAGCAGAATTTTAGCTTACAGAGCGCAGGCTCAAGGTCCTAGACTCGTCATTATTGCACTTGACGGCGAGAACCCGTGGGAGCACTATCCAGAATTCGGCACAATTTTCCTCACTAAACTGTACTCTAAGCTGGCGGAGCTACAGGGTCAGGGTGTAATAGAGACAATAACGCCGTGGGAGTTTATACAGAGATTTTCCAACACGGCTAAGGCGTTACCACTAAGAAACTACGAGTACCTCGACTTAGCAGGGAGAGATATATCTAATATTCCACCTGACAGCTACAGAGACGCGTACTCAGAGTTACCTAGGAGAACTGTCAGTGCGAGGCTACCAGAGGGCTCTTGGGGCGTGGACTTAGCGATATGGATTGGACATAGACAAGAAAACGTAGCGTGGATGTGGATGATTAAAGCAAGAGAAGACGTTATGAGAGCTCTTGGCGTGAGCAGCTTCTCAGAACTCTATACTAAGCATTACAGTGTAGCAGAGTACCTGTTAAAAGCCCAAGCTAGTGACTGGTGGTGGTGGTATGGAGGTGATGGCGGCGGGTCTCCAGCACCTTTCGACCCGCTCTACAAGGCCTATTTAAAGAGGGCCTACGAACTAGCTGGAATACAGGTGCCTCAATACCTACTCCTCACGGCGTATCCAGACGGCACACCTATAGGAACACTCAACCCAGTTCCACCATCACTAGTTGAGAGCCCACCAGTAATAGATGGCCAAGTAGAGAATTTGTGGGAAGCACTTGTAAATGAAAATAGAGCTCTGGGAATCACTGTTGGAAGAGTAGTTCCAACTGTATATGTCGCGGTGAGTGCTTCTCACTTATACTTCGCAGTGAATATTAAGGCAAATGATCTAAGGGACGTTATCGTAGCGGTGTACTTCGCGACTCCCAACGCCTCTCTCTCACCATACAAGCCCGACTATGCACTATACCCGAGGTACAATAGCGTTGACTTAGGAATATACTTGATGAGAGAGGTACTAGTAGACTTCACCGCGCGTAAAGCATATATAGGCTTAGCTACTAGCGGCACGTGGCGCCAGCTCGGCGCAGTTGACGTGTTCGTAACGGGTATTCCAGGTTCTTACTCGGCAGAGTTCTCAGTAAAGATAAGTGATTTGAAGTTAGCTACCGGCGAACTTGCCTATATAGCCGTAGTAGTCTACTTGAATAACACAGTGTCCGAGTGGTCTTCGAGGCTTGGACTAGCCTATCAACTATTCATACCTAGACCAGTAGGAGTAATTGGAGAAGTTATATTCGAAATGAGCGATCCCGTCGGCGATGACAATGGTCCAGGTGACTTCAAGTACCCCGGAGCAGCTGTATTTGTGCCTGGAGTATTTGACTTAACAAAATTCACAGTACTAGATGCAGGAGATAGAGTGGTCTTTGTATTCACGTTTAGAGAGCTCGGCGGAAACCCGTGGGGCGGTCCTAACGGCTGGAGTATGCAACAAGTACACTTTTACATCTTAACAACTCTTAAAACATCAGGGCGTCAAGACACCTTCGGATTAAATGTCACTATAGCATATGGATGGCACATGGCTCTCTTAGTGGCTCCGGGCTGGGATACTGATCCACTGCCTACCGGGCAGAGAACAGCTCTCTACTACTTCGATAAAGAGAGACCGCTAGTACAAGACGGCTTTCTCAGAGCGTACGCTGATCACGCGACGAAGTCTATTATAGTTGAAATTGCGAAAGAAGTCCTTTACGATGTAGAGAACATTAAAGACTGGGTATACGTAGTAGTGGTAACTAGTCACGATGGATACGGACCTAGCAGAATAAGGCCGTTTGTCATTGGTGGAGGAGAGTGGAATGTAGAAGTACCAAGCACACCAGAGTACGCCAGGGCCTCACTGAAAGGCATTATTCCACGCGTACTCGACTTGTTAGCGCCTACAGCAGAAGCCCAGTACACCATGCTCAAGAGCTTTAATATAGAAACTGGCGAGCCAGCTAAACTTG
>Ga0080008_135574_pt1 | contig 18479 bp, 28 predicted proteins | sample ConCONMetagenome_FD_69211 | JGI IMG/M metagenome (GOLD analysis project Ga0080008, IMG submission 69211) | Hot spring microbial streamer communities from Conch Spring, Yellowstone National Park, USA - CON_C (SPADES assembly) (version 2) | ecosystem: Environmental > Aquatic > Thermal springs > Hot...
CATCCAAACCTAAAGCTTGGAAGACTTTCTTTATTGCGTAGGGTGTTCCCTTGTAGCGGTGGAGTTCAATTGCGTTCTTGATTAGGTTGCGTTTGTCTTGAATTGTCTGTGCTTGTTCGTAGCCTTCGATGTGAAATTGCCAAGCAAGGAGATCAAGGAGTTTTTCGTCTTCAATTTCATCAATGCGTGGGTAAATAAGAACCTTGATGATGTGCTTTTTCAGCTCTTCAAAGCTTGCGTCAAAGGTGTCTACTAAGTGCTGAAGCTCTCTTATGCTCGGAGGGGTAAGGTCTTTAATCATCTACCAAGCCTCCGTATCTAATACATATGTCTTGGGCATGGGCTATCTGCTCGATGGTAAGCTCCTGCTTAGCTGGTAAGGCTAAGTCTACCCTGTAAGCTCCCGCTTGCTTGACAAGTCTTATTAGTTCTTCGGGCAAGATGTCCCTACCGATCTTAGATTTTGTCCAGCTTACAAAATCGCCGACCGCTTTTTCAACTGCGGATTGAATAAAAGAAAGCTTCGGGGCATCTTTTCTATTCACATAGAAGGTTAGATCAATGTCGTAGTAAACCACCTCAGGTGCAGAAACTAAGACCTGATCGGTTAAGGGACGCACACGCTCTGAGGACAAATATTTCCAAATAAGTGAGAGCATGCTTTCGTCCGGGATGTTGCCCCCTTTCAAGGTGAAGATGACTTTCACTTGACCCGGAGCCGGGCTATAGACTTCCACATCTTCTATGTCCTGATGGGCTGATAGTGTGTGATAGATATAAGCTTGCTTGGAGCCAGCGTTGCTGAAGCGTTCAATGGATAGTCTTATCCTCTCACGAAAGCGTTCGTCGTCTTCTTCATCTGCACCGAATAAACTCATGGTGATGTTTGATACGGAAGAGATGTAAGGCAAGGGGTCCATAAGGTTTTTTATCTGCCCGATTGAAAAGCCGTTTCCTATTGTTCCTGCCTCGCTACACTCAGCCGGGACATCAACATATAAGCTTCCAGCTGGGATCTTTGCTTCCTGCAAAGTTGCAAAGTAGATGTCTCCCCCTGCGGTCACCCTTGTTCCGGCAGGGATGACCACATCAAAGTCTAAGGGTTCGGCTAAGTAAAAACGCAAGATGGTTTGCGCTTTCCGAGCTGGAAGCCTTTTTACCCCGTAGAGCTCAGCTAAAGCATCAAGATATTGTCCTTTTGCGAAGGCAAGCAAATTCTGCTTTGCGGTCTCGTTTATGGCTATGGCTAAAAGAGCGCTGGCGTAGGTTTGAAGGTTGATTAGCAGGCGCTCAGGGTCTGCTGGGTAGAGTGGACGCTGTGTAATTTTTTCATAAGCATCAATCAGCAAGCTTTCCCAGTAAAGCGGGTCTGTCTCTATAAACTTTATATCCATAGCGTGTGCCTCGTTTCTATATCTTCAATGGCTAAAAGAAGTTCTATCTTGGTTCGTTCAAGGCGTCTATCAAGCTTGACTTCCTTGACTTTGACTCTTGGTTCCCATCTCTCTATTTCATCTACAATGTAAGCTTTGATCTTGCCCACTGTCAAAGCTGTAAGTGGCTGGTCTATAAATTTATAGAGCTCTGAGCCAAAGTCGGGGCGGTGCACATCCGAGCCTTTGGGCGTAGTCAAAATTACCTGAATGTTCTGCAGGACGCTTTTTATGGTGTCTTGTTCGACAACATTCATCGTTTAAAAAAATGACAAGGGGAAAGATAAAATTCAAGCAAAGATTGCACAAAGTGTGGTGGACCCCTCGCTACGCTCTGGGCGACAGAGGGGGCTCGGGATGACAAAAACGCTCAAGGTGGCAAAGAATAAAAAAAAACTTAACGATTATCGTTTGAATTTTTGCGGATGATGGTTAGCTTATAGCGTGGGCGGGGCAAGACCTCTTGGACGGTTTGATTTTTTTCTAAGAACTCTTGCAAGGCATCCTCCGGGATGCGCAAAGCTTTCTTTTCTCCTACCTGAATAGCCCTGAGATAGCCAAATTGGATATAAGAATAGACCGTTCGCTTGCTTAGCTTTAGGAGCTTAGCGACTTCATCAACCGTATAAAACTTCATTCTGTTTCAGATTAAAATAGACAAGGCCTGTTTTCAAGCAAAGATTGCATAGAAAGCTATTCCTGCAAATCTTGCAAGCGGTAGTCTATATCGTCTATTCTTGCGTATTTGCAAAGGCTAAAGATTCTACTCACGATCGGCTCGGCGAGGATTTTTTGCAAGCTCTTAAAAGGAGTGTTCGTCGTTATAAAAAGATACTTCTTTTCGTTCCATGCTGTGTAAATAATCTTCTCGACAAGCTTCAGCTCGATGCTGTCAATGTTTGCGTTTAAGTCGTCCACGAGGTAGCAATCGGCGTCCGGGTATCTATCCCAAACGGTTTTCCTATAGGTGATGCAGGAGATATATAAAGGATTATTTACTTTATACACTCGGAGAAGCTCAGCGATGGCGTAAGTGCATGCAAAGGTCTTCCCAACCCCAGCTGGACCCTCGAGAAACAAGCCTTTAGCGTTCTTATACCGCTTGACGACCTCTATCGCTTTAGTCTCCTTAATCAACGAAAGCTGTTTCAAGATATTATTTGGAAAGTATCCGTAGGCTAAGATTTCTCTTATCTTATCCAAATCTCGGGGCTTCCTGTAGAGTTTTGCCACATTTTCAGCGATAAAGACTACATAGTAAGTTTCCCCGTCGTCGATTTCGGCTTCTGGGTGTTTTGCTTTGAGCTCTTCTATGCTCTCAGCGACCTCATACATAGCTTAGCCCTCCTTTGCTTTAATATGCTGAAGATAGTAGTCATCCCCCCTTGCGTTATCTAAGCACCAGCGGTCCTCTTTTTTGCCCTGCATGGCTTTGATTTTGGGAAGTCGCATTCTGAACTCAAGAAGTCCTCCCGTGCCTTTTTTACTAAGCGCCTTCTGCCGGTATTCTTCGTAGTCGGCTTTTAGGTCGTCAATTGTTTCTCCGTTTCGTTCGTAAATTTGAATAAGCTCCTTGAAGTGCTTGCCTAAAAGATCTTTATAGGTGACAAACCTTAGAGCCTCAGGTGGCTTATCATTCCAAAGTTTAAGATACCAGCCCATAAGATGCTGGAGCTTCTTATTTAGTTCTGCGGTGTCGTCCTTGACTGCCGTGAGCTTATCTATAAGAAAGTTCAGGATAAACATGGCATCGTTTACTTTGCCTTCTTCCAAAAAGTCGAGAGCCTGCTCAAGCCTTCTAACTATGCTTCGTTTATCCATTTTTCCCTCCTTAGCTTTATTAACTTCTTTTTGATGGCGATGACGCTCCGGTTAATCTCCTGAGAAAGCTCTTTAGCCTTCTCTCGGTTAAAGCGCAAATCCGGGAAGGCTTCTTTTAGCTTTTTTATTTCTTCCTCGCTCCAGTAGTAATAGTCTCTTGCCCCTTTGCGTCTACGGATTTCTCGGCACTTCTCCCGCCGGTAAATAGGCTTACAGTCTTGGCAAATCACATGGGCTGAGTTCATGGGGAAAAATTCTTTCCCGCAGAGCCGGCATTTGCGCATCCCGCTTGAAGTTTGACTTTGACAAAGCTCAGGCTTGGGAAGCTTAACTCGGTAGACCTCTGGCTTTTGCGATACCACCTCAAGCAGATTTGCTTTAAGCTGAGACTTGATAAGCCCATAAACTTTCCGCTTAACATAGGCAAGCAAAAACTTGGGTGGGTTTAAGTCGTTTATGATCTCGTAAGGTGAAAAAGTCCCCCGTCTTAGCATGGCTTGCCAGATTAAGCCTTCCCTCATTTCTACCTACCTCCCGAGCGTCTGGGCGATCTTGGTAACCATGTCTTCGTTCAAAGCACTATTCATTTTCTTTGCTACTTGAAGCACAAAGACCACATCAATGGTTGTCCAATTCCTTTTCTTGGCTACCTCAAGGAGCATCGCAGGGTCTGCCTTTACCTTGAACTCCTTTAGCAACTCTTCAATGATCCTTTCGTTTATTAAGTCAAGCTCCCGCTTAATGAAAATTCTTTTATGTATGCTATGGGGATAGGCGCTTATAACCTTCGGGACAGTTTTATCCCCGAGAAAGATATAGCTAAAGTTTAGGGCTGGAATTTCGCTTAGGTCTTTTAGCTCGTTCAGCATTGTTGGCTTGCGTAAAATTCTTTGGGCTTCGTCCAAAATTAGAATAGGCTTGATGTTTAAGACCTCGCAGTAGGCTATCATCATGTCAAGCGTAGCTTCATAGGTATGTCTTGCCCCAGAGCCGATGGCATAGCCTATCATCCTATAAAGCCTTCCCTTCGTGATGTCTCCGTCCGGCACCTTGATGTAGAAGACATTCTCATGTTCGCTTGCCACCTTCTGAGCAGTGTAAGTCTTCCCCGTCCCCCATGCTCCCCAGATCAGGGCATGCACAGGTCCTGAGATATTCTTTCTTAAATGGTTTATGCTGGCTATCGTTCCTTCTAAGATCTCTTCTACCGTCTGCATAGCCTACCCTCCTTAGTTGATTTTTTTATCATCATTGGCGATAACAAAGGGCTTATCTTCTGAAGAGAAAAGCTTTATAAGGTCGATCGTCCCAAAGTCTTGGACAGCCTCTTGACTTTCTGGCTTAGCCTCTCCCTTAGCCTCACCCTTAGCCAGAGCCTGAAAAATATCCTCTCCCGTTTGCTCAATCTTTGGCTCGGGCAGGGCTTGCTCTAAGCGTTCAAGCTCGTCCGTTAGCTTCTTTTTCCGCCTGAGCACCCTTCTAACTTGAGCCTTGCCCTCCTTTAGTTCATGAACATCCTCTGGAGCCTTCTCGGTAAAGAGCACCGCTTCCCCAAGCTTTACCGCAAAGTCTTTGTCGTAGACTATCAGCCGAGAAAGGTCGTCAAGAAAACGCACCGCTAAAACCTCAGGATATTCGGCTTTTCTGCCAAGCTCGCAAGCATCGGCTCTTAGGCTATCACAATGGAACTCATATCGCTGGTTGTCTATGGTTATGGTGTTGTTTATCACCTTGCGGATAAACCGTTCGGCAAAGGCAAAGCGGAGCTTCTCCTGCTTTACCGGCTTTAGCTCAACCTGCCTAAGCATAAAGGCTGGGATGACTGGTTTATCAAAGTTTTCAAACTGGTGTTCCATCTCGTTGTATTGCTGGATGGCTCTAAGCAAAGCGGTCTCAAAGTCCTCTGCCTCTTGCTCTCTTATTAAAGCTTTTAGGTCCCGTATGGCTCGCTCAATAAGCTTTGAGTTAGGAGAATACGGGGGCACATGCTCAAGCTCAACCCCAAGCTCGGCAAGCCCCCTCCTGATTAGCTCTGACTTCAGAGTTAGCTCGTTATCGGTTTTAACTTTGTAAGGCAAGCCCCATGTGGAAAAGATGTTGATCAGGAACTTAGCGACATCATACTGGTCTAAAGCCTTGTTGTAATGCCTCGCTGTAGTCTCCTTGACTTCGAGCAAATAAGGCTCAAAGAAGAACCCGCTCCAGATCTCCCGAGCAAGCAAAATAAAGTAGTTTTTCCCTCTCCAGGTGTAGCCCGTTACGTCTATCTCAATAACGCCAGGCTCCCTGCGGATTTTAGCCTTTGGTTGTCTGAAGGCTGGCATTTCTTTTAGGCTTCTTCTACGCCGTTCAAGCTTTTCCAGCCCGCCATACTCTTCTTTGATGAAGGCTTTCAGCCAGCGATAGAAAAAGGCTCGGTTGTTTATGCCTACGGCGTGTAGCTCATCCCTCAAAATACGATAGATTTGAGCAAAGCTTAAAACCCTCGTGCGCCCTTTCTCCTCAGTCCTCGTGGTAAGCAAAGCTTTAACCTTTTCCTTTAGCTCCTTCGGAACAAAAATCTGGATAGGGTTTTTCTTTATCCTTTCATCGTATAGCCACTCCCAGACGGTAGACTTGCTTACCTTGAGGATCTGGGAGATCTTGCTTATGGAAAAGCCTACATTATAAAGCTCTCTTGCCTTTGCTCTTTTATCCATTACTTGCCCCCTTTGTTAAACTTGCCATACCGCTCTTCCCACCACTCAGGGTAGAAGTAACTCTCATAGAGCGAAGGGTCCACATTCTGGATAAACACGCCGAGCACTCCCTTTTCCTTACAGCCTTTTCCTCGCACGGAGATTAAGCGGGTGTCTACGAATTTCTTGATAAGCTTTAACAAAAACCTTTCGGCTATATACCAGTCCCAAGCTATTGTGATGTGTAAAATCTTTCCGTAGATATCGTTGAAAAACCAATCAAGCTGTCCCTCGTCGTCAAGCGGTGGTCTTTCCTTCGGTGGTCTTCCGCCCTTGTTTTTGCGTTGGTCTTTGAAGCGTTCAAGGACCTCCTCGTAGTTTTCTCCTTCTTTTTCTTCTATCCATTCCTTGAACAATGGTGGTTTGCCTTTGCTAATACGGAAAAGGTCTATCTCAGCCATCATTTTTAAGCGGAATTCCTTATCTTTTCTAAACCTCTCCCGTAGATGCTCGGGGACTTGCACTGGGTATGGCCAGTCTTCATTATCAGGCTCAGGTGGGAAGACGGGCTCATTCTTGCGAGGCTCTGGCTTGTAATCGGCAAAGAAATCCTCCTCCTCTTCCTTTTGCTCTTCCTCTTCCTCGTCAAGGGGAAGCCTTCCAGCGAGAAAGTCCTGAAGTTTTTTTTCTATGTTTTCTATGTCTTCTGGGGTTGGAGAGGGCTCGGAGGGTTCAGAGGGCTCTGGTTTTAAGGGCTCGGATGGGGGCTGGGGGGGTTCAGAGGGTTTGGTGCATTTTTGCAAATTTTGCAATTTTGCACCAAGTTCGTTTTCCCACCTAATTATTGTGGTATGTTCTAAACCAAGTTTTTCTCCTACTTCTCTTGCAGTTAAACCTTGACTTCTAAGCTCTAAGGCTTGTTTCTTTAGTTCTGCCTTTTCCTGCTCTTTCATGCTCCGAAGCCAGTAATACATAGTCCTTTGGGATACGGCGAAGATCTTCGTTAGCTGTGGAATATCTATCCCCAGCTTATAGAGCGTCTGGGCAAGGATAACCTTTTCCTCTTTCTTGAGGGGCAAGCCGTGCTTTAGGTTGGCTTCTATGGCTTTAATGCGGTAGTCAAGCTCGTCTTTGCAGTCAACGAGCTTAGCCTTGATGGTCGTCCTTCCTGCCCTCTTGTAAGCCTCAGTCCTATGCACTCCGTCAATGATCCAGTAGGAGCCATCCGGGCGTTTCCAAACCAAGATGGGGTCAAAATCCGTCCCGTTCTCCACCATCTCCTTATACTCATCAACCTTCTCATCAACGGTCCCGGTGATGACACGAGGGAGAAGCCCCTGAGGAATTTGCAAGTCCTTCAACTCAAGCTCAACGATCATGGCAACCCTCCTTTAGTTTTTGTTTTAGATTATTCAAATAAGTTTTAGAGACAACTTTGCGAGTTGTGATGCATTTTCCGTTTCGGTCTATCACTAAAATTAGCAGGTAGCGACCGTAGTAGGGCTTTGCGAAGTAGTGCCAAACGCTGTTCCCATCCTTCATGGCTCCAAGCCTTTCATACTCTTTGAAAAGAAGTGTTGCTATTACCTCTGCGGTGTCCTGCCACATAGCCCTTCTCCTTAGAATGGAAACTCATCTTCCAGGCAATCATCGCAAACCCTCATCCTAAAACGCATATTTAGCTTGATAACAAGAAGGGTGTCCCCTTCTTCTTTGATTACCCGGTAGTAGTCATTTTCTGCACGGAAAATATCTTCATCAACCCACTCAGGGTTGTTGATGACAAATTCTTCTCTGGTGAAAAAGTCCCGGCATTTAATTTGCCTTTGCCTCATCGCTTCCCTCCTTTATTAGAGTATTATTCCAGCACATAAGGCGTTAATTTGGGTTCTATCGTTAGCATCAAGCCATACGAAGTAAGCTTCGTTTAGCTTCTTGTTAAGGACACCGACAAACTCTATGATGTAGAGCTTACGCAGGCTACAGTAGACCACTCCCTCTATAAAATCGGCGTAGGCTCTCGTGATGCCTACTTTCTTGAAAAGCTCAGGAATGTCCAAGATGTAAATTTGCTTAGTTTTGGTGATTTCAAAGATTTCAAAGGTTTCCGTTCTGACCGCATAATAGTCAAAGTCATGATATACCTTTACGCTTTTTTTAAGGAGATTTTTGACATAATCCAAGAAATTGACATAATATCGTTTAGAGGATAGATACTCTTGGTAGGGTATGGACTTTAAAAATTCCTTTCTTACTGCCCAAATTCCGTTGGTTATGTATCCATCATTCGTTTCATATACATCATGATCGCATAGAGACGGATCAATCGCTTGTTGGAAAAGCTTTATTTTTTCATCAATGCTAAGCATCGCTACCCTCCTTTTTGGTTTGTTTAGTTTTTAGCTCATAAACGATCCTTACCTTTCTTACCCTTTCGGTTCCGCAGGCGATAAGCTTCTCATCCGGCCACTGCTCAAGCACAGCCCAGTTGACCTTTTTTTCTATGATGATGGCTTCCGTCCAGCCAAGCTTCTCAAGCTTCTCAAGAACTCCCCGAGCCTTTTTGACAACAATCTTAATTTGCTTGATAAGCCTTCCGAGTCTCGTTTCGCATAGGTCGCTATCCCCAAATAGCTCTGGGGCATATCTTATTGCAAGTTTCTCAAGCTCCTCTTCGTAGGTTCTCAGGGCTTTCTTGTGAGTTTCGATTTTTGGGTAGTATTTGGCTTGGAGCTTTTCTAAAGCCTTTTGGTATCCTGCTTCAAGCTTTTCTAAAGCCTTTTTCTCAGCCTTAATCTTTGCGAAAAGCTCATCAATCTCCATGATGAGCCGGTCTCGTTTTGTTAAGGCTTGCTCTTTTTTAGCTTTTGCGTTCGCTTTCATGGCGTTCAACCTCCCCTATTAGTCTGTGGCTTCCAAGACTAAAGGCGATCTCGGCTACGACACCGGGTAGCGTTTTACCCCTGATCTGCGCTTCCATGTCAAGAAGCTTAAGGGCTCTTCTTCTAAGCCTCTTGCAATATTCTTCAATCTCTTGGCTTGCCTGAGCAAGGTAGTAGCCACCGCCGTCTTTTTCGTGAGTGGAAAGGATCGGAATGCCTTTCTTCCTAAGCTCTTCGATGAGAGCCCGGAGCTCCCGTGCCTGATTGTGCTTATTCGTGCAGGTCTTTTTAAAAACGAACTTGTAGAGCTCTCCTTGATCAATGGCATTCCCTTTTCCGACATGCTGGGAGAGGACATACAGAAGTCTTGCGATTAAAATTTCCTTCCTTTCACGACTCATAGCCATCGCTCACCCTCCTATTTGGTTTCTTCGCAGGGCGGGATGTAGATCAGGGCTTGAGGATAGACCGCTGGGTTGATGTAGAGACCTTCAGGTCTGGGTGATGAGTGCGAGCTTAGCTTGTGCAAGATAACAATTTGTAAGATGAGATTAATGATAAGCAAGCACAACAACAACCAATTGCGTTGCGGTTTAGGCTTTTGCTGGTAGATCATCATAAGCCACCCCCTTTGTGTTTTTTTGTAAATCCGAAGCTTTGAGGTTGACTTTCAATCCCCGACTTATTAAACTGTTTACTAAAAAGAACACGGAGGCTATAAATGACCCGCAATATTCGGCTTACCATTACTCTATCTCAATCCGAATTCGTATATTTGATAACTCAATCCCCTGCTGTGGTAGTATACGGAACCGTTCAGCTAAAATCTGCAATACCTCAGATAATGACGATTGAGGACAACACATACCGCTTTTGGACTGTTGAGCTTCAAGCTGATTACCTGGAGTCTTTAATAAACCTGCTAAAAGAGCTAACAGATTTGCAGAAATCTCAATACAGATAGGACCATGACTGTAAATTTTGATGCTTTTTTCCATTTTTACCCCTCCTCCCAAAGTTGTTCGTATGGCATACCTAAAAATTGAGATATTTTTTTCCGTATTTTTTCTCCTTTGCGCCGCCCGTGTATTACATACCAAAGATACTGCTTCGTTATCCCAAATTGCTTGGACAAATCAATCAGCTTAACCCCTCTTAGCACAAGGAGAGATTTAATGAGCCTTGCATTGGTCTTGTATCTTGGCTTTTTGATGTTTGCCTTTTTAACCATGCTTGCGTCCTTTCCTTTTTTGGACCTCTTTTTCGTAGTAGTAAACGAGCTCTGGTTTTTGCAAAATTTCAGCAAGTTTCAGGATTACAGGGCGGGAGACCTTGTAGAAATTCAAAACCAGTAAAAGCACTTGGTAATCAAGGTTGTTTTGCTTTGCAAATTGCCTTAAAGAAAGTCCTTGCCTTTTCAATTCCTCTTTTATAATATCCTTCATAGGTGCCCTCCTCATGAGGATATTATAAGAAAAATTTCTTATTTTGTCAAGAGGGGGAGGTGAAAAATTTCTTATGAGTGCAGGAGAAAGGATAAAAAGGTTGAGGCAAGCTTTAGGACTAACACAAAAAGAGTTTGCTTCACGAATAGGGATAACCTATGAAATGCTTGGACTTTACGAAAGAGGTAAATATGACCCGACCGATAAAGTTCTCAAGCTCATCTCCTCCGTTTTTGGCGTTTCCTACGAGTGGCTCAAGGAGGGCAAGGGGGAGATGTTCGAAAAGCCAAGCTTCCTTGACATGAACATTAACGACATCTATTACGAGCTAAGGCAAAGGATGAAGGAACAGTTCTGGACTATTCCCATAATTGGCAAGGTAGGGGCGGGCTTCCCCCAGAGCAAAGGCGACCTTGAAATCGTTGGCTATTTTGATATCCATAAGATAAAAGGCTTGAAGCCAGAGCAACTTTTCGGAGTTGTCATACATGGAGACAGCATGGCTCCAACGCTCTTAGACGGCGATACCGTTATCGCTAAAATCTACGAAGGGGATGGAACCGATATACCCAACAAAAAGGTTGTCATCGTGGCTAACCCTGACGGCGAGCTCTATATAAAAAGGCTTCTCAAGGCAGACGGCAAGTTCATCCTTCTTTCAGACAACCCCTCTTACCCGCCCATTTACCCTGAGGAAGAAGGCTACCGGATCATTGGCATAGCTATTAAATTTTATCGTGAGGGCAAGTTGTAAAAAATTAATTTTGCAATCTTTGCTTGTCTTTTTTTCAAGGGTAGTTTAGTTTTTTGGCATGAAGCTTGACTGGGAGCTTGTGCGGGAGATCCTTCTTAAGCTTGAAGAGCTCCCAGAGCAAGAGGGGCGGTTAATGCCCCATGCCTTTCAGCCTTTTCACGACTGGGAAAAGGCATCCTACCACATTAAGCTTCTCTCCCAAGCAGGATTGATAGAGGCAGACTGCATTAAATCTCTGGGCTCTCCTCCTATCTACTATGCCATTAGCTTGACTTGGCAGGGGCACGAGTTTTTAAACAGCATTCGCAACCCATCCGTTTGGAACAAGGTCAAAGAAAGGGCAAGGGAGCTTGGGTTAAGCCTAACCTTTGACCTTGCTAAAGAGCTTGCCAAAAAGATCGTCCTAAGCCTGATCTAATAGAGCTCTTTGCAATCTTTGCTTGGTTCGGGGTCTTATATGTAATAATATTTATTTATATGCAATATGCATCTCTCGGGGACATTGTCTTTAAGGTCTACTCTTACCTTGAGCACAGAGAAACGAACGAATACGCCGTAGCCAAGCATAGAACCATCTTTGCCCCTTCAAGTTTGCAGTTTCTCGGGGATGAACTCCTAAGCCTTGAGGTCAAGGTGGGCTTCCATCGGGATTTTTGCGACCCGCTTGAGGAGTATCAAAAACTTAGAGACCTTGCTAAAGAGGGCTTGCCGAAAAAATTGATTGTTGCCGAGCAGGTCTACGGGGATTTCGTCATAGAAAGCATCACTGCAGAGGTCAAACAAGTGGACATGTGGGGCAAGCCCGTTGCCATATACTGCAATGTGAAGCTTACGGAATACCGAGAAAAGAAACTCCAGACAAAGAAGATAAGAGCAACGAAGAAGAAAGCTCCAGCCAAGAAGAGCTCGCAAGAGCAAGTGCAACCATCGCAGTATAAACCCATCATCACGAGGTAAGCCCTATGGAATACCTTATCTATATAGCCAAACAGGGCGACAGATGGGACACGATAGCTTGGAAACTTTACGGAGACCCTTATCTTTATGAACCTATCCTTCGTGCAAACCCAGAGTATCTTGGCTTGCCCTACCCACCGCCCGGTGCAAGATTGCAAATTCCGATCATAGAGGTTGACGACGAGAAAGACCTCATAAAAGCCCCATGGCAGACCGAGTAGAGCTTTACAAGCCTTTCCTTTATGTTGAGATAAACAACAGGGATGTTTCAGCATACATCACGCCTTACCTTCTGAATTTTAAATACATAGATAACGACGGCTTAGACAAGAACGAAAGCGACGATATAGAGATAGAGGTTGAGGATAGCATCGGTTTTTTCAGGAAAAACCCTCCTGCTCGGGGGTCAAGCCTGAAGGTCCGCTTTGGCTATGAAGAAGCGGTGCGGGATGCCGGCGTCTTTTTCATAGACAGCTATACCTTCAAGTATTCTCAGAGCGGGGCAACCTTTACCATCAAGGCTTTAGCCAAAGATGTCAAGGCAAGCTTCAGAACCTTAAAGACTACTGCCTTTGAAAACACGAGCCTAAAGAAGATTGCTCAGGACATAGCTAAAAGGAACGGCTATAAGCTTTACTTTGAGGGCTCGGACATCGCTTTCCAGCGGATAGACCAGTATAAGCAAAGGGACTTAGAGTTTTTATCCCAGCTTTGCAAACGCTACGGCTACACCTGCAAGATTGCCGATGGGAAAATCGTCATTCAGGGAGTGGAAAGCATCCTTAATCGGAAGGCTACTTTCGTGCTAACGCCCGATTGGGTGATAGACCTTGAGATTGAGGTCTCAAGCTTGAACGCTGGAGAGGTGGATGTGGTCTACCTTGACCCAAAGAAGAAAGAAGCAACAGCAGACAAAAAGAAGACTGAAGTAAAAGCAAGTCAAGACAAACAAATAGAGAGAGTGAGGGTAGAAAACAAGGCGCAGGCTGAGAGAATAAGCAAGGCTCAAAAAACATTAAACGAAATGAAAGAGCTTAGAGGCAGGCTGACCTGCGTCGGCATCCCTTCCATCTACGCAAGCGGGACTATTGAACTTAAAGGCTTTGACAGATTTGACGGGGTGTATTATGTCTCTCAGGTTGAGCATGAAATGACAAGGGATGGCTATACTACACGAATAGAGTTTTTGAAAAAGCCCGGAGAAAGCAAGGGCAAAGGAGGAAGAAAGAAATGATTAGACGAGGAATCGTAGTAGCGGTTGACGAAAAGACAGCAAGGGTAAGGGTGCAGATGCCAGACCTTGACGGCTTGGTCTCAAATTGGCTTCCGGTCGTGCATCATAAGACCCAGAAGGACAAGGCTTATTGGCTTCCTGATATCGGCGAGTATGTAGTCGTTGCATTTGATGAAGAAGGAGAACATTCGGACGGGTATGTGTTAGGGGCTATTTACAACGACAAGGATGCTCCGCCTGTTGCTGACAAGGATATATTTTTCGTTAGGTTTGAGGACGGGACAGAGATTGAGTATGATAGGAAAACTCATCTCCTACGGGTAAAGGCGCAGACGGTTCAAATTCAAGCGGGAACGGTCATCATTCAAGCAAATGTCAATGTTATTGGGAATGTAAATGTTATCGGAAATGTTGATGTTAGCGGGAACATACATGCTACAGGCTCGATCATAGACGAGGGCGGAAATACTCCTCACCACAGCCATTAGGCTCTTTGCAATCTTTGCTTGAAAAATCCTTGCTTCAAGTCCAACTTTAAAGCTTAAGATGGAGATAGGGATTATCTCTTTTCTTTTTCAAGGAGGCTGGGTTGCTGGCATTGCCTTTTTATTATACCTACTCCTTAGGCTGGAAAAGAGGTTTGGAAGCTTTGAAGACAAAATGAAGAAACTTGAGGAAAAGCTCGAGGCTTTTCAAAAAGAAATGGTGAGCAAGGAAGAATACTATAGGGATGTGAGCGGATGGCGATGCGAGCTAAACAGGCTTATCTCTAAGCTTGAAGAGCTACAGAAATACGGCGTCACCAAAGAGGAATACTACCAAGACATAAGCGGTTGGCGAGGAGAAATACAGAGGCTTGAAGATAAGCTTTCTAAAATTTTAGACAAGCTATGGGAGGTTCGAGGATGATTAAAAGCCTAAGGGGTTTGATATTAGACTTTCTCAAGAGGATTTACCCTCGTGAGATCGAAGAACTCGAGATAATTTCTGTCTTCTATCAATACTACAGGGATACGGAGATAAGGCAGGCTCTTGCTTACCTTGCGGACAAGGGCTATGTGGATGTAAAAAAAGTGGTCATCCCCTACGACAAAAGGCGCTACAGGACGCTTTACAAGATCACACCGAAAGGGATTGACCTCCTTGATGGCGAGATCGTGGATGATACCGTCCTTCCCCCTGAGGATGCTTAAGGAATTGTTATGCCTAAACGCAAGAAAGCCGAGCTCTACGACCTTATCCAGCGGATAGTTTATCTATACGAGGAAGAAAAAAAGGACTTTAGAACGATAGCAAGCTTACTTCGTTCAGAAGGCTACGATATCTCCCGATCAACCATCCACCGTGCCTATCGGGACTATAAGGAGCTTGCTAAGCGTTATAACGAGTGGTGGGACAAGATAAAAATCCTTGTTGAACAAACGCAGAACAAACCAACCAGCTTCATGCTCTCTGCTCTTGTCTCTATCCTTACCCAGCATGTGCTTGAGTTCGTGAAAGACATAGAGTTTATGGAGTTTGAAGAGCCCGGAGAGCTTATAAAAGCCGTCAAAGAGCTAACCCAGATGACAAAGAGCTTAGAGGAATACATCTCTGCAAAATTGCAAAAGGCGGTGGAAAAGATAGAGGAAGAGGGCAAAAAACGGAACATAGACCCAGAATTTTTAAAGCTTGTGAAGGAAGAAATCTATGGAATTTGACAAGCTTCTTCTTCCCTATCAACGCCATGCCCTCCGGAAAATGCTTGAGAAAAAGTATTCCATCCTCATGTGGTCAAGGCAGACAGGAAAATCCTTCGTGGTCTCTCTTTTTGCAGTCTTGCGAGCTATTGAAAGAAAAAACCATCTCGTTGCCATCATCTCGCCTACGGAGCGTCAGTCCAAAGAGCTCATGGAAAAGGTCAAAAGGCATGTAGAGTTTCTAAAGCAGGTCGGCAAGCTGACCGGTGATGTGGAGTTTTTTGAGGATACGCAAACAAATGTGCTCGAGGTCAGGTTCCCAAACCGTTCCCGGATTATCGGGCTTCCTGCTAACCCTGATGGCGTAAGAGGTCTAACTGGCGATGTGATTTTAGAAGAGGCGGCATTTTTCAAGGATGGCTATAAGGTCTACCAAGCTATATTCCCAAGCATCACAAGGAACAGGGACTTTAAGCTTGTTGTTATTTCAACACCTAAAGCTAAAAACGACATCTTCGGGCACCTCTGGCAGATGTCAGAAGGAAACGAGCTTTGGTTTCGGCAGAAACTCACAATCTATGACGCAGTAAGTCTTGGGCTTGATGTGGATGTGGAAGAGCTAAGAAAGGGCGTGCCGAATCAGGACATATGGCTTCAAGAGTATATGTGCGAGTTCTTAGACGAAGAATCTGTCCTGCTTCCTTACGAGCTAATCCATGCCTGCACAGTTGAGGGCATAGAGGCAGACATAAGAGAACTGACCGAAGACGTCTATCTTGGCGTTGACATCGGAAGAAGGCATGACTTGACGGTGATAAGCATCTTGGAGAAAGTGGCAGGCAGGTATTATCTACGCAAGCAGGAAGTTCTAAGAAAGCTTCCTTTCTCTGAGCAGTTCAAGATCATAGACCATTTGACCGCATACGCTCGGAGGATTGCCATAGACGAGACAGGAATAGGAATGCAGTTAGCAGAAGAGCTTGCCAAAAAATGGGGAGAGCTTAAGGTTCTGCGTGTTTACTTTACAGCCAAAGCAAAAGAAGAACTCGCAAGCCGAGTAAAAGCAGTCTTTGAAGACAAGATCATTAGCATCCCGCCAGACAAAGACCTGATTGAAGATTTGCACTCTGTGAAGAAGACACTTACTCCAGCCGGAAATATCCGCTACGAGGGAGAAACTCAAGACAGCCACGCAGACCGCTTCTGGAGTTTGGCTCTTGCCCTGTATGCCTCAAGCAAAGAGGAAACAAAGGAGTTTTTACCCGTGTTTTTTGCCAATCAAAGGCGCGAGGTGAGATATGGACTTAGTGCGCTATCTTAAACGGTTATTTGGCTTTGAGAAGACAAACTTAGCCGAGCTTCCTAAAACCAGGGTTTCAATCCAGCCCGAGAAAATTTTTAGCCCAAAGACCTTAGATGTTCGGTATAAATTCATCAATCCCAAGTATCCGAGAGAATGGTTAAACATCATAGCCAAAGCGGTCGTCGCAAACCCCATCCTTTCGCAAGTGCACAATCTCGTTATCAACCTTGCAAACACAGGGCATATCGTTCAGGTTGAGGGTAGAGATGCAGAGAAAGCAAGAGAGGAACTCAAAGAGCTTGCTTTCCTTTTGAACACAGACCACCTGATCAACCAGCTAATTGCCCAAATAAACATCTCTGGAGCCATATCCGCTGAAGTGGTGGTTGATGAAAAATTGCAGGGTGTAAAAAAGGTCGTGTTTGTCCCAGCTTCTACAGTGTATTTTGTCTATAACGAGGAAACGGATGAATACGAACCCTATCAATGGATCGGGACAGCTAACCCCATCAAGCTTAACCCCATGACCTATAAGTATTTGCCCTTGCTTACTCTTGAAGATTCGCCCTATGCCATTCCGCCCTTTTTAGCTGCCCTTTCCATCGTCGAAGTCGTGGAAAGCATGATCACGGAGCTGAAAGGGCTTGCACAGAAAATCGGTCTAATCGGCTTTTTAGATGTCAAGTTCCCGCCCCTTGCCAAAGCCCCAAACGAGACGGAGACAGAATATCAGGAAAGGGCTTTAAAGTGGCTTGAGAACATCGCCCAGCAGGTAAGCGAGAATATGAGTAAGGGCATTTTCCTTCACTTTGACGGAACAGAGGCTGAGTTTAAAGAAATATCACCGAACGCCGGAGGCTTAAGAGAAATCATAGACCTTGCCGAGAAGTGGTTGATAGAGGGGGCAAAGAGCCAGCCAGCGATTTTGGGCTTCTCCACCGGCTACACCGAGACTTGGGCTACCGTTGCTTTACATGTCTTTAGCGCCCAGCTTGCAAACATACAAAGACTTGTCAGACGCTTCTTAGAGTTTGTCTACCGTTTGCATCTTATGCTCAAAGGCTTTGATATAGATGATGTCAACATCATCTTCAACCCGCTACCCGACTTTGAGCCTCAGAAAAAAGCTGAAGCAAGGCTTAAAGAAGCTCAAAGGATAGCCACGCTTCTTCAGGCTGGCGTCATTGATGTTGAGACCGCTAAAAAAGAGCTCGGCTACGAAGAGTAGGCATGCCGAAAGAATACGACTGGGACGCCGAAGGAAACGAGATAGTAGACGAGCTCTCAAAGAACATCATTCCTTCCTTTTTGCAGAAGGTAGAATCAGCCCTTGCCCAAGCCTTCCGCTTTGCCCCCTACTTCATCAGCTTCAACGACTTTACACGGTTCATTATGCAAGAATTAGAACAGAAGGTCCGCCTTTCACCAGAGCACAAAGAAATGCTTTACTCTGAGTTTAGAAGGATCTACGAAAAAACACAAAAGGAAGCGACCGCTGGGATGCCGATACGGATAGAGTTCAACATGGCAGATGAACGCTCAATCAACTATGCCCTATCGCTAACCGACTTCTATCTTGGCAAGTTCTTTCAAGGGGATAAAAAGCTTCGCTTGGATGTGGTCAAGTGGCTTTCCAAATACTATTTAGAGCAGGGAAACCCCATCGGCAAAGGGCAAGAGGGCATTAAGCACTTTCTAAGCGAATTTGGAGACTATCTCAAGCAAAGGACAGAAAGTAAAGTAAGGCAGATCATAGATACATCGGTCAACCATCTTCGGAACTCCGCAAGGCTAAGGGCTATAGCAAAAGCAAGGATTACGAAATACCGCTGGGACGCTGTCGGAGACCGGCTAACCTGCCCTTACTGCCGAGCCATGGACGGAAGAATTTTTGAAACAGGGGATGCTATCCGGACCTTAGAGCTTATAGAATCTGACCCAGCATCTTTGCCAGAGGTGAAGCCTTTTTTGACAAGCTTCCCTCTGGATAAGCTAAAGAGCTTGCCGAGCTCGCAGATACCCTCAAGGATGCCACCAGCCCATCCTCATTGCCGATGCAGGATCGTCTCTTACATCGAAGAAATCGAAGAGCCCTACCCGGTTGTCGTAGAGCAAGCGGTCCCGCCCAGATCTCTTGAGGAAACTGCAATTTTGCAGGAGCTAACAACCGAGCTAAAAGCCTTACGCCCAGAAGAGCTAACCGCCCGCATTAAAGCCCATCTTGGGAGCGACTGGAGGCGAAACCCAGACGGCACTTTTGATGCTAAAGCCAGCAGGCTTAAAGCCGAGTTTG
>Ga0080008_184614_pt1 | contig 18459 bp, 25 predicted proteins | sample ConCONMetagenome_FD_69211 | JGI IMG/M metagenome (GOLD analysis project Ga0080008, IMG submission 69211) | Hot spring microbial streamer communities from Conch Spring, Yellowstone National Park, USA - CON_C (SPADES assembly) (version 2) | ecosystem: Environmental > Aquatic > Thermal springs > Hot...
TTAGCAAAAACTTTAAATATAAATCATTATAGGTTAAGATATCTAATATTAAAAGAATTTGCAAATAATGAAAAATGGCAAAATGAATTAATAGAAAAATTAAAGAAAATATGAATATATCCCCTATTGATTTATTAGTAATAGCTTTTATAATTAGTGCAATTGTTTTAGCTTTAGAGGATGAAATAGCTGAAAATTGCAAAGATAAAAAACAATGAAGAATAACTAAGATAAAGAAGAATGGATAAAAAAGATATAAAAAAGCCTATGGAAAAGATTATCATGCCATGTTGTATAAAAGATAATAGAGATAATATAAATAATAAAGATATTATTGGAGAACAGATAAGTATTATTACTGAAAAATATTTTGAAATATATGTTACTTTTATGTTTTCAAATATTATTATCATTGCTTTAGTAGATAATATATTAAATATGCCTATAATGAAAAGTATATTTATGTTTATTATGATTTTTGGAGCTATTATTTTAGCACTTATATATTTTTTAGAAATATATGCATTATTAGAAAAATCGAAAAGCAAAAGAGACCAAAATGAATTGTTAAAAATAAATAATGAATAAAAAATGTATAAATAAACAAGAAGAAATAACATATGTAGGTCCTGTCGCTTTACTTTTTTTAATGCTTATTGGTTTTCCATTTTTTCTTGTTTTATTTCATAATTTATTAATTCATGGGCCTAATTTTTTAAGTGATGAAGGGAGCATAATATCTATAGGTGTTATTTTAGGAATTAATCTTATTATATTTGATTCTTTTATAAGATTAAATACTTATGTAAAAAATGGACAAATAGATAAGGAAGAAAAGCATGCAGCTTTTCTTACATATAGTCTCTATTTGGCGTTGTTAAATTTCCCGCTTTTCATCGTTATAATTCTTTTTTTATTAGATGTTTTGCCAAATACATATAATATAAAGGATATAGTCATTAGTATTTCTACTTTAGGATATCTTTTTATTATAATATTTATTATCATAAAAATAATTACTTTTCCAAATAATGAGAATTCTAAAGAGGCTAAAGATTTAGAAAAATATAAAGATGAATCATGAATAAAAAAATAATAAAAAATCTTTCTGAAATTCTTGCAGGAATTACATATTTTATATTACTTTTTAGTATAATATACTATACAATAAAAAATAATTTACCAATATCAATATCCACTATAGCAAAAATAGGATATTATATTCCACCTTATATTAAAATACTTATAATGGTATTATTTATTGCATCACTTATAATTAAGTTATATGAAATAAATAAAGATACAAATATAGAAGGTAAAGATTATATAACAGCAATTATATTAGTTATGTTGCTATCTACACTTACGCTTTTTACATTATATATTATTGGAATAAGTTCTATACCTTTATATCCAAATTCATGTACTAATAATAGCACAATAACTCTAATTATAATTGACTTATACTGTCAAAACTTTCTTAACATTGAAAACAAAAAATAAGATTTACTTTATAAATAATTATAAACAAAATATATAATATGGCAGATACAAATTTAACTTATAATATTACAATGATCATAACCCCTGGGGATATATCATCTATATACTACTATCCTATATTGTTTTTATTCTTAATGATTTTACCAATAATTATTATTTTTGTAACATTAAAGCTTAAGCTATCTGAAGAAGCAAAAATAATTATTTTCTTTTTAAATTTAGTATTTTCTTTATTTTTGCCTATATTACTTACTGCTATTTATATGGAATTTCAAACATTAACTAATATCTATGGTCAACTTAATCTTTATAATCAAATAATCTTTAATATTATGACGGTACAAAACTTTATGATGTTTAGTTATCTTATTTCTATATTGTATCAAGGTTTATGGTTATTTATCACAGCATATATTTTTGTTAATCTGTTTTTAATGATAGCATATATGATTAAAAAATGGTAAAAATATATAAATCAATTAAAATATATTATATATTATGGTGGGCCTAGTGCCAAAAAGATTTACTTTTGGCGTAGCAATATGGGCTTTTATAATGAGCTTTACCTTAAATTATACAATATTATATATGATACCTACTATATTAACAGCTCCTCTATTATCTATTATAGCAATGGCTGGGGTGTTTTATATTGTGGCATTAACATGGTACCTTATGCATAGAGTAGATACCTATAATCCATATAATGCATGGAAAGCATATGTATTGTTAATAATATTTTATGGTGTTATGGCCTTAATCATTTATTTAGCTTTTAGAATATAAATATGTTTGAAAAAGAAAAAAACGAAATCCGGAACTTAATAATAAAACACGTAGTAGAAGAATTACAGAGAAGGCAAAATTTAACTATAGTTAATATAAACCCATTGGAATATGAAATAACTAAAGTAATAAGAGAATCTATTAAAAGAAGTTACTATATAAATGATGATAAACAAAGATCTTTAGCCTATAAGATATCATCTGTAGTAAATGATTTATATAGCGAAGTTTTAGAATTACATATGATTTTAGATTCTGGAACGGTAAAAGATGAACCTACTAAAATGTTATTAGCTCGTGCAATTTGGTATTTATCATCTAAAATATATTCATTAACAAATAAGTATGAAACCGTAACACAAGAAAATGCGACTATAAAGCTAAATATACCATTAAATACAAACCAAAATGTTCAAAAACCTCAGGGTTTTTAATAAATTTAATAACCAATTAGATAGGGTATATGTGATATATTGGGAACCCCCATATACTTATTTAGCTGAGGCCCACCCTTTATTATCGGAGGTATTTAAAGGTTTTATAGATAAATGGACTATTATTTCGGATAATCAAGAAAAAGAAATATATGCTATAGTATTATTTTATGGTTTGCCGATAACAAAATACCCAAAAAATGAATTAGATCCTAATTTAGAACATTTAGAAAATGCGACCAGTAAACATGCATATTATAGAAGTGCGATGATATATCTTTTAGAATATTTAGAAAATTTAGATTATGGGCAATTTAAGTTATTATTAGATTTAATGACTAAAAAAATAGGGGTTCCTGTTAAGGTAAAAGAATTAGAGGGTAAGAATATAAGTTTACATACCGGAGTATTTAAAGGAAAATTAAATGATATTTATCTTTTAATACAGGAAGGTAAAAATATAGATATAACAGTACCTAGTGGTGTAAGATGGTTTGGTATTTTTGGATTTTCATATATGTTTAAAATTTTGGGTGAAGCAATTAAGAGAGACCCACGTATGTTATTCTTTTTAATGGCTGGAATATTTTTAGCAGGTTTAATAATAGCTGGTGTAATATTTATGTATAAAGCTTTTGGTATATTAAATACGGGTTCATCAAATCCAGGAACTTTTACTATAATTGAAGTAAATGGAACTGAATGTATTGCTATGAATGGTCAATGTGTTTACTATGTAAATCCGGCCGTACCATAATTTTTATAAACTATTTTCTACAATAATAGAATTTTCATATGTTCTCTTAAAAACATAAATCTCTAATTCTTTAGTAAATAATTTTAAAGGTCTTTTAGTGTTATTATCATATTCTAAAATAATGGTGCCTTTTATATATTTGTTATTTCCGATAATACTTTTAATTCTTAAACCTAATTGAGATGCTAATTTAGATAAATCACGTCCAAAATATTTAGGAATTTCGGGGATAGCACTGCCGACCCCAGCATAAATATGTTCTATAAATTTTCTACTCGCAGGGTTTACGGGGGTTGTTATTTTTATTGCTATTTCTCCCATATACTTATATATTTCCTCACATATATATAAATATATGGTAAAAGTATTTGATAAACCCCAAATTTTTGAAGAACAAACTATTATAGAATTTGATTTAGATGAATCAAAGCCAAACATATCAACAAAGTATTTTTATAATGGGATTGAAGTAAATTATGCAAAATATTATTTATTACATTTGCAAATAAGAGAGGTTGTATTTAAAAAATTTCTAGAATTAAAAACAAAGGAAAGTGGAAATAATTATGGAGTTATTTTTACAGGTTTACATATATTCAGAACAAAAATAGAAAGAAATTTACATTTATTAGCCCAGGCTGATATTGTAAAATTTGAAAAAACTACGGAAATACAAAAAGAAGGCAATAAAATAAGAATAATTTTAAATATGAGAGAAGTTTACCCAAATGTTTGGGAATTTAAGCCAAAAGATATAGATAAAGAATTAGAAAAAGGTTTAATTGATTATATTACAAATAGATAAATATGGAAAATACATATTCCATACCATACAATCCCAATACTATAGATTTAAGGCATTATATGTTACCCATGATTGCAAATTTAATAAATGAAATAGTTAACTATAAAGTTACTGTATCACGTAATTATGTTGTTTTAGATAGAGAATATATAAATAAAGTCGGAGAATTAATATCTTTAGCGAGACTATATATAGAGGCATCTATAGAAAAAGCCGAATATAAAAAAGCAAAAGAATTTTTAAAAGAAAGTAAAGAAAAGCTATTACTTTATGATTTATATATTAAACAAGGAAATATTAGTTATATAACAATATCTACAATTTTAGAAGATATAATAGGGATAATTAATAGAGTAACTGGATCATATTCTGCAGGCAGTATTTATGAGGAATCTAATACTGAAGAATTCATAAATAGAGAAGAAAAAGAAGACACTAATAAACCTAAAAGACTTGACTTAAGATGAGTTTTTTAAAAGAAAATTTTAGAAATATTGTTTTAAGCCATATTTTAGACTTTGAAATATCTTATGTTACGGCAAAAACGCATTTAACAACAGACACCATTCAAGAATTAAAACGTAAAATTTTAATGTTGTTATTTGACTACTATAATATTGTATCTTTATTTGAAAATGATGAAAGAATTAAAAAAGAAAAATTTGATAGCATAAAACAATTTGAAGATACCATTCTAAAATTACCTATCTATTGGGATTCTTTAGATGAGATTAGGAATGTATATACACAAATCATAAAACGCATTAATGAATATTTATTTAAAGAAGAAACTTAACCAAATATATTAATATATTAATATATTTTTATAGCAAATCTAATATACTGCTAACAATAATATAATATTATGAACTGGTGGGCAGCAATGTTCATAGATTTGTTGATCGTAATATTAGTAACAGGTATGATAGCAACACTAGCAATAAATATATTGGGTGTATTTGGTACAGCATTATTACCAATGTCAGTAAGGCAATTAGGAAATGGTTTTGATCAATTAGGGCAATTAAACGCCACTTATGGAAGTGACCCAGCTGTGGCAGCACTTGTTAATTCATTAAGAAATAATATGGTTACTATAGTAAATGATCAGGTACAGGGAACAACTCAAGCTGTTACCGGATTAAATCAAGCAATTCAATTCTACATAGGATTAGTACCTGTAGTAGTAATATTAGTAATTGCTGGAGCATTCATTGGAATTGTATTACAATTCGCTGGTGGAATGTATAGGCAAGTAGCTGTGACAGTCTAAGGCTAAAATTTTCCTTAATTTTTTCTTATGTCTAAATATGTATACTTTAAGAATATTTATTTTGGAAAAGATTCTTTAGCCAAAATTTTCTATGATAAAGATAAAATAGAAGATTCTTTAGATTATAATGCCGTAGTTGTTTCATTCTTAATAGATGCTGCAGATATTTTAAATCAAAATGCCATATTATCACGTATTGCATATTATGATGGTACTAACATAAGACCTATTTTAATGGAATGGAATAAAGAAACAATTGCCGGACGTACTAAAATTTTAATGGATTTAGGTAATATTTATGATAAAAATACAAAAGATTTATTAAAACACTTTTTAAATCAACTAAATGCTGATGATAATTATGTAAAATCTTTAGCTTTATATTTAGCTGTTATTATTGCATCTAAAAAAGGTTTGGGTCTACATCATCAACAAATCTACGATAGGATAAATTATCTTAAATCAATTGGAATAGTTGAATCGGTTGAAAAGGTAAAAAAATTATACGAATTATATAAAAGATGAGCAATACATTATTATCAAATCAACAGGATAATGTCCAAAGAATACAATTAATGGATACATCTTCAGCCGTAAATTCTGCTTTAAGTCAATATGGTTATACTTTATCATATGGTGATACTGAAAGACTTAAAAGTTTACAACCCGGCCAAACTACGACTGTATATGCAACCGGTAATAGATACGGAGCTATATTAGAAGTAACTTATCATAATGATGGTACTTATACTATTAGATCTACAACCCCATTAAATGTAAGTGGCCAATGGATAGATATAAATCAAACCGTAAGGTCTCCTACAGTTACAGTAGGTTATTCTAGTGGTAATATTCAATATATTGCTACTACAGGATATTCTACTACAGGGAACGTATATTTAAGAGAATCGGGTACTCCAGGTAGTACTACTTTAGCTACATATAATGTTAATGTGAGCGTACCTATTACACATCAAATAACGGATACAGAAATAAGATTTAGTCCGGGCACCCCTCAAGTAACTACTACTTTACAATCTATAAATATACCTTCTCCAACTCAAGAACAATTACAAAATAGAGCAATAACTCAATCACAAATAAACAATAATTTACTTTTTAGTTATTCATCTTTACCTGAAAATAATTTGTGGTTTGGTTATTCACGCATGCCATCAACAAATACCCAAACTACTAATGTTAATGCTAATAATCAAACAAATTTATTTAATAATCCAATAATTAATACAATAACATCTTTGCCCGTAATTAGAAACGTATATAATGTAGGTAGAAATGTTTATCATACAATGTCATCTATGGATTGGGGAGATGTTTGGAAAAGGCTTAATCAACCAGAATTACGTACGCCATCAGGAGAAAGGGCTAATGTTATTTCTTTTACAATGCCACCAATTGGTCCTGCGAGTGCTACAGGAATTACAAATATATTTAGAGCCGGTGGAAATACTTTAAGATCTACATCTTTAAGTAGTCCTACGGTAAGGGAATTAGCCAAAGAATACGCTATAAATACTGCCGGATTTACGGCATTAAGTTTAGGGATTAATGAAGCTCATAGTAGGTTAACAACCGGTGAAGGTTTAACTGCCGAACAAGCAAAGCGAATAATTGGTGAATCCGTTGCTTTTGCGATACCATTTACTACATTTGCTAAAGGTTTTTCATTAGCATCTCATCCGGTATTAAGTACTTTTGTAAAAGAACAAACATCACCCACAAAAGCAATATTAGCAAAATCTTTATATGATGTGGGTGGTGGTTTTGTATCAGGTACTGGTGCGAGTTTTGTAAGTCAAGGATTTAGTAAAGCAATGGGCTGGAGAGAAGATATTAACCCATATGAAGCTTTAGCAATGGGTTCATTTACTGGGGGTACTACTGCAGCAATTAGAGGTTTTCAAGTATTACATGCAGCAAAAACTGGAAACTATGGCGCATTTGCCACTAGAATAATTCCAGAAGAAATTAAAGATGTGAGTTTAACCCCTATTTCTACTGTGGTTTCTAAAGATGGATCTATAATAACATATTATGCCGGTAAAGCCATAGGACAGCCACAAATTGGTCAAAAAGTATTAACACAAAAAGATATACCAAATATAAAACCAATTGAATATCAATTTTTAGCAATGGAAAGATTAGAACCAATTTTGCCTAAAACAGAACCCATAGGAAATGCATTTATGACTACAATGGGTTATAGAGGTGAATTTATAGCACAAGCTGGTGTAAAAAGAACAATTGGAAAAACAGAAGGTGAACTTATGGGTTTATTTGTACCCACAGAAAAAATAAGTCCTAGAGACTATGAATTATGGGTCCGAGCTAATTTTAAAGATTTAATTAAAAAACATCCCGAATTTATTCAATCAAAAGACGTACCTAAAGAAGGTTTACAACTTTCAAAACAAATGTTAGAGGGTAAACCCATAAAAGAAATAGAAAACCCAAATGTTAAAACCCTTAATATATATTATCCATTATCTGAATTACAAACTAGAAATGTAGATTTTAGTAAAAATATAGCCGGTTATATTGTGTTTAGGTCTAGAGGGGGTATTAACTTACCTAAAGGAGAACATTATGAATATGTAAAAGAAGGGGTGGGTTTAGCTTATTATGTTGGGGGGGATAAAAATCAATTAGCTCAAATAGCCACAACATGGGGAATTATGCGTGATCAATATAAAAAAGGATGGTTTGGTACCCATCAATATGTTTCCGTAGGATCCCCAGAAAGAGGTTTTAATGTATTTGGTTATGGTAAAGCTGTGGATCCAGTAGGGGTGGAATTAACCTTAACTAAAACCATTGAAAGAACAACCAATATAAAAGGTGTGCCATTAAAAAACAAACAAATAGAGCAAATAGCAGAACAACAATTAAAACAATTATTAGCATATTCCTCTGAGAGAGTAATACCACCTTATTATAACCCAAAGGCACCCCCGGCTTTCGGTATACCATCATTAAATATCATTAATGTTAATCAACAATTATTACCAAATTTGAATAACATTATAAGACCTGAATTTAATATGGAAAAATTAAAGGAAAGGGTTACCCAAACCATGCCAAAATTAGATGTAGTCCAAACAACGCAAAATGTTAGGCAAAATATAATTTTACCATTTCAAGGATTAAGATCTTTACAATTACAAGGATTGCAAACCCAACAACGGATAGGTCAACAAAGAATAATAGCACGTGATCTAATAGTAACGTATGATATTTATAGAAGTACAATACCAAAACCAATGGTTACTATGGATGTTAAAACTATTAGAATAAACCCTCCACCACCAATAGAACCAACATTCATACCAATAAGACCTAGAATAGCCCCCATACCACCATCATCAAGGCCTCCTTTCATACCACCATTCTTACCACCAATGGTACCACGCATAGGTCCATCTCAACCAGGTCCACCAATACCATTAGGCAGAGCTAAAAAGGTTGAATTAGATGTGGTTTATACATTTAATAGGTTATGGGGATAATAATATAATAGGATGAGAGCTATAGGGTCATTAATATTAAAAGTAACCGTAGTTATATTATTAGTAATATTTATAGGTATTTTAGCGATGGTCTTATCTACAGTTTTTAATACAACATCAATTTTAGCTGGGGTCGGGTATACGGCGCAATATAGTGCATATGGTATTTCTTATAAAAATTGTTTAAGTAATGCTAATTTTTACGGATATAATGCATCCGTATGTGATAATTTGCTTAATGTAACAAATAATACGGCAAACACTTTATTATGGACGGGAAATTATGCAGGAACTTTTTCAAATCCTATGTTATGGGCTATAATATTTATTATTATAACTGCGGGGTTATATGTTACGTCAATACAGGCAGTACAATTTGGGCAAAAGATAACCGTAGTAAAAACTAGAAGAAAAAGAAAATGATCAAAAAATTCCTTAAATTATTTGGAATATTTCTTTTAATATTCTTTTCTTATAATGTTTATTCTTTAAACGGATGGCAATATTATAGGCAAATTACAATAAATAACACCCAAAACCCAAATAATTTAATTGATTATCAGATATTGGTGACTTTAGACACACAATCTTTGATATCACAGGGTAAAATGAAATCGGATTGTGGCGATATAAGATTCACAGATTCTGATAGAACCACATTATTAAATTATTGGGTAGAATCGGGTACGTGTAACTCACAAAATACTTTTATTTGGGTAAAAGTCCCACTTATACCGGGAAATTCTAATAAAACTATATATTTATGGTATGGAAATCCAAACGCTATAAGTTTAAGTAACGGAGATTTAGTTTTTGAATTCTTTGATGATTTTGATGGAAATACTTTAAACACATCTAAATGGACCGTGAATGGTTATGATGGGTTTTGGGGGGTTTTTTATAGTGTTTCTAATTCAATGCTTACCATATGGTCGGATAATAGATGGCGAATTTTAAGAATGAATAGGAATTTTGGACCGAATGATACAATAGCCATCGAAGTAAAATTTAGAAAAACTGCAGCAAGTGCGTGGCATGTTAATTATTTAGTACAACATAATGGTGCAAATCATAATAGATTAGGACTTAGTGATGAACATTACCCAGGAGATGATATGGGAATACAATTGGTTGTTAATAATAATTGGTATTATCCGAAAAATTTTGGTTCATTTTCTAATAATGTATGGTATATTTCAAGAATTATAAAAAAAGATAGTACTACTTTATATTTAGATGTTTTAACTTCAAATAGAGGTTTTATTAATTCATATGAGACTACACAATCGGCATGGTCATCCGTAATATGGACATGGGTTACTTGGCAATTTCATAATACTAATGTTACGTATGATTGGGTTTTTGTTAGAAAATATACAAACCCGGAACCAATTATTATTTTAGGATCTGAACATGTGCCTTTAACTTCAACAATTTCAGTAAATACATTAACAAATTTCCAATTTAATGTATCTATATATAACCTAATTTCCGAATATGTAAATTACACGGTTTATTTAAATGGTTTAATATTAACAACCAATAATATTTCAATAAATGCGTTTCAAACTTTAACAACCCCTCATGAATTTCCTTATTTATTAAATCAATCGGGTACTTATAATTTAACTGTAATAGCTTATGGGCAAACCTCTAGAGTCACATCTGTTTCAATTGCTATATTTAATATTCAACTAGATCAATTAAATGTAACTTTAGAACCCTATTATACTTATAATAACATAAACTATACAAATCTTTATAATTCAAACTTAAGGATAACTTATTATTGTATGAGACCTAATAATACTTTAATAATTTATAATAATATAACAAATAGAACATTGCAAATTAATTTATCATGTAATTACATACAAACAATAAATAATTTAAGAGTTAATCTTACCCCAATTTTACAAAATAATACTTTAAACCATATTAATGGATCATTATTATATGGCAATCAATCATTTAGAAATATAAGCTTTATACCATTATGGAATACATTAAATATAACTTTAACTACAAACATTCCAGCATTTTCTATATATACATCACCATTAAGTTTAAATTATTCTATAAATGTAAGAGATGTTTTACCAAACGTTGTATGTAATATTACATTATATGATAATAATACAATTGTGCAAACACATCAAACAACATTAACAAATGCGTCATCACCAATATATTCATGGACTATATCACAAGCACCAATACATAACCTTAGGTGGCATATTTATTGTTATAATCCAGTAAATTTAACATATATCATCGATCAAAGGAATGGTACTTTTTACTATAATAGCTTTGATTTTAGAATGGAAGATACTGGAAATATGCCATCAAATATATCTTATTCATTATCATTAATGTGTAACAATGGTACTACTATTTATTCAAATGCAAATATGACTACTTATACAATATATGCATGGACTAATGATCAATGTAACTTTATATTAGTATCGCAAAATATTCAGGGTATTACTTATACTATGGGTTATAGTACTAATTTATTATCAAGATATTCACATCAATGGCCAATATGTTTAATAAATCCACAATTATTGTATTATAGTAATTTAATAGTAGGTAATCAACCATATCAAGATACATTAATAGCAGTATTAAATCCACAAACAGGATGTTATTTATTAGGATCTTATCTATATTTATTATCATCTAATGTTTATTACGCACCAATATCGGTAAGAACCGGGGCATTATATTCAATAAGAGTAAATAATACATTTTTAGCGACGGTTCAAGGGCAGCAACAGCAAGCAATTTCTTTAGATTCTTTAATTAGTAGAGTAATAGCATCAAATAATCAAACAATAAATCTTATAGTAGGTTATCCTGTAGTTAATTATACAAACGAAAGTGGAGTACCTAAATTAACAATTATTGCGCCAGCAAATATTTCATCGGCAATAGTAACTATATACCAAAACAACCAAATATATACCAATTATACTTTTGAATCTATAGGTTTGAATATATTAGATATATATTTAAGAGATTTGCCATCTAATTATACATTTAGTTCTACAAACTATGTAGTAGTTAAATTAACATATACCAATGGACTTACCCATACTGTTACCTATCCATTTGATTATCTTGAAAGAATTGCATTACCGGCATTTTTAGTATATTTCTTATCAATAATACTATTATATACATGGATTAGGACTTTTTCTTATTATCAAAAGTTAATTTTCGCAGGCTTTGGTTTAGTATTAATATTGGCTTTATTAACATCATTTATAATAGATTCTATCGCACCTTTATTCTTAACTGCAGGTATATTTTTATTCTTTATAGCAGATGTTATAAATAAAACATACTTACCACAATTAACACAAGATCATCCTTTATTTAAACTAATCTATATGGCATTTAAATTCTTTATGGTATTATCTTTTGTAGGTACCTTTTTAGTATTTTTATTGGGACCTCAGGGATTATATCATATAGGAATTCCCGAAATAGATAAATATATGAATGACATGAAAAGAATAATGGACTCTTCAAGCTCTACTATAACAGAAATGCAACGTAATATGTTTTTTGTACCATTCGGTATAGTAATATTAGCAGCCAGTATAATTCAAGCTATATGGTTAGGAATACAAATAATGGGGGTATTTATATCATATATGATATCGCCATTATCCGTAGTATTAGGACCATTTGCGAATATATTGGCGATGGTAATTCAAGGAATATTAGTATACGGATCAATAATAGTAATAGTAGTGTATATGATAACAATGGTTTTCGCATTGGCCGGAAGAAATCTATTTTAACCTAAAATGGATCAAATAAACTATATAAATAATACAATTCAAATGTCCGAAATTGTTAACAAAACATTACAATTTATAACATTTAAAGATATTTATTCATACATATTATTAAATATTCTTTTAGTCGCTTTAGTGATTGCATTAGAAAGCCAAAGGGTTGAAAATATCGTTATATTATTATTAGAAATAGCTATAATACAATGGTTTTTTGTATTTGCATTATTAGGATTATTAAGTATAGGTTATATAGATTTTCCACCAACAGTAATAATACAATATTTTATGGCACCGGCAGTAATATTATTAGTATTAGCTTTAGTATTATCTAAAGTAACATAGATGGTATATATAAAGGATATATCAGATATAAGACGTTTAAAATCCGACGACATATTTGAGTTGTTTTCTAAAGGGGAATTATATAAAAAAGTATTAGATAAAAAATGGTCAGATAAAAGCAACATTATTAAAAAGTTTCAAAACCCGTTTGATTTTTTAGAAGGTACTGCAGAAACAATTAAACAAAGTGTAACATCATCAATTGATGAAGATTATTGGTTATTGGTTTTAGGTGAACCCGGTACGGGTAAATCTACTTTATCCGTAGCATTGTATAAACATATTATGTATAAGTTAGGTTATACTTTAGATCAAATTAAAGATCATTTATATATAGATGTTTGTTATTTACCATATGATTATTTAGGCAGGATTAATTTACATGGTGATGAAATTGAAGAAAAAGGCAAAATATTCCCACATCCTATAATTTTAGATGAGGCTCATAATATGTTTGATTTATTTGCTGAGGGTTCTACAAATGTGGCGAGAAAAATATTACAAAGAATATTTGAAATAAGAGAATATAGATTAGTCCATATAGTAAATACACAAATACCTCGCCATATTGCTAAAAGGGCTTTAGAAAGATTTCATTCATTAATAATTTTATGGAAAGAACCCATATATTTTGGTGATGAAAAAACAAAAGCTTTAGAAGAAACATATCTAAGCTATATGCAAAATATTTTAAAAATAAAACCACGGACGGATGAAGGTATTGGGTATTTTTTATGGGGGGTACTTTATGGCGAAAGTTTTACACATGATGTTTTAGGATGGATTATAAAGCACGGAGTTAGAATTAGAGAATTAAGAAAAATTCTTATAAGATTTGATCCTAAATTTATTTTCCCTATGACATTAATATTGCATGAGGTTTCAGATTTAAGACCTATCTATTTTAATATAAAACTATATAATAATGGAATTAAGAAATTATATGATGAATTTGGAATAAAAGGATCTAAAAAAACAATATTTTTAAAAGCTTTAACCGAATTAGGTAAATATTTTAATAAGATGGATCCAAATAAAAGAAATGAAAAAGGATATATTGTATTAGATGAACCCATACTTATAGAAATAGATAGTAAAACAGAATATAAAGTATTAAAAAAAATAGGCCGTGTAAAATTTAATATAGACCTTGAAAAGATCTCTAAAAAAACTAAAAAGAAAGAAAAAACAAAGACTAAAAAATTAATAGAAACATCCTCTTATTCTGATGAATCTTACGTTAATATTTATAGTATTAATCCTAAAATTTATAATTTCCTAAAAAGCAATTATATTACATTACAAAAAAGATATAAATTACATGAAGCTATAGGATTTAAGCTATGATGATTTTCTTTTTCTTTTTCATTATATAGATTGTATTTATTATATTTATAACGAATATAATAAGAGAACCCACTATATAACCTAAAATATTACCTATGGTTTTTGAAATTATTAAGAATATTACCCAAAATATTATAGATGTAATTGATAAATAGATTAACATATGAATAAGAGGGGCTTTTTTGTATAAGATGTCAACTAATTTAAATTGTAATTTTAGTTTTTCTAATCCTGTTGATAATACCGATTCTTCAGTTAATTTATTTATATTATATATTTTGTTAATTATAGGATATGTTACTTTCCAAAATGCAAAATCTATAAAACTATTTACTGGAACTTTAGCGCCATATACATTTATAGTTAATATTGGTCTTTTAGTCAATTTACTAATATAGCTAAATACCGGTAAGAATAATAGAGCACTTACTACAATACCTATAATAAAAGAAATTATAAAATTATGATCCATGTTTCCACCCAAAAGTACCTTTTACCAAATCTTTAGCCACATTTTCAATTATGCCAGCATTTAAATCTGTTTCAGGATCATCTACAATAGTATTTAATTCTAAACCTCTTAACTTTTTAGCTATCATAATAGCAAATGTTCTAGACCTGCCTTTTAAATCTGAAAGTTTTGATGAGTTATACTTTGCTTTAAATATTTCTTGCTTTATTTGGTTAATCATTGCAATAAAATAAGGCGCACTCATTGTTTTATCTATTATATATTTATTTACATCAAATTCTTCATCTATTATACTTATAATTGCTAATCTATCTACAAATGCACTAATTGATCCATGATTTAACCCCCTCTTAGCTAATTCCCCCTTTAACCATTCTCTCGCATCTTTTATAAAGTCTATTAAATTTTCATGACTAATTTTATCAACATTACCTAAAAATATAAATCCCACATCCCTTTTAATTACATCTCTCTCAGATTTAGATGAAGCACTTCCTTTTTCTATGTGCCATACCCCTTGTGCTAATCCACTTTCTGAATATGATATAAATTCATCAAATTTATCTTTTTCCAAATTTTTATCAAATGCATCTATTACAATATAGTCATTATGAAATATGGCTCCCAATATTCCAGAACGTGCGTCCATAATTAATCTTGTTCTTGAAGGAAATTTTCCAAATATTGCAATTTTCATAATATTAATTAACTTTACATAAAATGTTGTTTTACCTGTGCCGGGTTTTGTAAATTGTAAAGTATGGGTATACTTTGTAAAGTCATCATTTAATTTTATGGGAAATAGTGATAAAACCCTAGGTAAATATATTTTTCTTAATAATATATATTCATCTTTATTCATATCAAAGGGGTTTATTCCTATGGCACATAAGAACAAATCAAACCAATTAACTTTATATTTTTCTTTAATTTCTAATAATTCTTTAGTCCTTATTTCAACCTTTGCTAAATCCATATAAGATTTTACATAGAATTTATTACGCTTTTTATCTTTTGCAATAATATTTAAATATAATAATCTTGCTTTCATGACCTCACTTAATATATCGATTAAATCTTTATCGTTTATATCGGGATTATTTCTTTTTAAAGTATCTTCATTAAAAACAACATTAACACCATTTGATAGTTTTGCTATAAATTCTAAGGGAGATCTTACCTTTATCTCAGTAACCCGTCCAATAAATTCTATAGAACCTTTTCTTAATAATTTTAATATAAATTCTTTTTCCTTTTCGGGTTTGCTTAAATATATAATATCAACAATATTTAATTTCCAATCATGTATAAATGGCAAATATGGGCTAATACCTTCATATTTTTCTTCAGAAAGATCTATATCTTCAGGTATTGTATTCATAAAAATTGGTTCATTAAAAATTTCTTTTAAGTCATAATCAACCATTTTTTAGCTTATGTTTTAGATATTTTATGCTTTTTAGTATCACATAAGTTATTGGTGGTGTTAATAAAAGTGTAAGTCCTATTTCTTTTATTAATAATTCAGGTATATATGTAAATATAGAAGCTATATATAATGCAAATATTAATAATATATCTATAATTACTGTAAAGATAATTATCGATCTATAATATTCCCATTCTTCTTTATTTTCCATAAGGAAACCTATCCCAATTATTGCTGATGTTATAAAGAGTGCAAATGTAACAGCTATGGGGGGAGGCATTTCTTTAATAGTAGCGACTAAACCCATAGGTGCATCTTCAGTTAATCCTAATGAATACATTAATAGATATAATATTACCATAATAAACCCTGTAAGTAAAAAAGCTGCTGTAGCCAATCCTAAACTTTCTCTATGGGATAATTCTTTATTCACTTTTCTAATTTCTTTAATTCTTCTTTAAGCTTTTTCTTTTCTTCTTCATATTTTTTTAATTCTCCCTCTGATAATTTAACAGCCCGTCCTATTTGTATTTTTCTTTCTAAAGTACTAATTTGATCTTTTAATTCTTTTATTCTTTTAGTTTTGTTTATATCTGTGCTTTTTGGTTTTTCAATATTTACCCTATATATTGCTTTATCATCTATTAATTTTCCTTTTTTCTCTGAAATTATTTTATCTATAGCCTCAAATATTTCCTTTTCATAACCTTTAAAGGTTTCTTTTATTACATCTACAGATACCCATTCATTCTTAATTATCTGATCTAAGATCCAGTTGTATATTTCTTCTACTTTTTTAGAGTCTGTTTTTTTTGGTTTTTCTTCTTGTTTTTTTTCAAATTTTGAATCTGTAAATAGTTTCATTAAATATTTAGTTCTACTGCCAATTACTATTAATTTATTTTGCTGGTCATAATCAATAAAGTTTAGTTGCCTTAATAATCTATATGCAGTCCTGAATTCCCTTTCTAACCCTTTCTTTTTTGCATCTTCTAATATTTGAGAGTAACCTATTGCATTAGTATCAACAATATCTTTTAAGATTTTTCTCATATAATCTATAACTCCATTAACCCCTCTCTCAATAATTTCATTATTATCGGTAACATTATTTTTTAAGTAAAATTCTATTTCCTGCAATCCTTTTTTAATTAATTCTAAATCATTTAATATATCTTGTCTTGTGACTGACATGCTTATTATTCATATAAGTCGGGATTAGCCATTTCAAATAAGCTTTGATCTATAGCATCTAATTTTTCATTTATGTTTTTTAATTTTTGATATATCAAATATAATATTATTACTTGCATCTTTTTTAATTCATAATCTGAGTTATTCATTGTTTCAAATAAATGTTTTTCTAATATTTCTTCTATTTTATTGATTTGTTCTTCATCCATTTTTCTTTATATATTCTATTACTTTGGCCCTTACTTCAGGGTCATATGCAAATGCTTTAAAGATTAATGCTCTCATTTCTAATATATCTTTATCTAATTCTAAAGCCGCTTTTGCTATTTCTTTATCTATATAGTCTTCATCATCGCCTTCTCTAAAAACCATCCAGTAATTTCTTTTTGATCCTTTTTTTGATTTCTTTTTTAGCTCCATGCTATATTATATAGATGTTAAATTTTATAAACTTTATGCATTGCATAAAGTGTATAAAGTTTATAAAGTTTAACTTTTATATATTATAGCATGGACACAAAAGAAATATTAACAAAAACATACAATCTTTTTGTAGAGGCTGGCGTACTTATAGAGGGTTCTTTAATAAGTGATGAAATAAAGGAACATATAGCAAAAGGCGAATATGAAAAGGCAGCAAGACTACTTATTTATATGTTAGTATTTGAAATGAACAATAACTCAGTATATTCTAAAATAATTCATAAAAAAATAAATGATTTCATAGTTGTATTATATAAAATGGAAGAATATGGCATAAATAATAAAGAAACTATAG
>Ga0080008_132464_pt1 | contig 18434 bp, 16 predicted proteins | sample ConCONMetagenome_FD_69211 | JGI IMG/M metagenome (GOLD analysis project Ga0080008, IMG submission 69211) | Hot spring microbial streamer communities from Conch Spring, Yellowstone National Park, USA - CON_C (SPADES assembly) (version 2) | ecosystem: Environmental > Aquatic > Thermal springs > Hot...
AAATCTATAAGCTTTTGCCTAAAACTAACTGCAAGGAATGCGGGTTTCTGAGTTGTCTCGCCTTTGCCAGCGCCTTAACAACCGGAGATACTGAACCCACGCAATGTCCACATTTGGATAACAAAACTGAAAAATTTCTAAGTGAAACATTAAGTTAGTGTGGTTCTATTGACCTCCATAAGTCAAGAATTAGCTTTGGGAAAACCTCTTCAGGTTTTCTAAATTCACGCTTAAGAGAGAGCTCTGCTTGGAAAAGGGCTTGAAACAAAGGGGAAAAGTTTTTTACTTTTTTGAGATGAGCTTTCATCGTGAATAGACTGTATGGATGGGTTTCGGCAAGAATAGGAGGTATGTTTATAGCAGGATTACCCTTTATTTCTTGCCATTTCTTCATAAATGCCGAATAGTAGTTTTCCTTCTCAATCTCTGGATGTTCGGCCAAAAATTCTTTTAAAATTTCCATTTTTTTGAAGTGTTTGTATAAATAGGCAATTATAGCCGTTGGTTCTGTTTTGACATCGAGCAAACCTTCGATTAGTTTGAGAGTTTGATTTGGTCCTTTGTTAAAAAGGGCATCTCCAATCAAAAAAAGTGCTGAACTTGAGTAGGGAACAACGATTTGAAGAACATCGCTCTCGGAAATCTCTGTACCCTGCCCGACATAAAGAAGTAATTTTTGGAGTTCATTTTTGAAATGATGATAGTCATCACCAACTAGGGATAAGAAGAGCTGAGCTACCTCTTTGTTCATGGCGCAGTTATTCTTTTTAACCTCATAAATGAGTTCTATCTCAAGAAGGTCTTCCCTCCTTCGGCTCGGGAAAGGAATGATGGCTCCTTTTTCGGTAGCGTATTGATATAAAGGATGAGCCTCAGGGAAATTCTCAGAAAATAAAAACCAACTAAAAGGCGGTTTTTCGTAACGAGAAAGACTTTTTATCATCTCATTAGCCTTATTTTGAGAGATCTCTTCAGCACCGTAGACTAAATAAACTTTTCTAAAACCGAACAATCCCTCTTGATAGCCTTTAATCTCAGAAAATTCTTTCTTTCCCTCTTGTGTTCTTAAATCATAGACCTCAAGCGTAGACCCTTGATTTAGAAGAACATCTAAAATCCTTTTAGCCTTCTCCTCTATCAAAGGATAAGGACCTATGAATATGTATACCGGCGCGATCCTGCCTCGGCTCGCAAGGTCAAGAAGCTTTTCAATCTGAAGGGGTGTAAATATAGGCATCTGCTAAGTTTGATTCCTTCCCAAGTTATTCCTCAGCATGAGATGGTGATACTACAAGCTTCAAAAATCTCTTTTTTCCTATCCGAAGAATATAAGTTCCAGGGATGAGAGAAATCTCTTCTGATTCAACTGTTTTATGATCAAGGTCTATGGCGCGCTGAGCAATTAGTCTTTTCGCCTCGGAAGAGCTTTTAGTTATTCCAAGCTCTTTAAAAAACTTGGGCAAATAAATTGTGCCGGCTTTAACTTCAATGATTTCAGCTTCGGTTGGGGCTTCTTTTCTACTAAATACACGTTCAAACTCCTCTTCAGCCCTTTTACCATCCTCTTCGCTATGGTATTGAGAGACGATCGTTCGCGCAAGGAGCTGTTTGACCTTTTTAGGATGAAGAACCCCCTTTTCTACTTCCTCTCTCATCCTTGCCACCTCCTCAATAGGGATATCCGTCAAAAGTTCAAAATACTTCCACATCAAGTGGTCAGGTATGGACATAAGCTTTCCGTACATCTCAAAGGGTGGGTCCATAATACCTACATAGTTCCCAAGGCTTTTGCTCATCTTCTGAGCGCCATCAAGACCTTCAAGCAAGGGCAAAGTCATAACCACTTGGGGCTCCTGCCCGTACTCACGCTGGATGTCTCTTCCGATAAGAAGGTTAAAAAGCTGGTCTGTTCCCCCAAGCTCTACGTCAGCTTGTAAAACCACAGAATCATAAGCTTGGAAGAGAGGATAAATTAGCTCATGAAGACAGATGGGTATCCCCTCTTGATAACGTTTTTTAAAATCTTCTCTTTCAAGGATCCTAGCCAAAGTATACTTTGCACAAAGCCTTACCATATCCTCTGCGTTCATGAGAGAAAACCAACTACTATTAAACACAACCTTAGTCTTTTCTGGGTCAAGTATCTTAAAAACCTGTTCTTTATAGGTTTTTGCGTTCTCTAAAACCTGTTCTTTGCTTAAGGCTTTTCGTGTTTCAGACCTTCCGGTTGGGTCTCCTATCATGGCGGTAAAGTCTCCGATCAAGAAATATACTTCATGACCAAGGTTTTGAAATTGCTTAAGCTTTCGAAGAAGCACAGTATGTCCAAGATGTAAGTCTGGAGCTGTGGGGTCAAAACCAGCCTTAATCCTAAGGGGTTTACCTTCTTTGATCGACCTCTCAAGCTTAGCAATAAGCTCCTCTTCTTCAATCAGGTCAACAACCCCTCTCTTCAGTATATATAAAGCCTTCTTTATCTCTTCTTTCATACCTCCTCCTTACTGTTTCTGAAAATATTCAAGGATTGCGGAAACAAGTCCTTGTATAGTGTTTTCCTTGGCTATAATCTCTGGCTCAAACCCATACTGTCTTAAAGTGTTTGCTGTTATAGGTCCTATCACAGCAAACAAAACCTTTGAGAGTTTAACTTCCGTTCCTTCTAAGAGTTTAAAAAAGTTCTCCACTGTGGAGGAGCTCGTAAAAGTGATAACATCCACCCCTTGCCTAAGGATCAATACAAGCTTTTCTTTACTTTCTTCTGGAAGCTTTGTTTCATAGATGGGTAAAATTTCTACATTAGCACCGAGCTCTGCTAAACCCTTGGGCAAGACATCTCTTGCTACCTTTGCTCTGATCAAAAGCACTCTTTTTCCTTTTAAATCTACTAAAGAAAAGGCTGCCAAAAGCCCCTCTTGGGTGTAATCTTTCTCAGGTCTAAGGTCTGGTTTAATGAAGTATTTTTTTAATGCAGACTCAGTTCCTGGTCCAATGACGGCAATCTTCTGATTTGCTATAAACCTTAAGTCAAGGTCCAATTTAGCAAGGGCTGAGAAAAAGGCTATAACTCCGTTTTCCGAGGTAAAGACCAACCAATCGTATCTTGGAAGCTCTTTAAGTTTAGTTAAAGTTTCGCCATTTAAGATGTATTCTACTTTTATGGTTGGAACTTCAAAGACTTGAGCTCCAAGTTCAACCAAAGCTTCTTTTAATTTGCTAGCTTGTTCTCTTGTGCGCGTAACAAGGATCCTTTTCCCAAAAAGGGGCTTAGTCTCAAACCATTTTAACTTCTCACGAAGGGACACGACCTCTCCCACAACGATAATGGCTGGAGCCGTAATTCCTGCTTCGGCAACTTTATCAACTATGTTTTCTAAAGTCCCGGTTGCTACCTTTTGCTTTGGCGTTGTCCCCCACTGAATAACCGCACAAGGGGTGTCTTGACTCTTTCCTTCCTTAATCAAATTTTCTACGATGTGAGGTAAGTTTTTGACGCCCATAAGAAAGATAAGGGTGCCGAGTTTAGCTAAGGCGCTAAAATCAATCTTACTTTCTCTCTTGCCCTCAGCTTCATGCCCTGTAACTATGGCTAAAGTTGAAGTAAAGTTCCTGTGGGTTACAGGTATTCCTGCATAGGCTGGCACAGCAATGGCTGAAGTAACTCCCGGAATAACCTCAAAAGGAATGCCATGTTTAATTAATTCTTCAATTTCCTCCCCTCCCCTACCAAATAGAAAGGGGTCACCCCCTTTTAGCCTGACTACAAGCTTTCCTTCAAGGGCCTTTTTCGCAAGGAGCTTATTTATTTCTTCTTGAGACATGGTATGGTTTCCGCCTTTTTTACCAACATAGATTAGCTCCACATCTTCACGACAATACGAGAGAAGCTCAGGGTTTGCTAAATAATCATAGATCACCGTATCGGCTTTTTCTAAAACTTTTAATCCTTTAATAGTGATTAAACCAGGATCCCCTGGTCCTGCCCCAACAAGATAAACTTTTCCTTTCTTGGACATAACTTTAACTCCTATGAGAGAAATTAAATCAATTCCTTTAAAATTTCCCTACCACCGAGGTCTAAAAGCCTTTTTGCCAAGGCTTCTCCGAGCTTGTTTGCTTCGCGTGCTGGACCTTTCATAGCTTCTCGGTAAAATCTCTCACCTTGTAAGTCGCTGATAAAACCAATTATGAAAAGTTCTCCGTCTTTAAGATAGGCATAAGCCCCAAGAGGAACTTGACATCCTCCTTCCATAATTCGAAGGAAAGACCTTTCCGCAGTTACACAAAGAGCTGTCTCAGGCGAATGTAAAGCTTTAAACAAAAGTTCCTTTAGTTCCTTATCCTCACTTCTTATCTCGATACCTAAAGCGCCCTGCCCTACCGCAGGGATCATTTCTTCTAAAGAAAATCTTTTATATTCTAACTTTATTCCAAGTCGTTTTAAACCAGCCTCAGCAAGAATGATCCCATCGTATAAGCCTTCATTAAGCTTTCTTAATCTTGTATCAACATTTCCTCGAAGGATGAGAACTTCTAAATCCTTTCGTAACCTTTTTATTTGAACACTTCTCCTAAGGCTACTTGTTCCAATCTTAGCAGAAGAGGGAAGGCTCATTATACCATCAAACTTTGAAACCAAAACATCAAAAGGAGATTCCCTTTCTGGAATGATGCTTACTTCAAGACCGTTAGGTATCTGTGAAGGAACATCCTTCATGCTATGGACGGCAAAATCTATCTTCCCCTGCAAAAGAGCTTCCTCAATTTCCTTTACAAAAAGCCCCTTTCCTCCAATTTTACTTAAAGGACTATCGAGGATTTTGTCACCCGTTGTTTTAATGACCACTTTTTCTAATTCAAGGTTAGGATAAAAGCTTTTTAACTTAAAAATCACCCAGTCAGTTTGGGCAAGGGCAAGATTACTACCTCTTGTGCCAACTCGTAAATGCAATGTGCTACCTCCTATCTGCAGGTGCTACAAGAGCCACCTGAGCAGCCACTACATCCTGAAGAGGACGCCGAAACAAATTTACCGCCTGATTTAAAAGCAACCTGTGAGATCAGTTTCCTTACCTTTTGGCTCCCGCAGTTTTTACATCTTACATTAAAAGTATTACTTCCCAAAACAAGCTCCTCAAAGACCTTACCGCACTCTTCACATTCAAACTCATAGATTGGCATTTTCCTACCCCCCTCCTTTTTTCAGTTTAAATTTATGTTTAGTTTTACAATACTTCTTCCTTAGGTTTTAGATCTGGCACTCTACCCTTATGGAAAAGTAATAAAAGAGGTGAAGCAACGAATATTGAGCTATAGGTACCAACGATAAAACCTAAAGTTAATGCCAAAGCAAAATCTCTTAATACTACACCTCCATATAGTAGAAGAGCAACCGAACCAAAAAGAGTAGTTAGAGTGGTTATTATAGTTCTTGAGAGAACCTCGTTTAAAGCCTTGTTGACCAAGGAGACAAAGTTAAGTTTTTCTCCCCTCAAGATGACTTCGCGTATCCTATCGAAAATAACCACGGTGTCTGTTAGCGAGTATCCGGCAATAGTAAGAAGGGCTGTGATAAAAAGAAGGTTTATTTCTTTTCCAAGCAAATAGAAAATAGCCAGGACTACTAAGACATCGTGGAATGTTGCTAAACCTGCGGCTAAACCAAAGTAAAAGTTAAACCTAAAGGTGAGATATAAGATAAGTCCAATTAAAGCCCCAATGATAGCATAAAAGGCTTTGTTCTTGAGCTCAGAGCTTATCACTCCCCCAATTTCTTCTTTGGCTAAAACCTGAAATTTATACTCAGGTAGTCCTGATGTCAAAACGTTCACAATTTTCTGAGCTTCTTCGGTTATACTTTCCTCTTCGCTCTTAAACTTTAGTAGTACTAGGTTTTCTCCTTTGACATCTTGAAGTGAAAATTCTTTTAGCCCAGCCTTAGCTAACACCTCGCGAATGCGGTCAAGCTCAGGTTCCTTTTCGGTTTTTAGATAAAGGATCGTTCCCCCTGTAAAATCTATGCCCAGGTTGGCTTTACCTAAGAAGGCAGAAACAACTCCCACAACCCCAATTAGGCTAAGTATTATTGAAAGTATACCAAAAAACTTTCTCCATCTCATGAAGTCAAAGTTTGGCTCAGTCAAAATCTGCATAAACTTGGGGTTAAAGCTTTTCCCCTTTTCATAGTAGTATTCATAGAAAAGCTTGGTTACAAAAATGGCTGTAAAGAGGTTGACAATGATCGAGACTGAAAGAGTGACAGCAAAGCCCCTTATTGGTCCTGTGCCAAAGATAAAGAGGATTAACGAGGTAATAAGGACTGTTAAGTGGGCATCGAATATAGTCCAAAAGGCTTTGGCATATCCATGAAAAATCGCTGAATAGCCTGTTCTACCTATTCTCAACTCATCCCTCATTCTTTCAAAAATAAGAACGTTTGAATCAACACCCATGCCGATGCTTAAGATTATTGCAGCAATGCCAGGAAGAGTAAGCGTAGCCTGAAAGGCAGACAGTAAAGCTAAAAGATAGTAGATGTTTAAAAGCAGGGCAAAGACAGCTATCACGCCAGACACACGATAGTAGATGATAGTAAAAAGAATGACAGCCGATGCCCCAACAAGCCCAGCTAATATACCCTTTTCAATGGAGTCTCTTCCTAAAGATGGACCGATGGTTATGTTTGAAAGGATTTTTATTGGAGCTGGCAAGGCTCCTGCCCGTAATACTATGGCTAAGTCTTGAGCTTCCTCTATAGTGAAGGAGCCAGTTATCTGAGCCTCCCCACCTGATATCCTTTCTCTGATAACCGGTGCCGAACGAACCACATCATCAAGGACAATGGCTAAACGTTTACCAACGTTTACGCTCGTTATGGCTTCAAAGATCTTTGCCCCCCGCTCGTTAAACTGAACCCAAACATAGGGCTCGTTAAAATCTGGATTGATCATTACTTGAGCATTCCTTATGTATTCTCCGGTAAGAAGAGTTTCTTTTTTAAGAAGGATAGGAATTCTTTTTAGACCTTTCTTTTCTCTATCCTTTTCAATAAGAAAGTAAAACTCAGTATCTGGAGGCAGGAAGGGTCTTAAAGCATTCCTCCATTCTTCTAAGTTTTCTGGGTCCTTGACTTTTCCGGTTTGAAGCAAAGAATTCATAAGAGAAGTAAGGTCTATCCTCTGCATGGCTTCATCATCAACAAGCTTAAACTCAAGCTGAGCGGTTTGACCAATCACCCGTAAAGCCCTGTCTGGGTCTTTAACACCTGGTAGCTGGACAACAATTTTATCCTTCCCTTGTTTCGTGATGATAGGCTCTGCCACACCAAACTGGTCAATACGATTTCGTAGAACCTCAAGAACATTATTTACTAAGTTTTCTTGAATAAAGTTTATCCTTTCTGGAGAAAGAGTAAGGATCAGATGAATTTCATCCTCAACCCTTTTTTCGCTAACCAAGGTTAAATCTTTAAATCCCTTCAAAAGTTCGTCTTTTAGGTATGTAGCTCCTCTATTATCTTTAAGCTTTATGATAGCTTGCAACCCTTCCTTTTGAACCTCAAAGGAAAATCCAGCCTTCTTTAAAGAGTTACCAAGGTCGTGAAGATAGCTTTCAAACTGATTATGTAAAGCTTTATCAAAATCTGGCTTGAGAACCAGATGAACTCCACCTTTTAGGTCAAGCCCAAGCTTTAAAGCACCTCGGTAAACATACTTAGTAAACCAAGGTGGAAGGTCTGAAACAAAGGTTGGAAGTAAAAGGATAAAAGCCAAAAGAAATAAAAGGATAACCAAAAGGATTTTAATCTTTAACTTTGTGCTCATATTTACTCCTCACAGTATAAAGCTTTTCTTATAGCTACTATGTTATGTTTAATAAAATCTTGATAAGAAAGGTTAATCGGCTCATCCCCTGAATAGGCACGGATTACTTCATAACCCTTAGTCTTGAAATAGTCTTCATATTTTATAAACTCAGATGAGCTTACAAGAACTCGATTTATACCTTTTGCTTCAAGGGCTTTCAAAAATTTCATTAGGGTTCCAGGAGAAACCTCCCCATGATGGTGTCCTCTAACCAGAGGAACCTCTTCAATTCCTGTCCCCTCCACTAAATAATAAAAAACCGGGTGTCCAAGATGGAAGAAAGTTTTATTCTTGCAGGAGGCAAGCTTTTCCCTCTCCTTCTTTAAATCTTGAACTTCAGCTAAAACCTTTTCTAATTCTTTCTTTTCAGCAAACCGAGAAAGCTCTTTTACAAGTCTTTCAACTCTATCAAGGCTAAACCAAAGATGTGGGTCCTTGGGTCTCTCTTCGGGTCTTGCTAAGCTTAAAATTTTCTCTGATTTTAACCTAAACACCCTTTTTGCCCAAGGTTCTGTCCCGACAATGATTACCAAATCTGCTTGTTTGATAGCCTGTAGGTCCTTTGGTTTTAGCTCGTGGTGATGAAAATCTCCTTTGGGGGGAAGTATGGAGTATATTTTAGCCTTTGGGAAGAGAGAAGTTGCAAGGCTAAGCAAAGGATAACCAGAAACTACAATAAAATTTTGGGCAAAAAGAGGTCCAAAACTAAAAAGTAGAGAAAAACAAAGGATGATTAAAATTAGCCATTTTTTCATGATAAATACCGCCCTTTTTCTCTTAGTGAGAGGCTAAATTATTTTACTTCTTTTTTTTAGAGTGAGAAGGATTTTTAGGTAACCCTTGTAGGACCTTTTTAGCTGCTTCTTCATTTAAAGTATAGAGAACAATTTTTTCACCGTTATGCTCGACTTTTACCTCAACCCAAGGCAAAGAATAAATGTTCTTTAGGAGAGTTTGCTTATTTTCATAGAGGACCCATACTTTGGAGGGTGTTTGCGGAGGAAGAAATCCTCGGCGATATTTAGCATTGAGAAATAAAAACAACTCATCATCCATCCCTGAAGCTTGAGCTAAGCTCTTTAGCTCAAAACCACCCGGCACCTCAACTTCATCGAGGTCAAAAGGTTTCTCCTCAAGCGGAGGTAAATTATACTTTTCAGGGTTTTTGGCAAGGATGGTGATAGCTAACCATTGAGGGACATAGGCAAAGGTCTCAAGAGGAAAGGCTCCACTCATCATAGCCCTCCAATAATCAGCAAAGTTTTTAGCCTTAAGTGCCCTTAACACCCTTCCCTCTCCAGCATTGTAGCTAGCCACAGCAACCCGCCAGTCGTTGAATATCTGATATAGCCTTTTTAAGTATTTGGCTGCCGCTCTTGTTGAAGCAAGAAAGTCCCGCCTTTCATCTACCCAAAAATCTATTCTCAACCCATAACTTCTTGCTGTTTCCTCCATAAACTGCCAAATTCCAACCGCGCCTGCTCTGGACACGGCAAAGGGGTTACATCCGCTCTCAATCATGGCAAGGTAGACTAAATCTTCTGGTAAGCCTTCTTCCTTAAAAATCATCTTAAAATAAGGTAAAACCGGTCCACATCTGCGAAACCAGCGTTCAGTAACTTCCCTTCTCTCAGTCGAAAAGTATCTAACAAAATAGGCAATCTGCTGGTTTATGTCAGACGGAAGATGCTTTATTAATTCCTCAGGCAAAGGCTCAAATACCTCTACCCTTTCTTGAAATAACGCATTTTCTTGAGCTCTTGCAATAGAAAAAAGAAAAACAAAACAAATCCAAACAAGAAAAATGACAAAATACCTTTTAGGTTTAATGAGCTTCATCGAACGGTATCTGTGTTTAAATAACTTCTTATAAAAGATAAACTTTTTTGAAATGCTTCTTCTGACCTTACCTCAACTGTTAAAAAAACTTCTTTGTTTTGTTTTCTTATTGCCTTAAATATTTCTTGAAAGTTTATCACACCTTCCCCTAAGGGAAGATGGTCGTCAAACTTACCAAGGTTGTCATGGCAATGCATCTCTATCAAAAAAGGACTAAGTATATCAAACCAGGTAAGCTCATCAGTCTCAGAGAATACCTTTGCATGTCCTGGGTCAAAGCACCAATAGAGCCTATTTTGGTAAGCCTCAAAGATAGGTTTCATAAAATCAGGGGTTGGCTCAAAGGTGTTTTCAAGGGCAAGAGTTAAGTTCAGCTCATCTGCTAGGTTTAAAATTGCAGATAAAGACTCTTCAACAAAAATATCTCTCCACTTATCTTTTTGTTCCCGATGGTAATCCGGATGATAACCTGAATGAAAAACGCAAATCTTTGGTTCAAAAAGCGAGGCAATTCTCATCCCCTGAAATAGCCGAAGAAGGCTTACCTTCCTTATCCAAGGGTCAAAGGCTGCTAAAGAGAGGTCCATAAAAGGGAGATGAACGGTAAGTTTTATTCCTGAATCATTAAGTCTTTTAGCCAAGCCTTTAAAATCAGAAAAAGAAAGCTTATCTAAAACCTCACCCTTTATCACAAGCTCAATAGGCAAACCACCATCAATTATCTTTGGCAAATACTCATCTAAAAGCTCAAAAGGTATAGAAGGTGCTATCCACATCCCCTTAGCCATTGGCGTAAAATTCTTCTATAGCTTCGCAGACCTTCAAAACTTCTTCTTCTTTGAGGTATGGAAAAAAGGGCAAAGATAAAACCTCTTGGGAAAGTCTTTCAGTATTTGGCAGGCTAAGGCTTAGGGGTAGTTCATCCTTAAAAATGGGTTGATGGTGTAAAGGAATTCTGTAGTATACATTTGTGGCTATGCGCATTTTTTCTAAATATCGTTGTAGTTCATTCCTTCGGGTTGCTCTTATGGTAAAAAGCGAAAGGGCTGGTTTCGAGTTAGGAAGTTGTTTAAACATTTTTACTTTAGGGTAGAGATGGGAAAGATTTTTTTCATAAAATTTAGCCCATTTTTCCCTTAAAGTTAGCTCTTCGTTAAAGTATTTAAACTTAATCCTGAGGATCGCTGCTTGGACCTCATCCATTCTACCGTTTAGGCCATGATACTCATAAAAATAAGGTTTTGTCTGCCCATGCTCCTTTAGGGCTCTAATCTTCAAAGCCAAGTTTTCATCGTTTGTAAAAACCATCCCAGCATCACCTGCAGCAGAAAGATTTTTTGTAGGATAGAAGGATACCGCTCCAGCAACACCAAAGCTTCCAACCTTCTTATCTTCAAGCTCTGAACCAAAGGCCTGACAAGCATCCTCGATGAGAATAAGATTTCTTTCTTGGCAAAAGGCTAAAAGCTCAGTTAACCTTGCGGGGTATCCATAGAGGCTAACCGCAATTACACAGACTGGGTGGTAACCTCGTTTGAGGCAGAGTTCATAAGCTTCCTTAAGGGCTTCAACGGAAAGGTTTGGGTAATCCTCCTCCACATCTACGAAAAACGGAATAAGCCCAGCCCTAAGAACAACCTCAGCGGTAGAAACGAAAGTAAAAGAAGGAACAAAAACGATGCTCTTTGGGGGAAGGTCTAGGGCTTTTAAAATTAAATAAAGAGCTTCTGTCCCAGAAGAAACTGCAATTCCATGATTTACACCCATAAAAGCTGCAAGCTCTTTCTCAAGTGCTCTTGTTTCAGGGCCGTTAAGATATTTGGTGCTTCGTAAGACCCTTAGGACTGCCTCTTCTATTTCTTGACCGTATCTTGCATAAGCCCGTTTTAAATCGAGAAAAGGAACTTCCATATATCCTCCTAAAAGTTCGCTTTATTTTATATTATATTGCCAACTATGGCAAGAAAAGGAAAAATATTAGTCTACCGCCGAGGAGCCATAGGAGACACTCTCCTTACCTTTCCCTTGTTTGAAGCCTTAAAAAAAGAAGGCTACACAGTCTATGCCGTTGGGAATACTGATGTCTTACCCTTAGCCAAGCTTGCCGGTTTTTTAGATAAATTCTATACTGAGCTCTATCCAAGCCTTTTAAAAGAAAATTTTGAAAGAAAAATCTTTATTTCAAAAGAGGGAACGATTAGTCCTTTCCCTAAGGAGAGGCTTTGGCTTCCTTACTATTATCTTAAAACGCTGAATTTACCGTTAGAATTTAGTAAAAAATTGAACATTCCTAAACCTTTTATTAAAGAAGATTTTAAAGACTTTGTAGTCATTCATCCAGGCTCGGGATCACCTTTAAAAAATCCTCCTTTTTCACTTTTCTCTCGTCTAAAGGGCTTTCTTGAAGGCAAAGGATATAAAGTCTTATTTTTGGCTGGACCTAATGAGACATTGCTTTTAAAAAGTGGTATCCTATGCTATTACACAGAAGATTTGATCGACCTTGCTCTAAAATTAGCTAAAGCAAAAGCCTTTATCGGAAACGACAGCGGTATTACCCATCTTGCTTCCTACTTAGGTGTTGAAACGTTTGCCATATTTGGACCAAGCGACGAAGTAACTTTTCATCCTATAGGAGAAAAGGTTCACATCGTAAGCCTTGACCTACCCTGCAGACCCTGTTTCCCAAAAGTATGTAGGGAAAGAAGCTGCCTTAAAGAAGATGAACTTTTTGAAAAATTTACCAGCTTAGGTATATTTTAAAGCGGTGTTATTGTTGAAAGTATTTTGGTAACCATTGGGGTGAGGGAAAAGAGTGCGGACATTCTGCTAAGTAATTCTTAAATAGCCTCAATTTTTTCCTTGACTTTGATTTAAATAAAAGGATAATATAATAAACATAACATAAAAAAAAGGAGGTTTAAACATGGGGTTGTCGTTAATTTTTTTGATCATCATTATCTTACTTTTCCTACAAGCTTCAATAAAGGTCATCAACGAGTACGAAAGGGCGGTTGTTCTTCGTTTAGGAAAATTTCATAGAGTAAAAGGTCCAGGGCTGATTTTACTCCTTCCGATTATCGATAAGATGAGAAAGATCGACCTCAGAACTGTAACCCTTGATGTGCCTCCTCAAGAGGTTATTACTCGAGATAATGTTTCCATTAGAGTGAGCGCTGTCGTTTATTTTAGGGTTGTAGAACCAGAAAAGGCCTTCTTGCAGGTTGAGGACTACTATTATGCCACGAGCCAGCTTGCTCAGACCACGCTTAGGAGCGTTTGTGGTCAGGCTGAGCTAGATGAGATCTTAGCAGAAAGAGAGAAGCTCAACGTTAAACTTCAAGAAATCCTTGATGCTGACACCGAACCCTGGGGTGTTAAGGTCTCGAAAGTTGAAATTAAAGAGATCGACCTTCCGGAAGAGATGAAAAGGGCTATGGCCAAGCAAGCGGAAGCTGAAAGAGAAAGAAGAGCGAAGATTATCAGTGCTGAAGGCGAGCTACAGGCGGCTCAAAAGCTTCTTGAGGCAGCAGTAATTATGGCCTCTAACCCATTGACTTTACAGCTTCGTTATCTCCAAACTCTTACCGAAATAGCCGCCGAAAAGAATTCTACCATCCTCTTCCCCTTACCTATCGAAATTTTAAAAGCAGTTACACATAAAGAATCTGGATAATATGAAAAATTTCACAAAGAATGGTTAGTTACGAAAATATGAGTAAAAAAAAGGAGGTATTTTTATGGACAAAGAATTAGTAAAACAGTTTGCCGAAAAGTATCAAGATATTAAAGAGCTTTTTGAAAAACATCAAAGCTTAGAAAAAGAGCTCGAAAGGTACGTTAAAAGACCATATCTAACTCCAGAAGAGGAAATGAGAGAGAAACAAATTAAACGTGAGAAGCTTTACTTAAAGGAAAGAATATATGAGCTAATAAAGAAATACCAAAAGGAGGGTGAGAAGATTGGGTAAAGTGATGACTGGTGCTCAAATGATTGTTGAAGCCTTAAAGCGTGAGGGAGTTGAGGTAATTTTTGGTTATCCTGGGGGTGCAGTAATTGACATCTACGATGAGCTTTACAAAACCGAAGGTATACATCATGTTTTAGTAAGGCATGAACAGGGTGCTGTGCATGCTGCCGACGGTTATGCTCGTTCAACCGGTCGGGTTGGTGTTGTTCTTGTTACCTCCGGTCCAGGTACCACAAATACCGTAACTGGCATTGCCACTGCTTACATGGATTCTATACCTATTGTTGTTCTAACCGGACAGGTTCCTACCAAACTTATCGGGAATGATGCCTTTCAAGAAGTGGACTCAACCGGTATTACAAGACCGATCACTAAACATAATTTTATAGTTAAAAGAATTGAAGACCTACCCCGCATTATAAAAGCTGCCTTTTACATCGCTAGGACTGGAAGACCAGGTCCAGTTCATGTTGACCTCCCAAAAGATGTCCAACAGGCAAAAGGGGAGTTTAATTATCCTGAAGAGATCCATCTTAGAAGCTATAACCCTGTTTATGAGCCCCACATACGGCAAATAGAAAAAGCGTATCAACTTCTGGAGAAAGCCGAAAGGCCTGTTTTCCTTATTGGGGGTGGGGTTATTTCCTCAGGCGCAGCTCCTGAGGTGCTTGAACTAGCTGAAAGACTAAATCTTCCTGTCACGATGACACTTATGGGTCTTGGTGGTTTTCCTGGAGATCACGATCAAAGTCTTGGTATGCTTGGAATGCATGGAACCTACTATGCTAACATGGCGGTTGCTAACTGCGATGTCCTTCTTGCAGTAGGAGCAAGGTTTGACGATAGAGTTACAGGAAGGCTTGATGCCTTTGCTCCAATGGCGAAGATCATTCACATTGACATTGACCCAACTTCTATTCAAAAAAACGTTAAGGTAGATGTGCCTATAGTTGGCGATTGTAAAAGGTCTTTGCAAAGGCTACTCGAGGTGGTTAAACAGGTAGGGCAGCCCAAAAAATACTGGCAAGAAAGGTTTAAAGATTGGTGGGAACAAATAGAAATTTGGCGCAAACGCTATCCTTTGAGGTATAAGTTTGACCCAAATGTTATAAAACCACAATTTGTCATCGAAAAACTCTATGAATTGACTAAAGGGGAGGCTATTATCGCCACCGAAGTTGGTCAAAACCAAATGTGGACAGCCCAGTTTTATAAGTTTAAAAAACCAAGGACTCTTATAACTTCTGGTGGACTTGGGACGATGGGGTTCGGTTTTCCAGCTGCAATAGGAGCCCAAATAGGGAACCCAGGGAAGCTTGTGATCGACATAGCTGGGGATGGTTCGATACAGATGAACATTCAAGAAATGGCTACAGCTATGCAAGAGAGGCTCCCTATTAAGATTATCATTCTTAACAATGGTTACTTAGGAATGGTTCGCCAATGGCAAGAGCTTTTCTATGAAAAAAGATACTCTCAAGTTAGCTTAGCAGTCCAGCCAGATTTTGTTAAACTTGCAGAAGCTTATGGTGCCTTTGGTATGATGATAACTAAACCAGATGAGGTTGAACCAGCTCTTAAAAAGATTTTAGAGATGAACACCCTTTGCGTGCTCGATGTAAGAATTGCTCCGGAAGAGGGAGTTTTCCCGATGGTTCCCGCAGGTAAAGCTACTACTGAGATGATTTTAGTTTAAGGAGGAAGCTCATGGCTGAAAGAAAATGTACCCTTTCAGTTTTAGTAGAAAATACACCAGGAGCCTTAGCGCGCATTGCTGGACTTTTTAGCGGGAGAGGCTTCAACATCGATAGTCTTTGCGTAGCAGAAACGTTAGACCCAACCCTTTCCCATCTAACCTTGGTGACAAGAGGTGATGACCAGATCATCGAACAGATCATCAAACAGCTTAGACGATTGATTGATGTTTATAAAGTAGTTGATGTTACTCAAGAAGGTGACTACGTTGAAAGAGAGATGGCTTTGATTAAGGTCAGAGCTGAAAAGGAGAATAGAGCAGAGATCATGAGAATCTGTGAGATTTTCCGCTGCAAGATCGTTGATGTAAGCCCCAAAACTTATACACTTGAGGTAACAGGTGACCAGAATAAACTTCAGGCAGTTATTGACCTTTTAAAACCAATGGGAATTAAAGAGATTGTCCGCACAGGACCCATTGCTATTAAAAGAGAGAAAAAAACAGCCTAAAAGCTCCGCGCCTAATCGATAATACCCAACCTCATTCCTTGCAACAGGGAAAACCTTGATAAAAGTTGATGTTAACAAAGAATACTTAACTGTCGAGGAGGTCTCTGCCTTTCAAGAGGCTTTTAAGCGTTGTGCAAGACGCATAATTCTTGCCACAACCTTAGCGGGAAGCGGCCACCCAGGAGGTTCACTTTCATCTTTAAGTCTACTTCTCATGGTTTACGCTATCGCAAAAGTTGATCCGAAAAATACCAGGAAAGAAGATAGGGATAGAGTGGTAATAAGTCATGGGCACATAAGCCCTGGGGTTTATAGTGTTCTTTGTGAATATGGGTTCTTCCCTGAAGAGCCCTTTCTACTTGAATTTAGGAGGGCTGGTTCTGCTTTTGCCGGACATGTGGAACAGGCTGTTCCTGGAGTGGAATGGAATACAGGGAACCTTGGGCAAGGTTTATCAGCAGCCTGTGGAATGGCTAAAGCTTTAAAGCTGAAAGGACTTACAAGACATGTCTTTTGTCTAATGGGAGATGGAGAACAACAAAAAGGACAGGTAATTGAGGCTAGACGCTGGGCCGTAAAGTTTGGTTTAAATAATCTTATAGTTCTTATTGATTACAACAAACTTCAAATTGGTGGGAGCATCTTTGAAGTGATGCCTCAAGACATAGCGAAAGAGGTCGAAGCTACCAATTGGAACCTCATCGAAATAGATGGGCACGATTTTCAGCAAATTTTTCAAGCTCTACGCAGCGCAATTTTAGGCAAAGTAAAGGACCCAAGCAAACCTACTGTCATCCTTGCTCATACAGTTATGGGAAAAGGTATTTCCTTTATGGAAAACGACCCCAAATGGCATGGCATGCCATTACCTTATGACCTTGCTAAATTAGCTTTAAAAGAATTAGGATTTCCACCAGACGAGCTCGATATTTTGATGCAAAAGAGAAAAGAAACTCCAGTAAGGTTCCCACATCAACCCCATGACCCTCTTCCAGTATCAATTAAGCTTCCTTCTGTAATAACTATCTATCCTCCCGATAAAAAAACGGATTGCCGAAGTGCCTACGGTGTGGCTTTAGCTGAGCTTGCTAAGCTTAACAATCTTGGCGAGGTTCCCAAGGTCCTTGGGTTAACTTGCGACCTTGAACCCTCAGTAAAAATGACCGATTTTAAAAAGGTTAGTCCACAGGCCTTTTTTGAATCCGGCATTCAAGAACATAGCACGGCTTCCATAGCTGGCGCTCTCTCAAAAGAGGGTTTCCTCACCTTCTTTTCTACTTTTGGCGTTTTTGGCATCGATGAGGTTTATAACCAACTAAGAATCAACACCTTAAATAAGACGGCCTTAAAGGTGGTTTGCACCCATTTAGGAGCTGATGTAGGAGAGGATGGTCCCACCCACCACTGCATAGACTATCTCGGATTACTCTTAAACTTACCTGATTGGGAAATTTACATACCCGCAGACCCAAATCAAACTTTGCATATCATCTATGCGATAGCTCAAAGAAAAGGAAACATTTTCGTTGGGATGGGACGCTCAAAAGTCCCTATTGTGACTAAGGATGATGGGAGCCCATACTTCGATGAAGGATATCAATTCCAACCTGGTAAAGCTGACTGGTTGAAAGAAGGACCTCATGGCGTAATAGTGACTTACGGAAATATGGTCTCAAGAGCCTTAAAAGCTTGGGAATTACTTAAAGAAAAAATGGGAATTTCTGTTTCTGTGCTTAATGTAGCCTCTATCCGACCTTTTCCTGAGGAAGATCTAATAAAGGCATCGAGCCTCAAAAATATTCTTGTCGTAGAAGACCATCTAGTAGCAACTGGGCTAGGTGTTCATATAGCAAGCTTTTATGCTCAAAAAGGTTTAACGGTAAATTTAAAACTTTTAGGTCATAAAGAACCTGCAAGCTCAGGACATCCGGATGAACTTTTTAAGCGCGCAGGCTTAGACCCAGAGTCGATCACTAAGTCCATGATAGACCTAATTCATGGTATCCGAAGCTAAGGATGCCCCTTTAGATTTAGAAAAGAAACAACCCTTTTGGGAACATCTAATAGAGCTTCGTTTTCGCTTAATTAGAGCTTTTATAGCCTGGATTCTTGGCTCAATCTTAGCTTACATCTATTCTGACGACCTCATCTCTCTTTTGATTAGCCCTCTGCAAAAAATACTTATACCATCTCAACATCTCGTTTATTTCAAAACTTTACCTGAAGTCTTTAGTGTTAAAATAAAACTCTCTCTTATTTGTGGTTTTTTTATCGGGAGTCCCTACATTTTTTATCAAATTTGGCTATTCGTAGCCCCAGGTCTCTATCGACATGAAAAAAGATTAACTAAGCTCGTTTTTTTCCTTTCTTCCTTTGCTTTTCTCATTGGCATACTCTTAGCTTATTTTTTTTTCCTTCCTGCGCTGATCTACTATCTCTATTCATTTGGAGAACAGTTTTTACAGTTTAAACCTTATCTCAGCGAATACATAAACTTTGTCTTAAAACTTTTTATCTTCATTGGAGTTTCTTTCCAACTTCCCACAACTCTGTGGTT